>Ga0224497_10000043_pt1 | contig 114727 bp, 102 predicted proteins | sample SF_Jul11_sed_USG_4_FD_167970 | JGI IMG/M metagenome (GOLD analysis project Ga0224497, IMG submission 167970) | Sediment microbial communities from San Francisco Bay, California, United States - SF_Jul11_sed_USGS_13 | ecosystem: Environmental > Aquatic > Marine > Sediment | place: USA...
TTCCTTCCCACCCTCGATTTACCTCCCTATTAATATGCACAATCGAAATCAAGTCACGGCTCATCTCCTCGAAAATTTGGGACATACCCTGGCAGGAATGGATGAGGAGGCCATCGTCTATTGTTCACCCGACGTGTATGTGAAAGAAAAGCTAGGCACTATTGTTTTCCCCCAACCTAAGGTGTTCTTGGCCTGGGGACCTGAAAATGCCAGAATTTGGAAGTCCCAAAAAAATTATAATGGGATGCCTGTCCATATTACAGGAAATCCTCGAACAGATTTACTACGTCCTGAGCTCCAACCCTATTGGGCCCCGAGCGTTGAGAATATTAAAAAACAATTTGGCCACATCATTCTCATCAACACCAACTTCGGCAAATTAAATAATTTTCGTTCAAACAAAGGAGATGAAAAGAAAGCACTTGAAGCCGCGACGAGTGCTCCTGAGACCGTTAACGAACAAGAATTAGGCATGGCCAAACATCGCCTGGCACTCTTTCACTATTTTCAGGAAATGGTAGGAGAAGTCGGAAAAGCCTTTCCTACGCATACGGTACTCATTCGGCCCCATCCTTCTGAAAACCATGAAATATGGAAACAGGCCGGTAAGGGTTGCCCAAATGTTCAAGTCCACTTCGAGGGTCATGTAACACCATGGCTTCTGGCATCAGACGCCATTATTCACAATAGTTGTACGACAGGCCTGGAGGGGTACTTGTTAAACCGTCCTGTTTTTTCATTTCAGCCAGTAACTTCGGAGCGTTTTGATAAAAAACTCCCTAACTCCGTCAGTCAACAAGCTTCATCCACTAAAGAATTAATTGATCTTCTTGGAATGACTCTTTCCTCCAGCACACGTTCTTCCGAAAATGGTTCTATTGAAAAAATCCAATTAGTTGAACAATACCTGGCTTTTCTGAATGGTCCATTTGCATCAGAACAGGTGGTCACCGCCCTAGAGAACTTTGATGACACTTTTTCGTTCACAAGTCCCAGCTTACAGAAAGTCACGATGGCGAAATTCTACGCCATGGCCAGAAAATTCAAAAGAAGATTCAACGCGCAGTTTCGCATGTCGAACCTTAACCGGTCACAGCGTTATCAATACCTTCAACATATATTTCCGGAAATTGAATATTCTGCAATACAAGATCGCATTGACCGCCTCCAACACATTTTAGATCGATTTTCAGAACTAAAAGTTCGACCACTCGACAAATCTATATTTGAAATTTCACTTAACTAGATCAAGCCTTTTTATCGTCAGCAACCGTTATCTGTTTCCAATATCTTCCAAAGATTATGAAATACTAACCTTACAGGAAAATGAGGAGCCTACATGTATAATGTGAAAATTATTGGAGCCGGATCGATAGGGAACCACCTCGCTCACGCCTCTCGTTCCTTAGGATGGCAGGTCACGTTATGTGACGTGGACCAAGCCGCACTAGATCGGACAAAAACTCAAATTTATCCAACACGATACGGAGCCTGGGATGACGCCATCACACTAGCTTTGGTCGATAAAGCTCCACGGGGAGCATTTGACTTGATTATGGTCGGCACGCCTCCAGACTCCCATCTTCCTTTAGCATTGGAGGCCCTTAAAGAGGGCCCTAAAGCCCTGTTGATTGAAAAGCCCCTTTGCCCTCCCTCATTAGAGGGGGCCGAAACTTTGAAGACCCAAGTCGCCCAATCTAACACTCTCACGTTCGTTGGATATGATCATGTGGTAGGAAAGGCTGCCCAGGAAACCGCACGTGCAAGCCAAACATTACAATCAATTGAAACCATTGATGTTGAATTTCGTGAACATTGGGGTGGGATTTTTGCCGCCCACCCTTGGCTCCAAGGTCCTCAGGACAGCTATCTGGGCTTTTGGAAGCGAGGTGGGGGAGCAAGCGGAGAGCATTCTCATGCGATTAATCTTTGGCAATTCTTTGCCATTCAATTAGGAAAAGGCCGAATCTGTGAAGTTTCTGCAGCTCTGGATTATATCAAAACTGACGATGTGGAATATGACAAACTTTGCCTTCTTCACGTCAAAACTGAGACAGGGCTTATTGGACGGGTCGTCCAAGATGTCATCACTTCACCTTCAAGAAAATGGGCACGCATACAGGGAAATAATGGCTATGTCGAGTTGACCATCGGCCACGAACCTGGCGTTGACCGAGTCAATTGGAAAACGGATCAAGAAGAGGTTCAGGTCAGTACCTTAAAAAAAACACGTCCAGATGACTTCATTTGGGAATTACAGAACATTGACTCTGCCTTACAAGGTAAGGAAAATAACTCTGCAATTTCACTTGAGCGTGGTCTGGAAACGATGATGGTGGTTTCTGCTGCCCATCTTTCAGAAGCAAAAAAACGCACGGTTCGCATTAATTATGAAAAAGGATTTGTCCCTCAAGCCTTAGAATTGCTTTAACCTGCCACGAGAAAGGTCATAAAGATGATGGACCAAGATTTCGACTTTCGCGATATGTTTATTTTGGATCTGGCCAATAACCACCAGGGAAGCGTGGAACATGGCCTGAAGATTATTCAGTCCACCGCTGAAGTCGTCAAAAAACATTCAGTACGCGCAGCCATAAAATTTCAATTTCGTCAACTCGATTCGTTCATTCACCCTAGCCATCAAACAGGAAGCGAACTCAAGTATATCCAACGTTTTCAATCCACTCGGTTAGACCATGCCCAATTTCAAACATTGCTCAATGAAGTCTGGGCTCACGGCCTCTTAGCGATGTGTACGCCCTTTGATGAAGAATCAGTGAATGTGGCAGTGGACATGGGATTTAATATATTGAAGGTGGCCAGTTGTTCCGCCAAGGATTGGCCTTTACTAGAGGAAATAGCCAGTGCGGGACCACCCGTGGTGTGCTCTACGGGGGGATTAACGCTTGAGGATATCGATAATGTCGTCAGCTTCTTCCAACATCGAGCTGTTCAGTTTGCCCTCATGCATTGTGTCTCGGTGTACCCGACTCCAGATGATATGCTCGCCCTCAACCAAATACAAATGTTGCGTAATCGATATCCTCAAGTCTCAATCGGTTGGTCCACGCATGAAAACCCAAACGATACCATTCCCGTCCAACTCGCCGTGGCACTTGGTGCCCGGCTTTTTGAACGCCACATTGGCGTGGAAACCGACGAGATTAAACTCAATGCCTATTCATCCACTCCTGAGCAGGTCGACCAATGGCTGGAAGCTCATGGACGGGCCACGGTGTTATGCGGGCCGAATAGCCGGCCTCCCGTTTCTAAGGTTGAGCAAGCCTCACTTGATGGCTTGCGTCGTGGCGTGTTTGCCAAGCGTCCCATCAAAAAAGGGCATGTCCTCGCTCCAGATTCGGTGTACTTTGCCATGCCGTATATTGAAGGGCAATTAGAAAGTGGGCATTGGAAGGATGGCTATCAGGCCCTTCAGGATGTTCAGCCGAATCAACCGATCATGAAAGAAGCGGTAGAAATTGAAGTCAATCAAGGCATCGTAACACTCAAGCAGGTCATCCACGAGATCAAAGCCCTTCTCAACGAAGCAAAAATCCAATTAGGTAGTGAATTTAAAGTTGAATATTCCCACCATTACGGTCTGGAGAATTTTCGAAAAACCGGGGCGGTGATCATTGAATGTATTAATCGTGAATATTGCAAAAAACTTGTGGTCCAACTCTCCGGTCAACGCCACCCTTCTCATTACCATGCGCGGAAAGAAGAGACTTTTCAAATTCTGTATGGGATTCTCCATGTCAACACGGACGGATGTCCACGTATTCTTCACCCAGGGGAAACCATTCTCATTCTCCCTGGAGTGTGGCATTCTTTTTGGACAGAAACTGGCGTGATTTTCGAAGAAGTTTCCACCACACACTACAACAACGATTCGTTTTATGCTGACAAACGTATCAATAAACTTGCCAGATCAGAACGAAAAACAATGGTGGACCATTGGGGGCGTTTTCAAATCACCACCAATCAAGATTCGCCGAAAGCGGATGAAATTGCCGTTGCCGACCCTCAAGTTCCATGATAGGGGGCATTGTCTTTGATTTTGATGGTACCCTCGTTGACTCTAATGACATCAAACTCCAGACCTTTTACGAAGTGACCAAGGCCCATGATCCAACTGGTTCGACAGTTACACGTATTCTCAAACAATTCCCCAATAAAGATCGGTATGGTATTTTTCAAGCCATTACTCGAGAACTCTTCCTCAATAACCTGACGGTAGGCCCAAAAAATATAGGAATTCTGGCTTCTCAATGGGCTGCGGATTATACGGGCAGATGTGAAAATGCGATCCAACATTGCGATGAGGTCCCCGGCGCCTCTGAGAGTTTAGAGTGGATCTCCAAACAACATATACCCATATTCATCAATTCTCGTACACCAACCACAACTCTCAAGCGCTTAGTGACTTTACGATCTCTTCATTCGTACGTTTCTGAAATTTACGGGGCTCCAGCCACCAAAGCCGAAAACTTGCGACATATTCAAAACCAGATTCATGCAAAACCGAATGAAATACTCTTTGTGGGAGACAGTGAAGACGATCGAGAGGCTGCACTGGAAGTCAGCTGCCACTTCGTCGGAGTCGTCTTAAAGGGAAAATCTCGTTTTTCATCCCCTTTCCCAAAACCGTGCATTACAAACCTCTTGCAACTCCAACACATCGTGGAAGCGCTTCATGTGAAAGATCACCAAGGAAATAATACTCATTGATTTTTTTGGGGCCTATCATGCCAAAAACGGCGATGCCAACCTTATGCCTAACGGACCAACGAAGAATAATTGTCAAAAAACATAGTGCTTTAATAAGAATGTCTTTTTGTTGATCAGGAACCCTGTTGATACACAATAAAAAAATTCTGGCGGTGTGCCCTGCACGAGGGGGTAGCAAGGGAATCCCTCTCAAGAACCTTGTGCCTTTCCTTGGCGTCCCATTAGTCGCAAGGGTTGGACAACTGATTTCAGAAATTTCAATGATTGACAGAGCCATTGTATCGACCGATCACCCAGAGATCGCCGAAATTGCGCGTCAATCCGGGCTAGATGTTCCGTTCTTACGGCCTGAAACCCTTTCCGGAGACCGAATATCTGATGCGCAAGTGCTTATACACGCTATCCAAGAAATGGAACGTATTGATAAGGTGCAATATGATCTTGTGGTTATGCTGCAACCCACTTCACCCCTACGTCGAAAGGAACACATTGTTCAAGCCATAGAAATGATGATACAAGGACAGTGGGATGCCGTCTGGACCGTCTCTGAAACTGATTCAAAAAATCACCCCCTCAAGCAACTTAAGGTTGAAGCTGGCCAACTCAGTTACTATGACCCAGCCGGCAATCAGATCATCGCACGACAACAGCTCACCCCCCTGTATCATCGCAACGGGGTGGCATATGTGATTTCCCGGGACTGCTTACTTCTTCAGAACAATATTGCCGGCGAAAGAACTGGAGCTCTGATTCTCCCGAAATATTTCGTCAGCATTGATACCATGTGGGATTTAAAATTATCAGAATTCATCTACCACTCATTTCCAGATCTCCATCAATGAAAAGAGCATTCATTCACTTAATTTTACAATTAGCATGCTAAGCACTTTTCCTGTAGAACAGACTTCTCCTTCGATTCTTGGAGCAACTTCGAAAGAATGTGATTTTTGTCGTTCTACCGTATGTTCTGTGGTCATGGATGGCACTGAAGGGAACACCTGTATCCTCATATGCGAAAACTGCCAACTGATGCATGCCTCTCCTCCATTATCTCCCGAGGATCTTGACAGTTTTTATGACGATACCTTTGCCAACGACCCCGGGTGCCAGTTGCGTGCCGGATCAAATTTTCCGCCTGATAAGGATCGGAAAAAAGAAGAATTTCTCGCCGAAACTTGGGGAATAAAAATCATCAAACGTTTCATTGATCCACGCGGCAAGAATATTCTTGATTTGAGGTGTCGAACGGGAGCATTGACCTCCATTCTCCAAAATGAGGGAGCTCAAGTCATTGGTGTGGAACCCTTTCAGGGAAATGCGAATTACGCCAGGCAGATGCGGGGGTTATCGAATATCGTTGATTTACCATTTTCTAGATTTCATCAATTTCCTTCCCCACAAGATGAATATTTCGATATCGTAAATATTCTCCCACATCATGTCCTGGCACATGTCCTTTCTCCACGCAGATTATTAGAACAGATTTTTAAATCCCTCAAACCTGGAGGATATATCTTTTTAGACGAAAAAGATGTACTCCATCCCGTTCGCCACAAGAAACAATCGGCACTAGATTCAGGACCTGCGCACCAATTTCACCTCACTGTGCATACCACCGCACGGTATTTTACTTCTACGGGATTCGCGCTTTTAGAATGCGAGCTTGACAAGAGCCGTAGCAGCGATTTTCGCCATATTAGAATCGTTGCCCAAAAACCAAAAGAGAGAACAGTCACCTCAACCTTTGCCCACCAACCTGATAAGTTTAACAAGCCCAGCGTAAAGACCATCCAACGCCGCTTATGGTGCCTTGAGCGAACCTGGAAGCTACGCCTCGCCAGAATACAAATAAAACGGAAGTCTCTGAAAGTTTGGCAAAAATTCGGCCGTTAAAGAGTAGAAGACACTTTAGAGGAGTAAGAGACTACAATTACCGCATGACCATCTCCCTATAGGGCCAAAACCGACGGAGAATTTTATGGATTTTCCTGTAAATCCCCTTCTTCTTCACCTTATGCTCCCATCGATTTGAATAAAAACCAACTGTACTTCCGAAGAAGACTGTTTCCTTATTGTAATATTCGGGTTCCAATTCCTTTAAAGACTCACGATACATCGCGGCAGCGGTTGGCTTACATAAGAAGACTTTATTTAGACTAATCGCAAAAGGAACGAGACCCGGTGTTTTTCTAAAGAAAAATTCATGTAACCCGTTTACGACACCAGGCCATTCTGGCTTAAAACAATCATCAAAGATGACTACCCCTTGGTCGCAGAGGGTGGATGTAGCCAGCTCGAGGTCATTGATGACTAATTCCTTGGTATGCCCACCATCAATGCTAAACAATCTAACTGGCCCAACCGTGGAAAGAATATCCTCAGCCAACACGTTGCTAGAACTGTCACGAATGGTATGAATATCGTCAGGTGGCCCAGCATGTCTTTTCACGTTCTCAAGGAACATTTCCAAAATTTGATTTAAGGCGGGATTCTGTTTTGGATTTACCCTATCTCTACTCAGATGACTTTGATCAAAGATGTCTATGCAGAAAGCCTTCTCATTTGTGTGCAGGAGAAGATAAAGAAGAATAAATAGCCTCCCCTTCCAGACTCCAATTTCCCCCACGCTACCTGAAATCTTGTTTTTCGTTTGAATATCTCCCACCGCTCGTACCAATTGGGCATCTACTGGATAGAGCCAACCTTCGATCTTTTTATTTCCCCATCGCAAATACCTTTGAAGTTGATCAGTTGAAAATTTCCGCATGATTGAAATCCTTTTTCTCGATATTTCCTTATTGAATTCCCTTAGTAATAATTCCCATCAGAGAATTGATTCTCAGTTTGTAGCTTCGATTTTTTCCATACGTTTGAACAAAGATAATCAGAAACTTTTACAAGAAGGCCAAGAGATTCAAGCATACAAAAATAAGCCAATGAAAAGATGACCGCAAATCGTAGACCTTTTTCGAACTGAATTGTGTCGTCCTGTACGGGGAATTAATCATGTTTTTTCCGGAGTTCAGGTTGCTAAACTGGTCACTGATGTACGCATCGAACAATTAAGACAACGCAATTTTGAATGCTTGGGACGTTACGGGTGTAAAGTGGTAGAAATTTCCGAACTCTCTTGGCGGACATAGAATCAGTTTAGGCAGATATACCAGCCAAATGAAGGATTTCTCGCAATTCTTTGGGGTCTATTCTAAGATTATTGACAACATAGTCATCATATCCCCATGTCCCCAACCGGCTCTCTGGGTCAGTTAAGAAGTAATAATCGAGATTGAGAGATCGGCTGAGCCTAAAGTTAGCATCAGCCGTTGATGTAGGGAACAGTTCAACGACCTTGGTTCCCACAGAACAGAACACTAAATTAGCAAGTCCACTTCCTGAAGCGCCTACAACAATCTCGGCATTTCGAAAAAGATCAACTTGTTCAGTGAAAGCTAAGTTCTCCAGCATCACCACGAAAAAACCATATAGCTTAAGCAGATCAACAATTTCATCTTCGTTCAGAACTCGTCTGAACCGCGCAGATTTTCGGGAAATATAAATACGTTGATTTTGAACATTTTGTTTATCTGTTATGAGAGGTAAAAAGCTTTCTCGCAGCACCTGGCCAACCCAATTCGGAAATTCTCGGCCGCTGGCAATCTGATGGCATGGTACAATTAAATGAGAGGCAGATATTATTGGAACTTCGTCGCAATTGATGATTTGCTCATCTGACAAAAATCCCAGCAATCCCAGTGTCTCAAATTGGAAAGGATATTTTTTTTGAATATAGATTTTCTCAGGGTTCTTCCCAACATCCTTCAGCATCAACAACCGAGGGAGAATATCAAATAGCCAGTGCCAATAGAAGTCCTGATTGGAAGCCGTGACAATCGCGACCTCATTTTTATACTTTCTAATGGTCGGAAAAACCTTATGAGGATTAAGGGTGTGAGCCCGTTTAATTTTATCTCGATACTTGTGTGTTCCTTGTCGAACAAGTCTTCCAATCTTATCAAATACATATCCGTCGCAACTCGCAAAGCCTTCTTCTATTTCCAGCATATGACTCATCACTACTCTACTAAAAGGATTGGGAGTCCATATCGCGTCGACACTAATCGATCGTGGCTGGACCATTCCTAGTGGGGCCTGCTCTTCATATTTGTATGGAACCACGGAAATTTTTCCAAAGGGAATTTCGCGCAAGGGGAATATCCCTGTCCATTTAAATATGGCTATTGGTTTGAGAAATGAACAAGCCAAACAGGCCAGCCGCTTAGCTACCCTCGAAAAAATTTTCTTGAGGTTGTGTTTCTTCATGAAAATGACGTCGGAGGAAAATTATATTTGAAGGAGAAATAAGGTTTGCATAAGTATGCTGCAACTATTTCGATCGTGCGACTTTTGCTAAATCAAACGTTTGGACCAAGTCTTCAGGCATAAGGGAATAGTCCCCAGCTTTCGAAGGATGGGCGTTCCCATTGCTTCCACAGACAAAATAATAGTGTAACTCTAAGGCCTTAGCCAGGCGGTAGTTGTAATCAAAATTAAACGTAAAGTCGATGCTGGTCAACGCCTTGGGTACATTGGGAAAGATTTCGATCACGATCGTTCCTTTCGAGCAAAAGACCAGGTTGGCAAGTCCACTTCCATTGGGGGCTACGATCACCTCGGCGTTGCGAAAAAGTCCCATCTGCTCTCCAAAGCTTAATTCCTCTAACCAGACAACCTGAAAACCATAGTCCCGCAGGATAGGAAGAAGCCTCTCTTCATTGGAGATCCGCCGTTGGCTAGATCCCGCTCGAGAGACATACAATCGACCGCTTGAGCCCACCTTGCCCTGTTTCGAAAAGGGAAGAAACTTATTCCGAAGGCTTTGGATAACCCATTCGGGAAATGCTCGTCCTTCCATTATTTGATGGCATGGGACGAAAAGGACCCTGGCCGAAATTATCGGAAATTTATCGCAATCGATGATTTTCAGTTTCGGCAAGACTTCCATATATTCGAGCATTTTCCGTTGAAAAGGGAGCTTACTTTGCACATACAAAAACTGGGGTTGCTTCCCCATCTCTTCCAACATCATCAAGCGGGGCATCACATCAAGGAGCCAATGCCAGTAAATATGTTGATTAGAAGCCGTGCAGACAGCCACCTCGCCGGACAGGCGTTCTAGGTGTGGATAGATCCGATGTGGACGGGGGATATGGGCTCGTTTGACTTTGTATCGATATTTATGTGTTCCTCCAGAAATAATTTTACCGGTCAGAGGGTCAAAAACATTTCCTAACCGATCCGCAATGCCCCCTTCGATCCTCAGAATATGGCTCATGACAAGATCACTTGGTGGAGTGACCGACCAGATTTGATGGCTTCCAATCGACAGTGGCTTTTGCCCGTCCATGGCACCCTGCGCATCTGGACGAAAGGGGATTGGGGAAAACTCTTTATAAGATATCGTGCGATAAGGCAAAATCCCCGTCCATCTAAAAATCAGGAGGGGGGGCAGGACATAGCTGGCCCACCAAGCTACACGTTTTAACGCTTTTTTAGAGAGATCAAATAAATCAGGCAACGTTAATGGTTTTCCCAGTAAGGATTAGAGCAATTTTGAGATTCTTACAATACTTCTCGTCATTGAATTAAGAACAAGGCAGGGAGGGGCACTTCTACACTCATCAAGACATAACAATGGCATTATGCCCTGGAGGTGATTGCCTGAGCATTTTCTCAAAATGATCACAGCTGAGCCAAGGCATGGAAGCCTTTTGGCACCACAGGCACAAAATCATCAATTGCCCATCCTTTTCCAGAGAGATGGGTAGACGCATCAATTTACCTCACTCCTTTTTTTCGCGGAAACAGTTCGAACAATGCCATCTAACCGATCAAAAATCTCACTCAGGGTTTCATGACTCAATCCCACAGGATAATAGTGGGGCTGTTGAAAACAAATGGCCCACCTTTCAGGATGGAATAAGCAAGGGGGCGTTCTCCCCATTTTTCCGTGTTCACGTACTGGAAGTACGCTCTACGCGCAAAACTGGCTGCGGCCTTGCTGGACGAACTTTTTTGAACAGCCCCGGTGCCTCAGACATCCAACATGTCTGTGGGCTTATTTGTCCATGAAAGTAATAATTATTCAACATTCCCATAGTCGACTTGTTTTTGCTGATCGGGGAAAGATACTCCAAATAGTTCCATCTAGTTTTCCTACCTCAAAATTTGCCCCTCAGCATCTATATTCATTAATCTCCTCACTGCATAATGTTGAGGCCCCAATTCCAAGGGAAGTTCATACGGGCCTCATACACGTTGGAGTTGATGCCGAATTTTAAAGCGAAAAGCTTTGTTCATAATAATAGTACTTTTCCCCAGGCTCATTAAACCACTGAGCCTGAGTTTATAATCCTACAATTCTCAGCTATGGTGAATATCGTGTCTATAAAGTTTGTTGCCCAGATGCCTTTCATATATATTCCTTGAAAATTATGGAAAATTGATGTGTGACAAGGATTATTGGATATTCAGATAACTTTTCATTTGCTATCACATTTTTCTAATGTTATGGGAGTCTCTTCCAATAAAATTGATTTTCTCAGATGGTAGGGGTTTGAGGGCATGAATAACCTTTGGCGCTATTTCAAGCTTGGGATGATCAATGTTTGTGTCCTCTTGATCCTACTGTGGTCCTTGAATTTCATCGCGTCCGTTTATCTTGATGGAAGGTATTTGTATAAACAGGTTTTTGTGCCTATTCCTAAGAAAGCCTCTACCCCAAGCCTAGAGGATCAAAACTTGGCCCGTCTCATCTATCGGGAAAAGAAGCAATTACAAACACAATATGTTCCCTATATGGCGTGGGCTCGAAAACCGTTTTTAGGTCAAACGACGACCATCAATCGTGAAGGTGAGAGGACGCATTCTCTCTATACTGAGAGTCCCCTTCAACATATTCATTTTTTTGGTGGATCCACGATGTGGGGAAGCGGCGTTGATGATCAAAATACGATTCCAGCCCATTTCAATGCTCTTCATCAGGACTATCACGCATATAATCATGGACAGGCAGGCTTTGTGAGTCGGCAGGGGGTGGCTCGATTGGTCAATTTAGTTAACCAAAATTCCCCAATGAGCGTGATTGTTTTCTATGATGGCTGCAATGATTCCCTTTCCTTATGTAGAACTGATGTTACTCTCAATGGACATCGCGAACAGGCGAAGATGGCCAACAAGCTGGAGCATCGTTGGCAGGTTGCTGATGATTTATTTGGTTCAATTGGAGTTGTCATCCAGAAAATCCGCAAAAAACAAGAACGACCACCTTCCCAATGCTCTATCAATTCAGCATACGCACAAATGGTAGCTTCTACCATGGTGAATAATTGGAAAATTGCCAAAGCGGTGGCAGCTCTGGGAGGTGCAGAATTTCATGCTATCCTTCAACCTGTGGCTCCCATTGGCCAACCCAACATCGAATATTTATCCCAAAGAGGCTCCAGAACTGATTTTCATTTGGTTTATCCCCTGGTGCTGGAAATTAAAGAACAAGAACATCTGGATTGGATTCATGATTTTACCGATGCGTTTGATGGCGAAGAGTACATTTACATCGATAGTTGCCATGTGAATGGACGAGGCAATCAAATCATTGCTCAAAAAATTAGTGCATTCTTAGACTCCCAACCTTCAAGGTAATTTTCCCCCGGTTGGTTATACATAACATCAGCCATCTATGTTCTTCACCGTACTATTCGTCCTGAAAAAATGAGATTCATCCCATAATGGCAACGCTCACCATTCTTCGACATGGCAAAAGTCAATGGAATAAGGAAAAACGCTTCACTGGCTGGACAGATGTCGCATTAAGCTCTTCCGGCATTGCCGAAGCCAAACATGCAGGTCAACTGCTTAAGGCTCGCGGGGTCAGGTTTGATCTTTGCTTGACGTCTTATCTGGTTCGGGCCATTGACACTCTGGAAATTGTGTTGGAGACCATGGATTTATCACGGCCCCCTACACACAAAGATTGGCGATTGAATGAACGGCACTACGGGGCACTCCAGGGTTTAACCTGGTGGGAGGCCACAAAAAAATATGGGACCAAACAAGTCCTGGCTTGGCAAAGAGATTTTGATGCCCCCCCCCCACCCCTAGAAGTAACAGATGCTCGTTTTCCCGGAAATGATCCGCTCTATGCCCATCTCCCACCGACCGACCTTCCTCAAAGCGAAAGCCTCAAAGACACGCTTGCACGACTTCTCCCCTTCTGGCACGATGTTGTCATACCGGAACTGAAAAGAGGAAAAAATATCCTTATTGTGGCGCATCATAATAGTCTACGGGGCTTAATGAAGTACCTGGATCACATCAGTGACACGGATATAGCCAACATCCGGATCCGTACCGCAGATCCTATCCTCTACCAACTGAACGAAGAGTTCGTGCCCATAAGTCGGGAAAGTCTTCGGCCACGGTCCATTGTTAGTCAAGTCGCTCAGAACATACTTGGACATTGGCTTCAACGTCTCTCACGTTAGGAACCAAGGATGACATATTTAGATTTTAAACGCCTCTCAGCGATTGATCCTCAGAAGTTTCAACATGAAAAGCCCTATCCCTGGATCAATCCTGAAGGTTTACTAACGAACCAGGGATTTGAACAACTCATTGAGACCCTTCCAGATGTCTCTCTGTTCCAACGACGCTTTGGAGTCACACGAGCCCATGGCCAACAAAGTCATGATCGTTTTACTCTTGAATACCAAGACGATCTTCCTCTGGCGCCAGCCTGGAAAACCTTCATCGCCGAACTGTATGGGAAGGAATATCAGACTTGGCTCAAACGTTTATTCAACGTCAATTCTTTGGAATTAACACTTCATTGGCACTACACGCCCAATGGTTGCTCCGTCTCACCCCATTGCGATGCCAAACATAAACTTGGGTCCCATATTTTCTATCTCAACACCAGGCAGGACTGGGAAGAAAGTTGGGGGGGAGAAACGGTCATTCTTGATGATGAAGGTCGTTTTGACCGGAAGTCCGCGCCAAAGTTTGAAGATTTCAAAGTCACCACCGTTTCAAAGGCCATGGGAAATTACAGTTTCTTGTTTGCTCGAAAAGGAAATTCCTGGCATGGAGTGAGAGGAATTCAATGCCCCCCCGACAGCCTGCGAAAAGTGTTTATTGTCGTGGTCAATCGCTTTACATTGCTTGATCGCGCAAAGCGGATTTTTGGCAAATCCCCGAAAGGTTATTAAACTTTGAGAGTGTTGAATAATTGAGATTTTCAAGGGCAAATATGGCCAGGGTCGCGTTGCCTATCAGAGGCCTCGGGGCGATTCAAAAAAGTCCGTCCAGCAAGGCCACAGCCTTTTTTGGGCGCGGAGCATACTCATAGTACGTGAGCACGGAAAAATGGCGAGAACGCCGCCTTGCTTATTCCATCTTGAAAGGTGGGCCATTTGTTTTCAACAGACCCACTTTCTAAGAAGCACCCCCTTTCCCCCAAAGATTCTTCTCTCAATCTACCGAATCTTTGTGGCCTTATTTCCCTCCTTTTCCCAAAAAATGTTGCTATATTCTAAAGCATTGCACCCACCTACCACTGCCAAATACTAATCTCAAAAACCAAACAATTGTATGTGTGGCATTTCTGGATTTATAGATCATTCTCCAAAAGGGGTTTCCTACAATTTATCCGAAGTGGCGACTCAAATGGCCCAGGCCTTGTATTTACGGGGTCCAGACCATGGAGGAGTGTGGGAAGATCACCGACATAGCGTGGCTCTGTCCCACCGTCGCCTGTCTGTCATTGATCTTTCTCCGAGTGGCCACCAACCAATGCTTTCGAAAGATACGCGGTATGTCCTTACCTACAATGGTGAGATCTACAATTTTCTTGAATTAAAAAAAGCTCTGATAGATATGGGACACACATTTTCCGGAACCAGTGACACAGAGGTCTTATTACAAGCCTGTGTCGTCTGGGGTGTTAAAAAGACCATCGAACAATGCATTGGAATGTTTGCCTTCGGAATCTGGGACCGGCAGGAAAACACGCTGACCCTGGGTCGTGATCGATTGGGAATTAAGCCTCTCTTTTGGGCTTATTTCGATCATCTCTTTATTTTTGGCTCGGAGCTAAAGGCCTTGCAGGCACATCCAAGATTCAGGCCCTCGCTTGATTTCAGTGCCATGGCGACCTATCTGCAATTCGGGTACATACCTTCGCCACGCAGCATTTATACGCATGTGCATAAACTCGAACCAGGATGCCTAATGACCTTTCAGGCAGGGCAGCCCCCACTGATTGAACCCTATTGGGATCTTCGCAATATCGCGATTCAAAAGACCAGAAATCCCTGGAGACTCAATGAACAAGAAACCCTCAGCCAGTTCGAAAATGTGCTTGGAGAGGCTGTAAGGCAGCGATTGGTTGCCGATGTTCCTCTAGGTGCTTTTCTTTCTAGCGGAATTGATTCTTCAACCGTGGTCGCCCTCATGCAAAAATATAGTCATCAGCCGGTTCGAACCTTCACCATCGGATTTCAGGAAACAGCCAACGATGAATCAGGCCATGCTAAAAAGATTGCCGCACATTTAGGTACCAATCATCAGGAATTTATCATCGAACCGCATCATATTTTCGATGTGTTGCCGAAACTCGCCGATTGGTACGATGAGCCCTTTTCTGACATCTCCCAGATTCCTACATTTTTGGTCTCCAAAATGACCCGCCAGGAAGTGACGGTCGCACTTTCAGGCGACGGCGGAGATGAACTGTTTGCAGGCTATACTCGTTATTTCAAATTGTCACAACGATTGCACATGCTTGAGAAAATTCCTCCCGCTCTTCGGCCAATTCTTTCAACCATTGCAGGAATTCCTCCAGCCCTTCTCAATTCCTCCCTACCGTATCTTCCTGCAAAGTTAACCAAATTGACCAAAAAATTGCGCAATTTTTCTCAAAAATTAGGAGGTGCTGACATAGAAGGCCAATATCGGCAACTCATTAGTCGTTGGGAACATCCGCTAGAACTTGTACCAAATGCCACCGAAGAATATGTCACCATCCATTCAGACCAACAATTACATATAGACTTTCCTGATCCAATCACCCGCATGCAATACTGTGACATGATGACTCATCTACCAGACGACATATTGGCAAAAGTGGATCGAGCAAGTATGGGGGTAAGTCTGGAAGTGAGAGTCCCCATCCTGGATCACCGTGTTGTAGAATTTGCCTGGTCTGTACCTTTCCATATGAAAATACGCGAGGGACAAAGCAAATGGTTACTCCGCCAACTTTTGCATCAATACGTCCCTCCTCATCTGTTTGAAAGGCCAAAAATGGGATTTGGAATTCCAATTGGTCAATGGCTAAGAGGGCCCTTACGAGAATGGGCCGAAGATCTTCTTTCCGAACACTCACTGAAAAGAGATGGCATACTTAACCCAGCCCCAATCAGAAAAAGGTGGGAAGAACATCTTTCTGGCACTCACGATAGGACACGCTCACTCTGGACTATCATGATGTTTCAGACCTGGCGTACCCGGTGGATGGAAAGTTGAAAATCTCGTAGACAGGGCTGCTGCTTCCGATCTGACCGGGAGAATGATTAAGCAACTTTATACTGACGAAATTTGTAGATTATCTATCCCTGGGAGATTCTTTGGTGGGGCGAAACCGTTCAAATAGCGTCGCGTCAATCACTTTCCAATCATGTTCAAGAAACGCCCGCTTCATCCATTTAGCGAGGAAACACAATTCCACAAAGCAAAAATACCTCTGAAAATCTGGCGCACCGTGATGGGCAAGCGAGGAAAAGAACAGATCCTGATAAGGGCCCAACCACCGAACGCAGGCTTTGGCCACCCCAATTCCTAAAAGCTGGTTCTCAGCCAAACCATCAACATCCACAACACATATCCGCCCATTTTCTTTTCGCAGGATGAAATTTTTAAGGACAGGATCGGTATATTCATGGCCTACCCATACCTGTTCTGGAATCATTTCTTGAGCTGCCACTTGAAGGTCACAATAAGAGTCTTGAGTTAAAACATTAATTTGGCGAAGAAAACGTAGGTCTTGAAAAAGCCGACAGGGGAAGGGGGATTGTGCGGCATTCACTGATAGTGGAGCCTTCCCATACACCGTGGCATAAAATTCTGCTATTTTGAGGACAAAGTCCTCATCGACAGATCGAACCGGAACACCCTCGACATATTCGAGCCAAATTTCATGTTCGTATCGCGCCACGAGAGAGGGGAAATAGCCACTTTCCCTAAAGCCCTCTAAATGTTGTTCAATTTCAGTAGCCAAAAAGGAATCGCAGAGGATGAGACGTTTAAATCGATGTCCATTCACCGTGACATAATGAATGCCTTTCGCCTTTTGAAGCCGTGTGCCAAACAGGCGGGAAAGAAAATATTTTACCCGTTTCAGGAAAAAAGGAGAGATCTGCTTAATCGATCGATCTACATTCATATACTAGGGTTTTTCACGAATTTGGCATCAAAACAGGTGGTGATAGCAATTGCCGGATTGGTGGTATAAGATTCGCTGGTTATTCAAAAAAACCAGTGAAGAGGTGAGAAACTACGGCAAATATCAGAACTATGTTAAAACGGGATTGTAACAAACACGTGGCATCTGGCAAACCACCGAATCATTATAAAGGAACTCTTCCAAACAGGTTATCTAAAATTTTCCATTACCGTTTTCTTCGTCATGATCTTCTAACCCATAATCTGAGACATTCATTCTCCAATTTTCACTGATTCATAAACGTTCCTGATGGACAATTTCAAAACTCCAAAAGTCACCGTTTTCATCCCGGTCTATAACCGGGAACAATACGTTGGGGAGGCCATTGAGAGTATTTTGGCTCAAACGTTTTCAGATTTCGAAATCCTGTTGGTTGATGATGGGTCAACTGACGCTAGTGTGGAGAAGATACGTTCCTTTTCTGACCCACGCATTCGCCTAGTTTCCAATGAAAAAAATCTTGGTATTCCCAAAACTCGCAACAAAGGGATTGAACTGGCTCGGGGACAGTATATGGCTATGCTAGACAGTGACGACCGCGCCTATCCCAATCGTCTTGAAAAACAAGTGGCCTTTCTCGACAACCATCCCGAGCATGCTCAGGTCGGAAGTTGGTGCCGCATGATGGATCAAGATGGACGCCCTCTCAAGAAAATCAAACGGCAGCCTGAGTTATCTGACGACATTCACGCACAATTTCTTTTTCGATGCGCAATGAGTAACCGTTCTATTATGGCCCGAACAGCAATTTTAAAAGAATATGGGTATCGCAACGATTTCCCCCGTTGCCAGGATTACGAACTGCACGTCAGACTGACAAAACATTACAAAGTAGGGAACATTCCGGAATGTTTGGTCTATGGCCGAATTCACCCTCAACAAATCACAGGACAAACTCCGGACTTAGGTGATACTAAAAAGCAAGAAATCATCGGCTCTCAACTCCAAGAACTTGGAGTCACATTTTCAGTCGGTGATTTTCACCCTCATTTAACGCTTTCTCGAATGCGAAAATCCGAGTTTATTCCTGACACGGACTATCTCACCTGGGCTCGAGCATGGTTATTGCGATTGCAACAAGCTAATAAACGAACCCTTCGTTACGCGGAACCCGCTTTTTCCAATGCACTCGGTGAAAAATGGCTACAAGCCTGTTGGACCGCTCGAAAAAACATTGGATGGACCGCATGGAAATATTTTTTCAGCTCTTCCTTAAGTAAAGAGGCTATTTTAACTCTGCCACGACAACTATTGCGGAAATATTCCTAACCGACAAGAGGAATCATTTTTCATCTTTTGCCCTCTCAGCTAAGCACTCCTACATGGAAGAGCATTCGATCAACCACCCCCAAATTACAGAAAAAAAACACCTTGCTATTTTTATTCCATCATTGGCTGGGGGTGGGGTCGCACGAGTGATGCTCCACCTGGCAAAAGCCTTTGCGGCATCGGGCCATCATGTTGATCTTCTTCTCTGCCAAACCAAAGGAGCATTTCTCGATACAGTCCCTCCCAATATCCATGTGATCGCCCTCAAGCCTTCCTCAAATCTTATGAGTCGGCTTAAGGTTCTCATTGCGAATCCCAACCTCGCCCTCCAACTTCTTCTCCCCATTCTCTTACCCATCAAAGCCCCTAAAACGATTCGGTACCTTTCCGATTTAACGACCTATCTCGTTCAACAGCAACCGGACGCCCTCCTTTCCGCAAAAACCCACGCCAATCTTATGGCCATATGGGCCAGAAAAATTGCGTCTGTTCAAACACGGATCGTCGTCAGTGAACGATCGACCATGTCGACGGTGATCGAACAATCCCAAAAATGGCGGTGGCGATTTGCCCTGCCTTTAATTCGAAAAGTATATCCACAAGCTGATCTCGTGATTGCGGTCTCTCGCGGGGTAGCTGAAGATATCTCTTCTTACACTGGACTCTCCAAAAACCGTATGACCACTATCTACAATCCCATGCTCACCGAACACATTCAGGCCCAATCAAACCTTCCTGTATCTCATCCTTGGTTTAACCAGAAGGAAATCCCCATCATCCTAGCGGTAGGTCGGCTGGTCCCGGCTAAAGACTTTCCGACTCTGTTAAAGGCCTTTGCGCATCTCCGCGCTAAACGCCCTGCTCGTCTTGTCATTTTTGGTGAAGGCCGCGAACGGACAACTCTCGAAAAACTGGCGCTCCAATTAGGTATTGATTCTGATCTCTCACTTCCAGGGTTTGCGGACAACCCTTATGCTTTTATGTCCAAGGCCACAGCTTTTGTTTTATCCTCGCGCTTGGAAGGCCTTCCCAATGCCCTGATCGAAGCCCTCGCATGTGGATGCCCAGTCATCAGTACCGATTGCCGTAGCGGCCCCAAAGAAATTTTGGACAATGGAGTCTTTGGCGCATTAGTTCCGGTTGGTGATGATAAGGCCTTAGCCGAAGCCATCAATCAAACATTAGAACATCCTCTACCTGTAGATCGACTTCGAGCACGAGCGGCCGAATTTGACATCCACACGATTGTGGAACACTATCTCCAGGCTTTAATTCCAACATAAGCACTCCCATTTCTGGATTTTGAGAGGAACACAGGACTGTGTGTGGAATCTGCGGCTTTTTTAATCCTCATCGTCCTTCTCCTAAAGAACAGTTTCACACCATTTCACAACACATGACCGACGCTCTCGTCCATCGAGGACCGGATGACGTCGGCATCTGGACCGATGCGACCTCAGGGTTGGCCTTAGGGCACAGGCGTCTTTCCATTCAAGATCTCTCGCGTGAAGGGCATCAACCCATGACCTCGGCCTGTCATCGTTTTGTCATGAGTTATAACGGCGAGATTTACAATTTCAAGGAATTACGCCAACAGCTCGAGCACCAAGGATTTCAATTCCGGGGTCACTCCGATACCGAAGTGCTTCTGGGAGCAGTCACAGAATGGGGCCTTGAGAAAACCCTTGCGCACATCATCGGGATGTTTGCGTTTGCCTTATGGGATAAAGAGCAGGAATCCCTCACCTTGGTTCGAGATCCCGTTGGCAAGAAGCCCTTGTACTATGGATGGTGCCACGACATTTTTCTCTTTGGATCGGAGCTCAAAGCGTTACGTGCCCACCCAGAATTCGATGCGCCGATTGATCCAGATGCTCTCGGTCTTTTTATCAAGTACTCCTGGGTGCCTTCGCCTTTTTGTATTTATCAAGGTATTCGCAAGCTCCCTCCAGGCCATCTCGTCACGATACATTCACAAAGTAATCTAGAAAACACCATACCTTGTGCGTATTGGTCTGCGCGAACCGTTGCTGAAAAGGGGGAACAATACCCTTTCTCCGGTTCATTGGAAGAGGCAACAAACGAGTTAGACAAGCTGTTACGTGACACGGTGAGTAGCCGTATGATCGCGGATGTCAGCCTCGGGGCATTATTATCTGGGGGGCTTGACTCAACGATCGTCGTGGCACTGATGCAATCGATGAGTTCCTGCCCCATCAAGACATTTTCCATTGGATTTTGGGAATCGCAGTATAATGAAGCCCAACATGCCAAGGATATCGCGAACCACCTTGGAACTGAACACACCGAACTCTATATTTCGCCAAAGGACGCCCTGGGAGTCATTCCTCACCTCCCCAGAATTTACGACGAGCCTTTTGCGGATTCCTCTCAAATCCCAACGGTTCTTCTTTCCAAACTCGCTCGCCAGAACGTGCAGGTTGCCCTCAGTGGAGATGGGGGCGATGAACTTTTTGCGGGGTATACCAAGTATCCAGAATGTCTCAAACGATGGGAAACATGGGGGACCCGTCCGCTATGGGCGCGTCGACAAATAGCAGAAGCCATGACGCTGATCGGACACGCAGGTTGGAAACTCTTAGGACCATCAAGAAATTCACCAACTGGTGAAATTTCCCCTTGGCTAAAATTTTTCGGGAAGATTGAAAAAAAATCTCGGTGGATCTCGGCAACCAATCCTGTAGATTTGGTCGCACGAAGACATGCTCGGTGCCAGTGTGTCCAAGAGTATGTTTATCACGCAAACAACCTCCACTCCTTGCTAACAAATTCGAGAGATTGGGCAACGGAAGTCGACCCGGTTCAGGGCATGATGCAATTGGACTTTGTCACGTTTTTGACCGATGACATTCTCGTCAAAGTCGACCGAGCCAGCATGTCAGTAAGTCTTGAGGTTCGCTGCCCGTTGTTAGATACCCGACTCGTCGAGTTTGCATGGAGCCTTCCTCTTTCTATGCGGCTACAAGGTAACAGAGGGAAAATCGTCCTACGAAAGGTCCTTGAACGGTACATCCCCCCAGAACTCACCGAACGTCCAAAGAAGGGCTTTGCCGTCCCTGTATCAGCATGGGTAAAAGGCCCCTTACGGGAATGGGCAGAACAGTTATTAGATGAAACACGTCTACGGAAGCAAGGCCTACTCAAACCAAAAGCCGTCCAACGTATTTGGCAGCAACATCTTTCCGGATGGCAAGACCATGACACCCTTATATGGAGCCTCCTCATGTTTCAGGCGTGGCATGAAGAACACATCCTGTGAAAACTTTTCATCTTTGACCAGGAGACATTACCATTTTGTGAATAAACTCGGTTCTCTTCCCAACCTATTAAAACGGTACCCCCTAGATTTCTTTCTAAAAATGCGGTAAGGTCGGACTTCATCCCCACCGAACTTTTAAAGAAATTTCAGCTTTTTTTCCTCACTCACGTAAGTAAACGGGATCCCTCTATGATTTGTTATTGGCCTAAAATAACGTCTACAAACCCAATGAGTCATTTTGAATCTTTTTAGCGTACCTATCTCGACGGAGACGAAGTGAGGATTTTGATTACAGGTGGTGCTGGCTTTTTGGGAAGCCATTTGTGTGAGGCCCTGCTTACTGAAGGGCATCAGGTTATAGGGCTGGATAATTTCATCACGGGAAAACCTGAAAACATTAGTCATCTCCTGGGCAACCGGAATTTTTCCTTTCTGGAATATAATGTGTGTGATTTTCTTCATGTGGAGGGGTCTCTCGATGCGGTGATGCATTTCGCGTCCCCAGCCAGCCCACAAGATTATTTAGAATTTCCCATTGCCACCCTGAAAGTCGGGTCTCATGGCACACATAAGGCTTTAGGACTCGCTAAAGCTAAGCAGGCGAGATTCCTCTTGGCTAGCACCTCAGAGGTCTACGGCGATCCTCTCGTCAATCCTCAACCTGAAACCTATTGGGGAAATGTGAATCCTATTAGCCCTCGCGGTGTCTACGATGAAGCCAAGCGGTTTGCAGAGGCGCTCACCATGGCCTATCATCGATTCCATGGCCTTGACACCAGAATTGTCCGGATTTTTAATACGTATGGTCCTCGCATGAGACCCGGCGATGGCCGAGTGGTATCAAATTTCATCGTGCAGGCCTTACAACATAAACCCCTCACCGTCTATGGTGATGGCTCACAAACTCGCAGCTTTTGTTATGTCGACGACCTCGTTCGAGGCATTATCAAACTTCTTTTGGCTCCACCGCATGAACAGCGAACGGATAAGCAGTTTCAACGTGACGTACAACTTGGACGCATACTCACGAACCATGAGTCTGTCCATAACCCCGTGAACATTGGCAACCCAGGGGAGAGAACCATTTCGGATATCGCCACAATGATCTTGGAACAAACCCAATCGACGAGCCACATTGAATGCCTCCCCCTTCCTATTGATGATCCCAAAGTTCGCCGGCCCAATATCGACAAAGCCAAAATCTTATTGAATTGGGAGCCAGCAATTTCACTTGAAGAAGGCCTTGAAAAAACCATTAAGTATTTCAAAGCTATTCTTTGAAAACATTTGCTGACGTGGATTACTCTTATCAATCCGAGAAGAACCCTCTCTTCCACTCCTAAGGAGTCAACAAGATGATTTCACATATCTGCCTCATCACGCCACCGTCAATATTTCTCCTAGACGAACGAGTTTTTATGACCCTTGGAATCTTGAAAATCGCCGCTGTGCTAGAGAACGCGGGTGTCACGGTAGACATGTTAGATCTTTCTGGCGTAGAAAATTTCGAACAGGTGGTGCATGACTATGCGATAAGCCACAGGACAACGTGCTATGGGCTCACCGCGACCACCCCACAAATGCCAGCGACTTCTAAGATCCATAAAACCATTCGAGAGGTTCAACCCGAGGCGCGTATTATTTTGGGCGGGCCACACGTCACCCTCATTCAGGCAGCACAATTATATGAAAAGAAACATCATCATGCAGGCCGTGGTACCACCGGATTGAACCAATTATATGACATGTTTGATGTGTTGGTGACAGGAGATGGCGAAGAGGCTATCTTCAGAGCACTGACTGACCATCCACCAAAGCTAGTTGACGGTGATGATCCCAAATCTGAATTGTTCTTAACCAACAAACGATTAACCGAACTTCCTTTGCCAGCCAGACATCTTTTGGATGTCGATAGCTATCAATACCAAATCGACGGAGTTCGCGCTCTGTCATTAATCGCTCAATTAGGCTGTCCGTTCGGGTGCGGATTCTGTGGTGGCCGGATGAGCCCATTCCTACGACGTGTTCGTATGCGAACTTCAGAAAGTATTGTTCAAGAGGTTGCCCACTTATACGAAACCTACGGTATCAAAGGGTTTATGTTCTATGACGATGAACTGAATGTGAACCCAAAGTTCGTCGAATTAATGAATCTGATAGCCAAAACCCAAGAGGATCTTGGGGTAGAATTTCGCCTTCGTGGATTCATCAAAGCGGAGCTCTTCACTGACGAACAAGCCGAAGCCATGTATCGGGCTGGATTCCGGTGGATTCTTGTTGGATTTGAATCGGGACACGAACGGATTCTGACGAATATCCAGAAAAAAGCCTCTCAAGCAGATAACACGCGTTGCATGGATATCGCCAAACGGCATAACTTGAAAGTGAAAGCGCTCATGTCTGTTGGACATCCTGGGGAATCGGAAGAAACGATTCGAGCGACACGAGACTGGCTCATTGAAGTAGAACCCAATGATTTTGATTCAACAGTCATTACCACGTATCCTGGAACCCCCTACTTCGATGAAGCCGTTGAGACGAAGCCTGGGATTTGGACCTATACCTATCATAAGACTGGGGACAAACTCCACAGTGTCGCCGTCGATTATCGAGAAACAGCCGAATACTATAAAGGCATACCAGGTGAGTACACCTCGTATGTGTATACAGACCACTTGAATGCCCAAGAACTGGTGCGATTGCGCGACTGGCTTGAAGCCGATGTCCGTCAACACCTGGGAATTCCCTATAATACAGGAGCCCCAGCCGTTCGGTATGAGCATTCCATGGGGCAAGGAGGCATTCCATTATCCATCCTGAGAACATCCTCCATCCCTGAAACTTCTTTTAATTAAAATCCAAAAATCGCTTCACCCCTTTTATGGGTGCTCCACCTAATCGACAAGAGAATACTCGTCCGATTCGAGTGCTCTTTATTGTTGATTCTTTATACTGGGTCATTGGGAATTTCGCCCGTCAGATCTCTCAAGTCAACCCAGGAATCCACGCCATTACCTGTTCGCAGTTTGCTATCCGGAAAACCGTCAAACATTTTGGCTCTTTCCCAACCTGTTTCGATGTGGTTCATTTCCTTCGGACAAAAACCATTCCAGAATTTTGGGGCCGATTACCCATTGTCACAACATTTCATCATCTAGATCCCTCGACCGACCTCATCCCTTTTCATCGTAGTGATGCTGTGATGACTGTGTCCAGGCAATGGAACCAGCATCTTGTAAAAATTGGCATTCCAGAAACTCATCAAGGTCTTGTGCCTTTTGGAGTAAATCCTCATCAATTTTACCCTCTTCAGGCCGCTGAACGCGAAAATTTCCGCAAAGGCTTGAGTCTTAGGCGGGATGCCTTTGTACTTGGTTTCTCTTCTCGCCGCATGAGTAATATTAACGACAGCAAAGGAGTGAATTGTTTTCTTCACGCACTTAGGGAACTTCATCACCATCTACCAAATTTGGCCACGTTAATTATTGGGCCTGGCTGGCAAACGCTGGCCAACGATATACGTCGTCAAGGTATTCCCTGCACCCAAGCTCCTTACAAAATCACCCATGAGCATATCGCCAAATACTACCAGGCCATGGATCTTTTCTGGGTCACCTCCCGTGTGGAAGGCGGACCCGTGCCATTATTAGAAGCCATGGCCAGTGGACTTCCATGTATCTCAACTCCAGTAGGGGCGGCACTTGACCTTATCAAAGACACAAAAAATGGGTTCATCGTGCCCTTTGATGAGCCAAATCAATTTGTCACCCGCTCTCTTCAGCTAGCACGAGAACCTGAATTGCAGCATCACATAGGGGATGAAGCCCGAAGAACCATCATGAAGGAAAGGCAATGGAGCCAGGCACAAGAGAAACTACAAAATCTTTATACTTTAGCCATCAAAAATTTTCATACAAAATCGAATCAAACGCTTTCACCAAGCGGGGTCAAGGAGAAAAGTGAGCCAACCCAAAACATGACATTTTGGCGAAATCCAATGCCAGAAAAGACTTTCTACTCTCCTACAGTTCAAAGCTGGATTCAAACCTGTGAACAATTAAATGGAGTGCGAATGATGGTAGGAATGAGAGAATGGAAGGCCGCAAGTCGATTTGGATTCCGGGCGCTCCGCACGGCCTCCTTCAATCTCGGTATTTGGAAAGAGCTCATTTCACTTCTACTAAAAATAAAAAGCAAAAAATCATTAGATTTTCAAGAAAATTCCTCTGACCGTGCCACACGGCTCCCTTCGAAACAAAAACTCTGAAGTCCCAAACAACTCAATATTGCACTTCAACCTCAACGTGGGTGAGCTCGCCATTCACTTCAAACGCTGCCTCCTCAAAGCTGGGCGGGGCAAAGAATAACGAAGGATTGTTGGAGACGCCGAATCCCTCAGTAGGAAGACCAATCCAATTGCGATCAAATTTTCGATTGTCATTTTCGTCATGATACACTACCACCGCATATTGACCTTGTTTTCGGGCAGCGACACAAAGCGTCATTGAACCCTCTTCAGCAGGCTCCCGCTCTTTATCCGCCTTTTTCCCTTTCACTAAAAATTCTTGAGGGTTCGGTCCATACAACACTGCCTTTATCGTTCCCTGGGCATTCCGAATACCATGAATATGCACATGGATCGGACTCCCCCAAGATGGACACCTATTCGCCGGCTCCTGAGGCACAGCCCCCAAACTCACTCCGACACTCACCAGAATAATAAGAAAAGGAATCAAATTATGCCCCCATGACGTGTCAAAACACGAATAAAAAGCCTTCCCATAAATAAGATAATCCATAGTATATACCCGTGGAAAATTTATAGGGAATAGAGACTAGGCTGTTTAGATGATAGAGGGCACACAGAGTTTGAGCCAGAGAGGAAAGAGAAGGCCTGAACAATAGATCTGCTTTGTTTTAACCGACGCCTGCTGTCAGGCCCTCGGGGCGGACGCTCTTATAAATCAGCGAGCCTTGTCTGAGCGCAGCGAGTTGGTCCGCTCTTCTGCACCCTGAGTCAGCAACGATTCAAGAGGAGCCATCTAGGTGGAAAGGGTTTTGGCTACTTTTGCCTTCACAACAAAGGAGGCACCCTTCGGGATACACTAAGCAATAAACTCGGCTGCCGGGCCGAAACCCGGCTCTTAAAAAGAAAATAGAACCCATGGGGAAAACTTTATTTAATGCCGGGAGTAGCGACACTGGTAAGCTCGAAACCTATCTGCCATGTTTCTTATCAAAGACGTGTCGTTGGGTCCTGAAGAATCTCTGCAAGCATGAATTCGCACGCCTTACTCTCGGAAACGAATGTGTGCTCAAAATCCCTATCCCCTCGCTCTCGATAGTACACAGACCAGCCGGAGCCCGTTTGCTCCAAGCAATATTCCTTTTCCTTACCAACACTTTCCAGATCGTATGTTACCCGATCAATATTCGCACTCTTAAGCTTGGCTTCAAGATCACTCCGGTTCATTTTGGATTTAACACCTAGATGTGCAACATGCTTCAAAGAGGAGGATCCTCTTGGGGCGTTAAATCAGGCTTACGTTTTTCGAAGGCAAATAAGAGGAGAAGAGAAACCACACCGACACTAATGGCCGAATCAGCCACATTAAACGCCGGCCAATGATAGCCATTAATATAGAAGTCTAAGAAATCAATGACTTCACCATATTGTAACCGATCAATAAAATTCCCTATGGCGCCACCGAATATCGAGGCAATGGTGAGTTGCCCCCACCAATCACCTGGCTCCAGACGGAGAAAAATAGTGATGAGTAATCCCATGGCTAAGATCGAGGTAAGAAAAAAGAAGATGAGTCGAAACCCACTACTCGTCGTGCCCATAATTCCAAACGCCGCACCAGGATTACGAATATAGGTGAGATTAAAATAGCCCGGGATGATCGAGATAGATTCATGCAAATGCATCGAGCTATCGATATAGGCTTTGGTCATTTGATCCACCACGATTATGGTGATCACCACCACCCCGAGGATTCCATATCGACGAAACGTCTCGCTCACGCCACCGCCTCTACGCAACGACCACAAAGGGTAGGATGTTCTGCATGAGACCCTACATCGTGCTTGATATTCCAACACCGATCACATTTGGTGCCTTCTGCCTTCATTACCCCAATGACCACACCAAGATTGGCATGAGAAATATCATTATCGTTCTGAGCAATTTCTGAAACGGGCTTCACTTCTACTTGAGAGACAATAAAGAGAGCCGGAAGTTCATCATGATATCGCTCTAGCAGGGCACTATTTGGCTCCGTCGCCTGTAACAACACTGTGGCCTCTAGTGACGAGCCAATGACTTTATCCCGACGCTTCTTCTCCAAAGCAGCCTGTACAACTCGTCGAACTTGGAAAAGATAATTCCATGAGCTATGTAAATCTGGATTGCTAAAGACCGTCGGCGCTTCTGGAAATTCAGCCAGATGTACACTATCGGCCATTGCTCCATTTTGACCCGACTCCGGCAACACCTGCCAAATTTCTTCAGCCGTAAAGCTCAAGATCGGAGCCATGAGTTTGGCTAAGCCTGTCACAATCTCAAACAAAACCGTCTGTGAACCTCGCCGCAGAGGTGAATTCGCCGGGAAGGTATAGAGACGATCCTTTAAAATATCCAAATAGGTTGCACTCATATCCGTAGAACAAAAATAATCTAGCTCATGGACGACTTGGCGAAATTGAAATTGCGCATATCCCTTTTTTACATTCTCAATCAGTTGACCTAATCGCCAAAGGGCCCACTGGTCTAACTCCGGCAAATCCGCGTGAGGCACGGCATGAACCGTTACATCAAAATCATACAAATTACTCAGGAGAAACCGGCAGGTGTTGCGCATCTTACGATACGCATCCATCAACTGTTTCACAATATCTTTGGAAATTCGCAGATCTTCCTGATAATCCTGGGATGCGACCCATAGTCGCAAAATTTCTGCACCGGATTCCTTGATGATTTCTTGTGGGGTAATCACATTGCCCGCCGACTTGGACATTTTCTTGCCTTCCCCATCCACGACAAATCCATGCGTCAGGACGGCCCGATAGGGCGCTTGCTCATCCGTGATGACCGAGGTCAGCAACGAACTATGAAACCACCCTCGATGTTGATCGGAACCTTCAAGATACAGGTCGGCGGGGTACCAACCAGGACCCTGAGGCCTCAACACGGCAGCGTGACTGACACCTGATTCAAACCAGACATCTAAAATGTCATGTTCTTTTTTAAACGATCCATGGCCACATTGGGCACATTTGGTTCCAGCGGGTAGTAAATCGGCAGCCGAACGACTAAACCAAATATCAGCGCCCCCCTTCTGCATTTGCTCACTGATATGCTCAATCACCTTAGAATCGGCAAATGGCGTAAAACAGCCCTCGCACGCAAACACCGGAATGGGCGTCCCCCACATGCGCTGCCGAGACAAGCACCAATCCGGGCGGTTCAAAATCATGCCATAAATGCGATCGCGGCCACGCTCGGGAATCCATTCCACTTTATCGATTTCATCCAAGGCTTTTTGCCGAAGGTTGGCTATTTCCATGGACACAAACCACTGATGGGTAGCTCGAAAAATTACCGGCTGCTTACAGCGCCAACAATGCGGATAGGAATGTGCCAGTTTTTTCTCCCCAACCAAAAGGCCTTTCGATTTCAAAAGATCGACTATTCCAGAGTTGGCTTCTAGAACAGGTTGCCCCGCATATTCAGGGAATTCCTCCGTAAACCGTCCGGCATTATTGACCGGCACCAGGATATCCAGCGGTTGCTGATTGGGTAGGAAGTGACATAATGGCGGTTTGTTGTATTTCAACACTATGAGATAGTCATCCATTCCATGGCCCGGCGCGATATGGACACACCCCGTCCCCTGCTCCAATGTGACAAAGTCTCCATTCAAAATGGGGACTTCTTTTTTGGCAAATGGAGGACGACACGTCCATCCTTCAAAATCTTTTCCTTTTTTCTTGCCGAGCACCTCAAATTTTTCGATGTGACAGGCCTCGGCAAATACCTCTTCTAAGCCAACGGCCACGATAAACCCCTCCTCGCCAGCTTGAAGCACGGCATAGTCAAAATCCGGATGCAGGCACACGGCCAGATTAGCCGGGAGAGTCCAAGGGGTCGTCGTCCAAATGACAGCCGATAGTGTTTTCAAGTTTTGAACTTGGGGAAGATCCAATCGTTGCTGAGAAGCCATCTCTGCAGGCGAGGCTATAAAGGGAAATTTCACATACACCGACGGTGAGAGATGATCTTCATATTCCACTTCGGCTTCCGCCAGTGCCGTTTGATCCACGGTACACCACAACACCGGCTTCAAGCCCTTGTATACTCGACCTTTTTCTACAAATTTCCCGAACTCTCGAACAATGGCCGCTTCATAGGCCTGATCCATAGTCAGATATGGATGCTCCCAATCGCCAAAAATCCCCAATCTCTGAAATTCTTCCCGCTGAATCCCCACAAATTTCTGGGCGTAGTCTCTGCAAATTTTTCGCAGTTCCACTGCGCTCAGATCTTTTTTCTTGGAACCGAGTTGCTTGGACACTTGGTGCTCAATCGGCAGGCCATGGCAATCCCATCCCGGAATATAGGGGACGCAAAAACCTTCCATCGTTTTCGATTTAATAATGATGTCCTTTAAAATTTTATTGAGCCCATGCCCAATATGGATATGGCCATTGGCGTAGGGAGGACCATCGTGAAGGATATAGAGAGGACGATCCTGCCGTGATTCCTGGATACGCTCATATATGCGTTCCTGTTCCCACCAGACCAAGCGCTCCGGTTCTTTTTGAGGCAAATTGGCCTTCATGGGGAACTCGGTTCGGGGCAGATTTAATGTTGATTTATAATCCATAAAAAACTCAACAACACATGAAAAACCACAAGGGCATTCTAGCCGTGCCCTAGAAACCCGTCAAACAACATTCCTGGTCAACACAACATAATGACAGGGGACGAGAAATGTATGGATGGGTCTTGATAAGCGGCCTACTAAGGGAAAAGGGAAAAAACAATGAAGGAAGGGATTAACTCAGAGCCATCATCCGCTCCAAGGCAATCTTGGCCAGAATCTTTTCGTCATCCGGAACTGAAATGTGATTCACCACCTGCCCTTGCACTAAATTTTCCATGGCCCAACACAGATGCGGCGCATCGATGCGAAACATCGTGGAACACCGACAAACCATGGGGGAAAGGAAAAAGACTTGCTTATCAGTTTGTTCCGCTTTCAGGCGATTAACCAGGTTTAACTCCGTACCCACAACCCACGAGGTCCCGGAAGGCGCCTTGCTCACGGTCTGAATGATATATTCCGTGGAGCCCACCGCATCCGCCTTATTCACGACATCTTCGTGACATTCCGGATGCACGATGACTTGAATACCAGGATACTGTTTTCTGAAATAATCGACATGCGCTGGTTGAAACATTTGATGCACACTGCAATGGCCTTTCCACAAAATCAGTTTGGCTTTGCGAATGGCTTCCACCGTATTGCCCCCATTGACCTTAAACGGATCCCATACGATCATTTCATCTTTGGGGAATCCCATTTTGTTGGCGACATTGCGACCCAAGTGTTCATCCGGGAAAAAGAGAATTTTCTCTCTTCTGGACCAAGCCCAATCCATCACGGCCTTCGCGTTAGAAGATGTGCAGGTAATACCCCCATGCTCCCCACAAAAGGCTTTCAAGTCTGCGGCAGAATTCACATACACGACTGGGGTGACCACATCTTCTACAGATAACACTTGAGACAACGCATCCCAACATTCATCGACCTGTTCAATCGCCGCCATATCAGCCATTGAGCACCCTGCAGCTAAATCCGGTAAAATAACCGTTTGATTGGACCGGCTCAGAATATCAGCGGTCTCCGCCATAAAATGTACGCCGCAAAACACCACATATGGAAATTCAGATCGTTCGGCCGCTAACTTCGACAGGAGTAATGAATCCCCCCGCAAATCGGCATGAACAATCACTTCGTCACGCTGGTAATTATGCCCGAGGACCAAGACTTGATTTCCAAGAAGTTTCTTGGCGGTCACAATTCGATCAAAAAGCTCCTCTGGAGGAAGGTCTTGGTAATTCGCAATGGGGAACTCCGCGGTCGTTGCAGCATTCCCCTCCTCTTCTTTTATTTCCAGACTCGTCGGATTCAACAGTTGGCTCATTAGTCCCTCATGTTTCAAAAAAAGCCCAGATAGACTTTTCATTGTATCAAATCAGGTACAGTTGAAAAAGCTTTAATATTCAAGAGGACAGTTTCATCCTTCAATGGCGAGAGGCCCGCTTGACTCATTGACAAGGTATCGGTTGGGCGTTAGCATTGATTTTACAAGGCTAGGGGAGCGTTTTCGCTGAGATGTCCAACCGACCTTGGACGACCCTCATACCTGACCTGGGTAATACCAGCGTAGGGAAGCGGCAAATCGATCACAAGAGTTTCAGGCCGCATTCCTTAGCGAATGTGGCCTTTTTTATTTCTCCCTTAGAAACCGATCTATAGCCCGATAATGGGTCATCCTGAGAAAGGATCCTAACATGAGCATTCTTCAACGCGATCTGACTCTCGCCCCACTCCAGGAAAATCTTTCTGGTAAGGCCGATCCTACTGCCACGCCTTCATCAACATTGACGACGACACCCTTTCCTGCCTCGCGCAAGGTGTATGTCACTGGATCACATCCCAGCATTCGGGTTCCTATGAGGGAAATCAAATTAACCCCTACACAAGAGCCAAATGGAGGTTCCCCCACTCCCAATCCGCCAATAACGGTCTATGATCCTTCCGGACCCTACACCGATCCTGAAGTGACGATCGATGTTCGCCAAGGACTACATCCTTTACGTCGACAATGGATTCTTGATCGAAAAGATGTTGAACAACTCCCGGAAGTCACATCTCTCTATGGCCGCAAACGCTCCACGGATTCAAGTTTGGATTCGATCCGATTTGCCTTGAGTCGCAAGCCATTGCGGGCCAAATCCGGCATGAATGTGACGCAAATGCATTACGCCCGTAAAGGTATTGTGACACCAGAGATGGAATATATCGCCATTCGAGAGAATCAAACTCTAGAGGAACAGGCTGAATCACTTCGCAAAAACGAAGCCCCGCGAGGCGTCGTTCAACATCCTGGCCAAGCCTGGGGAGCGGCCATTCCTTTTCATATCACTCCTGAATTTGTGCGGGACGAAGTTGCGCGCGGTCGAGCGATTATCCCTTCCAATATCAATCATCCCGAAGTGGAGCCGATGATCATCGGACGAAATTTTCTGGTGAAAATAAATGCCAATATCGGCAATTCAGCGGTGACATCATCTATTGAAGAAGAAGTTGAAAAGCTCATCTGGTCGATTCGATGGGGTTCAGATACGGTTATGGACCTTTCCACCGGCAAGAACATTCATGAGACTCGAGAATGGATCATCCGAAATTCTCCGGTTCCTATTGGCACCGTCCCTATCTATCAAGCCTTGGAAAAAGTCGGAGGAAAACCGGAAGAGCTGACATGGGAGCTCTATCGAGATACGCTTATCGAGCAAGCGGAACAGGGCGTCGATTACTTTACGATCCATGCCGGTGTCCGCTTAGCCTATGTGCCCATGACGGCGAATCGCATGACGGGGATTGTCTCGCGCGGCGGATCCATTCATGCCAAATGGTGCTTGGCTCATCACCAGGAAAATTTCACGTACACGCATTTCGAAGAAATCTGTGAAATCATGAAGGCCTATGACGTCTCATTTAGTTTGGGCGACGGGTTACGCCCCGGCTCGATTGCGGATGCCAACGATGCCGCGCAATTTGCCGAATTAGAGACGTTGGGAGAATTGGCCTCTATCGCCTGGGAGCATGATGTCCAAGTGATGATTGAAGGCCCAGGTCATGTTCCCATGCATATGATTAAGGAAAATATGGACAAACAACTTGCCACCTGCAAAGAAGCCCCGTTTTATACGTTGGGTCCCCTTACCACAGATATTGCACCTGGCTACGATCACATTACTTCAGGTATTGGTGCAGCCATGATTGGCTGGTACGGCTGTGCCATGCTCTGCTACGTCACTCCCAAGGAACATTTAGGCTTGCCCAATAAAGAAGATGTGAAAGACGGGGTGATTGCTTATAAAATTTCCGCTCATGCCGCAGATCTGGCCAAGGGTCACCCTGGAGCCCAAGCCCGTGATAACGCCCTTTCCAAAGCCCGCTTTGAATTTCGTTGGGAAGACCAATTTAATCTATCTCTGGACCCTGAGACTGCTCGCGACTATCACGACGCCACTTTACCGGCCCAGGCGGCCAAAGGGGCCCATTTCTGTTCTATGTGTGGGCCCAGCTTCTGTTCCATGAAAATTACGCAAGATGTGCGGGATTATGCCGCAAAAAAGAAGATTGAAGAGGCCGAGGCTATTCAAATTGGGTTACAAGAAAAATCGGAAGAATTCCGAAAAGCCGGTAGCGAAATTTATTTATAAGGCACGTCCGATATGAGGAACCAGATATGAGCCAGATGAAAATTGCCCCGCTTCGTGAACGTGACGTCACCCGTCACATCGCACGAGAATATTTCAAAGAGTTCGATCAGCTCATTGAAAATGACGTCATCATCGTGGGCGCGGGGCCTTCAGGGCTATTATGTGCTAGAGACTTAGCGACCCACGGCTTCAAGACATTACTGATCGAACAGGGCTTAGCGCTTGGAGGGGGATTTTGGTCTGGTGGCTATCTCATGAATAAAGCGACCATCTGCGCGCCTGCAGACCTCATTTTGCAAGAGCTCGGCATCCCCTATAAAGCCATTCCTGAATGTGATGGCATGACGATGGTTGATCCACCTCATGCGACTGCACGATTGATTGCCGCGGCCTATGAGGCAGGTGCCAAGATCATGAATCTTACTCGCGTCCTGGACTTAATCGTGCGTGAAGCGGGGTCGTTAGAAGGTGTGGTCGTCAACAATACGACCGCAGAGATGGCGGGGCATGATATTATTCACGTAGATCCCATCGCGCTTGAAAGCCAAATTGTGGTCGATGCAACGGGACATGATGCCGTCGTGGTGGATCTTCTCCATCGCCGCAACCTTCATACAAAAGTTCCCGGTAACGGAGCCATGTGGGTTTCTAAATCTGAAGCCCTGGTGGTGGAGAATACCCGCGAAATTTACCCGAATTGTTTTGTGACAGGCCTTGCCGTTGCCGCGGTAGACGGGTCACCTCGCATGGGCCCTGCGTTTGGCTCAATGCTACTTTCTGGCCGCCGTGCTGCAGAGTTGGTTCGATTAAAATTAAAAGGGGAATAATGAGGGGGAACACCCACTCAGAAGACTGCTAAATCACACTTCTTATGGATATCCAAGATTTTTTAGACCAAGGCGAAGGCAGGGAAGAAGATAAAATCGCGGCCTGGAATTTATTTCAGCAAGCCTACGAACTCCAGATGAAGGGCCAATTAGAAGAAGCCGTCGAGGTCTATAAACAATCCATCGACACATATCCAACTGCGGAAGCCTATACATTTCTGGGTTGGACGTATAGCTTTATGGGACAACTCAACGAGGCCATTGAGGAATGCCATCGGGCTATTCAGCAGGACCCTGATTTTGGGAATCCCTATAACGACATTGGGGTCTATCTCATCGAACTCAATCAGTTGGATGAGGCGATTCCCTGGTTGGAAAAAGCCGTGAAAGCGAAACGGTACGAAAACCCCAATTTTCCACACATGAATCTAGGTCGCGTATACGAACGACAAGGGGAATGGGACCAAGCGGTTGAGTCCTACAAAAAATCCTTGGCCTTGAATCCAGAGTATAAATCTGCGAAACAGGCACTCATGCGCATTCTCACATTAATGAATTAACCCTTTTAAAGGCTGTGTTCACATGGACGAAACAAAAACAATTCTCGTTGCAGTAAGCGACATTTTTTTTTATACCAAGATTCGTGATGCATTCTTGCCGTCAGGCTATAAGCTTGCACGACTTCGCAATTCCGAGGATTGGCTAGAAAAAGTCCTCACCAGTCAGCCTATCGGCATAATTGTTAATATGAACGACGACCGATTGAATACCCCAAACATCTTGAAAGCCCTCAAAGCCTCTCCCCAAACTCAATCTCTACCGATCCTGGCTTTTGCCAATCACGAGGAAGTAGGATCGTGGAAACTGGCCAAAGAACTTGGGATTCAAAAAGTCGTCTCTCGCAATGAGTTCTCAGCCAGAGCACTTGCCTTATTTGAAGAACTTTCCACCTCAACCACCTCATGAATCCTCTTCCTCTTCACGAACAGCATCAGGCGCTGGGAGCGACCTTTCAAACGCACGAGGATTTTGAAATTCCCCTTCATTATGGCCACCCTCAAAAGGAATATGAGGCCCTCCATACGAGTGCCGGACTTGCAGACCTCTCAGCTCGAGGACGAGTGATTGTTACAGGTGATGATCGGACCACTTGGCTGCAAAGTATTATCAGTCAGGACATTCTCCCGCTCCAACCAGGGCAAGGCCGCTATTCCGCATTCATGGACCATAAGGGAAAAATGTTGTCCTATTTTCGAGTGTTGGTTCGCCCAAATGAGATCATGCTCGAGGATGTTGGTGAGGTAGGCGAGCAAACGCATGCTGCACTCAGAAAATTTCTACTCTATGGCACCAAGGCCAAAATGGCTAAAGGACGCGACAGTCAGGGCCTCCTTCTTCTCAGCGGCCCGAAAGCCTCAAATATTCTGAAAGGGGCTTTCGAAATAGACGTTGAAAATTTAGCTTCACTCCAATCTATGCCTTTTACTGTTGAAGGAACAGAGGCCTTTCTCGCTAAAACCGAAGAAACAGGCTTGGACGATTTTGAGCTATTCGTCTCATTCGAAGGGCTTCCATCTGTGTGGGCAAAACTTTTAAAGGCCGGAACGCCTGAAGGACTCAACCCTATTGGAAAAGCCGCCCTTGAAACTGCACGAATTGAAGCCGGATTGCCACGGTTGGGTCCGGATATCAATGACCGGATCGTGCCTCCCGAAGCCAATCTGGAGGGAATAGCCTTTAGCCTGTCAAAGGGATGCTATCCCGGGCAGGAAGTTGTTGCGAGGATGGATACCTACGGATCAGTCAAGCGCCGGCTGGTAGGATTAGTGATCGAGGGGACAGATAAGGATATTCCCGAGGATGGCGCCAAGCTATTTTCCGGGGCACGAGAAGTCGGATGGACCTCAAGTTCGACTTTCTCACCACTCCTTCAAAAGCCCATCGCCTTAGGATTTACTTTGCGAGATTTTACCTCACCAGGCACCCAGCTTGAGGTGGAAACACACGCCAAAAAATTCCCTGTACTGGTCACGGCCCTACCATTCACCAAACCCACATAATTTTATTGAGTTTCAGAGAAACCTGGCCACCGGATTCTCTCCCCTTAGGAAGCTTTTTCTGGATGGCGGCCTTGAGAAATCTTATCTGCAATCGCCAGCACTGGCTCACGTTCGCCGTCACTAAGGGCCAGAAGAATATGCGCCTCATCCCCATGCATGAGTCGTAAACTTAAGAATGCATCCTCCGTCCGCGCCTCTTTATTGTCCCACGTGCCATCAATTAATTGGATTTTATCCAGATCGCAACATGAGAACACGTCATAGCGGTAATAGGAATCGCCGATGACCATATCAAATAGAACATTTCCACTGGTGAGTACTATGAGATTAAACCGACCCTGATCTTCATATCCTTCCGGGAGAAATTTATTAATATGAAGCAACGCAATCTTTCTTCCCGATAAGACTCGTTCAATTTTTCCTTCTAGAGCTGAATAATCAATTTGAAGAGGCTTTTCATCCTCGCTGGTTGCAGCCAGAGCGGCTTCTCTGGTTTTTTCAAATACTTCTTTAGCTGTCAACACACCACACACTCCTTTGCTGAAGGCACAATAAATAGATTTCGAGTTCAAATCTCGATGAATAGGAGGCTACGATACCCGCCTTACGCATGTGAACGCAAGGGAAACCAGCCAGTCTCAATTATTTTCATGGATAAGAAGAGAGGCTTTGGATCCACGATGATTGCCAGGCATCCTTCCAGTTCGGCATACTTTACAAGTTGGTCATCATGAATCTTTGAAAGGAGATCAGAATATGAGTACCGAATCCTGTTTAATTGGTGGGTGTACGGAACCCGTGTATGCCCCTGCTGGCACACATTCCATATGCAAAGAACATTTTTTATTATTTTTGACATGGCGCAAAAAAAAGGGCGGGCTCGGCATGTTCAAAAAATACAGCGCCATGACGATGGACGAACGTGACACCATTGTTGACGAATGGGCCAACACTATTCTTCATACGACGGCGTAGCTCAGTCTCACCACTATTCCATCAGGGGAGAGCCATGATGATGAATAATTTTCCATTCATCTCCGATCCGCTCAAATAAATTGGTCGCAACGACTCGACTATTTTGAGGCGACTCGCCCACCCTACTGGCAATATTCTCTGTACAAATCACCCAGGCAATATCCGCCGCGACCTGCACTTGGAGTTCCGTTAGCTCAAATTCCATGGAGAACGTATTATTAAAGATCACCACCCAGGAGTCTCTAACGGCAGGCCATCCGACACGAATACTCCATCCTGGATGAATGCAGGTCACATATTCCTGATGGGCCCAAATCGAATCCATCAGCCCTACATCGAGATTCTCAAACGCCCGATAAAACTGTTCATTCATCTGTGTGACTTCTTCAATCCGTTCCTTCAGCATAATAGACTCACTTCCTCTCCTTCGTTCAATCAACCGTTTCGAATGTCTTAGTCACTTAGGCTCGCCTCATCTGGGCGCGTTGATTGACTAACCAAACGCCTGTCAAAATCAATCCTACCCCACCCAATTCTCTCACGCCAACCGGTTCTCCCAAAATTAGAAAGGAAAAAAACAAGGCAGATACCGGCACCAAGTTGCCAAAAATCCCAGCTCGAGATGGGCCCACCCCATCCACCCCATACAACCAGGCTTGCTGCCCCAACGCCGTGGCAAATAGCATAACATACACCAAAGCCAGCCAACCTGACAGCGGCACTGAATCAATGCCTGCCACCAACATTTTGTGATTCATCATCAGTAAGGGAATTTCCAATAATAAAGACATCATCAACGTCGTCCACGTCACGGTTAGTGGAGAAAACCTATCCATAACCCGTCGACAACCAATGGTGTACAATGCCCAACTCACTAAGGCCAAAAGAACCAATACTCCTCCCAATAGAGGATTGGAACCTACCCCCACCATCCCGCTTTTTCCGGAAATGACGGCGACTCCAATAAAGGAAACCACACAGCCTAACCAGATGACCCGTAAAGGAACATCTTTGATAATTAATGAGGAAAGAAAAGCCGTGATGGCTGGGCTAGCCCCGATAATCACCCCAGCCGAACCGGCGCCAATAAATTGCAAGCCAAATAACACCAAAAGATGATTGCCTAATACTCCCAAACCTAGAAGGAAAAAAATCCCCCAATCATTCTTCGAAAATTTTTCCCCTCCCTCTTTCCACAACCATAAGGGAATCAGAACCGCAAGGGCACCAAGACCACGAAAAACTGAAGTCTCTACTGGAGAGAAGGGGCCCAAGGCCACCTTTTGCGCAACCACCGACCCGCCCCATACCATCGCAGCGGTAGTCAGGGCACTATACGCAGAAATTACCGAAGGCTTAGATGGATAGGGTTTCATGGTGATAGCCGCCTATACGATGGTACTTAATTGGATAGGCGTTTTTTCCTTACCGAATGACTCTATATCTAGGTGAAGGAGAGCAGGATTATAGTGAAGACCGAGCGGCGATTCACCAATATACGTCAATTTCCGCCTCACGGACAGATCCTCATCTCTCTTCAGGCCAACAGGTCCGAATGGCTTACCTGCTAGGTCTTCTGTCCTGTTGACGCATTGAAAATTCAGTCGTTACAATGGTTTTACTTACTCCTTGTTTGTGAAATATTTTGCAAAAAATTCAGAGTTCCCCAACCGGATTAGGAGTAAGTGGTTAAGCTCAATCCAATCTAATTGACGATACTTTTCATTTGTCTGTGAAGGAGGAATTATGTCGTTACTGATCACCGAAGAATGCATTAATTGTGGCGCATGCCTTCCTGAATGCCCCAATGAAGCTATTTTTGAAACACGCAGTGCTGCTGAAGAAGGGGGCCACGCGGTCGGGGAAGGACAGGGAGACGGTGATACTGTCTACGTCATTACCTACGAACGATGCACGGAATGCGTTGGACATTTTGACGAACCGCAATGTGCGGCAGTATGTCCCGTTGATGACTGCTGCATTCCCGATCCAGAAATTCCTGAAACAACTGAAGTCCTTCTGGATAAAGCCAAGCAACTCAATCCTGACAAAGAAATTGACCCAGAAAAAGTTTGGAGTGGCGTCAGGAATTAGCTCTTTTTTTCACTCCTGATCTGATATAAAAAAAGCCCCTTCCTTGAGGAATCAAGAAGGGGCTTTTTCTTTTATTTCTCTGAAAGACAGCTACTGGCTCCTTAAAAACCTTTCATCCTACCTCTTGCAAATCATTCAAACGAACGGAAATGAGCTTCGAGACCCCAGGCTCCTCCATCGTCACTCCAAATAAGGAATTGGCCACCTCCATCGTTCGCTTATTGTGTGTGATAACAATAAATTGCGACCTGTCGGCCATTTGCTTTAGAAATTGACCAAACCGCACCACATTGGTTTCATCCAACGGAGCATCAACCTCATCCAGCACACAAAATGGAGACGGACGTATTAAAAAACTGGCGAATAACAGGGCCATAACCGTCATCGTTTTTTCTCCCCCAGAAAGCATGCTCAGACTTTTGAGTCGCTTACCTGGAGGTTGCGCAACAATTTCAACCCCCGGCTCTTGTTTGAATGTTTGAGCTTCTGTTCCATCTGGAGGGCCCAAAGCAGCGCCATCAGATGACTCTGAATCTCCCGCCGCGCTTTCGGAATCATTGACGAGAACTAACTCAGCTCTTCCCCCCGCAAAGAGGGCCGAAAACACTTCATTAAATTTCACTTGCAATTCTCTAAACGTTCCGGCAAACAGTTTATTTGTCGTTTGATTGAGTCGCTGAATGATTTCTTGAAGGGACAATATCGACCCGGCCAAATCTTCTTCTTGTGCTAATAAAAATTGATAGCGTTCCTCCAATTGTACATGCTCATCAATAGCCGCTAAATTAATAGGGCCAATCCGCTCGAGTTTTTTCCTGATACGTTGTAGGTTCTCTCGCCATTGCTCTGAAGACTCCATCTCTTCGTTGCCCTCAAGCTCTTGCGGTCTTTCCCCGACCGGCCCCTGTGAAAGCCTTAGATCATCTATGGAAATTTCATAGGTCTGTGTCAAAGTTTCTTCGACAGCATGTAGCTTGGTACGGACTTCGGCCAAGTGGCCCTCAATGGGCACCCGTGATTTAAAAATCTTGGCCAGGGACTCCCGAGCCCGACTGATCAACGAATCCAATCGCTTTACTTCTTCCAAAATTCCTGCATGCTGATTTTGTAAATCACGCAATTGCTCGCCTTTTGATTCTTTTTTCCCACCCAACTCTTCTACTAATTCTTCATTCTTGAGTCGTTGTTCTTGACTTGTGCGACTTTGCAAAAAGAGCTGTTCCATCTGTTGGTCAATTTCTCGAACTCTGGCTTTTCGATTTTCTTCCTCCTGCTCAAGCCGCTCCTGATTGCTCTGCTCATGCCCCCATTGCGCGTTCAACGTATGATAATTCATTCGAATTTCATTTAGGCGAGTCGTTAAATCTTCTTGCTCTTGATCCAGGACACGAAGCGATTCTTGGGACTGGCCAAGAGACGAATCTTCTTGAGCACGCCTTGATTCAAGATTTTCGAGTTGCGTTCTGGCCTCAATTTCATCGGAATGCATTCTTGCCAATTCAACCTCTTCCATTTCACGGTCTTGTTGAAGAATGTCTAAGCGACGCAACACATCAGGTAGGGCATGTCCTTTGGACATCTCCTCCTTTTGAACCGAAAATACCTGCAGCTCTTTTTCACGAATCCCTGAAATGGCTGCTTCAAGTTGAGCTGATACCGTTTCAATATCATGACACAGGACTTTTCTGGTCTCCTGAATAATCCCAAATTCTGCCTGAAGAGTTTTGAGATTTTCTTCTAATGTCACAATTTCTCGACGGCGGCGTAAGAGGCCGCCTGCCTCTTTACCTAGCCCCCCACTTAACACCCCACGAGAAGACACAACCTCACCATCCAAGGTCACCAAAGAGGGGCCGTTTCCCTGAAACCATTGATGTTTATTCATTAAGATTACAGCGTCGGCCAAGGACCCAACAATCACGGAATCCTGCAACAAGGAATCAACCACTGGCCGCAAATTCGTCGGCACTTGTACGAAAGTTTTGGCTATTCCTTTGACAGACGGTTCATATTCCAAGGCAGCCCACCAGTGAGGAAGAACACCATCTTGAGGGCGTGGGACCTCTAAAGGCAAAAAACGGCCTTTTCCTAATTGATGGTGTTGAAATTGTACTATGGATTCTTGGGCCTCTTGAGGAGAATGGACAATCCAGGCTTGTAAATGCTCTCCAAGGGCGGCCTCTATGGCTTGCTCAAACTCTTCTTCTACCTCCATTCGTTCTGCTAAAGCGGCCTGAATCAAGGAGCATTGTTCGCGAATTGAGGCATCAGAACCATCTGCATTTTGCCCATACCCCAGTTCTTCACGAAAAATCCCTTGAAGAGCCCGGAGCTCAGATTCAGTTCCTGCGGTCTGTGTTTGAAGTTCCAAAATTTTGTTATCAAGTTCTTCGCGGGTTTCTCGATGACTTTGCAAACGGACCTCTAATTTTTCTTGATGAGTCCGTAATCCTGTCAATTGGCTTTCAAGAGTGGAACGCTGGGCCTGGAGTGATTCCTGTTCCCTTTGCAGGGTCGAATGATCAATCTGGGATTGGGTGAACTCTGCGACCAAACGCTCAATCCGCCGACTCGTTGACCCTTGCCCCTCTGCCAGATTTCGGAGGCGATTCTCCACATTTGTCTTTTCCACCGCCACGGCCAAAATCGCTTCCCTTCCTTGATCAACCTGCTGCTGTAATTCTCGACGGCGAGTGGTCACCACGGCCATGCTTTCCTCACCCTCCGCCAAAGAAGTAGCCAGCCTCTGGATCTCCGACTGCGTTTGCACCATTCGCTCCCGAAGAATTTCCAGTTTGCCTACCACCTCTTGACCATGTTCATGAAGACGCGTACGTTCTTCCATTACCTGATCGTGCTGCTGCTCGTATTGCTCTAACCGATTGCGTTCGATTTGAATTTCAGTAAGCGCTTGGGACATCTGTTGTTCTATCTCTCGAAATTCCCCTTGGGCTTGCTGAAGGCTTTCATTCATGGCAGCCAAATCAAGCTGGGCCTGTTGCTGCTCGGCCACAAGCCGCACTTCTTCTGCCACACAAGCGGACTCTTGATTCTCAGACTCTTGTAATTCGACGATTGCGGTAGAATGTTCTGCATACAATCTTTGAAAATCTTCGGTCAATAATCGAACTTCAAGATCCCGTGCTTCTTGTAAGAGAGCCTGATATTCCTCGGCCTGCCTCGCTTGTCGCTTTAAAACCCGAAGTTGTTGGTGCACTTCTCCCAAAATATCTCGGACCCGTAACAAATTATTTTCTGTACTCTGCAATTTTCGTAGGGCCTCGGCTTTTTGTTTTTTATACCGAATAATGCCCGCGGTGCCTTCGATAAACTCCCGCCGCTCTTGCGGTGAAGCACTCAACAATTGTTCAATGTTTCCCTGTTCAATAACAGACTGCCCTCGAGTGCCTGCTCGAGCATTCCACAGAAATCCACGTATATCTTTGAGACGGCAGGAGATTTTATTGAAATAATACTCGCTATCCCCGTCACGATAGAGGCGTCGGGTAATCATGACATCCGTCATATTCTCCAAGCCTTCGACTAATGCCGAGACCGGTTCGAGTTCTTGAGGCGTGACATCTGAAAAGACCAGCGAGGCTTCGACCATGCCCATGGGCTTGCGTTGCTCTGTTCCATTAAAAATGACATCTTCCATGCGCTCGCTTCGCAGGCTTTTGACGCTCTGCTCCCCCATGGCCCATAAAATGGCATCGACTATATTGCTCTTGCCGGTACCATTCGGCCCGACTACCGCCGTAATGCCGTCAGGAAAATCTATTTTTGTTTCTGCAAAGGACTTAAACCCGTTCACCACTAGGGTACGTAGATTCATACTCCCTCCTGGACGTGGGTAAACATGGGACTCTTCATCTCACGACAATAAACTCTCAACCATTACCATAAGAACCTTGAAAAATCAAAAAAATTCCACAAAATATAGGGATAAAAGAGGCTGACAGCCCTATATATTGGCTTTACCCCAAGAATTCACCCATTAGAGGCCTGTGAATAAAAAAATTTCCATCTCATTCGTTTTTCAAAACAATGAGAAAAAATCAGGAAGGCTGGGGGAGAGAAATTAACGCAAGGGTGAAGGGAACAGAGTACTAGATTACTTTGATCTATTGGCCATCAACAACTCCTTCGGAAGAAGAAATTCCACATCTTCTTCCACGACGGTCAGCTCCTCAACATCTTCCGCCCCCTGCTCTTTTAAAAATTTAATCACTTGAGAGACGAGCACTTCTGGAGCCGATGCACCCGCCGCAATACCGACGGCCTTGGCCCCTTCCAGCCAAGACAGCTGAATATCTTGATATGAATCAATCAAATAGGAGGTAATTCCACACCGCTCACCCAACTCCCGCAATCGATTGGAATTTGAACTATTCGGAGAACCAATGACCAATATCACACCAACAAACCGAGCCAATTCTTTGACGGCATTTTGGCGATTTTGGGTGGCATAACAAATATCCTCTTGGTGTGGGCCTTTAATACCGGGGAACCGCTGATGAAGGGCGGCAACAATATCCCGGCATTCATCCACGCTCAACGTTGTTTGAGTCACATAGGATAAATGCAGAGGATTTTCCACCTGTAGGGTTTCCACATCTTCTACTGAAGATACTAGGTGAAATTTATCCGGTACCTGTCCAAGCGTCCCAACTACTTCCGGATGTCCAGCATGTCCAATGAGAATCAGCTCGTACGTGTTGGAATAATCTCGATTGACTTCGTTATGTACTTTAATAACCAGAGGACATGTCGCATCAATGACCTTGAGATTTCGTCTTCTAGCCTCTTCCCAGACAGCTTTTGCCACCCCATGGGCACTGAAAATGACGATAGCCCCATCTGGAACCTCGTCCAGCTCTTCAACAAAGATCGCGCCTTTCCCACGAAGTGATTCGACGACATGTCGGCTATGGACAATTTCATGTCGGACATAAATAGGAGCCCCGTAGGTTTTGAGGGACAAATCGACAATTTCTATGGCTCGGTCTACACCGGCACAAAAACCTCTGGGATTGGCTAAATATATTTTCAAAGCACAAATCCTTTCTTGGTTAGGTTCGAAAGTTTAATATTTTAGCATGAGATGAGGGGGCAATCTATCATTTCCCCTTCCCAAATCTACGCCCCATTTCAATCGATGGGCTCACCTCCTTTTGAAGAACACACATTAGAAAATCTTCATTACCAGCGAATCAAAGCTGTGCCCCAGGTCAATCCTCCACCAAAAGCTCCTAGCAGAATACGACTTCCGCTCTTTAACCTACCCTGCCGATTGGCATAATCAAGGGCCATTGGCAGCGAGGCTGACGAGGTATTGCCCACGTTCTCCATAATGGTCACACATCGATCAGAGTCAATTTTAAGCCTACGGCACAAATGTGTAATCATGCGGGCATTGGCTTGATGAAAAATAACCTGATCCAGATCAGACATTTCCCATTTTTCTTCTCCCACATGTTCCAGTATGGCATGGCCTAACTTTCGAATCGCTATCCGGAATAACTTTGAACCCTGAATGCGCAAGGTCTGCGATCGATTGTCTAGGACGGCCTGAGAGAGAGGGAGGCGAGAACCGCCACCGGCAACTTTGACCAAATCATGATATTGTCCATCAGAACGGAGACGAAGACTGAGGACACCATGCTCAGGGTTCGTAGATCGCTCAAGAACAGCTGCGCCTGCCCCATCTCCAAATAAAATAGCCGTACTGAGATCATCACAATCCAGGGCCCGCGATTTCACCTCGGAAGCCACCACTAAACATCGCTGATACTGCCCAGTCCTGAGAAAACAATCGGCCATCGACAGCCCATACAGAAAACCAGAACAAGAGGCCGAACAGTCAAACGACGGGATACCTTCGACTCCTAGTCGCGCCTGTATCAAACAGGCCGTGGGAGGAAACGCCATTTCTGGAGAAGTCGTGGAAACAATGATGACGTCAAGATCATTGGGAGTCAGGCCGGCCTGATCTAACGCTCGCCTCGCAGCTTGTTCAGCCAACGAGGAACAATCCTCATTGGAATCGACCCAATACCGGGTCCGGATTCCTGACACCCGAAAAATATATGATGGGTCTTTTCCCAATCTTTGAGCCACTTCTACATTTTCAATTCGTCGACTTGGAAGACTTGAACCGGTACCGCAAATTTTAGTTAATATCTGTAACATCCTTATTAGACTCGGCATTCAAGAATTGGACAATGAATCGATCTTCACAATATGGTATTATAAGCGGGAGTGTGGCAAAGATGAGACTATCGTGGGATAGGTAAAGTATGCAAATTTCTGAAACTAAACACTTCCCACTCCTGGCCTAAATCTTGTATATTAAAATAGTTTAAAAACTTCCAGTTCCACCTTATTTCACCAATAGACCCAATACCCACACAGATTCAAGTATGCCATACCTACAGAAGACTCACCATGTTCCCGCTATCTGGGTTCTCGTTTTGAGCATGACCGTTCTGCCTTTAGGATGTTCCTCAACCCCTGACCCCAAGGAAGCAGCATCTCAAGATATTCCCTCTAGCGACGAACAAATATTTGTGGGGGATTCCATCGAAATGAGTTACGACCCCAATGTTATTATGAAACGGGCCGAATCATTTTTTGACAAAGAATCCTATGCGGAGGCCATCGTCGAATACAAACATTTTCTTGACCTCCATCGAAATCACATCTTAGCCCCTTACGCCCAATACAAAATTGGGATGAGCCATTACAAGCAATTTCGAACCGTTGATCGAGATCCCGAGCCTCTCAATAACGCAATTACCGGCTTTGAAAAACTACTCAATGAATTTCCTGGCAGTCGGTATGAAACTGAAGCCAAAGAAACGATTCGAACGTGTAAACAGCAGCTGGTACAACGTCATCTCATGGTCGCTGAATTTTATTTCAAGCGCGAGGCGTATTTGGCCGCCGCGCATCGCTATGAAAAGATTATCAAGGAATTTCCTGAATTGGACACGACCAGTGAAGCCATGTTCCATCTGGCTAAAACCTATCAAGATTTAGGAATAGAAGAATGGACCCAAGATTGGCTCGTCGCACTGATCAATCAATATCCCGATAGCCCCTACCACTCATCCGCCCAATCCCTGTTGGTTTCCCTTCGAGAAGAACATCCGACCCTTGTAGCCTCTCTTCCCCAAATGCCAGGGCTGCTAAAAGACCCGACTAATCCAATTTCTGAGAATTCTACGCTTTCCAACACCACAGATAATCCTGGATTCGCCAACGCTGGAGTTTTGCCAAACACTCCCACCGCAGAATCTCAAACAGTCGAATTACTCGAACAGGTTGCAGTCCCATCGTCATGCACGATTGGAACCTGGTGCGATTCACAATCCACCGAAACTATAAAACTTCCAACTCATTCTGCATCAATACCCACAGACCCCAAAGCCTGCGCAACCGGCGAATGGTGCTAACCCAGATTACCCTAATAATATAATGAAATAAAATAAAAAAAGGGGTCAGACTCGATTTTGAAAGGCTGAAGCTCAATTGCCGCGCTTGAAAAACAATTCAGATCTGCCCCATGAGAATGGATTCATCAGGCTATTGGCCGATGTACCAGCCAATGCCATTACGTTCCAGGAAACTGGTGAAGAGGGTGACCGAGTCGGTGAAGATCATGATGCCAACAAGAACTAACAGACCCCCACTGACAAAAGAGACACCGCCGAGATAGGTTCGAAGGCTTTTGAAGTAACTCAAAAAGGTGTCCATCCCAAAAGCCGTTAAGAAGAAAGGTAACCCCAGCCCAAACGAATAGGCGGAGAGCAGCATAACCCCTCCAGACATGGACTCTGTCGTGCTGGCATAGGCTAAAATAGTGCCGAGAACGGGACCAACACAGGGCGTCCAACCTGCGGCAAACGCCGTCCCAATTAAAAATGAACCAACATACCCAACTGGTCGAGTTTCAAAATGTACCAAACGCCGTTCAGTCATAAAAATATTTAATTTCAAAATCCCCAACAGATACAAGCCAAAGATAATAATCAGAATGCCCCCTACCTTCCGAATAATATCTTGATATTCGTACAGCACCTGCCCAATCAAACTCGCCGAAGCGCCAAACGCAATAAACACCGTCGAAAACCCTCCAATAAATAAGAGCGCGTTGAGCATGATTGCAGATTTAAAACGCTCCCGCTCCTCTACCTTGGCCAAATTTTCGACGGAAAGCCCAGTAATATAAGATAAATAGGACGGCACTAACGGCAAGACACATGGTGAAATGAAGGACAGCAGCCCTGCACTAAAGGCCGCAAAAAGCGAAACCTGGGTAATGGAATCCATTGGTTACATTCTTTCAGACGGAGCCTGATAGGGCTCTTCAAGCAATTCTTTCATCAATGTTCGAGCCTCAGAACTATTCCAATCACGCGCTCCAAAAACTCTCTGTCGAATGATTCCTCTGCGATCGATGACATAAGTCATGGGTAAAGTGCGCGCGCCATAGGTAAGCCCAACTTGATACGTGGAATCATGTAAAATAGGGAAACTCAACCCCATCGCTTCTTTAAATGGCCGGGTCACAGCGGCCCCCTGTTGGTCCACCGACACCGCTAAAATTTCCAGTCCTTGTGCTCGAAAGTCTCGATATAAGGCTTCCATAGCAGGCATCTCTACTTTACAAGGACCGCACCAGGTTGCCCAAAAATTCAAAAACACCACTTTCCCTTGGTATTCATGTAAGGAATGGCTGGCGCCTTCCAAGTCCATTAAGCTAAACGCAGGAGCCGGCGCATTGATGGCAGGACGGCTATAGGCAATCGATTGGACAGTTCCTTCCCCAATAATAGGGGATTCGGAATATCCGGAATCACACCCTACTAGAGTCAAAGCAAGAATCAAAACCGTCCCTCTAAATATCATGGTCAACATTCTCCCCTTTCTCACCCAAGCAGAAGAAACCAAACATAGAAAATTCTGCAGTTCCACTCATCATCATAAGATCCTGATAATTTTATCGTCAATGAATTTTCATTTATTGAATACTCTAGACAAGCGCAGTTCTTTTCCTTCAAAAATTCTCTGAAGATTTCCTAGACAACCTCATACACATTACGTAGACTACAAAGTCAACCTTCCGATTCGCATCACCGTCACCCATGAGCGCCATCCAGGTCACGAATCTTTCCAAATCCTACGGGTTTTATCGCATTTTTGAGGATATGTCTTTTACCATTAGGCCGGGAACCTGTTTTGCCCTGTTTGGCCCAAATGGTGCCGGGAAAACCACACTGCTTCGAATCCTCGCGACCCTTCAATCACCTTCTGAGGGACAGTTTACCATCTTTGGACAAGACGGGGTGACACAGAAAGATGAGGTCCGCGGAATCCTGTTGTTTATCGCTCATGGTTCACATCTCTATGACGAACTAAGCGCCGCCGAAAATCTGCAATTTACCTTGTCTCTACGAGGGCAAACCCCCGAGCCTTCTCACTTGAAACGCGCACTCGATCAAACGGGCATTGGGGCCTATGGCAATCTCAAAATACGACAATTCTCGGCTGGGATGAAAAAACGTTTGGCCCTCGCTAAAGCCATCCTGGCTCAACCAAAACTCTTGTTACTTGATGAACCCTATAACGCCTTGGATGACGGGGGCGTGGCTATCACCAACCAGCTCATTCACGATACCATGAAAGGTGGTGGAACGGTCGTCATGACCACGCATGACCGGAACAAAGCCGCCCACATCGCCACAGAAGGCGGCATTCTGCAAGCCGGGCATCTGCAACTGCTCTCTCCCGAACAATTACAAGCCCATGTCCTTTCTTAATACAATTCAGTGGGTGGTCTGGAAGGACCTCGTCAGCGAATGGCGAACTCGTGAGACCATCTCCTCAATGTTGTTTTTTGCGCTCATCGTCATTCTGGTCTTCAGCTTCAGCTTTGCCATGGATCAGGATGCGGCCCGTCAACTCATCTCCGGAATTATTTGGGTGGCGTTTACCTTTACCGGAATCATTGGAATTGGCAAATCCTTCACCTCGGAACTCCAAAACGATTGTTTAGAATCCCTGCAAATGAGCCCCGTTCCCAAGGGGGCTATTTACCTTGGTAAAGTGGCCGCCAATTTTTTGTTTATGTTCGCCGTGGAAATACTGTTATTTCCTCTTTTCGTCATCTTTTTCAACTTGGAAGTCGTCGAGGCCATAGGCATGCTCTTCCTTGTCTTTTTTCTGGCAACCTTGGGCTTATCCGCGGTCGGCACCCTCTTTTCTGCCTTGACGGTTCAAATTCGAGCCAGAGAGGTCATGCTCCCGGTCTTACTCTTGCCCTTAGCGGTTCCCGTCATGATCGCCGCCGTCGAGGCTACACGCGGATCACTGAATGGAGACCCGTATAACTTTTATTCCCAATGGCTGCACCTGCTGGTCATTTTTGACATCATCTTCACCGTTGTTTCATTCTGGCTCTTTGAATTTATTTTAGATAGCTAGAAACACAATCCATTCGCATTTCAATCAACCAACCCTAATGACTCCTTGAATTGCACGAAAAAGGTTACGCCGTTTTGAAGGGGGGAGGATTTCATCATGATGCGTAAGACGGATTTTTTGGTCATTGGTGGAGGGGTGATCGGACTGAGCATATCCCGCCGATTAAAACATCTCTTTGCAGATTCCTCGGTTACCATTCTCGAAAAAGAGCCAGCGTGTGGATTGCATGCCAGTGGCCGCAACAGTGGGGTACTTCATGCAGGATTCTACTATTCCCCGGATAGTTTAAAAGCTCAGCTAACCCGAAAGGGCAATGAGCGCCTTCGCCAGTATTGTCAGGAAAAAGGCATCATCATGAATCAGTGCGGAAAGCTCGTTGTCGCAAAAGATCAAACAGAGCTTTCAGCGATGGACGTTCTTGTCCAAAGAGGAAAGGCCAACGGGATTCCTTTACAAGAAATCACCGAAGCTGAGGCCAAGGAAATCGAACCTCGGGTCAAAACCTATGAGCGGGCCCTCTATTCCCCAACCACGGCTACGGTTGATCCTAGTCAAGTGGTCAATGCCATGGTGCTTGATGCTCAACAGGAAGGAATAGACATTCAGTATGATAGCGGATATCTGTCACGTCGCGGCACATTGGTCCAATGCGCTAAAGATACGTATGACGCCGGGTATATCGTGAATGCGGCAGGATTATATGCGGATCACATTGCTCGCGACTTTGGGTTTTCTGAGAACTACCGCATTCTCCCATTTAAAGGACTGTATCTCTATTCCAATGAACCGCCTGGAGCCGTACGAACAAATATTTATCCGGTTCCTGATTTGAAAAATCCTTTTTTAGGTGTCCATGTCACCGTAACCGCACAAGGGAAAGCCAAAATTGGGCCAACAGCCATTCCGGCTTTTTGGCGGGAACAATATGAAAGTTTTGGGAATTTTAAGTTAGCAGAACTCGTGGATGTGCTGATTCGTCAAGCGGGATTATTCATGTTTTCAGAATTTGATTTTAAACGATTAGCATTCGAAGAAATTCAGAAATATTCACGAACCCACTTAGTCAAACTCGCCACTTCCCTCATGGATGATATCACCCCTGAACGATATGAGACTTGGGGAAGGCCCGGTATTCGTGCACAATTACTTGATACCAAAAGGCGAAAACTTGAAATGGATTTTGTACTTGAAGGAGATTCTCGTTCCATGCATGTCTTAAATGCTGTTTCCCCGGCTTTTACCTGTTCCTTGCCATTCGCTGAATATGTCTGTCAGAAAATTCAAGCCCAATTAGGCCACACATAGGTTGTTCCTCCACACAAATAAATAAGGAAATTTCCCTCAACCTTGGGATAGGAGTCGGCGGCGCTCCAGTTCATGAACGATGTGTATGGCTGATTCTTCTGCCGTCTCTTTGGCCCCATCAATCACTAATTCGGCATCATCCGGACGTTCATACGGCGAATCAATCCCGGTAAAGTTTTTAATTTCGCCGGCCCGTGCTTTTTTATAGAGGCCCTTCACGTCTCGACGTTCGCACTCCTCCAACGGGGTATCAATGAACACCTCCAGAAATTCTCCCTCCTCTACCATCAGCCGAGCCATTTCCCGCTCACTCCGAAATGGTGAAATAAACGACACCAGGACAATCAGGCCGGCATCGAGCATTAATTTTGCGGTTTCTGAGACCCGGCGGATATTTTCCACACGATCCGCATCCGTAAAGCCTAAGTCTCGATTCAATCCATGCCGCACATTATCGCCATCCAATAAATAGGTATGGCGCCCGAGAGAATGGAGTTTCTTTTCCACCAGATTGGCAATCGATGATTTGCCAGCACCGGATAACCCGGTAAACCAGAGAATGAACGGTTTCTGCCCTTTTAATTGAGCCCGGGAGTCTTTATGGATATCCACGGCCTGCCAATGGATGTTATCCGCACGACGCAGTGCGAAATCAATCATGCCCGCCCCAATCGTGGCATTGGAATAGCGATCAATGAGGATAAAGGAACCCGTTTGGCGATTTTCCTTATAGGGATCAAACAACACCGGATGATCCAACGAAAAGTTGCAAATCCCCACGTCGTTGAGTTCCAGGGTTTTCGTCGCGAGATGTTCTAGGGTGTTCACGTTAACTTTATATTTCAAATCACTGACTTGGGCCATTCTGGTCTGAAGTCCCAGTTTGATCACATATTGACGACCAGGTAACAGGGGTTCGTCATGCATCCAGATGAGTTTCGCTTCAAACTGATCAGCGATGATGGGACGGGCATACGGGTCACTGAGGACCTCACCCCGACTGACCTCAACTTCATCCTGTAAGGTCAAGGTGACCGCCTCACCAGCTACGGCCTGGGCCACATCACCGTCAAATGTCACGATCCGCTGAACGGTGCTCCTTTGTCCGGAGGAGGGCACGACGACGGCATCCCCTGGTCGAATGGTTCCACCCACAACGGTTCCTGCGAACCCTCGGAAATCGAGGTGAGGGCGATTGACCCACTGCACCGGCATCCGAAAGGGTTTGCTCGTGGCCTCTTGATTGATCGTGACCCTCTCTAAATGGCTCACCAACGTCGGCCCCTGGTACCAAGGAGTATGCGCACTTCGATGCAGCACGTTGTCGCCTTTCAACGCCGAGAGAGGGATGGGCACCATTTCATAAAAGCCCAAGGGTTCGGAAAACGCGGCATACTGAGTGTTAATGTCCTCAAATTGGGCTTCCGAATAGTCCACCAAATCCATTTTATTAATGGCCAGAACCACATGCCGCACGCCCAGTAACGAAAGGATATAGCTATGCCGCATGGTTTGGGTCAGCACGCCTTTGCGCGCATCGATCATGATGACCGCCAGGTCTGCCGTTGAGGCCCCGGTCGCCATATTGCGGGTATATTGTTCGTGACCAGGCGCATCCGCCACAATGAATTTTCGTTTATCCGTGGCAAAAAACCGATACGCCACATCAATCGTAATGCCCTGTTCGCGTTCTGCCTGCAACCCATCGACAAGTAAAGCGTAGTCGATGGCTCCCCCTTGGGTCCCCACTCGCTTGCTTTCCGATTCTAATGTGGCTAATTGATCGTCCAGCACTAATTGAGAGTCCCACAGCAATCGCCCGATCAAGGTGCTTTTCCCGTCATCCACACTGCCACACGTCATGAAACGCAAAAGGCCTTGTACGGCCTGGGTTGGGCACGTGGACTCCGCAGGATGAGTCCTATCGGATGGAGACGTCCGCATTAGAAATAGCCCTCCTGCTTTTTCTTTTCCATCGAACCGATCGCATCGCGATCGATCAGTCGCCCTTGGCGCTCAGAGGTTCGAGAGCCCGACATCTCCTGAATGATATCTGGCAGCGTGCATGCTGTCGATTCAATGGCCCCCGTCAAGGGGTAACACCCAAGCGTCCGAAACCGCACCGACCGCATCACAGGCCGTTCCTCGGGGCGGAGTGGAAGTCGGTCGTCATCCACCATGACCAACATACCCTCCCGTTCAACGATTGGTCGTTCTTTGGCAAAATAGAGTGGGACCACCGGGATCTGTTCTTGATGGATATATTCCCAGACATCCAACTCCGTCCAGTTGGACAAGGGAAACGCCCGAAGGCTTTCTCCCTTGCGCACTCGGGTATTAAAAATATTCCATAACTCCGGGCGCTGATTTTTGGGGTCCCATCGATGCGTCGAGGTGCGAAATGACAACATGCGTTCCTTGGCCCGGGAGGCTTCTTCGTCCCGTCGCGCGCCCCCAAACGCCGCATCAAACCCATACTTATCCAACGCTTGTTTCAGGGCCTCGGTTTTCATGATATCTGTATACAACGAAGATCCGTGGGTCACGGGACTCACGCCTTGTTCCAGCCCGTTCGGGTTGGTATAAACCAGGAGATCAAGATCATAGTCGGCGGTAATTTTGCCCCGAAATTCGATCATTTCCCTAAACTTCCAGGTCGTATCGATGTGAAGCAACGGAAAGGGTAATTTGGAAGGGAAAAAGGCTTTCCGAGCCAGATGCAGCAGGACAGACGAATCCTTCCCGATCGAATAGAGCATGACCGGACGCTCACATTCCGCCGCCACCTCTCGAAAGAGATAGATGCTTTCCGCTTCAAGCTGGCGTAAATGGGAGGATGCCAAGAGGCTCATTTTAGGGCGGTAGGGCTCATGATTTTATAAAAGATGATCAAGTATAAGAAATTCCATACTTTCGGCAAAAGTGATGATTTCTCGATTGGCCAGATTAACACTTGGGAACATTCCGCCAAATTAGTTCAAGCTCAAACAGTCCCGTTGCCACCATTCTACTACATCTATTTCGTATATCATCTCATTCGGTCAAAAAAAGCTGAGCCTTAATTCAAGAAATTACTATTTTCCCCTCATTTTCTCATTAGGCCACTAAAGTCCCAATTTATTCCACCTCTACCCCAATTATTTTCTTCGAACCCAAAGCTCTTTCTGATAAGACCCATGATACCCCAGAAATTTCCGATTGGTTTTCCCTGGGACCAGCAAAACTTCCCTTCTAGAAAAATTCATTCTTTTAACATTCATACAGATGCGAATCTTTTTCTTCAACGACCTTTCCCTCCCAGCCCTCACATTGGTTATTTGACTTCCCAAATGCCGGAACACCCTGGCCTAGGTTTTGGACCCCCAAGCCCTTTCCTCCGTCGATTTGTCCGATTACAATAGGAAACATGCTGAATCGGTTTATTCGGTGGATACAACGATTTAAGGGATGGTTTGGGGGAGCGGCCGCCATTTGTATTTTCTTAGGCCTCTATACAGGCTTGTTTGCTTCGCCACCAGATTATTACCAGGGTGAGTTGGTCCGGATCATGTACGTCCATGTTCCCTTGGCTCACACGAGTACCTTGGCCTATTCCGTCTTGTTTTTCGGTAGCATTTGGTATTTATGGAAACGGGATCCACTTGTGGATAATGCCTGCCAGGCCTCTGCGGGTATTTGTGCGCTCTTTACGGGTCTGGCGCTCATCACCGGTTCTATTTGGGCTAAACCAACCTGGAACACCTGGTGGACATGGGACCCTCGGCTTGTTTCATTTAGTGTATTGCTGTTGATTTTAGGCGGATATCTGATGCTTCGAAAGCTCGTGGATGATCGGGAACGAGGTGGCCGATATGCGGCGATCTTAGCGATTGTCGGGGGAATAGATCTCCCTATTATCAAATTTTCAGTGGAATGGTGGCGAACCCTCCATCAACCAATGTCATTTTCCACGCGTGGTGTGGCGATCTCCGATGAAATTTTGGTTCCCTTGACCCTCATGAGTCTCGGAGCTTGGTTACTTTTTGCCTATATGGTGATGGTCCGTACACAGATTTTGTACTTAACCGACCTGCTCCAAGCCAAAAAAGGTCGCCTGCTCAGTCAGACTCATTTTTCTCAAGCACCCCTATGACCGGGTTTTATGCACGATGGGCCATCATGGTCGGAGGCATGATCCTTCTGGCTGTTATGACCTACCATCAGTATCAACGGGATTTATCGACAATCTCCCTCGCGACCGTTTTAAACAGCCCTGCCACCTCGGAAACTGTTAGAATCCAGGGAATGGTGAAAAGTGGCACATTGTCGGGAGCAATTGACCAGGGCCAAGCCTCCTTTGAATTGATGGACGGCTCAACAACACTTCCCGTGGAATATGCCGGTCCTCCGTTGGAAAATATTCGTGAGCTGAAAACGATGGTTCTCATCGGTCAATTGGACCATGAGACAAAAACCTTCAAAGCCAAAGATACCGCACTGATCAACAATTTTGGTTTTGTCGCTGCCGCCTATTTGCTCACAGTAACAGTCCTTCTGTTGGCTTTATTTGCCATGAGCCAAAGAGTCATGGTTTTATTTAAGGAAATCAAAGAAGAAAAACTGTACGAACCGGAGACCGAAACTCTTGCCAACAAAGAATAAAAAATTCGCCCTTATTGTCAGCATTCTCCTAATTGCCGGATCCTTAGGATATCTGGCCTTTGGTAATTTTGGGGAAAATATCGTGTATTTTGTCACCCCGTCCGAGGTGAAAGCTTTTACGCCGGAAGCCTATGCCAAAAAAGTGCGTGTGGGAGGTATGGTCGTCAAAGGCAGCTTAAAAACACAGCCCAAACCAGTGGGGCTAACCTTTGAACTCACTGACGGCGCCACTACCATCCCCGTTGTCTTTGAAGGAATTCCCCCCGATCTCTTCAAAGAAGGCCAAGGGGCCGTGGTGGAAGGGCAATGGAAAGATGGGCACACCTTTCGTTCGACCATGATCATGGCCAAACATTCCGAAGACTACATGCCTATGGAACTCAAGCGCGCCGGGATAGAACTCCCCAAAAAAGATTTCATGAAAACCCTCTCCCCATAAAGAGACCTTTCCATCCCAGATGATCATAGAAATAGGACATTTTTCAGTTATTGTCGCCCTGGTGTTGTCTGTCTTTGGGATGGCCAGTGCGGCGTTAGCCTTGAAAACTCGCAATCCCGACTGGGCGCGGTCAGGACGCATGGCCCTCACATTGATTTTTGCCTTGCTCAGTATCGGCATGCTGTCTTTGGTGTACTCTTTTATCATTCGAGACTTTTCAGTCCTCTACGTCGCCAATAATTCCAACTCGAAACTTCCATTCTTTTACACGGTGTCGGCCGTCTGGGGAGGCCATGAGGGCTCTCTGCTCCTCTGGGTCTTTATTCTTTCTGTCTTTAGCACGTTGGCAGTATGGCTGCATTGGCGCACTCAGCCCACGATCATGCCCTATCTGATTGCCGTGGAATGCGCTGTCATTTTCGGATTTCTCTGTCTGATCGTGTTTCTTTCCAGCCCCTTTGAACGACTCCTTCCTGTTCCAGTAGATGGCAAGGACCTCAACCCATTACTACAAGACCCGGCCATGGTCATGCACCCTCCCATGTTGTATATGGGTTATGTGGGCTTTTCTATTCCTTTTTCCTTCGCCATGGCTGCGCTTTTCTCTGGCCGTTTAGGAGAAGAATGGATCAAAGTGACACAACGCTGGACCACCTTCGCCTGGATGTGCCTGACCACTGGGATTTTGCTCGGTGGATATTGGGCCTATTATGAATTAGGTTGGGGCGGCTACTGGGGCTGGGACCCGGTGGAAAATGCCTCATTCATGCCCTGGCTGGTGGGGACGGCCTACCTGCATTCCGTGTTGGTGCAGGAAAAACGCAAGATGTTCAAGGTCTGGAATTTATTCCTGATTATTGTCACGTTTTCGCTGTCCCTCATTGGAACCTTTTTGGTTCGAAGTGGAGTACTCACTTCGGTTCATTCCTTCGCCACAGACCCGGAACGTGGACTGTATATTTTAATCTTTGTTGGGAGCGTCATTGGAATTGCCTTCGGGGCCTTAATTCTTCGATCAGCAAAACTAAAATCTCAGGTCGAGATGGATTCACTCATCTCACGTGAATCGATTTTTCTCTTTAATAATTTATTCTTCTTGGTGGCCGCTGCAACCGTCTTTTTAGGCACACTCTATCCGCTCATCCTTGAGACCTTACAAGGTGCGAAGGTCACCGTGGGGCCGCCCTATTACAATGCTGTTTTCATGCCCATTGCACTTGGGCTACTCTTTCTCATGGGTATTGGCCCCTATATTCCCTGGCGAAAAGCCTCAGTCGCTAATCTGAAAAAAAGTTTTTCAACCCCTCTCCTGGCAGGTGCTGTCATCGTTATTATATTGGCCGTCACCGGCATTCGTAACCTTTATGCCTTAGCCGGCAGTTATGTCGTGGCCTTTGCAGGCATGGCTATTGTTCTTGATTTCGGAAAAATTTCTCAACTCTATGCTCAACGAAACAGCAGCAATATTTTCAAGGGAAGCTTGGCCGCATTTACCGCCAACCAACGACGCTATGCGGCCATGTTGACTCATATTGGTGTCCTCGTCTTAGTCATCGGGATTATCGCTTCCACGATCTATCAAACAGAAAAAGTTGTCTCGATGAAAGTCGGTGACGAAATGGCTATTGGCGACTATCGCATGAAACTCATCAATATCCATGAAGTTGAAGGTGGCAATTGGAAAGCCGAAGAAGGCGTGTTTCAAGTATTCGAGGATGACACCCTCATTACCGAACTTCGCCCACAAAAACGCATTTACAACGCCACCCAAACACCGACAACTGAATCCGCAATCTATGCCATCAACATGGGACATATCTTTTTGACCATGCCGGAGGTGTCTCCGGAGGGAGTCGCTGTAGCACGTGGCGTCCTTAACCCCCTCATTCTCTGGGTTTGGGGCGGCGGTATTATTATGGGGTTGGGCGTAATCCTGAACATTCTCCGCCCACGAAAGAGAGAAGAATGACTAAGGGTTCGCAATTGACGTTAGTGTTAGTCCTCCTTGGACTCTTTGCCTTATTCTATCAAGGCCTGTGGGGGGATCCCCGCCATATTCCGACCGTGCTCATTGGCACTGATGCTCCAATTGTGGAAGGCCCCGACGTGGAAACGGGTCAAACGATTTCTTTGGAACAATTCAAAGGCAAAGTGATCCTGCTGAACTTTTGGGCCTCTTGGTGTTATGAATGTAAGGTCGAGCATGAGAGTATCTTAGAGCTTCACCAACAATTTAAAGATGATCCACATTTCGTGATGCTCGGAGTCAATTACCAGGACAAATTGCCGGATGCCCAACAATACCTCAAAGAATACGGCTCAACCTTTCCACATATGCGAGACTTGAAAGGACAAGTGGCTATCGACTATGGCGTGTATGGCGTGCCTGAAACGTTCATCATCGATCAGCAGGGGAAAATACGCTATAAATATGTTGGACCGGTCACCGGCCACATGTATACCACGATCACCCAAAAGGTTATCGCTCCTTTACTCCAAGGGCAGCCCATCAGCTCACCTTCTTAAAATGCGTATTTGTCTCGCCTTCGTCATCCTTCTCATTGTACTAGCCCCTTGGTCCCTGTTGGCCGAAGTCCAGGACGAAACAGCGTTAGATATCCAGGTCCGAGAAATTGCGAAAACGCTTCGCTGTACAGTATGCCAAACAGAAAACATTTGGGAATCTGGCGCCCCCTTGGCCCAACAAATGCGAGACGTGGTGCGGGAACGATTGAAACTGGGCCATAGCCCGGAGGATATTAAAGAATACTTTCTCGGTCGATATGGGGACTACATTATGATGGAGCCTCCTAAACATGGGGTGAACTGGCTTCTCTGGATGGGCCCCTTCATTTTGTTGCTGGGAGGAGGGCTTCTCCTCTACAAAGAAGTGATTGGCTGGGTGCGACGCACTCCAGCCCCGTCAACCACACCGCCACCACCGTTAGACGAACAGGCTCGGCAACGTCTCGAGCGCGAATTGGAATCGTAAGAATTTCCCACTGACATGTCTTCTGTCGTTGTGTTCCTCATTCCATTTCTTGTCGTCCTGGGCATTGTGCTATTTGCCCTGACACTTCCATTTTGGCGAAAGGATCCCTCTCCCATCTCCTTTGGATTTGAGGATAACCAGGCCCAAGAATATGCAGATCTCCAAGTCGAGCGTGGAGTCCTGAATCAATCATTACAAGAACTGGAAATGGAGCGGGCACAGGGCCGCCTAGAACTTGCTGACTATGAACGTCTCAAAGCCACAGACGAAATTCGGCTGCTTCACATATTAGATCGCTTGGAAATGCTTAAAGATGGGATAGAGGGTGAAGATCCTCATACTCAGGAGGAAGGAGCGCAACGGAAAAAGTGGGTCCCGGCCATTGCCTCAGGATTAGTGGTTTTACTCGCCTCCATCAGCATTTACGGCATTCTACAGATTCAAGCTGCGCAAAAACTTATGGCCGTCGAAGCGCAAATGGGAGGTGGCCCCAATCCCATGGAGATGGTGGCCAAATTGGAGGCGCGCCTCAAAGAAAACCCCGATGATCTACAGGGACAGATTATGGCCGGTCGGTCATATCAAGCTTTAGGACGCACGGATGAAGCACAAAAAGCCTGGGCCAAGGTTTTGGAGTTAGACCCCAAGCAACATGAAGCACGATATAACTATGGTGTCCTACTCATTGACTCACGGAAGATCGATGACCCAAAACTCTTTCAGGAAGCACTCAAACATTTTGATATGGTTCTGGCTGATCTCCCAAACCAACCGGCCGTCAATTGGTATCGTGGCATTGCCCTCTGGTACTTAGATCGAAAACAAGAAACCGATGAAGCCTGGTCGCTCGCCGCACAAAACATGGAGCCTGGAAGTCAAGACCTGGCTTTCGTCAAAGAATCTCTCACCAAACTCCGCGCCGGCCAACCCCCGTTTTAGACAAACCTGACTTTTCCGGGCAGGTGTCTCCAAACTGATATACCAATCCTGATCTCTTTTCGTAAGATACGGGAAGTGTTGAAATACGAAAGTAAATGGTTAAATTTTCTTCAAAGAATTTCTGCAGTGTAATTTAGGGATAGAGGGTATAGAGCATTCTTGGGAACGGAATCGTTTCGCGAACATGGTCTAACCCACAAATCCACGCCACCACCCGCTCAATCCCCATCCCAAACCCCGCATGCGGCACACTCCCGTATCGTCTTAAATCCACATACCATTTAAACGCTTCTTCCGGCAGACGGTGAGCCTCTATCTGCTGGCGAAGTGTTTCTAAATCATCGATGCGTTGCCCGCCACCAATAATTTCGCCATACCCTTCGGGGGCTAACATATCCATACACAAAGCTAAGTCTGAGCGTTTAGGATCTCTAGCCATATAGAAGGCTTTGGCTCCGGCCGGATAGCGATGCACAAGAACCGGGCGATCAAACGATTGAGCTAAGATAGTTTCTTGCTCACTGCCAAAATCATCCCCAAATTGGATTTTCACACCCTTTTCCTTGAGCCGCGCGATGGCCTCTTCATAAGTGATTTGTGGAAAGGGTGGCACCATGGCTTCTAACGCAGGAATATTTCTCTCTAGAATTTCTAATTCAGGTCGACGATGTTCCAGAACACGTTGAATCACTACCGACACGAGTTCTTCGGCAAGCATCATGACATCTGGCAATTCTGCAAAAGCAATTTCCGGTTCGACCATCCAAAATTCCATAAGATGCCGACGGGTTTTCGATTTCTCAGCTCGAAAGGTCGGACCAAAACAATAAATTTTCCCAAAGGCCGCGGCTGCGGCTTCTCCATAGAGTTGTCCACTTTGAGCGAGATACGCCACCTGATCAAAATATTGCGTTTGAAAGAGTGTCGTCGTACCCTCACATGCATTCGGGGTAAATATCGGCGTATCGATGAGGGTAAAATCTCGTTCATCAAAAAAATTACGACAGGTTCGGATGATTTCATGGCGGACCCGCAGAATGGCATGTTGCCGCCGGGAACGTAACCATAAATGACGATGCTCCATCAAAAATCCAACCCCATGCTCCTTCGGTTGAATTGGGAAGGGTTCTGCCAGTTGAACGACTTGGAAATTGGCCACATCGAGTTCAAAACCACCGGGCGCACGGGCGTCCTTCCTCGGTTGGCCGGTTAAAATAACCGAAGACTCCTGGGTAACTTGCCCACAGAGAGCAAACTGCTCATCCCCGACGGAGGCCTTGCTAACAATGGCCTGAATGTCACCCGTCCCATCGCGCACTGTTAAAAAACTCAGCTTCCCACTTGACCTCCGCAGGCGAAGCCAGCCTTTAATGGTTATATCTTGACCTTCGTATTGAGCTATTTGCCCGATGGACACCACACGTTGCTGGGTCATGACGACTCTCCCTTATGGTCTGACAAAGAATAAATTGACACTCAGAAAATTCAGTCGCTATGATGAACCATCTGCTAGGAGTGACTTAGAAATTGAAGGAGGCTTTTCGCATATGAGTTACACCATCACCGTGCGTGAATTAAAAACCCGGCAAGAGAATGGGGATAACATTTTTTTATTGGACGTCCGGGAACCCCATGAATATTCGATGGCTAAGATAGAAGGGTCGGTGCTCATTCCTTTGGGAGAGCTGCCTAATTCCCTGGACAAATTAGATAAAAACACTGAAATCGTGGCATATTGTCATAAAGGCATGCGAAGCGCGGATGCTGTGGGCTTCTTAATTCAACAAGGGTTTCCCAACGTCAAAAATTTGATTGGAGGAATTGAATCCTGGTCTATTGAAATTGACAATTCCGTTCCACGTTACTAGACCGATCAAGAGGGCAATTCAACTTTCATACGAGAACAATTTTCACTTCTTTTGCCCTTTAAAAAACTCGACAGTCATTTTTAATCCTTTTGCTAACGAGACTTGAGGATCCCAGCCAAAACGCTCCCTCAGTTTCGTCACATCGAGTACGCTTCGGAATTGCTCCCCTTTTTTTGCGGCCCCATATAAATCTTTGCAGGAGCTATTAGTCAGTGCTTTGATAATCCCATAACATTCATTCACAGTTGACTCCTGACCAGTCCCAACATTGAAAATCCCCTGAATATCTTCCCCTATGGTCGCCATAATAGATTCCACCACATCATCGACATAGACAAAATCTCGGGTCTGCTTTCCTGTCCCGTTAATAATCGGCTGGCCACCTTCAAGCATGAGTTTGGAAAAAATGGCGATGACGCCAGCCTCACCTTCTGGCTCTTGTCTCGGCCCGTAAACATTGGCAAATCGAAGAGCAACATGTCGAAGCCCCATAGCGTTTGAATAGTAGGCTAGGTACTTTTCTCCAGCCAATTTACTAATACCATATGGAGAAAGAGGTTCCGTGCGATGCGATTCCGCCGCCGGAAACACTTCTTGCTCTCCATATACAGCACCTCCTGAAGAAGCAAACGAGACTTTCCGTATCCCATTTTTCACCGCATGCTCCAGAAGATTCAGGGTCCCTAAAATATTCACATCGGCGTCGAATCCAGGATTTTCCGTCGAATACCGGACATTCATTTGGGCAGCTAAATGAACAAGGATTAACGGACGCTCCTTGCGAAAGACACGATCAATCCCCTTGCTCCGGATATCCATTTTATATAATACGGCTTTTTTGTTAACTTGTTTGCGTTTCCCGGTGGAGAGATTATCGACCACAACAACCTGGTTGCCCTCTTGCACTAACCGATCAACGAGATGTGATCCAATAAACCCTGCGCCCCCTGTGACCAGTACTTTCCTACTCATAAAATTTCTTTCCTTTTTCACACGGCCTTGTTCATGATAATTTTGTGATTATCTCTCTGTCCGTGAACCAACTCTTAATACCTATTGCTTCTTTAACCCTATCAGGATTTCCTTATTCCCCTTTTTCCCAGTTACTGGAGAATCTATCAGGCCAATCAGGTCCAAAGATAAGGACTTGGCATAGTCCACAAATTGATCTTTGAGAGCTTCCCGCAACGTCTCATCTCGTACAATCCCACCATTCCCCACTTGCCCTTTTCCAACCTCAAATTGCGGTTTAATCAAAGATACAAGATAGCCCCCTGGCCTTAACACAGGAAGAATCGCTGGCCAAACCATTTTCAAAGAAATAAATGATACATCGATCACGATTAAATCAACGAGTTCTGGAATATTCTCGGAGCGTAAGTATCGAATATTAACTCGATCCATCACCACGACCCGAGGATCTATTCGCAGACGCCAATCCAGTTGGCCATACCCCACGTCAATAGCATACACTCGTTGAGCACCCCGTTGAAGCACGCAGTCGGTAAATCCCCCTGTTGAGGCCCCCACATCCATCACAACCAAACCCGTGCAGGAAAGACCGAAGGCCTCCAAAGCCGGAGCCAGCTTTTCTCCCGCTCGACTGGCATATTGGCTCTCTGGTTGACTTATCTCGATTTCCACATCTGAAGGCACTAACTTCCCTGGTTTATCCCTAACCAACCCATCCACTTTCACGCGTCCAGCCAAGATAAGACGACTGGCCTGTTCACGACTAGAAACCAATGCCTGAGAAACCAATAGGGAATCCAACCGCTGCTTTGTGGGCTTTTTAAGAGGGAGAGAAGGTTGCAAAGACGACATCACGTTAGAACTGAGTCCCATCTCCTTGAGGAAAACCGGAGAGAAAGGTGAGGGTGCCTTAAGACTCAGTTGAATTAGAGTCCTCCAGAGAAAAGGCCTGAATTCGCTTTCGTCCATCTTTATCTTGCACAAGAATTTCCACTTTTCGTTCAGCGTCATCCAACATTTTCAAGCAGGATTTGGACAGTTTCACGCCTTCTTCAAATATACGCAAAGATTCATCAAGGGACAGCTCTCCCGCCTCCAACTCTGATACGATGGTTTCCAATCGTAACAATGCTTTTTCAAATTTTATCGCTGCCATATTTTCCCTACACGAAATATCGTAGGATATTATAGTCTTCTCTCACCCAGAATAAAAAGATCCTCTTCATATTGGAGGACGAATGCGTTCAACTCGGCAGACTAATTCGCCTTCTGATAATGTCGCCTGAACTTCAGCTCCTACTGTTGTATCTGTTGATTTTTTAAGTACTTTTCCATTTCGAAGGTCTTTCACGATACCATACCCCCTGGCCAAAACTCCCAAGGGACTCAATTGATGCATTTGAGAGATTGACAATTTGGCTTGATGCCGCCTGAGAAGCACTAAATTCTGCATCCCTTGCACCAATTGCCGGTTGAGTACAGACAATCTCTCTTGTTCTCGATGGATGGTCATTAAAGGGTTGGCTTCCCAAATTGCTGATTGGTGTTGCAATAACACAAGCTGAATATTTCGGAACCACTGTTTTACTTTTTGATATAACTGGCGCTCCAAATCATCCACCCGTTGAACGAATTGTCCAATAATAAGACGAGGTTCAGGCAATCGCTGTTGACTACGCTGTACCCTGACGGTAAAGGCAGAAATGAGGCTCTTGAGTGACCGTTCCAACCGGATACGATAATGCCCCACCTGGTCTTTCACTCTCGCCCCATCAGGAACCACCAATTCGGCAGCGGCAGAAGGAGTCGGGGCCCGACAATCAGCTGCCAGATCAGCAAGCGTCACATCCGTTTCATGCCCCACCGCCGAAACAATTGGAATATGGGAAGCCGCAATGGCTCTAACCACCTGTTCCTCATTGAATGCCCATAAATCTTCCAACGATCCCCCACCCCGTCCAACAATCAAGACCTCAACCTTCTCCGAGGGAGGACTCCATTCATTAAACATCTGGATCGCTTCCGCAATTTGTCCCGTAGCGGCCTGACCTTGGACGGCTACTGGAGCCAGAAGGATATGGGCCAATGGCCATCGTCGATGCACGATGGTTAACACATCATGGAGTACAGCGCCTACCGGTGACGTGACCACTCCAATACGTTCAGGAAAAATCGGCAATGGTTGTTTGCGGGATTCGTGAAAAAGCCCCTCGGCCTCTAACTTCGCTTTGAGTTGCATGAAGGCGAGTTGCAACTCGCCCATCCCCTTCGGTTCCACCGCTTCCAAAAGTAATTGGTAATCCCCACGAGGTTCATAGACGGTGACACGCCCCAATGCCAATACCTCCAAGCCATCTTGAAGTGCAAATTTCAACCGTTGCGCCTGGCTGCGAAACAATACCGCTCGTATTTGACTGCTCTGATCCTTTAAGGTGAGATATTGGTGTCCGGAAGAGGGACAACGAAGATTTGATATTTCTCCCTCGACCCATACTGCAGGAAATTGTTGTTCTAGATTCGACCGAATTTGTCGCGTGAGTTCCGTGACAGTCAGCAAAGGCGAGAAAAGGTCAGGCACGAGAATGCGCTATTCAAATATCCGAAGACGAGAAATTTTTTTTGTTTTTTTTGTTGTTGGGTTTAATTCAACGACTGCTGCACTCAAAACCGAGGGACCAGGAGCGACTTCAAACCTTCGAGGGAGTTGGGTTAAAAATTTTTGAATCACCAAATTCGGCTTCATGCCGATGACCGATTGCACCGGCCCCGTCATCCCCACATCAGTGAGGTAACCCGTCCCCTGAGGTAAAATTTGTTCATCAGCTGTTTGCACATGCGTATGGGTGCCTAATACCGCAGACACTTTCCCATCTAAAAAATAGCCCATGGCCATTTTTTCTGATGTTGTTTCAGCATGCATATCCACCAATATATAGTCCGTCTGACCTCTCAATTGAGACAACTCTCGTTCAGCCACACGAAAAGGGCAATCCACCATAGGCATAAATACTCGTCCCATCAATTGCACGATACCTAAGCGTTCACCCTGGACGTCTGTAATCACACACACTCCTTTTCCTGGAACTCCGTCAGGATAATTTGCCGGGCGAATCACTCGTGGTTCTTTATCAAAATAGGGTATTGCTTCCCTTTTATCCCAGGCATGGTTTCCCAAGGTAATAGCTGAAAGACCTAGGTCAAAAAGTTCTTCCGCGATATCTGGGGTAATGCCAAAACCCCCGGCCGCGTTTTCGCCATTTCCCACGACCAAGTCAATATGATGATCTTCAATAGCTTTTGATAGATGCTTTAACAGGACACGTCGGCCGGGTTCGCCCATAATGTCCCCGATAAATAACACATTCATACGTCCAGGTTATTAGCTCCTTAAAACCTATTTGGCAAATTCGATGAAACGATTTTCCCGAATAACGGTCACTTTTATTTGTCCAGGATACGTAAGTTCTTGTTCAATTTTTTTGGCTAAATCTCTGGAAAGAGCAAAACTTTCTGTCTCGCTCAATTCTCCCTGTCTAATGATCACCCGCACTTCTCTCCCGGCTTGGATGGCATAGGCTTTATCTACGCCCGAATACCCCGTGGCCAACGATTCTAATTTCTCTAACCGTTTCACATAGGCCTCTAATGTCTCACGTCGTGCCCCAGGGCGTGCCGCCGAGAGCGCTTCGGCTGCTGCCACCAGAACCGATTCAGGACAGAGGGGCTCCACTTGCTCATGATGGGCCGCAATAGCATTTACAATAAGCTCTGACTCGCCCCACTTTTTCGCCATTTCAGCGCCAAGCATGGCATGCGTACCTTCTTCTTCATGACTGACGACTTTTCCAATATCATGAAGCAAAGCCCCCCGCTTGGCGAGCTTGACATCCAAGCCCAACTCAGAAGCCATAATTCCACAAATATAAGAGGCTTCACGGGCATGATATAAATTATTTTGCCCATAGCTCGTACGATATTTCAGCCGCCCCAACAATTTGACGATTTCGGGATGAAAATCTGAAAGACCGACTTCGAAGATGACTTTTTCGGCCTCATCGCGCATCAGTTTATCCACATCTCCCTTAACCTTCTCAACAACCTCTTCAATTCTTGTGGGGTGAATACGGCCATCCTGCATCAAACGCTCTAACGCAATTTTCGCCACTTCCCGGCGCAAAGGATCAAAGCCCGACACGATGACCGCCTCGGGTGTTTCATCAATAATCAAGTCAACCCCTGTCGCTGCTTCTAACGCCCGGATATTCCGCCCTTCTCGCCCGATAATGCGCCCCTTCATGCCATCGTTAGCCAGAGGGACCACGGATATCGTGGCTTCATTCACATAATCTCTTGTAATCCGTTGAATTGAGCGGGTGACGATTTCACGTGCATCCCGATCTGCGGTTTCTTTGGTCTCATCTAAAATTCGTTTAGTAAGTAGGGCGGCATCCAATCGAGCCTCTGCTTCAATTTCACTCATTAATTGTCGTTTGGCTTCATCAGCGGTAATTCCTGCCACCTGCTCCAAGGCCATTCGATGTTCCTTAATGGCCTGGTCACAGGCAGCGGCTTGCTTCATTAAGGCCTCTTCCTGGTTCTTGAGAGCCTGTTCTTTTCGCCGCATCTCATCATCACGTTTTTCAAATTGCGCCACCTTTCGCTCGAAGGCTTCCTCCCGCTGAACCAGTTTCCGATCGGCTGCTTGAATCTCATTCCTTTTTTCTTTTTCTTTTGCCTGAAGCTCAGATTTCGCCTGAAATAACAAATCCTTGGATTCGATCTTGGCTTCCTTGATTAGATTTTCTGCTTCCCGTTGGGCATTCTGGGTCAGCTGCTGAATGTGATCTTCCGCCTCGGTACGCCGCTTGGCATCCAAATGCTGTTGAAACATTTTGGACAACACAAACCCTATGACCAGTCCAACCACCCCTGCAAGTATAGGTATTACCATGTCCATTGCTTGACTCCTATTCGTTTCCTTTGGCACTCATGACGGGAAAAGACCTACCCCTCAACAGGCAAAATTGCCGGAGAGATACTTTTAAAAAACCCCTTTTAGGGAAAAGAATAAAGGAGAGAGCCGAGAAAACAGCCGATTATTTAATAATCGTCCAGAAATCGGCGAGAGGAACCACGATGATAGGGTGAACGCGAGGCAGTACGTCTCAGAGCCCTACGGTTCGATATAACATATTCCGGCAGCAACTCACGCTGCCGGCAAAAGACGTGATGGTATCCCTGATCAATCCCAAAGCAAGGTACTACCGGTTTTAAATCAAAGAACCAATCATTCGCCTTTGAAAATGGCTCAAAGAACCTGCCAACATTCGATTTCCAGGTAAACCCGCTACGTTCAAATAGTCGCTTCCAGCATCGTTCGATTCCAATTCCCCAATAACCCACGATAACCAAGAATCCTGTCGTCATCGCCGGGTCCCCATTTCTTCCCCTTTACAAAAGGGAATATTCCTTTCTTTCTTTGAAATTCAATAACTTATGAAATTAAAATATCAGAATTTGTGCTTGTATTTCAATAATAAGAACAGAAGCCTCCACGAAATGGTTGTCCCTAAGCGCGCCCGCTAAGGACCACTTTAAGATAACCATATGTTTTAAAAGAAGATATTCTGTGAATACAAGGAGCAACTTGCGGAGGGATTGGTTTGATCAGGATTCCAAATGCTCGTCGATGGCTTCTACTAAGAGCTGCGCCCGACGTTCCATCTCACTTTCTCCATGATCTTTATGATGCCGTTGACGGAAGAGCTGGTCGGTAATATTTATGGCAGTCAAGAGGGCAAGTTTGGTGGGAGTGCTGGTTCGAGTTTGCTTGGCCAGGGTGCGCATTTGCGCATCGACATACTCAGCTAATTCATGAAAGTAGGCCTCGTCTCCCTCGCCTTGCAGCGAGAATCGATGACCAAAGACTTCAATCTCAATGGTCTGTGTCATGACTCCGTTCCAGCGTTAATCGTTCGAACGGTCTAAAAACTCAAGCTCGTCAAGCACCTTTTCGATTTTCGAACGAATGGTGCTTCGTTCATCTTCCCAACCTTCTGACATATCTTGCTGCTTGGCTAACTTCTCACGAGCAGCATCAAGCTCTTGTTCCAAATGCGACTTATCCTGCCGTAATTCTACGACCAGATCGAGCAGTTTTCGAACTCGAACCTCCAATTTTTCCATTTTTTCGACACTCACAAAAACCTCCTTTCTCTTAGGCTTAAACGAGCCGGACTATAGTGCGTTCAACAAAACCTGTCAAGAGAAATAGGAGGACAAGATTTGCCATATAACGTCCGGTAAATTCGGTAACTCCCGACCACTCGTTTGACATACCCACGGGTCTCCCGATAGCCAATGAGTTCGACAAATTCATCACTTGGGCGGTGCCCATATTTCGCCATCCATCGTTGCACAGCCTGAGGCCCTGCATTATAAGCAGCCACAGAGTAGATAATATTTCCTTCAAATTCATTGAGCAATTGTCCCAAATACTGTGTCCCCAATTGAATATTAGTTTGAGGTTGATATAAATGTTCAAGTGAAAATCGCGAATCCGAAAGGTTCCATTGTTGGGCCATACGTTTAGCCGTCCTCGGCATGAGTTGCATGAGTCCAATTGCCCCAACTGGGGAAACAACTCGCGGGCTATACAGGCTTTCTTCACGAATAAGTCCGGAGACTAAAAAGGGATCTACATGTCGAGGGGCAACCGATTGAATAATATCGTGGTAACCCATGGGAAACGCTCCGGACCAGGCCGGAGATGACTGAGCCAATTCCCCTGTTCTCACTTTCTGCCCATAATGACGAATAGCCAAACGAATCCCAATGTCATAGGCTCCCATCTCTCCAGCCAAGGAAACCAAATGCAGGAACGCTTCGGCATCTAATCCGTGAAGGGAATAGACTTGTTCAAGTTCCTGGATGGCCTCATGAGATAACCCAACTGCTTGCAGATCTGCGATTTTTTGAAAATGAATATCTTTTTGGAGTTGGACGGGAACACCCGTTTCCGGAGAATCGGTTGCAGCCAATTCCGCCCATGATTGAGTCTCCCTCCCAGGCGTGCCTAATCTGATTTGGGCTAATTGGCCATAGTAGGTCAGAGGATACGCTTGACTTAATTGCTGGAAATGCTGTCTAGCGAGGGCTAACTGTCCCACTTGCTCTTCGGAACCCGCCATCCAATACCGCGCCCGCGACTGAGCATGTATCAAGGAAGTTGAACCTGGATTTATCGTGTTTTGGATAATTGTTTGAAAAACATCTTTGGCTTCGTCAAATTGCCCATATTGATACTGCATCCATCCTACTTGCCACCAGGCTTCGATTTTCCTGGAAAGGGCTTGAGCAACCTTGCCTGCTTTTTCATAGGCCTGCACCGCTTCTTGCCAACGGGCTTGATCGTTTAACCAAATTCCATAAAATGTATGCAATTGGGCCTGTTGATCTCCAGCAAGTCGATCAGCAGGTAATATCTTTACCAAATTCTCTAAAGCTTCACCCTTACCGTGTCGCAAATACGCCCGCCCCAACCATACCCAAGCATCGTCTTGCCGAGAAGAGGAAGAGTGAATGAGTTCTTGGAGGGCCAGTTCGGCGTGATCGTATTGCTTCAACCGAATCCAGGCCTTGGCTAAAATAAATTGAGACTGAAAATAGTGTGCAGTCTTCTTGGAGTCAGCCACGACATGTTGTAATTCCTTGATGGCCTTTTTCAAGAATCCCTTATTATACAATGACATTCCGCGTTGAAATCGCTCCCCAATGGTCGGCACAAAAGGCAGATTTTCATGAGCCCACCATTCTTCAGCCTTTCGACTTTCGGGAGCGAACGGGTACCTCCACCACAATTCTTTAAATATTTCATCCATCTTTTCTTGTTGCCCAAGCTGCCCTGCGCAGGTTCCAAGCTGAAATAAAGCAGAAGCAGCCTTTGAATGGTGGGGCTCAAGCGTTAACGCTTGAGACAAGACAGACCGAGCCGCAGAGCAATCGCCAATTCTTGAGAACAGAGAACCGCCTTCATACAAGACTGTGGCCCGGAACCGGGATTCATCATGGCCGTTGGCAAATTCTAGAACCATTTTGGATGCCTCTGACCACAAACCAGCCTCAACATAGGCTTGGAACAACCAATAATGAAGATAATCCCCTAAAACAGGAAAATCAGTTATGGAACGTTGTAATAAGGGGATGGCTTCCATTGGATGTATCGTACGAAGCGCATGCCCATAGCGAAGTTGTGCCTTTGTGGCCCAAGGCGTGTTGGCATATCCTGTAGCCAGGAGATGAAGGAGTTTCTCCGCGTCAACGAAATGGGAAGAGCCAGAATTAATCTGATCGAGTTCAACCAATAATTCAGTAAAACAACGTTCTGGGAGATGGCAAGGGACGGGAGGGAGATCAAGTGAATCAACGGGATAGGGGAGAATGAGTAAACCTACCAGAAGGACCAGTACACTAACCCTTTGACGAAATGACATAGTTACCATCGCTGGAGTTGATAGTGGGTTTCAATGTCTGTTTTATTCAGAGATTTGACGTTCTTTGAAATAGCTAAGGTTTTTTCAAAGATCCTACCTGCTCCCTACCAAAAGGCCAATCTAGAGAAATTCGCTCCAATCGAAATCGCCGTAAACCAGGCACCCCAAGTATGCAGGAAAGATTGAAGAACAGGAAAGGGGAAATTACAAAAACTGGAGAATGAAACGCCGAAAATCACCCTAACCAAAGGCCATACCCCTTAGGTTAGTTTATTGAATCGAATGATGAGAAATCGCTCGCATCCATCTTTGCCAACACGGGAGGTCGTCCCACAAGCCCAAACCTAGCAAATACGCTTCACCTTCCCACCCAACCACTCCATCACCGTCTTGAGCCAGCCCTCCCCCCTCTATTACATTGGCAATATAGACGGCGGTCAATGGGCAAAAGCCAGAATGAGGCGCTTGAAATGGTTGATCATGAAACGTCACAATTTCCGATAATTCTGGCAGGACTCCCCAGCGGGCCAAAAATTTTGCTCCGCTTTCAGCATGCGTGGTCCCTAATACATTTTTCTCAATGGCACTAAGGTCTGTTCCGCGACATTTCGCGAGATCTACAATAGCCATAAATACCCGTGGTTGGTGCATCAAAAATATAAGCATGCCGATGTCATGTAATACACCACCCACAAACGCCTGCCAGGCAGAACATCGATCAACCTGCTGGTGGTAAGCAATTAACGCAGCGAGGTATCCCGTACGCACACTATGTCGCCAGAGAACCTGCAAAGAAGACGGTAAAATTCCAAATCCTTCCGATAGGGTGAACACTTCCACTCCAATGGTCAACCCACTTTCGAAATGAGGAGGAATAGGGCCTACTTGAGAAGTTAATTCTTGGAAAAATCTTTCCAATTCCTTGGTGTCTATGGTTGAAAGTTCTCTTGCCTCAGAATTTTCGATCATTGACTCACTCCTATACCCCTCACGATACGATCCATGTCTAGCCTTCACACATCATGGGATTATCAAAGACGCCCACACACAATTCACCTGTTTTTCTCTGCAAGAGAACATCACATTCTCCTCGGTTATCTGAAAAGTTCTCTTAAGAATCTTCCAGGAATCATGTCAAGAAAACAGGGAAACGACGTAGAATTGAGCGAAGTTCCACACAACACTCTGTAGAGGAAAGCACGGAACAACCAACCGGGAGTGAAAATCGGAGATTTACAGATCAGGGAAGTGAAAATTGCCAGGTAATTCCAGCGAAAAGGTCGCCCCATACCCTATTCCTGCACTATGAGCGCGTAGGGCTCCTCCAAGATTTTTGGCCATGAGCGCACCACTATGCAAACTTCCCCCATGTCCACCGTCTTTGGCATGATAACCTTGCCCAAATATTTTAATGAGATCATCAGCGACAATTCCCACACCAGAATCCTCTACTTCTAAAAGGACGGAATCAGGGGGGCCCGGAATGAGTTTTGCCCGAACAACTAAGAGTTTCATTGAAGACGAAGCCATGGCCTGACATGCATTCTGTATCACATCGGCCAAAATCTCATTCACTTGGTGCTTATCCACTATGAGCAGAGGAATTTCCTCAAACTCCCGAACGACACTAATCTGAGAGGTTTCCAATAATTCCCTTTTGGCTGCTAAAGCTTCTTCCACTAATGCCACGAGAGAAACGGCCTCAGTTATTCCTATGACCTTCGCCACCTCCTGTTGCGCGGCCACACAGTGTTGAGCATGTTGGGCATTTTCCTTCAGTCGGGCTAATTCGCCTATGGCGACTCGTTGCTCCTCAATTAGTTGGGCAGATAATTTTTCTAAATAGGCAGGGATCTGTTTTCCCTTGGGGTTAGAAGAAAGGTAATTTCCGAGGTCGTCACGATGCTTGTGGAACAGCTGTGAGATCCGCCCCACATCCCCAACGATCGAATTCTTAAGAAGATCAGCTACAACCCCAATTGACACATTGATACTGTTGAGGACATTTCCAACATTGTGCAACACATCTGATGCCACTTCGGCCATACCGAGTTGCCGAGAGGTATCTAAGAGTTGTTCATGCAATTGTCGTTTTTCTTCTTCCATCTGTTTGCGTTCAGTAATATCCTGCGCCACACAGACTAAACCCTGAAATTGTTCATGCTCATCCTGCATCATAGAACCCGAAACTGAAATCGGAATTACCTGGCCCGAACTCGTAAGAAAACTAGACTCAATACCGCTGACGGAACCTTGAAGAAGTAAATTTTCAATGATCGAACCTTGGGCAAACTCTTCTCCAAAAATTAATCCCGGTGATTGGCCGACCAACTCATCTTCTTTATAGCCTAACAGCTCTAACAATGAGGGATTCACGGAGCCAATCGTCAAATTCGCATCAATCACCACCAGCGAATCGGCCATCGAACGCAAGACATTATTCACGTAGACTTTTGAAGTAGCTAATTCATCTCGCGCCAAGGCCAATTCAGCCTGTTGGGCAGTAATATTTGAATCCTCCAAATGCTGAGAATCACTTCCCATTTGATTATTTGAAGCCGTATTTGTTGATTCATCTGAAAGGTATTGAACAGAAGAACTCAAACATCCACTCAGACAGGAAACCAATTGAAAAAGTTCTTCCGTCGCTCCCGACATCCGATAAATCACCCATTGCTCAGGACGACTTGGCGACGGTCTCATTGGCCACATCTCTACCTTAGCTGGCAAACACATAATACAACGCATGGCTTCATCGAGTTCCCAAATCTTTTCAATATTCTCTCTCAGGATATCCCACATATCTATTCTCATTGCTAACAAGATAAGACAATAGGGTCGACCAATCCCTTTCGCTTCCATAATTTCTTGAAATGCCATTTGCCAATTTGTGGCATTCACCAATCCAAAGGACACTGAGTTCAAGTGTGCAGGTGAATCATTCGTAAACTTTGTCGTTTCATCTTGGAAAGATGATGCAGCAGGCTGGGAAACATGCAGTGCTTCCCTTAAAAAATCATAGGTTTGGTTGTCATCACAAATGGATAACACACGCCGAGGAGAAGAATGCCTCAAAAAAGCTATCATAACCAGTCTCTAACCGTTACCCTTTTGTATCGAGAAAAATTCGTAATGTTCTTTTTACCTACCGATCTCTTAGCTTCACCAATACAATTGCTCATCAGGGCTTGGAAATTGGCAAGGTCACCGTAAATGTGGATCCCTCTCCAATGGTCGACCGAACCGAAATGGCACCACCACATTGATCAGCTATACGTTGGCAAACGGCAAGCCCTATCCCCGTGCCCTCATATTCATCTTTTCGATGCAATCGCTTAAACATGCCGAAAATTTTGTCGAGGTGTTCAGCTGGAATCCCAATCCCCTGATCTTGAATATTGATTTGGCAGAGACTTCCAGGCGTTCCTGAACCTATATGACGTCGATCCGGAATTATCATGCCGGTGATTCGAATAACCGGAGCCACGCCGGGCTTATGAAATTTCAAGGCATTACCAATGAGATTCTGAAGTAATTGCCGGATGTGCAAAACATCACCCTGAATCGCCGGCAGATCTCCTACATGAACTTCAGCGTGCAATTCGTTAATTTGTGCTCCCAAATCAGACAAAATCTCCTGGATAATCTGTCCCAAGGAAAGAGAGACTCTTTTAGAATCAGGGGCATCGATTCGAGAAAAGAGCAACAGGCCTTCTATCAATTGCTGCATTCGCTTAGCTGCTTTGGTCACGCGATCGAGATAAGTATGCCCCTGTTCATTCAATGACGATCCTTGTTTGACTCGCAATAAATCTACAAACACTTGAATAGAATGAAGGGGCTCTTGCAAATCATGGGCTGCCAAGGAGGCAAATTGCTCTAAATCGTGGTTGGATCTGGCTAATTCTTCAGTTTTTTGACGAAGAAACGACTCGGTCTTGCTCCACTCACGTAATTCAGCCAATGCCTGATCTCGCCCAGCAGAAATTTCCAAATTTCTCGTTTCTAATTCTCGAACTGATTGAATGAGCTGATTGGCAATTATTTGTTGGTCCAACAGGTCTTGCTCTAAACGACGATTGGCTTTTTCTAATTCAACAAGTTGAGAGGTAATTTCAACATCCGATTCCTCGATTGGTAACCCAGTTTTTCGTTCCCAATGCTTATTCATGATTTAAGGGAGAAAAATTGAATGAAAGAAAAAAATTGGGGGCTACCAAGATTCTTGGATTTTACAACAATTCCGAACTTTTGCACCTGCGTTTGCGGTTTCATGGTCATGTCAAAACGGCTTCCTTTTGAATAGGAAGCGTTAAAGTAAATTTGGCCCCCCTACCGACACCCTCACTCTGAACATCCATGGTCCCACCCATTTTCTGAATGGCGAGGATCGAACTGTGCAGCCCAATCCCATTGCCATCTTTTTTCGTAGTGAACCCCCGGGTAAACATTTTTGAGAGATGCTCTGGAGCAATACCGATCCCGGTATCTTGAATGGTCAGCACCACGGAAGGTTTCTGAGAGTCTTGATAATTCACACTCAGACGTAATTCATGGCTCCCTTGAGTCTGTTGTCGCATAGCCTGCTTGGCATTACGAAGTAGATTCACCAAGATTTGAAGCAATTGATGTTGATCAATCAAAACAGTCGGCACCGCTTGATACTCTTGATGAATCATCATCCACTTCGCATCTCCTGGCTGAAAACTCAATTCCAGGGCATGGGATAACACATCAACCAACGCAACCTGCTCTAGGTGGCCTTCAGCTTTAGCTATTGTTTGATGAGAAACAATTATTTGCTTCATATGGCGAATATTCTTAACTAACCCTTTCAGTTCTTTCAGGACGGTCTGCTGTTCCTCAACGAGGTGCACCCCGAGCTTTTCGAGGGAGGGCGGAATTCGTTTCCCCTTCGGGTCATTCGTCAGATAGGTCCCTAAATCATCCTGATGGGTAGTGAGAAGTTCCGCCATTCGATTAACGAGCGTCACAGAGGATTGATCCACGACGGACTCAACCATATTAGCTGCAATCGTCACACTGGTGAGCACATTGCCCACATTGTGCAAGACGGTTGAGGCGATATCTGCCATTTCAATTTTATAAGCCGCTTCACCCATTTGATTCCGAAGTAGCTCTTGCTCAAACAGAAATTGCTTTCGTTCCTGTGCTTGCTGAAGCACCCACTTCAGAGCGGTCGGGGCTATCATCTCATCCACACAAAATCCGAATACATTTTCCATGATATAACCCTGGGCATTTTCATTCTCTGAGCCCTTCGTCACCCCAAGAATCATCGTTTTTCCACCACCTTGGACTATCTCCCTGACTTGGCCCCATTCTTCTCGGTCTTTTCTACAATCCAGGACAATGACGTCGTACGGCATCCCGGACGTCCATTTCGCATGACCTTCTTGTAGGGTTGCGACCCACTCAATTGATGGCTTGAGCTCTGAGGACATTAATACGGAATGGCAAGAACGAGAACCTTTTGGCTCGTCAAAGCCAACCATCAGTACATGAAGAAGAAACCTTTGTGGAGGAGCTTGACCTTCGGAGAACGACATGAGGAATCATTCAATTGTGAAATATGAAAAAGGGAATTAAACTCAACCAAGTGATGCCCAAGACCGAAGTGAAAAAACCCTCTCTCCGATCTCTATGCCCTCACTTGTCGCATGCACAATGGAGCGTGCACGGAAATATGAGGTTTTTAGAAACTTTACCCTTAGTTCGCTTTAACTGTTTCTTCCGCCCGTTCTTCCGCCCATTTCGCCAAGAGATCCAACTGAGACTTGGCCTGCCTCGCTTCGGCCCACCGTTTGGTTAAGGAATTCGCTAACTGCCAGACTTCAATGTTATCAAAGGGTTTTCGGAGGATGAGTAACTTGTCATTCTTATTCAAACGTTGGATTACATCTTCCCACGCATGATCAGAAAACGCTGTGCAGATCACCACTTGTAACTCCGGATCTTCTTGCCAAAGATGCTCAACGGTCTCCACCCCATCCCATCCTGGAGGCATCCGCATATCAACAAAGGCCACCGCATAGGGTCGGTCGACCTTCATGGCTTCTTGGACCATGCGGTAGCCCATTTGCCCTTGATCCGCACAGTCTACTTCGAACTTTTCCACGATTTTTTGTTCTTCGACATCATCGAACAATTCAGCTCGAACTTCCTGTAACAAGGACGTATCCAGGGAGCGTTCCAAAATTTTTCGAAAATCATCGTGAATCGCCACATTATCATCAATAACCAAAATTCTGCGGTTGCCTTGTTCCATGTCCATTACCGTATTTCCTCCATGTGAATAACTGGTAGATCAAGTGTAAAAATGGCTCCCCGATTCGGACCATCACTCCAAACGCGCAAGGACCCACCAAGATCTTTGGCGGCTAACGCACTCGTATGAAGATCCGGAAGCAGATTGAATTGGGATGCTGCGGACTGTGGCGAAAACACTCGAGTCAAACAATCCGATGAGATGCCCCGACCGGAATCCTCAACCTGCAAACGCACGAATCCATCACGATCCGGGCACGGCAAGACATGTAGAATCAGCTGCGAAAGTTGATCCGTCGAATCCCGCATCGCATTCATGGCGTTGCGGATGAGATTCACCAATATAGGGCTCAGCTTGGAAACCTCCAAAATGCCTTCCTCCACTGAGTGGTAATCGCGAACCACGGCAATACCCATCCGATCCAATTCCCCTTGATGAGAAAGGATGGCCTCATCCATTACGCTCGAAAAGTGAACGGTGTCTTTGAATCCACCGGTTCGCTCGGGAGATTGCCCTGCTGTGAGTAAATATTCCAATTGTTCAAGGTAATAATTGAGAGTCGAGAGCTCAGTGAGCGTATTCAAATGGCTGTGGCGCAATTCCTGGCTCAATTGCCCAAGGAAACGCGGGATCTTTTTGCCTTTGGGGTCCTGCGTGAGATACCAGCCCACATTATCATCATGTGCCTCTAACATATCGGCGACACGTCCCACATCATCCACATGAAATTCTCGTAACTGATGGTGGATCAATCCCGCTGAGACATGCACGCTATTCAACACATTTCTCATCTTATGAAAAACCGACTCTCCTCCTTTGGTGGAGGCAGCAGTCAATTCGTTTTCTTTCGGAAAGGCAGTAGTGGTTCCCATAAAATTTCTAAGCCATCAGACTAGCGCTTCATCCAATTCTCCCTGATCACATCGGCTCAAATGGATTTTTTTCACCGAGATTTTAGTGATATTTACCTTTCCCCTTCACTTACCTTTACCTCGCACCAATTGCTTTATCAGTATTACGGAATAAATCGGTCATTTGAGCAAGAACTTTAAACAGATTTCAGCCCAACATTTCTGAAATTGTTGAAAACATGATAATATCCACTCATTCCTTTTGTTCTCCTTGATGACTTCCCCCTTTCTATAACTCGGCAGTCATAGATTGAAATCGTGTGATCATCATAGGCCCTACCCTCGCCTTATCGACTATGCCCAAGATCAGATTACCTCAAATTCCGCCACCAAACTGTATGGTTTTTTCGTTTCCTGAGTGCCATGACTGAGCCCACTTCTACTAGTCAGGCCGATTTGGCTTCAAACAGTGCCCTTCGCGGGCTCCTTATTGCGCAATTTTTTGGGGCATTCAATGACAATGCTTGGAAACTCATGATTGCCCTTCTGGCCATCAAACAGGTCGCCGCCACCGCTGATATTTCTGGTCCAGCATTTGAATTGGCGTCACAAACTCAAACCACCCAAGCCTTTGTCATCTTTACGCTTCCCTTGATGGTGGTCTCTGCCTTTGCAGGCGTCTTTTCTGATCGTTTCAGCAAACGCACCGTCATTGTCACGATGAAAGCCCTTGAGGTCCTCCTGATGAGTGCAGGCACAGCTGCTCTATTCTTCAACCCAGAGGGTGGGGGCTTCCCGCTTCTGGTCCTCGCAGGCATGGGAGCACAAAGCGCGCTCTTTAGTCCTTCCAAATATGGAATTCTGCCTGAGCTGTTACCCCACCACCGTTTATCTTGGGGAAACGGGCAATTAGAGATGTGGACCTTCGTCGCAATCATTGGTGGAACAGCGTTAGCAGGCCCCTTACTGGACCTTGGGGGTCACAGGCCCTGGCTGGCTGGACTAGCATTGGTTATGTTCTCAGGATTGGGGCTTTGGGCCTCGTTGAGGATTCCTCCAGTGCCCCAAGCCCGCCCTGATGGAGGGATTCGAGAAACGTGGCAAGCGGCAGTCGACGCCCTTCGTGCGGATCGCGTCCTGACCTTGGGAGTTCTGGGCTCCATCGGGTTTTGGACCCTGGCCAGCTTAGTTGGGCAAGACGTATTGATCTATGCCAAAGCCGTTCTACATTTATCAGATACCTATTCTGGCTTTCCGCTCGCAGCCTTTGGCGTAGGGGTAGGAATAGGCTCTCTCCTGGTAGGAAAACTCTCTGGCACAAAGGTGGAATTAGGGTACCTTCCCTTAGGAGGTATTGGGATCACCCTCAGCCTCGGGGCCCTAGGCCTATTGAAGCCCGAGCTAGGCGGCACCCTTTTGGGAATGAGCTGTTTGGGACTTTCAAGCGGATTTGTCGTCGTGCCCCTCAATGCACTCATTCAATGGCGATCGCCATCTGATCGCCGGGGAGCGGTCATTGCCTTCGCCAATACCTTGGTATTCGGAGGCGTCCTCATGGGATCGCTAGGATGCGGGTTGCTGGCAACCATTGGATTGAGTGCCAGCGTTATCTTCCTCATATCTGGAATGGGCAGCGCCCTGCTCACATTCTGGGCCATGTACCAACTTCCCGAAACATTCATCCGTCTCGTGCTGGTCCTGTTTACCCACAGCCTTTATCGACTCACCATTCTTGGGAGAGAGCACCTACCCCAAGAAGGAGGCGCCTTATTAGTCCCAAATCATGTGTCCTTCATTGATGGCTTCCTACTGTTAGCCACAACTGACAGGCCGATTCGATTTCTTGTGGATCAAGTCTATTACGACAATACCTTTCTCAACCCGTTCGCCAAAATCATGGGCACCATTCCTATTTCGTCCACCGGATCTCCACGAGAAATCCTGCATGCCTTACGAGAAGCAGGACGCCGTCTGGATGAAGGTGAATTAGTCTGCATTTTTCCGGAAGGCCAAATTACGCGTACAGGCAATCTCTTACCATTTCGCGCAGGATTTACACGTATCGTCAAAGGCCGGGATATTCCAATAATTCCTACCCATCTTGATCGGGTCTGGGGAAGTATTTTTAGTTTTATCGGGGGGAAGTTTTTAGCTAAATGGCCGTCCCGTATTCCCTATCCCATCACACTCTCTCTGGGTCAACCCCTCCCATCAACAACGACCGCCGATGACGTACGTCAGGCCATTCAGGAATTAGGGGAAGCGGCTTGGAGCGTACGAAAAACCAGCAGTCGACCGCTGCACCATAGCTTTGTCTCCTCCATGCGCAAACACCCTTTTCGTTTTGTCTTTGGTGATGCCACCAAACCTCATGTCTCTTGCTCGCAAGCCCTTATTGGAGCCATTGCTCTAGCAAGAGCGCTTCGAGTCCATTGGGACGGACAACATACGGTTGGACTGCTCTTACCACCAAGCGTGGGTGGCGCACTCGCGAATGTTGCGGCCACACTTTCTGGCCGTACTACCGTCAATTTGAATTATACGGCTGGAATAACAGGACTCGAGTCAGCCTCAAAACAAGCCGGCTTGGTGTCCGTCTTGACCAATCGAGTTTTTTTGGAAAAAGCCAAAGTTGAGCTGCCAGCTAACCTCATACCCATCTGGATTGAAGACATACGAAAAACAATTGACGCACGCGCAAAAATCACAGCCCTTGTGCTTGCCATGCTTGCTCCCATTCATCTGCTCGAACGTGCCTGCGGCGCCATTACCCATCCTACTATCGAAGATTTAGCGACGATTATTTTCAGTAGTGGTAGCACGGGAGACCCCAAAGGGGTGATGCTGAGCCATTTCAACCTGGATTCCAACGTCGAAGGTGTCGCCCAACTGCTACACGTGGATAAGCACGATCGCGTGTTGGGCATTCTACCGTTTTTCCATTCTTTTGGATATTTAGCCACCTTATGGTTTCCATCGATTCACGGAGCAGGAGTGATCTATCATCCATCTCCGTTGGATGCCACGGGTATAGGCAATCTCATTCATCGCCACAAGGCCACAGTGCTCTTGGCGACCCCGACGTTTTTACAGCTCTACGTGAGACGCTGTACCCCGGAGCAATTCGGCTCACTTCGCATTGTCCTCACCGGTGCAGAAAAATTATCGGATAGACTCCACTCAGCCTTTGAAGAACGCTTTGGCATTCGTCCCATCGAAGGCTACGGCGTCACGGAATGTGCCCCCGTGATTGCGGTTAATTGTCCAGATTTTCGTGCAGCAGGATTTTTTCAGCCAGCCTCACGACAAGGTACGGTCGGGCAACCACTCCCCGGCGTGTCACTTCGAATTGTCGACCCTGACACCTATGAACGACTGCCCGTTGGCACTGCCGGAATGCTACTGGTGAAAGGACCGAATGTCATGAATGGCTATTTAGGTCGTGAAGATTTAACAGCGCAAGCCATGCGCGAAGGATGGTACATCACGGGAGACATTGCCAAACTTGATGAAGACGGATTTTTAACGATTACCGACCGGTTGTCACGATTTTCAAAAATCGGCGGAGAAATGATTCCACATGGACGGGTTGAAGAAGCCTTGCACCAGGCGATTGAGGCTGAGGACATGATGCTGGCGGTCACAGCCATCCCTGACGAACGTAAAGGTGAACAACTCGTCGTGCTCCACACACTGGAAGAATCCACCATTCCCACGTTGATCGACAAGGTGACGGCCAGTGGCCTCCCTAATCTCTTTATTCCAAAACGCGACAACTTCATCAAGGTCGACCAACTCCCGGTCTTGGGAACTGGCAAGTTGGATTTACGGGCCTTGAAACGCATAGCTCTTGAACACTTAGGCAAGCCCCAATTACCCCAATAAAACGAACGGCACTGTGACAAAAGTGAACTCCTTCACACCATGTCCCTAATTAACGTCCCTGAAAATTCCTTAATCGATTGTCATGTTCATCTGGCCGCTTTGCCAGAAGGTAACAATGGTTGCCTGATTTCCTCTTCTATGCTCAAAAGTCCCCTCTTCCGTTTTTTATTATGGAAACACCAGCTTTCCCCAGCCGACCCCGTCGCGGCTAATCGAAAATATATCCAAGATCTGTTAGGGGAATTACACGCATCACGCTATGTCCAACAGGCTGTCCTGCTTGGAATGGATGGAGTCTATACCAACGACGGTCGCATCAACCTCCAGGGCACAGAATTTCTCATTAGCAATGATTACGTCCTTCAGCAGGCCAAGGACCATCCTCAGGAGTTTCTCGCAGGAGTGTCGATCAACCCCCAACGGATAGATGCCATTGAGGAACTGTATCGGTGTGCTGAGGCCGGAGCCGTCCTCGTAAAGATATTGCCCAATTCACAACAATTTGATCCAGGCCACTCCCGCTACCAACGATTTTACCGAGAAATGGCCAAGCTAGGACTCCCCCTACTCAGTCATGTGGGATACGAATTTAGCCTCATGGGAAAAGATCAATCCGTGGGTGATCCCAATAGACTTCGCACTGCCCTGGAAGAGGGTACGACAGTGATTGCTGCCCATGCCTGTAGTTACGGACTCATGATGTATGAAAAGTTTTATCCCACGTTATTGGAGTTTGTGAATCATTACCCCAATTTCTATGCGGATATATCTGCCCTCACCCTTCCCAACCGGCTAGGCATGCTGCTCAAACTCAGGCATCATCCTGAAATTTTCGACCGGTTGATTTTTGGCACCGATTACCCTCTTTCCGTCTTTCACCTACCGATGTGGGGATTGACCAGTCTCACTGCCATTCGCCAGATGATGCGCACCACCAACCGATTCGATCGGCAATATCTTGTTTGCCAGAATCTGGGCCTAGGCTTCAGTTCATATCAAACAATCCTCAACGCCTCTCAACCCAACCCGTCTTCTCCTCCCCGGATTACGCCTCATTCCTAAGGCTTCATGCCTTTTTCATTCCTTCACTATTCCATAAAGATCTTCTTTGGAACATCCGAAATAAACCAAGGGCCGTCAGAATTCATTTCAGAGGAAAGAGTACCCTTGTCTGCGTGTTAACAAACGCGAATCTCGCAAACCTTCGTCTTCAAAAGGAGAGTCAATTCTATGAGCCGTGTATTAATTACAGATGATTCATTACTCCAGAGGAAAACCCTTTCCGCCATCGTAACCGATGCAGGACATGAAGTAGACACGGCATGTAACGGCAAAGAGGCCCTTGAAAAAATTCAGGCCAACCCACCCGAATGCCTGGTCTTGGATATGCTCATGCCCATCATGGATGGCGTCCAAGTGTTAGAACAATTGGAAACTCAAGGGATGAAATTGCCAGTCATTGTACTAACCGCCGATGTACAGGAATGGTTGAAAGACCGATGTCAAGAGCTAGGCGTCAAGGCATTCTTGAATAAACCTGTCAAACAAGACCAATTACGGCAAGCTCTGGAAAATATCTTCTCGCCTTCCGCCCCAGCCGAGGCATCATGTTCATAACTCCCCTACAGGGTGAGACGATAATCCTTGCCCCTCGACGAATGGGTCTTCCCCAGGGAAACTTCACCGTGCAATTTCTCTCATACCCTTTTGGTGGCGATCCCACTCAGAACAAGGGAAAGGAGTTCGAATCTCGATGAGCCGAATTTTAATTACCGATGATTCCTCTTCCCAGCGGATTATCCTATCCGGAATTCTTGGAAAATTAGGGCACGCGGTTGAGACCGCTGGAAATGGACAAGAAGCCCTGGAAAAGATTGATGCCAATCCACCAGATTGCATGCTCTTAGACAATCTCATGCCGGTCATGGACGGCCTTCAAACCCTCGAAGCATAAAAAGCAAAGAACATCACCTTGCCTATCATCATGCTCACGGCTGATATACAGGAATGGCTGAGAACCCGATGTCTCGAACTCGGCGCCACCACGTTCTTGAACAAACCGGTTAAACAAGCCCAAATAGAGGCGGCATTACAACAGATTTTTCCTACGCCCCAAACCACGGAGGTCCCATGTATATAAGTCCTGAGCAACTAGATGCCTTACAAGAATTGCTGAATATCGGCGTGGGGCGGGCCGCTGGATCTCTCAATCAAATGTTGGAAAAACCGATTCGATTGCACATCCCCTTTCTTCAACTGGGAAAAATGGAGGAGCTTTCCAAAGAAGTTCAGAAAATGAAGGATACGACCCTCTCCTCTGTTCAATTACCCTTTAAAGGTACGTTTTCCGGAGCCTCTTGCCTACTCTTCCCTACCGAGAGCGCCAAAGCTTTGGTCATTGCGTTAACCGGAGAAACCGAGGATCTTGACACCATGGATTCCCTCCGGGAATCCACACTCACCGAAATTGGCAACATTGTACTCAATGGCGTCATGGGTTCATTGGCAAACCTCCTGAACCATCAAATCATCTATTCCGTACCATTTTATCAAGAAACCTCCATACAGGGATTATTGCAACCCACACCATCAGATTCTTCAGAAATAATTCTGTGGGGTCAAACTCAATTCACAATCGAAGAATACGATCTGACCGGGGATATCATGCTCATGTTCGGCATTCCTGACCTGGGACTTCTGATAAATGCCGTTACCGAAATGATGGATTCAACCACCGCACCTCATGTCTCAACTTGACGGGCTTACAAATCCTGAAATTTCGGACCATCTGCCCCAAGGGGTGTTCATCCTTCGTCAGAACGGAACGGTCGCCTTTTGGAATCACTGTCTCGCAGAATGGACAGGGATATCCAAATCAGCCATAGTGGGGCACTTGCTTGTCACCCATTTCCCCCAGTTAGGGACCCCGAAATATCATTCCCGCCTTGAACCTCTGTTTGAAGGTGGACCGCCAGCCACCTTCGCGTCTCAGTTTCATCCGCAATTTCTGCCCTGTTCCCTCCCAAATGGGCAACCACGAATCCAACAAACTATTGCCAAAGCCATATGGGACGAACCCACTCAGGAATGGCAAGCTTTGGTCATCATTCAGGACATCTCCGATCTTCACCGGCAAGTCGCCGAATCCCAACGACTCCGGAAACAGGCCCAAGCAGAAATCCGGGAACGCGAAAAACACCAACACTTACTCGAGGTTATCAGAAACATTGAGTCGACCTTTATTTCAACCCAAAATGCACACCAAACGTTTGATGAAGTCCTCACTCAATTATTAGCCATAACCGAAAGTGCCTACGGTTTTATTGGGGAAGTGCGCCATCAAGATGAAATTCCCTACCTCAAGACCCATGCCATTACGAACATTGCCTGGAATGAAGAAACCCGAGCCCTCTATGATTGCTACGCGCCGAATATGGAATTTTTCAATCTCAATACTCTGTTTGGAAAAGTATTAACGACTGGGGAACATGTGATTTCAAACAACCCTCAAACTGATACCAGAAGTGGCGGACTTCCGGAAGGTCATCCAGCACTGAATGCCTTTCTAGGAATCCCTATTTATCATGGGGGGCAATTTCTGGGGATGGCCGGGTTAGGCAACCGAGCACAAGGGTACGATTCCCACCTTGTGGACTATCTCCAACCACTTCTTGCATCTTGTGGGAAAATCCTTCAGGCCTTCCAGAACGAACAAGAACGTCAGGCCGTTCAAACCGCTCTGCGTGAAAGTAAAGAACGCCTCGCCCTAGCTACCTCTTCTGCTGGAATGGGCATTTGGGATTGGGACATTCCCAATAACATTCTGACGTGGGATGCTACCATGTATTCACTATATGGAGTGGCGCCTGACCAATTTAGTGGGGCCTATGAAGCTTGGGCCAATGGCGTCCACCCAGATGACCGTGAACTTGCTGAACAAGAACTTCAAGACGCTTTAAAGGGTAAGAAAGACTTCAATACTGAATTTCGGGTCATTTTTGAGGATCAATCTATTCACCACATTGCGGCCCGGGGAATTGTGCAACGCGACAAGCAGGGAAAATCGGTTCGTATGATCGGCGTGAATTGGGACATTACGACTCAAAAGAAGGAAGAGGAAAATCGCGCGCACCTTCAACGTGCCATTGATCAAGGAGTTGAAGGCGTCGCTCTGCTTGATCAACACGGAAGATATACCTATATCAATCGGGCCCACGCTGGAATGTATGGCTACACCGTAGATGAGCTGATGGGTCAATCTTGGAAAATTCTCTATTCCAAAGATCAGTTAACGTACATCGATGGCAATTCACTACCTCATCTCCGGAATTCTGGCAAATGGCAAGGGGAGCTTGTGGGTCTGCGCAAAGACCAAACGAGCTTCCCGGTAGAGATCTCCCTGTCCCTTCTCCTCAATACGGATCAATCATCAACCGGCCTCGTGTGCACCTGTCGAGATATTACGGAACGGAAACGAGCTGAAGAACGGTTCCGGCAAGCCGTGGAAAGCGCACCAAGCGGGATGATCATGATTGATTCACAGGGACACATTGTTTTAGCCAACCAAGCCACTTCCAATTTGTTTGGATACGAAAACGATGAATTAATTGGCGCCTCTATCGAACGGTTGGTCCCTGATCGTTTCAAGACGGACCACCCCAAACACCGATCTCAATTTTTCTCAAACCCTTCTCCTCGGAGAATGGGAGGAGGCCGAGACCTCTTTGGCCTTCGTAAAGATGGCACCGAAGTACCTCTTGAAATCGGTTTGAATCCGCTCAAAACAGAGGAAGGTAGCTTTGTGTTGGCATCGGTGGTGGATATTACCGCAAGAAAGTTGGAGGAAGAACGATTTCGTTTGGTCGTGGAAACGACGCCCAATGGCATGATTATGGTAGACGCATCCGGCAAGATTGTCCTGGTCAACCAGCTCACCGAATCGTTATTCGGATTTTCACGAGCTGAACTGATTGGCCAACCAGTTGAATTGTTGATTCCACCGCGTTTCAGAAAAAATCACCCTCATCATCGATCTGAATATGTGAAGGATGCAAATCCCCATCCCGTTATGGGGAAAGGCCGGGAACTATGGGGACGGCATAAAAATGGCCGTGAAATTCCCATTGAGGTAGGACTGAATCCCATTGAAACGCAGGAAGGGCGTTTTATTTTATCCTCGATTGTCGACATTACCGAACGCAAAGCAGCCGAGGAACAAATAAAGCAGGACGCCAAAGATCTTGAGGAAAAAAACAAAGAACTCATCATTACCCGCGACCAAGCCCTTGCCGCCGCACGGTCCAAAAGCGAATTCCTGGCCACCATGAGTCATGAAATTCGCACCCCCCTCAATGGAGTCATCGGCATGACCGATCTACTCCTAAGCACCGGCTTAGATGCCAATCAGCACGAAATGGTCGAAACAGTGAAACATTCGGGAGAATTCCTCCTCACCATCATCAATGACATTTTGGACTTCTCTAAAATTGACGCTGGAAAATTAGATCTGGAATTCATCGATTTTGATATACGGACGACCGTGGATGAGGTGTTAGATATTCTTGCGGAACGCGCCAGCCAGAAAAACCTGGAACTCATTGGCCTCGTCTACGCCACAACACCCCAGCAATTACGGGGTGATCCTGGAAGAATCAGGCAGATTCTGTTTAATCTCATCGGGAATGCCCTTAAATTTTCGGAGGAAGGAGAGGTTATTCTGGACGTGGCAGTCCAAAATACCGACACCGACACCACCACTCTTCGCTTTGCCGTCACCGACTCGGGAATTGGCATAGACGCTGATGCTCAACAACAGCTCTTTGAATCCTTTACTCAAGCGGATAGTTCGACGACCAGAAAATTTGGTGGCACCGGCTTAGGATTGGCCATCTGTAAACAATTGGTGACCCTGATGCAAGGAGAAATAGGAGTCATCAGTGAAAAGGGCATGGGCAGTACCTTTTGGTTCACTATTCCCTTCGCTAATAGCTCCACCTCCATTTCGACTCCATGCCCCAGTGTCCCCCTCCAGGGCCGTCGTGTATGTATCGTCGAATCCAATGACACGATACGCTTTCTTCTGCAGCATTACGTCCAATCGTGGGGGATGACTTGTGAGGTGGCCAAAAATGGAAATGAAGGATTCGCCTTACTTCGGCAACAGGGAAAAGGGGAGCAACCTTTCGATATCGCAATTTTGGATTATACGCTATCCGAAACGATTCAAGAAGATGGGCTCTCTCTTGCCAAGCAAATTCGACAAGATACTGAAATTTCCAACATGCCCCTTGTTCTCCTCACCGCCTTTGGGAAACGAGGTGAAGGCAAATTAGCCCGACATGCTGGCTTCAATGGATATCTCACCAAACCCATTCGACATCAACAATTACGTCAATGCCTCCAAATGATTTTAAGCCTGGATCCGCAAGTTTCCTCATCCGCTACTCGTGACCCTTCTCCTTTGATCACCCGGCATACGGTTGAAGAAACACAGGCTCACACACAGGTACATATTCTATTGGCTGAAGATAATGTGGTGAATCAGAAGGTGGCGGTTCGCATGCTTCAAAAACTCGGCTACCATGTTGATATCGTGGTCAATGGCCAAGAAGCCGTCGAGGCTGTTGGTTGCACGGAATATGACCTGGTGCTCATGGATTGCCAAATGCCAGAATTAGATGGATTGGAAGCAACCAAGAAGATTCGTGAAGCGGAAAACGTCAAACGTCAGGCGTTAGGGGTAGGAAATGAAGCGAAAGAACCTAACTCGCCTAACGCCTTACCCCTTACGCCTCACGAAAGTCCTCATCTGCCCATCATTGCTCTCACCGCCAATGCCTTATTTGGCGATCGGGAATCCTGTCTTGAAGCAGGAATGGATGATTTTCTATCCAAACCAGTAGGGATAGAAGAGTTGAGAGCGATGATCACGAAATGGTTGCCTCATCATGAACGACAAAACCAGGGAGATCAGCCCCTACCAATGACTCAACTAGCGGTCAATACTCTATCCCCTTGCCTTGATGAAGAAATTTTGGAAAACCTGAAAACACTTGGAGGCGAAGAGGATCCTGAATTTTTCCTCAGTGTGGTGGATCAATTTCTCTTAGATCTCCCTCGACATCTACAGGGCATTCAACAAGCCGTCGAGGGGAAAGATGCTGAAGCCATGGTTAAAGCCGCGCATACTTGTAAAGGCTCGGCTCGATCGATCGGAGCTATCTCCCTAGCAGAAATCAGTTTTGCGTTGGAACAGATGGGACGAGAAGGAGCGCTGGAAGGCGCCGCCGAAAAATTCAAGCAATGGCTCGTGGAGAAAGAACGAACGACCCACGCACTCGAACGAAAACGAGAACAACTTGCATCATCCCTTCCTTCGATTCAGCCCTCAACCTAAAAGCTTACCCGTTCATCCCCTTGTCTAATCAGACTCCAGGAAGTACAGCTACCAGCCGATTTTTTGCATGCGGTCAACCGCTTCAGCTAACCGTTCTTTAGTAGTCGTGACCGTCATCCGAATATAGCCCTCCCCCGGATCACCAAACCCATTACCGGGGGTCGTAACAATTCCAGCTTTTTCAATGAGATGCGCGGTAAAGGAGGCTGAAGTAAACCCTTTAGGCACTTCAATCCAGACATAAAATGCGGCTTCAGGGGTTTCGAGCGATAGGCCGAGTTTTTTTAAGCCGGCCACCAGGACATCACGACGTTCTTGATAAATTCCCCGCAACTCATTGCTGATCGAATCATCTAATTCCAGAGCGGTAATGCCCGCTTCTTGAATGGCTTGGAACACACCGGAATCAATATTCGTTTTGACTTGTCCCAGCCCCGCGATGACTTCTCTTCGTCCGACAGCAAATCCAATACGCCAGCCTGTCATGTTGAAGGTCTTGGAGAGAGAATGAAATTCAACCCCAACCTCCATGCCGCCTTCAGCTTCCAGGAAACTGCAGGGTCGTTTGCCATCGTAATAAATTTCGGAATAGGCCGCATCGTGACAAACAATAATGTGATGTTCTTTCGCAAAATCCACCACCTTCTTGAAAAAGTCTTTGCTCGCCACCACCGAGGTGGGATTATTCGGGGAATTTAAAAACATCATTTTGGCTTTTTTTGCCACATCCTTGGGTATGGCAGCCAGGTCTGGCAAAAACCCATTCGCTTTCGTCAACGGCATCATGTACGAGGTGCCCCCGGCAAAACTGGCGGCCACCGGGTAGACGGGATAGCCCGGGCTCGGCACCAGCACAATATCTCCCTGATCGATAAATGCCAATGGAATGTGGCCAATGCCCTCTTTTGACCCGATCAAGGTCACCACTTCGGTTTTGGGATCTAACGTTACCGCAAACCGCCGCTTATACCATTCGGCCACTGCTGTCCGAAACGAGAGCATCCCATCATAAGAGGGATATTGATGATGCTTGGGATCGCCCGCCGCTCGCCGCAACGATTCAATGATGGGAGCAGGAGTGGGCAAATCCGGATCTCCCACCCCCAGGTTAATAATATCCATACCGCGCTCGATAGCATTGCGCTTCATCTCATCGATCGCGGCGAACAAATACGGTGGTAAGGTGCGGATCCGCTCTGCGTACTGAATGGGAAACCCTGCCATAACTTCAAACTCCTTTGTTAAAACAGTCATCACGATGAAGCGCTACCGTACCAAATTTTCAGCCGGTTAGGGTACTGCAATCTCTTCCACCAGGAGAGGAATCTGAAAAACGACTATGAGGGCGTTCGCTTGATGCGAGAAGCGGAGGGCCGCAACACCCGCTGAACAGCGTTGATATTCAGACAACGCCCCACAACCCACCTGAGAATCAGGTATCTGAATGACTAGGGACTGGGCGGATGGAGCGCTGGTCCGCTCACCGGGTCAAACCGATAGGCGGGCCACCGCATGTTGACCGGGGTGAGCCTCGGTCCTTCCCCTTCGAGGATCAGCGTCACCGAGCGGTTCAGGCGGAGCAGCCGCCGAAGGGCCCAAGTCCCGCGCCGCACTGGAAGTCCATACCGGGCCCCTCGTGCATGACGCCGCAGGGGCCTGAGGCCCAGCCACTGGGCCACTTCCCGATCGCCTAACTGGTACCACTCAAAAAATCTGCCCACCTGAAACAGCAGCACGTCCCCGGCAAAGCGCCAGCGGTAGTACCCATACTGTTGGGCAGCGGTTCTGAATCCCGCAGGAAATCCAAACTTCCGACCCAGGGTCTTGGTTGTCGGATTCACCGTGAAATACTGCGCAAGAAAGGGGTACCGTGTCCAGAGCGAGCTGCACAGCCGGTAGGTCTGGGCCAGCTTGAAATGGCCGAGATACGAGGCCAGCATGGCCGCCAGCCGATCCAGGACCACGCGGTCAAAGGCGTATCGCCGAACCCCTGCGCTTTCCTGGACCAACAAGGCCCGAAACCTCTCCAGTTTCGATCGCAGATGGTGTACCACCCGTCGCCGGACGAGGAGATAATCCGATCGCACAATATAGCCCAACCAATCGATCCCGTTGCTCACCGGCTGCAAGCGTTGCCGCGTGGGATTCAACGCCAGCATCAACCGCTCCCGGAGAAAAGTCGCGATCTGTTCCCGCCACCCCAGCAGCTCGTCGCGGTCGCGGGAGAGCAGCACAAAATCATCGCAATACCGCAGATAATACCGACATTTCAATCTGTGCTTCACGAACTGATCCAGCTCATTCAAATACACATTGGCAAAAAACTGACTATTCAGATTGCCAATAGGGAGACCCGTGTGGGGTGGCGCAAACCGCAAGGATTTGTGTGGCGGCACCTGAAGCAGCAGGCGGGGATCCCCACGGACCAGATACTCCTCCGTACAGTCATGGAAGATCAACACCTGCGCCAACCACAGGACATCGGGATCCTTTACCTTGGCGGCAATCAAGGCGAACAGAATCGTCTTGTCGATCGTCATGAAGTAATTCTGGATATCGAGCTGGAGAAAGAAGGCCGGGCGGGTCCCATTGGCCGTCACGTGGCGGAGAAACTGCTGGAGTCGCCGCACCCCCCGATGTACCCCTTTGCCGCGTCGGCAGGCATAGGAGTCATGAATAAAGATGGGCTCCCAAATCTTCTCTAACTCAGCAACAAGGACATGATGAACAATGCGGTCCCGAAAGTCGGCGGCAAAGATTTCGCGGAGTTTGGCAAGGGTGGCCACAAAACAGACAGAACGAGAGGGGTGGTAGGTGCGAGTCTCTAACGCCTCCTTCAGCGCCAGCAGGTGTCGCTCCTGCTGCACCTCAAACCGAAGGGCATTCACCGTCTGGCGCTTGTTCCGCCGGCAGGCATAATATTGCCGGTAGAGATTCTCTAACGAAAACATTAAGGGGAATCATGCTCCGGAATGCACGGCCCACGCGAAGTTGTTGTTGTTCTTGTTGTTCGCGTTCTGGTTACCGTTGTTGAAGTTGAAGTTCCACGCGTTGTTGGTATTAGGCGCAAACTCCGTACCAGACCAATAGAAGTTGGCCTGACGATTCATCTCCCCACTTTGGCTGCCGTCACCGGCCACCTCATCGGCAAGGCATCCCGCATCAGGTAGCCCCACCTGTGTTTTCATACGTGCGCCCAACAGCCAGGACACACGTGGGGAAGACGCACCATGATCCGCACTTGGCACACTCGCCGACCGGGCAGGGCAGCGTTCACACTCGCCCAGGGATCGGCGATTCTGGGCCCCCTCATCTTCTGACCCACACTCCGTATCCACCCCTCGTTCTGTTTACTGACAGCCACCACCTGTTCGATGGCATATTGGAAGGCCTTAAAACTCTTGAACGCCTTCACCTCTTTACACAGCCGCATCAGAATTAAAAGCGACTCTAATCGCTCCCGCAACGACAGGAGACGGGGCAGTTTCTCCTGTGAGGAGTTGGCCGAGACAATCAGATTCACGATCTCCCGGCTGGTATTGCGAAGTTCCGTGCCCAAGGTGTACTTATGATACCGGCTGAATCCGGCCACCACTTTCTCACAATGGATCGCCACGGCCATCGCCTGTTGATAGATGGGCAGATGTTCGTAGCGGGCCATCACCACCCCTTAGGATGCGGATTCCTTCTCAAGCGAAGCCGGGGGGACATGTCCCCCCGGCACCCCCCAGATGGTCGGAACTACCGAAGAAAATAATCACATCACTCAAATGCCCAAATACTCAACCCCGCCGTTGCCACTGACGCCAGCCCAGCAGCCCCATGACACCGCTGCCCATCAGCAACAGCGTCGAGGGTTCCGGTACTTGCGGGGGAGCGGACACATCGCCGGAACGCACGGCCCACGCGAAGCTGTCGTTGAACTTGTTGACCGCGCCCTGGTTACCGAGGCCGAAGTGGAAGTCCCACGCGCTGCTGGTATTAGGCGCAAACTCCGTACCAGACCAATAGAAGTAGGCCTGCACGTTGCTGAATAACGCAAGATTGGCCTTTTCTTGGTCCGTATCACCCGTTTGGTTAAGAACGGATTCACCCGCATTCCCCCCCAATTCGTTATAAAATAAGTGCCCCATCTCACTACCCGTACAACCCGTGCCAAAACCTTGATTGCCAAACGTCCCACCATCAAATTGACTGTCACAACTGGCGTCCGGCTGCGTCGTGGTCGGCAGTCGCCAGCCACTCATCCCCCCGATGGTCAGCCCGGCCGCCCAGGCGTTGGCCGCACTCCACGTCATTCGGCCATCGCCATCAAACCCCGAGGTCTGCGCCAAGTTGGCATCGCTCACCCAGGTGATGTCTAAGTCTGGATCGTAGATCAGGTTGACCGAGCCTGTGTTGGCCAGGCTATCGGTGTACGTAAACGAGCCCCGATCCATTAAGATCGCCTGCGCCGGCCCCACCAGCCCCAACACCAACCCGGCGACCACCAGCCCGCGAAACAACCCTGATTGTAAACCCATTTGGATTTCCTCCTTTCTCCGCCAGTTTTCCGAACCGGCACAATATGAATATGAGTGTGATGAAAACCACGCGCCTCCTGGCTGATTCCTGCGACTGGCCCGCGCTCCCTGCGGCCGCCGTTGACGGCCGAGATCTTACCCCCCCCGCAGAGTTTTCAACCTAAATCCGGCAGTTGGATAGCGAAATACTCGGAAAGTTCTTGAGTTTTCAGGAATTCTCTCGCTGATGCCATTCAAATTCGGGGCCATTGCGTGACCTTGCATCTTTTTTTCTCGTAAAGGGGTCAGACTCGAATTAGCCCCTAGAAATTCAGATCATAGGTACCACGACAAAACCCTCTTTGTGGGCGGCGGCTAGCATTCGGAGTCATCATTCGGGGTCATTGCTTGATCTTGCCTCATTTCTTCTCGTGAGATTTTCTGGAATCCCGTCTGTTGTGACAAGTTTGGGGGCATGTCGCGAAGCTTCATGCACGTGGGCCGGGTTTCGGCCCGCCCACAAGGCCAGGGAATACGATGTATGGGTCGTGGACTCTGAACTTCTCCCGCCCCCTCTTGTTCTTCTCCGACGCCTACTGTCCGGCTCTTGGGACAGCCGCGTTCATTTTCTGGCGGACCTTGTCTGAGCCCTTCGACCAGTCTCAGGACAAACTCCGCGAGTTGGTCCGCGCTCATCAATTTGGCGTCCGCCCCATGGAATAGGGCCGGACTGGGCGTCACTTGGCATGTTGCGTTTCAGCGCACGCAACCGTGGTTGGGTCATTTTATCTGCACAACAACGGTCGCGCCCTACGGGACGCGCTAAGCCAAACCTCTTTTGCCGGGGCGAAACCCGGCAACTCTCGTTCAGCCACATCATTCTATCGAGTTGAATGGTGGGCCTCCACACAGTGAAACCTCATTAAAAAGGCGATAGCTGTTCAACGGAGGTTATTGAGTGAGATGCTGGATCAGTTGGTCGGCTAATTGATGCAAACAAGGCAAATGAGGGATGGCCTGTGCCTGAATCGTTTCAGGAGCAACCCCACTTTTTTGAACATCCTCCGGACATTCACGACAGAGGGCCTGCATCCCCGCTTCTTCCATTTCCAGATGAAACAACAGTCCATAGCAACGCTCCCTTGCACGAAAAGCTTGAACGGGAAAGTCTGACGAAGCCATTAACGCCTTCATTTCCTGAGGAAGGACGATTCCTTCCCCATGCCATTCAAAGACGGGAAGCGTGGATGGCCATTGACTGAACACCCTATCGGCATGGCCTTCATTTGTGACCGTCACCGGGACCATTCCAATTTCAAATGTGGGTCCTGGCGCCACCGATCCGCCTATCGCCTTAGCCATCAATTGCGATCCAAAACATATACCGAGAATGGGAATGTCTTGGCTCATGGCCGTTTTGATAAATTGTAGTTCTTCCGCAATCCAGAAGCCAGAATCATTCGCCGACATGGGGCCTCCCATAATCAGCAGGAAGTCTCCTGGACCTTCGGGCAATCCTTCAGAAGGCACCAAAGTCGACTTGAACAAATGTCCTCGTGTTTCTAAGGCTTGGCGAAAGACACCAGGCCCTTCAAAAGGCACATGCTGAAGACAGGTGGCGACTTTCATGCGACCTTCGAAGATAGGGGAGGGAATGCTTAGTTATTCAGGAATATCAAATGTCGAAAAGCAGAATGGTGTGGAAGAAAACAAACGAAAAGAATTTCTCTCACCTTCAGGATTTAAAGTGATGGTGTGTGGCCAAACCCAATATACATTAAGACACGTGCCCATTGATGGCAAAACCATTGGCGAACACGGGTTGCTGTCCGTTTTTCTTATTCACACATTCAACCAAATGCCAAAACCGAAGCGGATTCACCTTCTTCTTACTGGCCACGATCAAACTTGTCCCCTCCAAGACCGTATTAAGCGCCAAATCGGTTCGAAAACCAATATGTTTGCACATCGGGGAAATAAATTTTTCGACTGCTGCGATAACTTTATTTCCATTACTAAAATGATTCAGCATGACAATCCTGCCGCCAGGTTTACACACCCGAATCATCTCATTGACGACCTTCCGATAATCAGGGACCGCGGTCACGACGTAGGCGGCCATCACAATATCAAAGGTATCATCCGGAAGCTGCATGTTTCCGGCATCCATTGTTTGAAGGGTAACATGGGATAATTTGAATTCCTCAACCCTCCGGTGGGCATGCTCCAACATACCTTCAGAGAGGTCAATCCCCAAGACATCGCAATGCGAGGGATACAGAGGCAACGCTTCTCCCGTTCCGACTCCCACCTCTAAGACCTGGCAACCAGGCTCAATGGACAGTCCTCGAACGGCGGATTCCCGAGACTGCTTAAAGGCTTTTCCGAACGTATGGTCGTACACGGATGCATAGGCCGTGTAAACCCGTTCTACTTTCTTATTGTCCATACGTCCTCCCTAGTGGTGTACAGCTCATTCCACACCCCTTCGAAGACCATTGAATTGTTACCATCAAGTTCGTTGTAACTGGGGATTATAAACGATGGCGAGAACCCAGATTTTTGTGCCGGCCTGGGGACGGCCCACCTATCAACACCTAACGGGACGGTAATCTACCGAAGTGGAAAGAGGGAGTCAACTATTCTTGACGATAAGTCTCTGAATTTAGGGCTCCTCCTTCCCAAACGACACCACTCTTTTACGCATGAAACTCGCAAATACAAACTTGAAGACCAACCATAAACTCAAGGGATTGCAAACCCACAAAGGCTTCTCTACAATTCCGCAATTATCATTTATCTCAGTCAGTCCTATCGATTGTTAAGGAGAACCTCATATGGGTAATAACTCCTCATCCTTCGTTCGCTTCTTTGTTCCCATTTTCGCCATGATGACTATTGGTAGCATAACCTTGCCTTCTGGTTCTTATGGCATTGATTTGGCGATTACCCTAGAGGAAGCTCATCAATCCCTAGCGGCTGGCCGGCAAACTATGGAAAACACGGAGTCTGTGGAGGATGTGGCCAAGGTGATGAAAGCCTCCGAGAAAGTGAGTCGAGTGGGGGCCGACCCTGAAGTGGACCCGTGCGGAACCCATGCCATATTGAGAACTCGTCGGTATTGGCTCGAATACTTTGGACGTCGGGAGGCAGCAGAATCGAAACGTCAAAAGCAGGACATCCGTATGCCAGAATCAAAAATCCAGGAAATTTTGGACATGCCCTATCTCGAAGTCGAGGTGCGCTTATGTGGAGAGGAAGAATTTTTCGCGGAAGGCGCAGAAATCGCACTGCAACAGGGAAATCTAACTGCACGTCCGGTTGACGTTGGCCCAGCGGAACGCGGTCGAAAAAATCCTGGCCCCACGCCAAGTTTTCGTTCGCGATTTACGGCACGTTTTGCGTATGCGGACTTTGACCCACAAGCGCCTGGCACGTTGGCAGTCTTTTTTCCAGACGGAAAATTAATCAATATCCCCGCAGATTTCTCAAAAATTCCCTGAGGGCACAGCAGAAATCCTTATTTTAGATCTAACCCGGCCATCTCTTCCTCATTTGGCTGATTGAGAGTAATGAATACTGATAATTTCCAAAGGCAAATAGGCCCACAGGCACGCTGCCTATCAGAGGCCTCTGAGCGGTTCAAAAAAGTTCGTCCAGCAAGGCCGTCAATGGTTTACGGTATCCTGAAGGGGACAACCCTTGTTTTGCGGGCAGAGCGTACTTCCAGTACGTGAGCACGGGAAAATGGCGACCTGCGCGTAGCCGCTTGGGCGAAGACAGGGAACACCGCCTTGTTTATTCCCTCCTAAAAGGTGGGGCATTTGTTTTTAACAAGCCCTGAATTACTCTGTCCCAATTTTCGCAATATCAGTAATCCCTTCTATTTCCCGCAACGTATACAAATGGTGGTAGAGGCCCCGTTTTTCCATTAGGGCCTCATGAGGGCCCTCCTCAACAATCATTCCTCGATGCAGCACGAGGATTCGGTCCGCCCGTTGGATTGAAGAAAACCGATGGGCAATCATCAGGGTAGTTCGTCCCTTCATCAGCTCGACCAATGCTCCCTGCACTAACGATTCTGCTTGACTATCCAAGGCTGACGTCGCCTCATCAAGGATGAGGATTCGGGGATCTTTCAGCAAGGCCCGGGCAATGGCAACCCGCTGACGTTGGCCTCCAGATAGGTTCACGCCCTTCTCTCCTAACACGGTCTCATATCCGTCGGGGAGAGCTTGGATGAAGTCATGGGCATTGGCGCGTCGACTCGCTTCCAAAACTTCTGTTTCTTGCGCTCCCGATCGACCGTATCGAATGTTATCCCTAATAGTACCGCCAAACAGGAATGTGTCTTGTGGAACCAACGCAAGTTGGTCATACAGACTGTCCAATTGGATAGACCTTACGTCATGGCCGTCAATCAGCACTCGTCCCCTCGTGGGGTCGTAAAATCGGTGAAGGAGATTAATAATCGTGGTTTTTCCAGCCCCGGTCGGGCCAACCAGCGCAACACATTCTCCAGCTTTAATTGAAAAGGAAACCGCGTCTAAAACCGGCGGGCGTTCTTCATACGCGAACTGCACATCTTCAAACTGCACATCTCCGCGGATCGGCACTAAAGGCCGAGAGTCGGGGTTATCTCGAATATCTAAGGGGGTATCCAGGAGTTCAAAAACTCGAGTCATGGCTCCTTGGACTTCTTTGACTTGAGAAAAAATCCTCGCTGCCGAACCGAATGGTCCAATTAATATTCCGGCAAAAAGGACAAAGGCAAACAACTCCCCGGGAGACAATTGTCCTTCGATCACTTGCTTGCCTCCATACCACAACACCCCTATGGCCATGGCAAACGTGAAAAAAGTAATCACGGGAACAAAGACTGCCATGACTGCCGTTCGCTGCATCGTGGTAGCTAAGAGCCCTTCCACCGCTGTTCGAAACCGGACTTCTTCTCGTTGCCCCTGGACAAATGATTTGACTTCTCGAATGCCCGACACCACTTCTTCAATGAGGGTAGTCACTCCGGCTGTCTGATCCTGAATTTTCAAAGATAACGCTTTTAGCCGTTTTCCAAAAATCCGGGCGACAAGCGCGAGCAATGGAAGAAGAATGAGAATCAGCAGACACAGACGCCAATTCATCACCAAGAGAAATCCGACCCCTCCGATAATCGTCACCAAATGCTTCAGGGCATCTATCGGTGTTTCGGTGAGGAGATTTTGAATGACTCCCACATCATTCATTAGCCTGGAAATCAATTCACCCGTACGACGCTTGGCAAAGAAATTAAGGGATAACCGATGAAGATGGGAAAACACATGCGTCCGAAAATCTGCCATCACATGCTGAGAGGCCAATGCCGTCATATAACTATGCCCCATTGATAACACCCCTTGTCCAACCACCAAGCTAATAAACATCCATACCATTGTAGTGAGTTGCTGAAGATCCTTTTGAACCGTGATCAAATCCCATAACGAACCGGCCAGTCGGATCAGAATCAAATTGCAGGCTGCCACACCCATGACGGCGATGCCAGCACAAGCCATGGTCGCCATCTGGGGACGAATAAAGGGCAAAAATCGAGACCACTGATTCATACACATCTCACAATGTTATTCATAAGTCCGAACGGGAGTATACTCGTCGGAAAACCAGGGCAAGCAATCCAATAGGGAAGAATAGCTGGGAAGAAGCGACTTGGGATTAATCGATTTGAACAACCGATTCGATTTGCATTTTATTGAGGGCGACAAATTCCGAATGGTGTACGTCATCAATCACGACATCGGTCAAATTGACGAATAGGACCGATTCATCATTTAACACATCCGAAATTCGGTTCCGCATAGGGGGAATTAACAGTTCGCCAACATAGGTTGACAGAGAGGAACGTACCCTGATGCGAGTTCTTTTCCCCTGGGTCATGATAATGCCCTTCTCTGCTGACCTATGAAATTAATTACGCCGCTTGGCGAATTTCATGCGGCGACGAAGTTTTTTATGTTTATGCTTGCGCATCTTCTTCCTCCGCTTTTTGACCACACTCGACATAGAGATGGATTCCTGGGTTAAAAAAATATGGGATGGCAAGCCACAGACACAATACGCCCGTTTGATCTTTTGAGAAGTACAGCCAAATAAACAGCCGGAGTCTCTATCATAGCGTCAAGAAACGTGTCAAGAAACGAGTGCATCATACTCCCTCTTGTACCCAAGAGTCATCTCCTTTCTCAAAATTTCCTTGACCCTTTATAGAGGGCTTCTTCATTATAGGCCCTCATGCGTGTACACCTCTTAGCTAACATTCGCATTTGGGTATGGACAATATCCATTGTCCTTGGGATGATGAGCCTGGCGGAGACAGGATGCTCGACAAAAACTCCCAAATACCCTGAAGATCATGCTCGGTTTCAACGGGTGGTCCAGGCCATCAAATCACTCGAAATGGCTTATGTCAATAAAGATGCGTCAGCCTTTCATGAACTCCTTTTACCCCTGGAACAGCTTGAAATCCTGGAATCTGAGACCCGACAGGATTTTGCCACCTTTTCCACCATTCACCTTGATTTCGCATTAGATCGTATTGTCATTGATGGAAACCGTATTTCAGCATTCATTTCCTGGCAAGGAACATGGCATGGCCAAAATCAAGAATCTCGCGACTCGGCAAGTGGTCACGGCGTTCTTCTTTGGAGTGGAAATCAAGTGATTTTGCTTCGAGGAATAGAAGGGGATCTTCCCTTTGGCATGGCCGCCCGTCTTAACCAATCCCCCTAATTCCATCACTCTTCCTTTCAATAGCCTCTTCACTGTTACCATGCGTTCCTCAACAGGAAAAACACCTATGAACGATCAAGTTCTTTCTACTGACTTCCTTATTATTGGCGCAGGAGTGGCTGGATTGCGAGCAGCCATTGAACTGTGCCGTCATGGGGAGGTCACCATGGTGGCGAAAGGCGGGCCCCAAGATAACAATTCATTTTATGCCCAAGGAGGCGTCGCGGTCGCGCTGAGCGAGGAGGACGATGTCGATCTCCACTTCACCGATACGGTTAAGGCTGGGCATCAATTGGGATCACGCCCCGCCACCAAGGTCCTAGTTGAAGAAGGTCCTGCTCGAATTCACGAGCTGATTGAATGGGGAGCAAAATTTGACACGATTGATGGCCAACTCGCCTTTACGAAAGAAGGTGCCCATAGCCGACACCGGGTTTTGCGCGCTGGAGGGGATGCCACTGGAAGTGAAATGGTTCGAGCCTTGAGTGTCAAAGCTCAAGGCCTCCCTAATCTGAAGTGGCTGGGCAACCATTTTGGGGTTGAACTGATCATTCAAGACAGTCGATGTTGTGGGGCCATCGTCCTCGATGAACAAAAAGGAAGGTACAAAACCATCCTTGCATCAGCCGTTTTATTGGTCACCGGTGGAGCAGGACAGATCTATGCACGCACCACAAATCCCCCCAATGCAACTGGTGATGGAATCGCTATGGCCTTTCGTGCCGGAGCCATTCTCGAGGATATGGAATTTGTACAATTTCACCCCACCTCATTATACCTCCCATCCAGTCCTCCGTTTCTCCTTTCTGAAGCGTTGCGTGGGGAGGGTGGAATTCTTCGCAATAATCGCTGCGAACGATTTATGAAAGAGTATGATCGACATTTAGAACTCGCCCCACGAGACATCGTTTCCCGTGCTATTTGGGCAGAAATGCAAAAAACTAAAGCTCGTCATGTGTATTTGGACGTGACTCATTTAGGGGCACCATTTTTAAAGGAACGTTTTCCCACCATTTATTCCACGTGCTTACGGTATGACATTGATATCTCTGAAGAATGGATTCCCGTCTCACCCAGCGCCCATTATTTTATGGGAGGCGTGAAAACCAATCTCTATGGGGCATCTAACCTAGCAGGCCTCTTTGTCGCTGGCGAAGTTGCTTGCTCAGGCGTTCATGGCGCCAATCGTCTGGCAAGTAATTCCCTGCTAGAGGGATTGGTCTTTGGATTCCGCGCTGCCAAAGCTGCAGCGAATTATGCGACGGTTGAAGCTCCAGTACATCCGATTCCTTTTTCATACCATCGAACACCCTCATCCCGAAACATGTCTGAACAAGATGTTGAAAAACTTCGAAACTCTCTTCGCCGTTTGATGTGGACAAAAGTAGGGTTAATACGAACCAAGGATTCTTTAAAGAAAGCCCTCGAGCAGCTTCAACAGTGGTCTCGCAAGCTGCACGTTCCCCCAATTAATCGAACCGGTTTAGAAACACAAAATATGGTTCAGGTAGGACTCTGTGTCACCGAAGCGGCCCTTTGGCGAACAAACAGCGTGGGAGCTCATTTCCGTGAAGACATTCCGTTTTTCAAAGGGTTGGAATGGAAAGCCCATAGTCGGTGTCAACTAACCAAGCCGACGACCGTTAAAGACGGGAAGCGGAAGAAGGGCAAAGTTGAGAAGAAAAGGTCAATAAAAACCGTGAAGCGTTAAGCGTAAAGGGGAAAATACAAACCGGATTCCTTAGGTTCCTATCACGGCTCATGACTTAACATTACTTTGCCGAACAGTCGAACCGACGTCGAATCGGCCCTAAATATTCGAGCCCGTGAGGCAGGGGCCCAAATACCTACCCAAATTTGCCTTGAATGCCTTCCAAAGTATGCTCGTCACCTGGCTCTTCCTCTCCTGCCCAATCAGAAAATTTCCAATTCTCGAGATAGGCATAATTTCTACTCCGGTATTTGTGATAAAACATTCATCGGCCTGAAATACGTGTTCCATTGTATAACGGCCTTCTTCCACCTTGATGCCTTGCTCTTCGGCTAGCTCCATGACCACGTCTCTGGTAATACCTTTTAAAATTCCGCATTCCACAGAAGGGGTATGCAATTGCTGATTTTTCACAAAAAAGAAATTACTCGTTGTACATTCGGCGAGATAGCCATCCAGGTTCAACATCAGGGCATCATCCGCTCCCACCCCAACAGCCTCCTGTTTCGCCAGAATATTATTGAGAAAGCTGAGTGCCTTTATTTGGGGAGATTGTGCTAATGGAGAATTCCGGCGAACCACCGACACATGCAAAACCATGCCCTGTTCCCGCTGCTGATCCGTGTACATCACAACAGGCTTGACCATCACCACAACAGTCGGGCATACACACAAGCCCGGATCAATGCCCATTTCGCCTTCCCCACGAGATAGAGTTATCCGTAGACCAGCATCCTGCAATCTATTGCGAACCAATAACTCACCAAGGATAAGTATCCATTTGTCATCAGAAATAGGAAGATCTAAACCAATGAGCTCACAGGACTGGCGAAGTCGGGCCAGATGACGCTCCCATAACAATATCCTTCCTTGATACACACGCAACGTCTCATAGACCCCATCCCCGTATAAAAATCCGTGATCAAATACTGAGACTCGCGCATGTTCTTTCTGAACAAACCGATCATTCAGATAGATCCACATACCATTCACCCTGGTGAAAAGTTAGGGGTAAGGAGAATATGAGTCCTAGGCTTTTCTTTTTTCCTACTCATTTTTTCTTCCCACTACTTACTCCTTACGATTTAAGAATCCTTTGCATGCTGGAGAACCTGCATAAAGGCTTGGGCTTTATGAAGTGTTTCCTCATATTCTCGTTTCGGATCAGAATCGGCCACGATCCCGGCTCCAACTTGTAGATAGCCATAATTCTTCGATAGCAACAGGGTGCGAATCACGATGTTCAAATCCATGTTGCCATTCCATCCGATGAATCCGATTGATCCCGTATATAACCCACGCCGTACCGGCTCTAAGCGCTCAATCAGTTCCATACAATGCACTTTTGGTACGCCGGTAATCGTACCCCCTGGGAACACGGCTCGAATCAAGTCAAAGGCCTGACTCCCTTCGCACAAGCGTCCAATCACATGTGAAACAAGATGCATCACATGCGAGTACCGTTCCACCGTCATAAACTCATCAACATGAATGGACCCATAACGACAGACTCGCCCCAAATCATTTCGGACCAGATCCACGAGCATCAGGTGCTCGGCCCGTTCTTTGACATTGGAAAGCAAATCTTCGGCAAGACGTCGGTCCTCTACGGTTCCCTCCCCTCTGGGTCGAGTCCCTGCAATCGGACGCATATCGGCATGGCCATCCGCAAGCCGGACCAGCCGTTCAGGCGAGTTACACACAATGACATCTGATTCGAACACGAGAAACGCTGAATGAGGAGAAGGGTTTAATTGCCGTATTTGTCGATAGAGGTTAGCTCCAGCCTGGACCGGTGATGGAAAATGATCAGTGACCCCCTCTATTTGAAATCGGTGAGAAAGATTGGCTTGATAGATATCTCCAGCCTTAATAAATCGTTGGCATTCGCGCACACGATCCTGGTAATCGGAGGCTGACTGTCCCTCCTGCATGCGAAATGAAAGGGGTCCAGGCTTTGCCTCTTTCCAAGCCTGATCCACCGACTGCAATTTCGCTTCTAATTCCACTAAACGCAATTGTCCTTCTCGATATAATTCTTCAGAATTCTTCTTCGCTATTCGTTCAGGTGAGGGCGAAAAAACCAGCCAAAGGGTCGACATCTGGTGATCAACGACGACAAAGGCTTCCACGAAAAGAACATAAATGTCAGGGAACTGAAGATCATCTTGGGCATGCTCTGGAAGGACCTCAAAATTCCTGGCCAGATCATAACTGAAGCATCCTATCGCTCCACCTGAAAATGGCAGGAAGGAAGGCCCTATACCGCACGGAGCCTTAACCAACTGTTGTTCCAAGAATAAAAAGGCATTTCCATTTTGTTCTTCCCACACCCCTGCCTTATAGGTATACACGGAGTTACCTTTTCCTTTGATCACCCAAGACGGATCACACCCAAAGTATGAAAAACGTCGTGAGTGCCAACCTTGCTGGTTATCATGCTCGATAAAAAACGAGTGCGGCGCATATCCGGTCACTCGACCATACAGTTCAAAGGGATCTTTGAATTTGACCGAACATGGTCGTACCAGGGGAAAGGCCTTGGGGGAAGGAAGGGTGGTATCAGTCCCCCCATCAAGCTGGGTAGGAAGAACAGACAAGGAATTATGGGTTATCTGATGCAACAGGGGGAGTGGTAGACTTTAACGCATTCGCGGCTTCTTCAGGAGCTAAAATTCCTTTTTGCACCAGCGACTCCAAAAGACCTTTCACCGCTTCTCCAGGTGAACGCCGGAGCCCACGAACCCGAATGCTCGGCGGGAAAAAACGAAGATAGTCAGGGTTACTCACGCGAATGGTCACCGCTTCACTTTCACTATACGGCCCCAATTCTTGCTCAGAATTGGGGATTCGGAAAAAGGGTTTACCATTAGCTAAGATCCCATCAGGGCCCTCAATCTCTACTCGGTCAGATATATCAGCACCCGTTATTTCTCTCACGGTGTCCACAATCAATATTAAGGAGTCCGCCACGACGGGGTCGCCAGTTTGATTTTTCACTCTGACAATAAATTCTACTTCACTCACCGATGTTAATCCCGTCCCCGAAAGTGGTTGGGCATGTTTATATTGCACAACCGGGACAACCCCCTCAGTGAGGTCAGGAAGGTCATCGACCGAGGGATTGGCCCAAACAACTGATCCACCCATGACAACTTGAAGTAGGGAAACAGCCATCATGCCCTTTAGCATCACAAAGATCCTCCTGAGGAAAAATTGAAGGCCCCAATAACGCAAGGCCTTCACTCTCTATAGAATTACTCACGAGACTTAAAGCTAAGCATACTGTATCATAATTCCTAAATTATGGGCTGTCTTCCTTGACAAGATTTAGGATTTTTTGGTTGAATGTAGCCCCTTCCAACGACTCGCCTTGTAGGTCTTTCACATGGCACCTTCTCAGGATCCACTATTTGCGGGGCTGGGACAGGCCATGCGAGTGGGAACTGACCTGCTTGCCGCTCTTATCGTCGGTGGATTCCTCGGATGGTTAGTTGATTCGTATGTCCTGGATTCTACACCATGGGGTGTAGCGATTGGTTTGGTTTTAGGATTGATTACTGGAATTCGCAACGCATACCGTGCAGCCCAGCGGTGGAATACATAAGCCGTAACACAAGGTTCCGCTTTGGAAGATCCCTTACATCCCTTCGAACTTCATAATTTTATCCCGCTTTCTCTTTTTGGCCTCGACATTTCAGTCAACAAGGCCGTCTTGATGATGTGGATTGTGGTAGGCGTGGCCTCCCTTTTCCTTATTAAGGCAGGAGCGGCCAAATCCCTCGTCCCATCGAAAATACAGAGTATGGCAGAGTTGCTCGTGGATTTCATTCGCGGCATCATCCAAGACACTATGGGCCCATCGGGAATGCGCTATTTTCCGCTCATTAGTGCACTGTTTCTTTTCATCTTATTTTGCAATCTCCTAGGCCTCATTCCAGGTTCATATACGGTGACCAGTCAGATTGTCGTGACGGGAGTCTTCGCTATTGGCGTGTACGCACTCAGCCTCGTCGTGGGCTTCCAATTACACGGCGCTAAATTTTTAGGAATTTTGGTGCCTCCCGGAACTCCAGGATGGCTCCTCCCCTTAATGATACCCATTGAACTTATTAGTCAATTAGCTAGACCCATCTCCCTAGCTGTGCGATTATTTGCCAATATGACCGCCGGGCATGTCATTTTGGGAGTTCTATTTGGGCTTACCATTGCGGGCGGGCTTCTTATTGGATGGCTTCCCTTTTCGTTCACTATCGTGTTGTATGGATTGGAAGTCGGCATTGCATTTATTCAGGCCTATATTTTTACGGTCTTAACGTGTGTGTATATTGGCGACGCCATTCATTTGCATTGAACACGTTCAGAATATGAAAGTCAGTCATTACTATTAGTCCCTTTTAAACTGGGAGGACCACACAACAATGGATTCTGCAGCAGCAGCACTCTTAGGAATGGGCCTCGCGGCCGCAGGTTTTGCAGGTGCCGGTATTGGCATCGGGTATATTTTTGGGAAAATGATTGAAGCGGTCGCCCGGCAGCCAGAGGCGGAAGGTCGAGTCGGCAAGTATATGTGGATTGGATTCGCATTGGTGGAAGCCATCGCACTCTACGGACTCGTCATTGCCTTCATCATCATGGGCAAAGGATAAGGGCGATTGCGCTATGCCACAATTTGACTCACATTTTTTTTCGTCGCTAATTTTTTGGGAAATTCTCTCGTTTGGCATCCTACTTTGGGTGCTGTACAAGTTTGCTTTGCCCCCAATACTTGAAACCCTTGAAACTCGTGAACGAAAAATCCGGGAGAGTTTAGACCAAGCAGAGCACAGTCGAGCAACGGCAGAGCAAAAACTGAAGGAATACGAAACCAAGTTGCAAGCCGCAGCCAAAGAGGCCGAAACTCTCATAGCAGAGGCCAAACAAAAAGCCCAGAGATTGCTGGATGAAAATCAACAGCGGCTTCGGGCAGATTCAGAACGTATCAAAGAAGAGGCCACTCAGGACATTGAGCGTGAGCGTCGAAAGGCGGTAGAGGACATCAAAGGTCAAGCGGCTGATCTGGCTATATTGGTGGCAGAGAAAGTGATTGGTCGCAGTTTATCAGATGACGATCATCGTCGATTTGCGCAAGAAGCGCTCACAGAAGTCGCTGCGCATTCTAAAAATTAGCTTTCTGAGATCTTCACAGCAAAGAAATTGCTGACTCCTCTTCTCGATACCTGAACCTTCGCAAAACATCATACGATACCAGCCAAAGAGGGAAGTCCAACTTCCCTCTTTTTTTGCCCATTCAACTTTCCACGATCTGATTCTTAATTCCCCCCACCAGGACGGTACCCTTCTAAATCTACCGTGACATGTTGAAGCCCAATTTCCTTCAAGGCCTTAACTACCCGCATTCGGCGTGACGACTCTACAAGCAGGGACATTTCTGAAGGTCCAACTTCAATCCTGGCCATTTCTCCATGGAGACGAACTCGCACCTGGGTCAACCCTTCGGCCAGCAACAAGGCTTCGGCCTGTTCAACCCTAGACAGAGACATTTTGGTAATTGGAATACCTCGGGTAATGCGAGAGGACAAGCAGGCAGCAGCCGGTTTATTCCAGTTGGCTAACCCCAAGGCTTGCGCTAATTGGCGAACATCAGCCTTGCTACATTCCGCCTCTAACAAAGGACTTCGCACACCTAACTGCTTTCCTGCTTGAATCCCTGGTCGGTCTTCACCCATATCATCGACATTTGTTCCGTCCACAATAACTTGGAACCCAGCAACCTTTTGAATGCTGGATAACAACTGATACAGATCAGTTTTACAATGGAAGCAGCGTGTCGCATCATTCTGCACAAACGCCTCAATTTTCAGCTGATCAGTTTCCACGACTTCCAGTTGGACACCGATGGCTTCACATAATCGGTGGGCATCTTCCAGCTCCCTTGCGGGGAGGGTCGGAGATGCGGCAATGACAGCTTTGACCGAATCCCCAAGAGTATCCACCGCCACCTTCAAAACGACGGTACTATCCACCCCGCCGGAAAATGCTACGACCACAGACCCGAGGTCTTCCAAGACCTTTTTCAGATTGGTGTATTTGGTTTGAAGGGCCGGTTCAAGATTCAGCATATAGAGGAAGGGATCTTTTAAATGGAGTCTGCAGAGTTCCTAACGCATCTGAAGCAGAGCGCCCTAGTTGCCCGCAGGCTCCCAACACATCATCACCTCGACTTTTACGAAGAAATACATCCAATCCACGTCTGCAAACAATCTGTTGAAACGAATCAATGACATCTGGCGTGGGCCGCCGAAAGGGATTGCCGTCGAACTCATTAAAAGGAATCAAATTTACCTTACATCGAATACCACGTAACAGTGAACTCAATCGATTCGCATCCTCGGACGTATCATTCACGCCAGCAAGCAAAACATATTCAAAGGTTAATGGTCGCTCACTATTATTCACATATTCACGACACGCTGTGAGTAACGCCTCAAGATTATAGCGAGCATTTACGGCGGGCATCAGGTTGTCACGCTGCGCATTGGTCGTCCCATTCAAAGAAATCGCTAAATTCACACCAAGACGCCGAACATCGGGAAAGCGGGGAATCCATCCTGCCGTTGAGACCGTAATTCGCCGAGGAGAAAAGCCCAATCCCCATTCCATATTGGTCAGTCGCTGAATGGCGTCGGCCACAACATCGAAATTCATCAAGGGCTCGCCCATCCCCATAAAGACCAACGACGTCAAGTGCTCACCTTCAGGCAAATCGGCTTGTACATTCAGCACTTGTCCAATAATTTCCTGTGCACGAAGGTTCCGTTTGATCCCCATCTGCGCCGTCAAGCAAAACCCACAATCCAAGGTACATCCTACTTGCGAAGAGAGGCACAACGTCCGCCTCCGATCTTCCGGGATTAACACCGTTTCAACCGCCAAGCCATCTCCCAAGCGCCATACATATTTTCCCGTGCCATCACTTGCAACGTCCCGAGAGATCAATTCGTCTCGATGAATAGCTGCCACCCGTTGTAAACGCGTCCGATCAGCTTTGGATAAATTCGTCATCCCATCGATATCAAACACCCGATGCTGGTAAAGCCATTTCAGGATTTGTTGGCTTCGGTATCGAGGCCAGCCAAATCCTTGGACAAGCTCCTGGACGTCATCGAATTTTAATGCGAGGAGATTGACAGGAGGGGTATTCAATTTCATCTCTTGCTTAAATTTTTTAAAAAACAATGCCAGATCATACCATCTCTTAAAGTCTACGCCACCAATCATTTGCGAGGAAGTACTTGATATTGAATATTAAACATTAAATTAAATTACGTAACTATATATAGGTCTTCAATTTCCAATATCTAAGTGAATAATTGTTACATTTTTTCATCACCAGGGCCATACAAGTTCTGTGAAGTTTACTGAAAACTAATGTTGGGGAATATCAACAGGTAGTCATAGGAAGCTAAGATTAAAAAAACATAATTCTACAAGTTTCAACTTTCTTGTGCTTCGAAGAAACCACAAAATATTGGCTCTGTTAATCATCCTTAGTTACACTAATTGGGTTTCTTAGTATTCACCCTGAAATCTCAATAATTTTTTGGCAAACTTATCATTTAATCAATATTTTTAAATCGTCATTTACAACTTCAAAGAAAGGAAAACATAAAATATATAATTTAAAGCTTGCTTGTTGACTTTGCTTTAAAACATGAATAAAATTCCAATCAACATATGGTGGAGCTCGAAAGATGGAGAATCAAGATGACGAACTTCAAGATATCCTTGGAGGCCTGGAACAACGAATCAGTGTCTACGAACGCAAACGCAAGGACCTTCAAAAAAAGCGGGAGCAATTAGGTGATGAAATCGCAACGGTTGAGAAATACTTGGAGTTGGCAAAAACCTTGTATCGAGTGGAAGCTGACAAAGCGAAACTGGCCAGCCTCTCCTTCCAAATTTCCTCTCATGAAAAGGGGGAAATGTCGCCATCTGACATCGACGTCGCGACCAAATCGCGCGAGATTCTTCTGGGGCGGAGCAAATATGTCGGACATAGCGTCCCCGATGCGGTGTACATGGTTTTGCAAGAGGTAGGTCGCCCACTCCATGCAAAAGACCTGTATCAGCGGCTTAAAGAGGGCGGCATGCCCATCAGGGGAAAAACACCAGTGACCTCCATTGCCACCTCCCTAAAACGTGACCCTCGGTTTCGCAAGGTCGGGCCGAATACATTCGAGGTCAATAATGAGAAGACCCTAACGAAGGCCGTCTAATTGAGGACTACATCAAGAGTTCCCTTCTCAAAGAAAGGAGGTGAGGGAATTGGCAGCTACGAAAAAGAAAGCCGCTCCGAAAAAGAAAACCGCCGCCGCAAAACCAAAAGCGAAGGCCGCAACGAAAAAGAAGTAATTTGACAGTCCCGCCAGAAGTACCGCCGGGGGTAGGGCCACCTGCTCCCGGCGTGTTTTTTCTAAAACATTTTCCACCAATATTTTCTCCCCTCTAAAAAATTTTCCTCGACTTGGGATTACCCGCCGTATCGGATATGCTGTATCCAATCGTTCCATTCACACCATGCCACTCTCCATCAACGAAAATGACGAGCTCACACAAACAGCCATTGAGGCTGCACGATTAGGTGGCGCCATCCTTCAAGATTATGCCCAAAAAGGCTTTACCATTCATTCCAAGGGCCAAGCCATTAACCTCGTAACTGAAGCCGACTTACACTCAGAGAAAACCATCATTCAGTCCATCCAGAAAACTTTCCCCAATCATCAAATTCTGAGCGAAGAACAAGGGTTACAAGACATCCCGCAACATTCCATCAAATGGATCATTGATCCTTTAGACGGAACAGTGAACTTCGCACATGGGTTTCCCATGTATAACGTCTCCATTGGAATAGAATATCAGGGTACTTGCGTGATTGGAGTCATCTTTGATCCCACGCGAGATGAACTCTTCCTAGCCCAACAAGGGCGCGGTGCCACTCTCAACGGGACTCCGATTCAGGTATCATCCACACGGACGATTTCCGAGGCCCTACTCGTGACGGGATTTGCCTATGATATTCATACAGCCAAGGACAACAACCTTAAAGAATTCTGCGCATTTACAGTACGGGCCGGAGGCATGCGCCGCACCGGAACAGCCGCCATTGACCTCTGCTACATCGCGTGCGGTCGTCTCGACGGATTCTGGGAATTGCAACTCAACCCCTGGGACACGGCAGCAGGAAAAGTCATCGTGGAAGAGGCCGGCGGAAAGATCACCAACTATGCGGGAGAACCCTATTCCATCTATGGCCAGACGATCCTCGCCACTAACGGCCTCATCCACCAAGAGATGCTTGAGGTATTACAGCTCAGAGAAAAGCCATAGGCTACAATCTTCATATTTCGGTTGCATTCTGAGTTACAGACATTTCCCTAATGAGCGAAGAACTCGAAGTCCTTCAAATAGTTCATCAACGGTTAACAAGGGCGAATATCCCGTATATGATCACAGGGTCAATGGCCATGAATTTTTACGCCAAACCAGGGACGACTCGGGATAGCGATCTTGTGATCGAATTCTCAGATTCAGTCCTTGACCGATTGATTCAGGTATTTCAAGATAACTTTTATATAGACCGCGACATGATTCAACAGGAGCTTACTCTACAAACGATGTTCAATGTGATTCATATGCCTACGGTTCTCAAAATCGTTTGTATCATTCGAAAGGATTCCCCTATCGGCGTGAGGAATTTTCCAGGCGTCAAACTGTTACGATTGAGTGCCATCCCTTGCATATTGTTTCTCCCGAAGAGCTGATTCTTTCAAAGTTAGAATAGGCCAAAAAAACTTGCTCGGACATCTCTTCTAAACAATACTCCCAGAGCGATAGAGCATGCTATTCGGCAGGGGTTATTTCTTCGCTTTTATGCCAATGATTTTGATTCAGATACCAAAAAAAATCCTTCAAGCCATTGAAAGATTTTTCACTTCCTAATTTGTCGTAAAAATTAGGCGGGTTCAGCAAGGAGCCGTTGGATGATTTCTTCGGTTTGCTCGTATGCTCCTTCTCCAATGCGGGTGTATTGGATTTCCCCTTTTTTATCAATCAGGTACAAAGTGGGCCAGTAGCGATTACGATACTGCCGCCAATTCCTAAAATCATTATCGATAGGAACGGCATAGGGGATATGGTTTTCTCGAACATAGAGTTTGACTTTATCAACTTCCTTTTCATAATCGAACTCGGGCGAATGGACGGCAATGACGACTAACCCTTTCTCAGCATATTTCTGATGCCAGGCTTTCACATAGGGTTCAATATTTCGACAATTCCAGCAGCCAAACGTCCAGAACTCCACCATCACCACCTTCCCTCGCAGCTCTTCCATCTTGAGTGGCCTGGAGTTTATCCAAGTCGAACTCATAATTTCTGGTGCCGAAACACTTTGCCCGAAACTTGGAGAGGCCAGAGAGAATACAACGCTAATTATCCCGAAAAGAGCCAAGCATATCTTAACGTTCATTGGTCGTTTTTCCATCACCAAATCTCCTCATTATATTTCTCTACCCCCTCACTGGAGGGTAACTCTAAACTAACCTCTTTTACTCTTGATTGGTCTTTCTTTTCAAGCACCCGTTACAGGCCATTTTGGCAATCTTTCACACAAGCGACTCCTTAGAGACCTGACTCGAAATAAATCTTTGACGCCTCCAAGTCAATAAAATCAGAGGTAATATTTCGAGTCTTGTATCTTGCGTTGCCGGGCTTTATGGTCGGAAGGGTTCTGGAACAGAGTGAGGATGTTTCGAGTCTTGGGTTTTAACCCTGTGGGTCAGATTATGCCCTCTGTTTCGTCC
>Ga0224497_10000044_pt1 | contig 113820 bp, 82 predicted proteins | sample SF_Jul11_sed_USG_4_FD_167970 | JGI IMG/M metagenome (GOLD analysis project Ga0224497, IMG submission 167970) | Sediment microbial communities from San Francisco Bay, California, United States - SF_Jul11_sed_USGS_13 | ecosystem: Environmental > Aquatic > Marine > Sediment | place: USA...
TCAAGTACGTGCATTCCTCGACGCGAACCGCCGCCAATGGCGGGACATGAACGTTTCGGAGGTGGACGGCCAGAAGTTGTTCGATCTCGTGGTAGAGAACGGCTACACCACGGCGCTCGAGCTCGGCACCTCGACCGGGCACTCGGCCATCTGGATCGCCTGGGCCATGAGCAAGACGGGCGGCACCCTGATCACGCTGGAGATCGACGAGCGTCGATACAACCAGGCACTCGAGAATTTCGAAGCGGCCGGCCTCAGCCGGTACATCGACGCACGACTCGCCGACGCCCACGAGCTCGTGTACGAGATCAAGGGCCCGTTCGACTTCATCTTCGTGGACGCCGACAAGGACTGGTACCCGCGCTACTTCGAGGCGCTGCTCCCCAAGCTCACCGTGGGAGGATGTTTCACGGCCCACAATGTCTCCGATCGTGGTCGACGGGGAATGAGGGGAATGGCCGGGTTCGTCGAGGCGTTGGAGAGCACGCCCAACCTGGAGACCGAGTTCTTTCGGGCGGGCGGCGGGCTGTCGGTGAGCTACAAGCGGGCGCCGAACTGAGGGAAGGTACCGAGGCGGGGGCCGACACACTGCACCCGTCAGCGGCCCTCGTACTCGGCAACTACCGCCACTAGCATCCACTGCTGAGTCCGCCCCGAGCGGGCGAACTCCGGGACCTGGTCGATCACGCGGAATCCGGCCGCCTCCAGTTCCCGGACCACGATGGCGATCGTGATGTCGTGGCGGCTGGTCTGCCGTCGGCGTGACACGGTGGAGTCACGCGGCGGGGTGTCGATGATGACCAGCCGTCCGTCCGGTCGCAGTGCGCGCCTGATCCCGCCGAGCATCGCTTCGTACTCGTCCATCTCGTGATAGGCGTTCACGATCAGGACGCCGTCGAGCCTGCCCTCTGGGAGCTTGGGATCATCCTTCTTCCCAACGACGGTCTCGATGTTGTCGAGCCCAGCGTGACCTGCCGCCTCGCGCAGATCACGCAGCACCCGCGCATCGATGTCCTGGGCGATCACCCTGCCCTCTGGACCAACCCTGGGGCTGAGCCGAAGGGAGAAGAATCCGCTCCCTGCCCCGACGTCGGCGATCCAATCCCCCTCGTCCACCTCCAGCGCCGCGAACACATCCTCCACCCGCTGCCAGCCATCACGGGAAGTACGCTCGACTTGGGCAGCGGCGTTGATCGGTACAAGCGCTGTGGCGAGCGCCGCCAGGAGCGGGCTCGCCCACGTCCTGGCGGGCATCGAGCGACACTTCAATCCAGCGATACCCACCCTAGCCGTCCACTCGAGTTCTGAACGAAAACGAAGCTGCCGAACACACCGAGCACATCCAACTCGGTGCCCATCACGAACCGATCGACCGCCACCGCCGCAGGATCCGGCTCGGTGAGGAGATCGGTCCCGGCCACAACGGTCTGGCGACCAATGGGGCCGTCCAGCGGCTCCGTGAGTCCCGTCGCCACATACCCGGTCGTGCCGTCCGGGAGCATCACGCGATACCATGGACCGCTTCCCGCCGCGACTCGAACCGGAGTGTGCCGCGCGAGCTCGGCGACCACGTCCGATCCGCCACTCGGCGCCTCCCGGACACGTGTGCGCTCCCTGCTCACGCGCGCGACTCGACCGATGAGATCAGGATTGCCCGAGAACGCCTCCGGGGTCGTGGGGACCTGATAGAGGGCCGGGTACGGATCGAACGATCCGCGCTGGTAGACACCGAAATGGAGATGCGGGGGTGTCGTTCGAGCGTTCCCGCTGTTGCCAACGAATCCGATGGTGTCACCCACCTCGACAGCCAACCCACGAAACACCACCACGCTATCCAGATGAGCGTAGTAGTGCGTCCGCTCCATCTCATCGCGCAGCCAGATGACGTTCCCGCCCAAGTTGTTCGGCCTGGTGCTGCGCACGTAGCCGCTGGCCGCCGCAAGGACCGGCGTCCCCCGACGGGCGAAGATGTCGAGCCCCTCGTGGCGCCGGCGACCTCCATCACGCGGAGCGCCGTACCGGCTCCGGATTGCGCTCGTGTCGTGGCCCGATACCGGGAACTGCAGGGAAGGCTCCACCACGATGGTGATCGTGTAGCGCCCCCCGCGGAGCAGCTCGGGCTGAATACGGACGAGGTACTCCCCGTCACGGCGGGCGAGATATTCGAGCGACCGCTCCAGGCTGTCGGCGCTCAGCACGCGCCTGGGGGTTGCGGCCGAGTCTCTGGGAGCCCGAAAGAGATCGAGAAAGACCCGGTATCCGCTGTCCGGCGCACTCTCGAACGCCACTTCGAGCCGTTGCCCGTTCCGGAGAGGGATCCGGTACGCGACGGCCATGGCCTCTCGCGGGTCCAGGTAGCTCTCTTCCCGATATGGTGCGGCAACCGTGACGGGCTTCTCGAGCGCCGACTCTGCGGCCGCAATCCAGTCGCGGCCCAGGGCGGTGCCGTCGAGCTCAGCCTCCGCTAGACGCAGCGCATATCGCTGGTGCGGGGTGTCGTCGCCGAACAATTCCCGCAGCGGCTCGCTCCCACAGCCGGAAAGCACGAGCGTCACCACGGCGCCCCAGACAACGAGGTACCGGTTCGTTCTCCGGGCACTCCCGACGGGATGGACCAAACTGGGCCGGCCTCGGCCAATCCGCTGCCTCATGAAGGATCCTCGGTTTCCATACACATCATGATGACGACCGACCACCGCTGAGTCCACCTCCGCGAGCGAGATGACGCCCGCCTGGTCCAACAGCAACCGCTCTAATGCGCTGTGACCCGTGCAGCGTCGAGACCGGCCGCGAGCGTCGTTAGGGCCTCATGAGAATTCTCTAACATTGGCGGTTCGGGTCGTCACAGCCTCCTACACTGCCCCGCAGCATCGCATCACGCTCATCCCATTTCACCGGAGGCTCAACAATGTTCCGACACCTCGCAGCACTACTCGCCGCAACCGCCGCCTTGGCATGTGGCGACACCGACCGTGTGGTCGATCCCGCGCTCTTCGACGCGTCGGCTGGCGTCGAGAACGCCGCCGACGCCGCGCTCCGCGAGTACGAGATCACGATCACCAACCTCACGAGCGGTCAGCCGCTGTCGCCAGGCGTCCTCGTCACTCACACCAAACAAGCATCGTTCTTCACCGCAGGCCAAGCCGCCTCCGAGGGGCTGCGCCTGATCGCCGAAAACGGCGATCCGAGCACGGCCGCGGCGGCGTTGATGGGTGCGCCCGGTGTGGACGCTGTCGTCGCCACCATGGCGCCGATTCACCGGATGGGTGGACCCGGACCCTCGTCGCTCACGAGTACGATCGCCGCTCGGGCCAATGCCAACCGCTTTTCAGTCGCCGTCATGCTCATTTGCACCAACGACGGGTTCACCGGACTCGCCGGCGCGGAGCTGCCGCGTGGCTTCCAGCCGCTGACGTACTACGCGGCCGGATATGACGCGGGCACCGAGACGAACGACGAGCTGTCTGCCAACGTGGTGGATGCCTGCCCGGCGATCGGTCCCGTGGGCGGTACCGCCGATGGGAACGGCCGCGTCGCCGAGGGTGGCGTCGTGATGATGCACCCCGGCATTCAGGGCGGTGCCTTCCTGGATCCTGCACAGCATGGCTGGACCGAGCCCGTCGCTCGTGTCACCGTGCGTCGAATCAAGTAACTTCTCTCGCGGTGGGGGGGGCGCGCGACGCGCCTCCCCACTCCGCTCCTCTTCAGCCACGCACCGCACATGCGGATCTTGCTCGTCGAAGACGACAACAACCTCCGCGCCTTTCTTCGGAAGGCGTTCCGCGAGGAGGGCTACACCGTCGATCAGGCCGCCGCGGGCGACGAAGGACTCACCGCCGCACTGGACACGGCCTACGACTGCGTGGTGCTCGATCTCATGCTCCCCGGTATGGACGGGTTCCAGGTCGTGCGCCACCTGCGCGAGCATGGCTGCCACACGGCGGTACTCATGCTCACCGCGCGGGGGGAACTCACCGACAAGGTGAAGGGGCTGGAAGGCGGGGCCGACGACTATCTGACAAAGCCGTTCGATCTCGCCGAGCTGCTGGCTCGGGTCCAGGCGCTCCTGCGTCGAGCGCAGTTCAAGCGTGAGGACTCGGCGCTGCGGGTCGGCCTCCTGCGCCTCGACGTCACCGCCAGAGCCGTGGCCGTCGGGGACCGGAGCATCGAGCTCTCTCCCCGGGAGTTCGCACTGCTCGAGTTCCTCATGCGCAATGCAGGCCGCACCATGTCGCGCTCGCGGATCGCCGAGGCGGTGTGGAACTACCAGTTTGATTCGGGCACCAACGTGGTGGACGTGTACATCAATTATCTGCGCAAGAAGCTCGGCGAGATCCGCGACGGCACGGAGATCCGTACCGTACGCGGTGTGGGCTATCGTCTCGAGGGACCGTGACCGAGCGACGGCTGGCGAGCGACCTCGTCGCACGTTTCTCCCGCCTCACCTGGATCACGCTGTCCGCCTATGCGGTCGTGGTAATCGGGGCCTTTGCCGTGTTGGGCGAGGTGTCGTTGGGCCGGTCGATGGGTCAGACCGCCACGGTCATTGAGTCGCTCCTTGGCCTGTATGCCGGGCCCGGCGGGGAGCGCACCACCGTGGCCTCTGACAGCCTGGCGGAGCATCTGGTGGGCATGGGCGCGCGCTTCATCATCACGCGCACGGCACCGACCGCGGAGGGCGGGCGGTCCGTATACTTCCTGTCCCCCACAATGCCGGCCAAGCGTATCGAAGCGCTCGGGCCCGACGCGACTCCGGAGGACGTAAACGCGGAGATCGTCCGTGCGGTGGCCGAGCGGGGGCGGTGGCGTTATCGCATCCTGCGCCGGCCTGTGGGCGAGTTCGACATCTTCATCGCGGGAAGCCGGCAGCCTCACATGGTTGCGCTTGCGGCCATTGCGGGCGTGGTGCTCCTGCTCTTGCCACTCGCGGCGCTCGCGGCGCGGCGCGCTACCCGGACGTCGGTGGGAACGGCCCTGGCGCCGGTAGAGCGCGTGAGCTCGGAGACCCAATCCATCGGGCCGGACGATCTCAGCCGTCGCGTGGCCGAGCCCACGGGCGTCATCGAGGTGACCCAGATCGCCGCTGCGATCAACCGGCTGATCGCCCGCGTCGAGACAGCGCACCGGGCACTGGAAGCGTTCACCGCCGATGCGAGCCACGAGCTGCGCACGCCGCTCACGTACCTCCGGGCACAGGCGCAGTGGGCTTTGGATGAGCGTCGCTCACCCGAGGAGATGCGGGAGGCACTCGCGGCAATCGGCAGCGAGGTGGAACGAACGAGCAAGTTGGTGGATGATCTGCTACTCCTGGCTCGGAGTGACAACCGCGCGATCGAGGTCGGGCGGGACCCGTTCGACCTCAGCGTGATCGCGTGTGACGCCAGGGAGATTGCCGAGGCCATGGCTACCGGCCGGGATGTGGCCGTGCTGAACGAGGTCCGCGAGCCCGTTAACGCTCTGGGCGATTCCCACTACACGCGGCAGGTGGTGCTGAACATCGTCATCAACGCGGTGCGGCACACCGCAAGAGGATCGGTGACCATCTCGCTCCGCCGCGACGACGAACGGGTGGGCGTGGCCGTCCGGGACACCGGCGAAGGGATCCCACCCTGGGACCTCGACCACATCTTCGACCGCTTCTATCGCGTGGAGAAGTCCCGCAGCCGCGCGCACGGTGGGGTGGGACTCGGCCTGGCAATCGCCCGCATGCTCACCGAATTGCAGGGGGGAGGGATCGAGGTGGAGAGCACAGTCGGCGAGGGAAGCACCTTCACGGTCTGGCTGCCAACCGCCTAACCGCCTAACCGCCTAACCGTGCACCGCACCCCCGTGAGCTCCTCCGACACGCGCCACAGGCGCTCGGCCGCCTCGAAGTCGAGCGCCGCGTCACTGGTGGCGACGCGCGTGGGATAGCCGCGTAGCCCCATCAAGCCGTCAGGCCCGTAATACGCTCCGCCCTCGGCGTCGGAAGCGGTCGCGGCGTACAGCGTGGGGAGGGCACCCTGCCAGGGCTTCATGGAGAACACCGGGTTCAGGCGTCGAATGGCGCCGCTGTGCCGCTGTAGGTTGGTCCCGGTCCAGCCTGGATGCGCCGCCAGGGCGGCGGTCGGAGCCCCCACCTGCTCGAGCCGCCGCTGTAGCTCGAACGTGAACAGGAGGTTGGCCAGCTTGCTCTGCCCGTAGGAGGGCATCCGCCGGTAGGTGCGTCGCTCCCAGTTGAGATCGTCGAAGTCGATGTCGCCCCAACGGTGCGCCGAACTGCTCACGGTCACCACACGCGACCCGTCGGTGCCCACCATGAGGTCCAGGAGCAGGGCCGTGAGGGCGAAGTGCCCGAGATGGTTGATGCCGAACTGGAGCTCGAAACCGTCTTCGGTGAGCGTGCGCTCCGGCGGCATCATGACGCCCGCATTGTTGATGAGGAGGTCGAGACGCCGGTGCTCGCGACAGATCGCCGCCGCGAACGCCCGCACCGAGGCGAGGCTCGCGAGATCGAGCGTCTCGACGCTCAGCCGCGCCTGCGGATGCTTCGCGAGGGTCCGGCCTGCCGCCTCCTTGCCCTTCTCGTCGCTCCGGCACGCGAGGATGACCGTGGCCCCGGCTTTTCCCAGCTCCTGTGCCGTGTCAAACCCAATGCCGCTGTTTGCCCCCGTCACAATGGCGAGCCGGCCTGCCTGATCGGGAATCCGGTCGGCTTTCCACTTCCGTGCCATGCGCCGCTCCTCCAGGGCCAGGCCCAAGGCCCGCAACGGTTTACGGTTCGACAATTCCCGCGGGCTGGGGGCGGAGACCCGGCCGGCGAAAAGAAAACGGCCCCGCCAAAGGCGGGACCGTTACGTCGGGCATTGTGCTGGAGGTTGTGTTGCGCTGCTCAGAGCAAGTGAACCTCGCGCCGACGCGACTGACAAGGTAGGAAACCTAGTTCGGAAACGCAAGTCGGGCCTACAGATACGCGGCACTCGCCGGCTGCCCCGACCCCGAGGCAGCCATCCGGCTGGCCTCACCAGCGGCCTGGGGCTCCCGACCAGAACGCTACACCGGAAAGGACTCTAAGTGGTTATATATCAACCACTTGAGCTGAAGAGATCGGCCCGCTGCGATCGTCCCCGTTACTCCTCTTCCCCGATGATGATCTCCGGATCGATCACGATAGTGCGGCCCCGGCACTCGATCGTGATGTTGTACAGGTGGCGGCCCCGGTCCATGGCCCGGCCACCCGATCTGGCCGGCTGGTTCCCGGCCTGACCCTTCCCACCAGCCCGCGGGTTCCGCCCCGCAAAGGGCCAATTGCCGCGTTTTGGGGACACCGAGATGGTGGCGTCGTCCGAGTCGTCGGTGAGGCGCCAGTCCAGTTCGTCGTTCAGCGCCAGCCGTTGCTGCCAGGGGTCGACATTCACCTCGACGCCGGTGCCCTGGCAAACGACCCGCACGCTGACCGTGCGCGTCTGGGCCTGGGAATCCCGGGCGGGAGCGGCCGACAGCACCGTGATGCCGACCGCCGTGAGACCTGCGAGTACTGCGATCTGAGCGCGCATGCCTGCGTCCTTGGTGAATGGCCGGTCTAACCTCGCCGTCGTTCCCATGGATGGCAAGCGAGGGTCGTGGGATCGTCCCAACCCTCCCACCGCCTTACCGCCTTGCCGCCCTACTCCCTGCTGTAGCGCGCCAGCGCCTCCTGCACGATCCGGTCGATGAACTGTGGATACGACAGGCCCACCTTGGCGGCGGCGTTGGCCATCTCGTGCCCTTCGCTGATGAAGGGGTTCGCATTGGCCTCGAGCACCCACACCTCGTCGTCGTCGGTCAGCCGCAGGTCGATCCGGGAGTAGTCGCGGAGCCAGAGCGCCCGACCGGCGGTGCGGCAAATGGTCTCGATCCGCTCCCGTGCCAGCGCCGACACCGGCCGCGCAAACACGGTCCGGATGCCCCAGCGCTCCCTATAGGTCTCGGTCCATTTGGCTGCCTGCGTGGCGATGCGCTGCTCCGGCTCGGTCTTGTCCTTGTCGAACACCAGCTCGGTGAGCGGCAGCACTTGCAGCCGCTCGTCATTGCCCAGAATTCCGGCATACAGCTCCCGGCCACGGATGAACTGCTCCGCGATCGCCGGCTGCCGGAACCGCTCGTGCACGAACGCCACCCGGTCGGTCAGGGCCGCGAGGTCGTCCACCACCGAGGCCTTGGCGATACCCACGGACGCGTCGGCCGCGAGCGGCTTCACGATGAGCGGAAAATCGAACGGGGGCGGCTCGGTGACGCGTTCGCGGGTGCGGTACATCACGAACGGCGGCACCTTGATCCCGTGAAAGGCAAGGATCTTCTTGCTCATCGCCTTGTCACGCGTTACCTGCAGGGCGAGCGGCGCTGACCCCGTGTAGCGGTAGCCGCCCGCGTCGAGCAGCGTGGCGCACAGGTGATCCAACGACCCGTCGCCGTTGAACGACTCGGCGCAGTTGATCACAACGTCCGGTTTCCAACTCGTGCAGAGGTCCAGCAGCACACGAGGATCCTTCCCGATCCCCACGAGTAGCACCTCGTGGCCCTGGTCGAGCAGGGCGCCCGCGACCTGATACTCCATCTCCGGTTCGTGCTCGTCACCCGCGAGCTCCTGCTCCATCTGGGTGCGATGGTCGTCCGGGGTCCAACCTGCGTAGGGGGTATCGAAGGCGACGGCTGTTCGCACGGGCGTCTCGATGGCGAGGACGCTCCAAGGTAGGAAACCCCGTGGCAACAGGGCAAGCCCGAGAAGCTGCGCGGCAGACAGGCGGAGCTGGGAGCACGCTCTGATTGTCCCGTCGAGCGACTGGGTTCTCAGCCTACCTCACCAGAAGAGATACCGCGGCGTGTCGCGCTTGTAGGTCCGGTACGCGTCCCCAAACCGTCGCTCCAGGTGCTCCTCTTCAATGAGCACGATCAGGTGGGTCACGATCCAGTACAGGACGAGGGCCACCCACGCCAGGATCGTGCGGCCCATGATGGCGTACCCGGCGAGGAAGAAGAAGTAGGTCACGTACTGCGGGTTGCGGGAGTAGCGGTACGGTCCCGACGTCACGAGATGCGGCTGCTCCATTCCGGTCCACATGTTCTTGGAGAAGTGTCTGAGTGGCCAGAGGCAGCCAGCCAGACCAAGGGCCATGATGCTCATGCCAACGGTCTCGATCGTGGAGCGCGGCACAACGACCATCGGGAACGCATAATTGAGCACCATGTGGGGCATGAGGAATGCAACGGTGACCGCCCCCAGGCCGAGCCAAGTGGTGTGCTGGTGGCGGCGGTAGTCGGCTCGATACTTCAACAGACCGACGGCGACGATCGGCGGGCTGAGGAGGAGATAGAGGAGACCGGGGGACACTAGGCGGTTAGGCGGTTGGGCGGTTGGGCGGTTGGCCAATCGATGGGGAGTCGTGAGCTGGCGGTCCAGTGGCTTCGGTGACACGCCTGAAATTGAAGCCCTGTCGTTTCCGACCGCAAGCACAACCTTGACCGTAGAGGTCGAGTGTGACGGGCCGCAGGCAACACGAAACGAGGGGCCGCGGACGGCCCCTCGTCGATTGCTCTGATGCTGGCTCGACCCTACGACACCAGCGCCGCCTCCCGCTTTGACCGCCCCAGTGCCTTGCTCACTCCGGCCGCATAGGCCGGGTCGGCTTTCTCGAAGTGCGCGAGCTGCCGCTCGATGATCTCCGTGGGCAGACCCCTCATCGCGTTGGCCAGGGCAACGTGCAGGCGCTGCTGCTCGTCCTTGGGCATCAGCCGGTACAGATTGCCTGCCTGCCCGTAGTCGTCGTTGCCCTTCCGATGATCGTAGCGGTCGGCAGCCCCGTCAATCGCGAGCGGAGGCTCCTTGAACCGCGATGACTCCTCCGGTCCGCCCATGCTGTTGGGCTCGTAGTTGACCGCCCCACCTTCGTTGCCATCGAACCGCATACTCCCGTCGCGATGGTAGGTCGCAACCTTGCAGCGCGGCTTGTTCACCGGCAGGCTCTCGTAGTTCACACCGAGCCGATACCGGTGGGCGTCGGCATACGCGAAAATCCGGAACTGCAGCATCTTGTCGGGACTGTGCCCGATGCCGGGCACCACGTTCGCCGGCGAGAACGCCGATTGCTCGACATCCGCGAAGTAGTTCTCCGGGTTGCGGTTCAGTTCCAGCACACCGACCTCGATCAACGGGTAGTCCCCGTGCGGCCACACCTTCGTGAGGTCGAAGGGGTTGTACGGCGTTTTGTGAACGTCGTCCTCGGGCATGATCTGCACCTTGAGGCGCCACTTCGGGAAATCCCCGCGCTCGATGGACTCGAACAGATCGCGCTGGTGGCTCTCCCGGTCCTGCCCCACCAGGCCCTCAGCCACGGAGTCGGTGAGGCACGCGATACCCTGCATCGTCTTGAAGTGGAACTTCACCCAAAACCGCTTCCCCTTCGCATTGATGAAGGCGTAGGTGTGACTGCCGTAGCCATTCATGTGCCGGTAGCTCTTGGGCAATCCGCGGTCCGAGAACAGGATCGTCACCTGATGAAGGCTCTCCGGTGAGAGCGACCAGAAGTCCCACATGGCTTTCGGACTGCGCAGGTTGGTCTTCGGGTCCCGCTTCTGCGTGCGAATGAAATCGGGAAACTTGTACGGGTCGCGGACAAAGAACACCGGCGTGTTGTTCCCCACCAGATCCCAGTTGCCTTCCTCCGTGTAGAACTTCATGGCGAAGCCCCTGACGTCCCGCTCCGCGTCGGCGGCCCCGCGTTCACCGGCGACCGTGGAAAACCGCAGGAAACACTCCGTTTCGTTCCCCACCTTCGAGAAGATCTTGGCCTTGGTGTACTGCGTGATGTCGTTGGTGACCTTCAACACGCCGTAGGCTCCGGAGCCTTTCGCGTGCACCACGCGTTCCGGGATACGCTCCCGGTTGAAGTGCGCGTGCTTTTCGAACAGCTGCCAGTCCTGCACGAGGAGCGGCCCCCTCGGACCGGCAGTAAGGGAGTTCTGGTTGTCTCCGACTGGTATGCCTGCAGACGTGGTGAGCTTGCGCTTTCCCATGGTTCCCTCCTCCCTGAAGGCCATCAGATGATTTGAATTCTATTCAATTCCACGTTCGGATCAACTCGGGCTCTGCAAAAGACCCCGGCAGTCCCACGGCATATCATGTATGATTGATTCGGCGTGTCCGAGAACCTTGGATCGAATTCGGTGGATGACCTTGCCTTCACGTCCCAGCAGATGCACGCGACAAGACTACCGCAGAGACACGGCTGAGAGACGGGCGGGCGCCCCTGCCACGTGCGGTCGCTCGGACGTCCGGGCACGGAACGCGACATGAACACCATCCACGCCATGGTCGCGGCGCTGTCTCAAGTGGAACAGCCGATCCGCGCCGAGGTGTTCGGCATCGAGCGACTCGAGCAGCACGCCGAGAGCTTGGCCACAGCCCAAACCACCGCCCCTGAACGCGCCAAAGGACGCCGGCTCCTCCCCCGTGTCCGCGAGAACGGGAAGGTGCTTCTCGCTGGGTACCGGAACATCGTCGAGGCGGTTCGACAGAAGAGTGAGATTACGCAAGCCGAGGAGTGGCTCCTCGACAACTTTCACGTCGTGGACGGGCAGATCCGGGAGATCCGGGACCACCTTCCGGGCAGCTTTTACAGGCTCCTGCCGAAGATCGCCGAGGGCCACCACCTCGGAGGGTACCCGCGCGTCTATGGGCTGGCGTGGGCCTATGTGGCCCATACCGACAGTCGGTTCGACGTGGAGACGCTCAAGGCATTCGTTCGGGCATACCAACGCGTCCAAACCCTCGGCATCGGTGAACTCTGGGCAATCGCGATCCACCTTCGCGTCGCCCTCCTGGAGAACCTGCGAAGGCTGACGGAGCTGGTCATCCGCGCCCGCCAGGGGCGCGCAGGCGCAGATCAGGTGGCGGATCGTCTGCTGGGCCTGAGCGGCCGACCGGCGGAGCCCGTGGACGATGTGTTGGGCCGTCTTGGCACCGCCCCCCTGGCCAGCGCGTTCGCCGTGCAATTCCTGCAGCGGCTCCGTGACCAGCCGCTGGCGGTCGCACCGGCCCTCGACTGGCTGAACGAGACCCTGGCCGCCCAAGGGACTTCCCAGGGCGAAATCGTGGCTCAGGTACATCAGGCTGAGGCGGCGGCGAACGTCACCGTCCGGAACATCATCACCAGCATGCGGTGGATGTCGTCCATCAGCTGGCCGGAGTTTTTCGAGGGCGTGAGTCTGGTGGACGAGACCTTCCGAACGGCTCCCGGATTCGCTGCCATGGATTTCGCCACGCGCAACAAGTACCGGGAGGCCGTCGAGGAGCTGTCCCGGGGTTCGACGTGGTCGGAACTGGACGTGGCGCGCGAGGCGGTGGCGCTGGCCCGCGAGGCCCGGCGCGAGCGCACCCCGCCGCACACCGGCCTGGACGCGGCGCCCGCCCCATCGGAAGCGCCGTCGGCGGCGTTCGCCGTTCCCGAGCGCCGAGAGGAGGACCCGGGATACTACCTGGTGTCGGGTGGCAGGTGGGCGTTCGAAGAGCGGCTGGACTACCGCCTCCCCATGCGCGTCCGGATTCGACGCGCGTGGCGCACCCATGCGACGTCCGGCTATTTCGGACTGATCGCCGTCCTCACTGCCCTCCTTCTCGCCAGCCCGCTGTTCCTCACCTGGAGCGCGGGCGTGGGCGTGCCAATCCTCATCCTCCTGGGAATTCTCGCCCTCGTACCCGCCTCCGATATCGCGGTGGCCCTGGTCCATCGCCTGGTCACGATTGTCGTTCCACCCCGGCTGCTCTGCAAACTCGACCTCGCTCGCGGCGTGCCCGCCGAGATGCGAACCATGGTCGTCGTACCCTGGCTGCTCACCAGCCACGAGGGCATCGAAGAGTCCATTGAGCGGCTCCAGGTGCACTACCTGGCGAATCCCGAGGGCCATCTCCATTTCGCCCTCCTCACCGATTGGAGGGACGCCGCCCACGAACGCATGCCTGGCGACGAGGAGCTCCTCGCCGAGCTGGCCGAGGGCATCGCGGGTCTCAACGACCGATACCGGAGTCCGCGGGGCGGAGGGGACCGGTTCATCCTGTTGCATCGTCGGCGCCTCTGGAACGAGACGGAGGGCAGGTGGATGGGCTGGGAACGAAAGCGCGGGAAGCTGCACGAACTGAACCGGCTCCTGCGCGGCGCAACCGATACCACGTTCATTCCGGTCAACGGCAGACCGCCCACCGTGCCCGATGGCGTCCGCTACGTCATCACCCTGGATGCCGACACCCGTCTTCCCGGGCGGGCCGCCTACCGCCTCGTTGGGACAATGGCCCACCCGCTGAATCGGCCGAGCGTCAACCCTGAGCTGGGCCGGGTGGTCCAAGGATACGCGATCCTCCAGCCGCGGATCACGCCGTCCCTGCCGACGGGACCGGGAAGTACCACCTACCAGCGGATCGTGTCGGGCCCCGGGGGCGTGGACCCCTATGCGGCCGCGGTCTCCGATGTGTATCAGGACCTGTTCGGCGAGGGGTCCTACACGGGAAAGGGGATCTACGACGTCGACGCGTTCGAGGCGGCGCTTGCGGGCCGGGTGCCGGAGAACGCGCTGCTGAGTCACGACCTGTTCGAGGGGGTGTTTGCACGCGCCGGTCTCGTGACCGATATCGACCTGTTCGAGGAGTTCCCCACCAACTACGAGGTCGCCGTCCGCCGCCACCACCGGTGGGTGCGGGGCGACTGGCAGCTCCTCCCCTGGATCCTCGGCCACAGGAACACCGAGCCCGCGAAGAGCCGGCGGACACGCATACCCGTGCACGGCCGCTGGAAGATGCTGGACAACCTGCGCCGCAGCTTCTCGGCGCCGTCGTCGTTTCTGCTGGTCCTCGCCGCCTGGACCCTGCCCGCCGTCTCACCGGCTCTGTGGACGAGTCTGGTCCTGGCGGCCATCGCGTTCCCCGCCTTCATGCCGGTGCTCGACGGGCTGATCCCACGGCGGCAGGGGTTCTCCAAGCGAAGTCACCTACGCGCCACGGGCCGAGACATCCAGCTCGCGTCGCTGCAGGTGCTGCTTGCGATCGCGGCGCTGGCGCACCGAGCCCGGTACATCACGGATGCCGTGGTGCGCACACTCGGGCGACTTTATGTCACGAAGCGACATCTGCTCGAGTGGGTCGCAGCCGCGCAGGCCGGCTACGGAGTGGACCTGACGCTTCGCGCCTTCTACCAGCATCTGCGCTGGAGCCTGGTGCTCGCCGCGGGCGCCGCGGGGCTCTTCGTCGTGTTCAAGCCGGACGCGTGGCCGGTTGCCGGACCGTTGGTGCTCCTCTGGGGCCTGGCGCCCGTTCTGGCGTGGCGGCTGAGCGTTCCGACGAAGCTCGCCGAACGATACCGCCTGTCGCCGACGGAGACGCGTATGCTCCGCCTTATTGCTCGGCGCACCTGGCGCTTCTTCGAGACGTTCGTGAACCCGGAGGAGCACGCGCTCCCACCCGACAACTTCCAGGAGGATCCCGAGCCGGTGGTTGCCCACCGCACCTCACCGACCAACATGGGGCTGTACCTCCTAAGCACCATGGTCGCCCGCGACTTCGGTTGGATCGGGATAACGGACATGGTGCAACGGCTCGAGGCGACCCTGAAGACGATGACCACCATGCGCCGGTTCCACGGTCACTTCTTCAACTGGTACGACACCACGGACCTCCGGCCGCTCGATCCCCTCTACATCTCTACGGTCGACAGTGGGAATCTCGCGGGGCATCTCATCGCGCTGGCGCAAGGATGCCGCCAACTCATTGGGCAACCGCCGTTGGGCCCACAGGTCCTGGACGGGATCCGCGACGCGCTCGAGCCGGTGCGCGATTCGGTCGAACGGTCCCCGTTTGGGGCGCGCACCGAAATGGTCACGGCGTTGCAGGTGCAGGAGGCCCTGGATTCGATGTCGGCCGTTCTGGACGATCCCCCATCGTCGATGCCCGAATGGGCTGCTCGATTCGGGCAGTTGGAGGCCGGCGCGGAGAACCTGCTGGACATCGTCCGCACACTCGCGGCGGCAGGGCACGAGTCCGGCTCGGAGGTCCTGGCCTGGGCCAACGCCGTCCGGGACACCGTCTGGAGTCACGCGCGCGATCTCGAGGTGTTCCACGCTGAGGACGCGTCTCCGGCAGCGGCGAGCACGCTCGAGCACCGCCTCACTGCCGTCGCTCTCCAGGCGGAACAGATGGCTCAGGCGACGGACTTTCGATTCCTCTTCGATCCCTCGCGCAAGCTGTTCTCCATCGGCTTCCGGGCGACCGACAACACCCTCGACCCCAGCTGCTATGACCTGCTGGCCTCGGAGGCGCGGCTGGCGAGTTTCGTGGCCATCGCCAAGGGCGATGTGTCACCACGGCACTGGTTTCTCCTGGGCCGGTCCCTCACGCCGGTGGGGCACGGGGCGGCGCTGGTTTCCTGGTCGGGATCAATGTTCGAATACCTGATGCCGCTCCTGGTGATGGAGCAGCCCGCCCGCAGCCTGCTGGATCTCACCAGCCGTCTCGTGGTGGGGCGCCAGGTACGGTATGGCGCGGAACGACGGGTCCCCTGGGGAGTTTCCGAGTCCGCCTACAACGTCCGCGACGTCAAGCTCTCCTATCAATACTCGGATTTCGGCGTGCCTGGCCTGGGGCTCAAGCGCGGGCTGTTCGAGGACGTGGTGGTGGCTCCCTACGCCACCGCCCTCGCGGCGATGGTCGATCCCAGAGCCGCCATCGACAACATCGCCCGCCTCGAAGAGGTCGGGGCCCGCGGCGCCTACGGGTTCTACGAGGCGTTGGATTTCACGCCATCGCGGCTTCCCGAAGACGAACAGGTCGCCGTGGTCCGGGCGTACATGGCGCACCATCAGGGCATGACGATCGTCTCCCTGGGCAACGTCGTTCACCGGGGCCTCACCCGCAGACGGTTCCACGCGCATCCGATGATCCAGGCGTCCGAGCTCTTGCTGCAGGAGCGCACGCCTCGGGCGGTGGCCGTCACGCGACCGCGCGGCGAGGAAGTCCTGGCGGCCCACGTTCGTGATCTCGTTCTACCGACCCTGCGGCGGTTCGAATCGCCCCACGACATCCCGCCTCGCACCCATCTCCTCTCGAACGGTCGGTATCTGGTCATGGTCACGGCGGCGGGCTCCGGCTTCAGCCGGTGGCGCAACCTCGCGGTCACCCGCTGGCGTGAGGACACGACCCGTGACTGCTGGGGTACCTTCGTCTTCTTGCGGGACGCGAGAACCGGGGACGTCTGGTCGGCCGGCTTCCAGCCGAGCGGCACCGAGGTGGACAGGTACAACGTCGTGTATGCCGAAGACCGGGCCAAGATCATCCAGCGCGACCGGTCCCTGTCCATCAGACTCGAGATCGTGGTCTCGCCCGAAGACGACGCCGAGCTGCGCAAGCTGACGGTGACCAATCTCGAGAACCGCGATCGGGAGATCGAATTCACCTCCTATGCGGAAGTCGTTCTGGCTCCGCAGGCCGCGGACGAGGCCCATCCCGCCTTTTCGAACCTCTTTGTAGAGACCGAATTCGTTCCGGAGCTCGAGGCGCTGCTGGCGACCCGACGCCCCCGTTCGGCTGACGAGCCACAACCATGGCTGGCGCACGTCGCCGCGATCGAAGGGGAGCAGGTCGGCACGTATCAGTTCGAGAGCGACCGCGCCCGCTTTCTGGGCCGGGGCCGCGGGATCGGGGCGCCGGTCTCGCTGACCGAGGGCGAACCGCTGACGAACAGCGTGGGGGCAACGCTGGATCCAATGGTGAGTCTCCGATATCGGGTGGCGATCCCGGCCGGCGACACGGTCCGTCTCGTCTTCACCACGCTGGTGGCGACCTCGCGGGAGGAAGCCCTCGACATCGCGGAGAAGTACCGCCAGCCGGAAACGTTCGAGCGAGAGAGTTCGCTGGCCTGGATGTACGCGCAAGTCCAGCTGCACCACCTCAGGATCACGCAGGACGAAGCGCATCTGTTCCAGCGGCTGGCCAATCGGATGCTCTACAACGATCGCACGCTGCGCACCACACCCAAGGAACTGGCCGCCAACCGTCGCGGGCCCTCCGGGCTCTGGGCATACGGCATCTCCGGCGATCTCCCGATCGCCGTCGTACGCGTCGAGCGCGACGAGGAGCGGGACGTCGCGCGGCACCTCCTCAGGGCACACGAGTACTGGCACCTCAAGGGGATCTCCGCCGACCTGGTGATTTTGAATGCGAAGGGCACCTCCTACGCTCAGGATTTCCAAGAAGCGGTTGAAGCCATGGTGCGGGCGAGTCAGTCCGCGCTCGGCGGTGAGCGGCACGGGGAGCCGGGGAACGTCTTCGTGCTTCGGGAGGACCTGTTGCCATCGGAGGACCTGGTCCTGCTCCGCTCGGCAGCCCGTGTGTTGATCCTGGCGAACAGGGGCACGCTGTCCGAGCAGGTGGTCCGGCTGGAGCGCTTGAGGCCCGGACCGGTGCCGCGCCGGCTCCGCGCGCCGCGCGAGCACGCAAAACCTGTTCCGCCCCCGACGCTCGATCTCGAGTACTTCAACGGCTTGGGGGGATTCACGCGGGACGGCCGAGAGTACGTCACGGTGCTGGGCCAGGGACAGTGGACGCCGGCTCCGTGGATCAACGTCGTGGCGAATCCGGACTTCGGATTCCACGTCTCCGCGTCGGGCTCCGGCTACACCTGGTCCGTCAACAGCCGGGAGAACAAGCTGACGCCGTGGTCGAACGATCCGGTCAGCGACACGCCGGGCGAGGCGTTCTACGTGCGCGATCTGGCCAGCGGGTTGATCTGGGGACCGACCTGTCTTCCGATCCGCGAACAAGCCTCGCCCTACGTCATCCGGCACGGTCAGGGGTACAGTCGCTTCGAGCACACGTCCCACGGCATCGAGCTGGATCTGCTGCAGTTCGTGCCGCCCGGCGACCCGATCAAGATCTCGCGCCTCACACTGGTGAATCGGTCCAGTCACAAACGTCGGCTTTCGATCACGGCCTATGCGGAGTGGGTACTGGGCGTCACGCGCAGCCACTCCGCACCTCACGTGGTCACCGAGATCGATCAGGAGACCGGCGCCACGTTCGCGCGCAATGCCTGGAACGGTGAGTTCGCGAGTCGGGTCGCCTTCGCCGACCTGGGAGGGCGTCAAACGTCGTGGACCTGCGACCGCCTCGAGTTCCTGGGTCGCAATGCGAGCCTCGACCACCCGGCCTCGCTCGAGCGGGGCGATGAGTTATCGGGCAAGACCGGCGCGACCCTGGACCCCTGCGCCGCGCTGCAGACGGAGGTGGAGCTGCAGCCGGGGCAACGCACTGAAGTGCTGTTCCTGCTGGGACAGGGAGAGAGTCGCGAACAGGCGCGAACGCTGATCGAGCGATATCGTGGGGAGGATTGCGCCGCGCTGCTCCGCCAGGTCCAGGAACGGTGGGACACCATGCTCGGCACGGTACAGGTCCGGACGCCGGACGCTTCCATGGATCTGCTGCTCAACCGCTGGCTACTCTATCAGACGCTTTCCTGTCGCCTCTGGTCCCGCTCCGGCTTCTACCAGTGCGGAGGGGCATACGGGTTCCGCGACCAGCTACAGGATGTCGTGGCGCTGTTGGTGGCGCGGCCCGATATCGCGCGCGCGCACATCCTGCGGGCGGCCGCCCGACAGTTCCCTGAGGGAGACGTCCAGCATTGGTGGCATCCCCCCACCGGGCGGGGGGTACGGACGCGAATCTCCGACGACCTCCTGTGGCTGCCCTATGCCGTCGTTCGGTATCTAGCGGTGACCGAGGACTGGAGCATGCTCGACGAGACGATCCCATGGCTCAAGGGTGCGATCCTCGAGGAGGACGAGCACGAGTCCTACTTTGAACCCGAGGTATCCGAAGACCGAGCGACACTATTCGAACACTGTGCGCGGGCACTGGATCGAAGTCTCGAGGTGGGCAGTCATGGTCTCCCGTTGATCGGTACGGGCGACTGGAACGACGGGATGAACCGTGTCGGTCAAGAGGGCCGCGGAGAAAGCGTGTGGCTGGGTTGGTTTCTCCATGTGAACCTGCGCGAGTTCGCCCGAATCGCCGACGGCCGCGCGGAAGAGAAGCGTGCGGCGCGTTGGCGGCAAGGCGCCGAGGCGCTGCTGACGTCGTTGGAGCAGGAAGCTTGGGACGGCGAATGGTACAAGCGAGCTTTCTTCGACGACGGAACGCCGCTCGGATCGGCTCAGAACGACGAATGCCAGATCGATTCGATTGCCCAGTCCTGGGCGGTCCTCTCCGGCGCAGGAGATCCGGACCGTGCGCGCCAGGCCATGGAATCGGTTGAACGCCGGTTGGTCCGTCGGGACGACCGGCTGCTGCTGCTCTTCTCCCCGCCGTTTGACCAGACACCCAGGGATCCCGGCTACATCAAAGGATATCTGCCTGGCATCCGGGAAAACGGTGGGCAGTACACCCACGCCGCCATCTGGTCGGTCATGGCATTCGCGGGGTTGGGCGAGGGAGACAAGAGCCTTGATCTCTTCGACCTGCTCAATCCGATTCACCATGCGAGCCGCCGCGCGAGCGCTCGCCGGTACAAGGTGGAGCCCTACGCTGTCGCCGCAGACATCTACTCCGCACCCACGCACGTCGGCCGGGGAGGATGGACGTGGTACACGGGTGCTGCCGGCTGGCTCTACCGCGCGGGGCTGGAGTCGATTCTCGGATTCCGAAAGCGAGGTTCCGCTCTCGCTATCGATCCGTGCATTCCTCGAGATTGGAAACGCTTCGAGATCGACTATCGTCATGGCGACACGCTCTATCGGATCCTGGTCCAGAATCCGGATGCCGTCTGTCGCGGCGTGTCCAGCATCAGTCTCGACGGAACTCCTCTTTCGAAGGAGGCGCTTGTTCCCCTCGCCGACGATGGCCGCGAGCATCAGGTCGACGTCGTGCTTGGTTAGGCGGTTTGACGGTTAGGCGGTTGGGCGGTTAGGCAGTGTTGAGAGGAGCCTCGCCCGCCAATGCGACGACCGACCCGTGGCGCGCCCCAACGACCAGACGGCAAAAGGGGCCGCACCAATGTTTCGATGCGACCCCTCTTTCATTGCCCGCAAAGCTCTGCGGCGTGACTAGCCGATCTTGGAGACGTTCTCCGCGGCCGGGCCCTTCTGGCCCTGAACCACGTCAAACTCCACGGCATCACCTTCGCCCAGCGACTTGAAACCCGTCGCCTGGATCGCCGAGTGGTGGACGAAGCAGTCCTTCTCGCCACCGTCGGGGGTGATGAAGCCGAAGCCCTTCTGATCGTTGAACCACTTCACTTTGCCAGTGGTGCGTGACATACCTACTCCTCTGTGTTCGATGCGCGTCGGAGTCCGGAGTGTCCGCACTGGCCGATCGTCCATCGTGTTGTCCGCGGATGTGTCCCCGCGGTGGGGTGCCGCGTCGTGCGGCGTACTACCAAGAGAAAAGGGGAACCGCGTCAGTTGCCGGGTTCCCCTGCAATGTCCGTTGCGTCTGTCTGCGGCGCTTCGATGAACGCCTCTTGGCCTTCTTACAAGGTAATCGATCCGGTCCGGAAAGGGAATGACCTGCGATGTGGTGCGTCTCGAAGCCGGTCAGCGCGTTTGACAGGGTGACGGCAACCGACTATCGTTCGTAGGCGGCGACGTCGCATGTCGTCTGAAGGACATGGATCCGAAAGCGGGAATGCGCCGCAGCGCTGATCCCGCTATTTTGTTTTGGGAGGAGAGCCTTGCCCCTGATGCTTCATGGTCGCACCGGCGACCCCCAGGCCACCACGGCCGCCCTCCCCAGGTTCCTCACACGGACGGCCTGTTGAGGGCCGCGCTCCCCGACGAGTACCAGGACGGCGTTTCGGCGGGCTCGCTGGTCAAGGCGCGACGCTGCTGGATGGATCTGTCGGCCGCCAATGCACTGCTGTCCCCGCAGCGGTTCTCGTTCGGCTTCCACAGCCCGACTCAGCAAATGGCCTTCGGCCTGATGGACTTCCTGCGGTACACCGACTACGCGGGGCTCGTACGCACCACTGACCGCGTCAGTGTTCCTCCTGGCGACCCTTGGCACGTGGCGGGAACCACCCACGCCTCGGTCTGGTCGCTGCCGAGCCTGGAGCACCTGTTCATGCGCCTGCGGGGGGCGGGCCCGCGCTATGAGTCCGCGCTCGTCACCTTGGACCTCTTGCCGAGGTCGCAATGCCTCCGATGAACGCCCTCACGTATCGCGGGTGGACAATCACGCCCCGCACGTTCCAGATCCACGGCAGCTCGCAGTGGACCCTGGATCTCGTGATCGGGTACCGCACAAAGCAGCGTGCGTTCAGCGGGCCGAAGACGTTCCACACCGAGCAGGCGGCCATTCGCGGGTGCCACGCGTATGGACGTCGCATCATCGATGGCCGCGTGCCTTACTGTTCCCTGGAGAACCTGCGATGAGCCGACCTGTCGTCGAGCAGCGGCGTCTGCAACACCGCGGCCGCGAGTTTCATTTCGTGTCGTACGATGGCCGGCCGGCCAACTTCAAGCGTGCGCAACCGGCCACGACACCCGCGTGGTGGCTGATGAGCGCCGGCACGCGGTGGGAGGTCATGCCGTTCCACCCTGGCCGGGATGCCGCGGAGCTCGACCTCGCGTTCACGGCGTGGCTCGACGCGTACGTATTTCCGATCACCTGACGAGAACGGAGGCTGACGATGGCGAGACGCGGCCCACTGTCGGCAGCGAAGCGCAAACGCGAAGTCGCCAAACGCGAGAAGCGCCAGGCCAAGCTGGAGCGGCGCGCCAGGCGCGCCGAAGAGAAGGCTCAGGCCCAAGAGGCGCCAGACAACGAAGTCACCGAAGACACCGAAGACAATGACTCGGAGGACAATTGAGTAACCGCATCGAGTATAGCGGGTACGTGATCGAGCCCCTCACCAAGCCCAAGGGCGAACCAGACGGCTGGACGCTCGAGGTACGCATCACCCCCACGAACGGTCGCGCGAAGGTTCGGCGGTGCCGCGGGCCCAACACCTACGCCAATGAGAAGCTGGCGATTGCGAACTGCCTGGAGTTCGGCCGGCAGATCGTGGACGGGAAGCTCACACCGAGGGTCAAACCCACGAACTAGGCGGGTCCCCGTGGGACCCGGCACCTCGATGTGACGGTAGGACGGGAGGACGGTACCCTACCGTCCTCCCACCTGACCACCATCACATCCCGTCTACGTCCAACACCATCGGGCTCCCCAGTCCCAGCCGCGCGAGCGGTCGGAGCTGAGTCGCCGCGTCGCCCACCACCAGGTAGATCATCCGATCGGGATCGATGTACCGCTGGGCGAGTTCCTTGTGCCGCTCGAGCGTCATCGCTCGCGTCTCGTTCTCCTGCTGGCGCACGTAGTCGAACGGCCGCCCATACATGGCGATTTCGTCGAGCATGCCCAGCAGCGCGGGCAACGTCTCGAACCGGCGCGCATTGGACTGCACCAGCGCGTTCTTGGTGAACGTGAGATCGTCTGCCGAGATGCCCTGGCGATACTTGGCGATCTCGTCGCGGAAGATCTCGACTGACTCATACGTCGCATTGGATCGCACGCTGGACGACGCCGTGAATGTGCCCGGCATGTGTCCCCCGCCGAAGCCCGAGCGCGCACCATAGGTGTAGCCCTTCTCCTCACGCAAGATCAGGTTGAGCACCGAGTTGAAGCTGCCACCCAGGCGATGATTCATGACCGTCGTGGCGTTGTAGTCGTCGTGCGTTCGCGGGAGCCCCAGATGACCGACATAGATCTGCGATTGCTTGGCGCCGGGCATATCCACGAAGTAGAGCATGGAGCGGGGCTGCGACGCGGGGGCTGGATACTCCGGCAGCGCCACGTCCCGTGCCGGCCAGCTCTCCGCCAGCGGCCTGAACAGCGCGACCGCCTGGGCTTCCGTGATGGCTCCCGCAATCGTGATGTACGAAACCGACGGCGAATAGTTGGCGCCGTAGAACGCCTTGAGATCGTCGAGAGAGACCGCCTGCACCGACGCTGCCGACCCGATGGTCGGGTGCGCCAGCGGGTGGCCATCACCGTAGACCAACCGGTTGTACACCATGGACGCCACCGCCCCGGGGTTCACCTTGCGGCGATTGATGGTCTCGACGGTCTCGTCCTTGATGCGCGCAAACTCCGTCTCGTCCCAGCGGGGCTCGAGCAGGATTTCCTGGAACAGCTCGGTGATGGCGCTCGCCCTGGACTTGAGCCCATTCGCGCGAATCACGATCGACTCGTTAGTGGCAAACATCGAGATGGTGGCGCCCAGCCCGTCGATGGCTTCCTCCAGCTCGACCGGCGTCTTGGTGGCCGTCCCCTCCATCATGATGTCGGTCATGAGATTGGCGACCCCGACCTTGGTCAGGTCGTCGAGCTGGTGACCGCCGCGAATGGTCAACGAGTAACTCACCAGCGGTAGCTCGTGATGCTCGATTCCGTAGATGGTGAGACCGTTCGCGTAGGTGTGGGTCCACACCTGGGGAAGCGTCACGCTGGGCGGCGAGCCCTTGGGCGGCTCCACGCTGCGATCGAAGCTGGACGGCAGGTCCGCCACGCGCTCGGCTCCGACCATGGCGGCACCGACTCCCGCGCCGGCGGCGGTGATGACTTCTTCCTGTACGGGAAACCGCTCAGACCCTGCGGCCACGAGGTTGGTCTGGCCTTTGGGGACGAAACTCGTGAGCACGAACGGCTTGTTCTTGATGTACTGCTCGTACACCCGCCACACGTCGCCCGAGGTCACCGCCAGCGATCGATCGATGTCCTCTTCAATGAAGCCCGGTGATCCGGCGAACTCGTTGTACCGAGCGAGCTGAAACGACTTGCCCAGGATGCTCGAGATCCCGTTGTAGAAGCCGGTCTCAATTTGCGCTTTGATGCGGTCCAGATCGTCCTCGGTGAAGCGCTCCTCCTCGAACCGTTGGAACGCCTGCCCGATCGCGGTCTCGACGTCCGACAGCGACTTACCGGGGAACGCACGAATGCGAATACGGAACGAGCCTGCCATCTCCCGGCTGCGTTGGAACGCCGACACCGACGGCGCCAGCTTCTCCTCCTCCACGATCACCTGGTACAGCGGCGCCCTTTTTCCATCGGAGAACAGCTCCCCCAGCATGCTGAGCGCATAGGCGTCTGCCTCGAACTGCTGCACGGTCGGGAACACCATGTTGAGCTCGGGCGAGCGGGCAAAGTTGTCCTCGTGAAACGCCCGCTTGGTCTCGGTAAGCGTCGCGGTGCGTGGCTCGGGCTCCGACATGGCACCGGCTGCAGGGATCTCGCCGAAATACTTCTCGACCCAGGCCTTGGCCTCCGCGACGTCGAAGTCGCCGGCGATCACGAGTGTCGCGTTGTTGGGCCCGTACCAGGTCCGGAAGAAATCGCGGACGTCCTCCACGGTCGCGTTCGCGAGGTCTTCGAACGAGCCGATGACCTGCCAGTTGTACGGATGGTCCTCGGGAAAGAGCAGCTTGTCGATCACGTGGCCGGTATGCCCGTACGGGTTGTTGTCGACCCGCTGCCGCTTTTCGTTCTGTACCACGGCCTGCTGATTGACGAACGCCTGCTGCGTCACCGTTGGCAGCAGGTAGCCCAGTCGGTCGGCCTCGAGCCACAGCGCCATCTCGAGCGCGTTCTTGGGCACGACCTCGAAGTAGATCGTCTGGTCGGATGACGTCCCGCCGTTCAGGGTCCCGCCGGCGTCCTGGATCTTCTGAAAGAACTGATCCTCACCGACGTGCTGGGACGACTGGAACATCATGTGCTCGAAGAGATGCGCGAACCCCGTGCGACCCACCTCCTCGCGGTTGGACCCGACGTGATAGAGCACCGCCACCGCGGCGATCGGATCCGAACGATCTTCGTGGAGCACGACGCTTAGCCCATTCTCGAGTCTGTACATCTCGTAGGCGATCTCGAAATCGGGATCGGCCTGGCAGCCGACCAGGAACGGAGCGACGAGGGCGGCACCCACCAGCGCGCGCCAGGACGTGAATCGCATGGAAATCCCTCCCAAGTGGCGGACGCGGTCACCCGCCGGCTGAGTAAACGTGGATCTGGTTCAAGGTACGGACGGGTCGGTACGAGGGTAAGTGGCACTCCTGTCCGATCGAGGCGGCCTGCTGATGCTTTCGCACGCTGGTCGGCGTCGAGGGACGGAAAACAAGGACGGTCAAAGACGGTCGAGGACTTCGTCGTCGAGCGCGAGTTGACACCCACGTGACCTGCTGAGAACATGGTATGATACGGCCTTGCAGTTGCCCAGTCGCGCTGGACTCTCTCTCATGGAAAATGGAGGCCGCCACGCCATACCTGCCATCTGAACACCGGTACGACGCGATGCCGTACAACCGCTGCGGCCGGAGTGGTCTCAAGCTGCCGGCGGTGTCACTCGGGCTGTGGCACAACTTCGGCGGTGTCGACGTGTTCGAGAACGCCCGAGCCATGATTCACCGGGCGTTCGACCTAGGAATCACCCACTTCGATCTCGCCAACAACTACGGTCCCCCGTTCGGCTCCGCTGAGGAGACGTTCGGCCGGATTCTGCGGCAGGACCTTGGGGACTACCGCGACGAGCTGATCATCTCCTCCAAGGCGGGCTGGGACATGTGGCCCGGCCCCTACGGCAATTGGGGCTCGCGCAAGTACCTGCTCGCAAGCCTCGATCAGAGCCTCGAGCGTCTTGGGCTCGAGTACGTCGACATCTTCTATCACCATCGCCCCGATCCCGAGACGCCGTTGGAAGAGACGATGGGCGCGCTCGACGCCGCCGTCCGTCAGGGCAAGGCGCTCTATGTCGGGATCTCGGCCTATTCGCCCGAAGAGACGCGCCGTGCGGCGGGCCTGCTGCGGGACCTGGGGACGCCCTGTCTGATCCACCAACCTCGCTACAGCATGTTGGATCGGACGGTGGAGGATGGCCTGTTAGCCGCGCTCGAGGAGGAGGGCATCGGCTGCATCGCGTTCTCGCCGCTGGCGCAGGGCGTGCTCACCGACCGGTATCTGGACGGCATCCCGGACGACTCCAGGGCGGCCAAGCCCCACGGTTTTCTCAACCGCGGGGAAATCACCGATCACGTCGTGGGGCAGGTGCGCCGGTTGCGCGACATTGCTCGAAAGCGCGGCCAGTCGGTGGCGCAGCTGGCGCTGGCGTGGGTGCTACGTCACGCGGGAGTCACGTCGGTCCTGATCGGCGCCAGTCGCGTCGAACAGATCGACGACAGCGTCGCCGCGCTCGAGCACCTGGCATTCCCCGACGACGAGCTCCAGGGGATCGATCGCATTCTGGCTGGGTGATGCTGCGCGGACAATGCCTCGATGAGCATTGCGATGAGCCCGCCCCGGCTCTGCCCCCGACAGCACGGAACAGGCGATCGGGACGGCGCAAACTCGATACCCGCACGGAGGTGGTGGTGCTCCGCGCAGTCTAACGCCTCTCGAAAGACACGAAGGCGACCTGACGACTATCAGGTGACCATGAAGGAACATTGATGGTGCCCTGACCACCCAGGAAAGGCGGTGTCAGGTCACGCACCGAACCATCGCGTACATCCATGATACGAAGCGTGACCTGCTTGCCGAACGGGTGTGCCTCGCCGTGGTCTTCGAGGTAGGTGAGAAACACCACCCAGCGGCCATCGGGCGACGGGTGCGGAAACCAGTTGGAGTGAGCGTCGCGGGTGAGTTGTTCGGCCCGACTGCCGTCCGAGCGCATGCGCCAGATCTCCATCGTTCCGCTACAGAATGAGTTGTAGTAGATGAGCTCCCCGTCGGGTGCGTAGTCGGGGCCGTCATCGAGACCGGAACAGGTGGTCAGCCGCCGCTCCTCTCCACCGCTCACCGGGATTGCATAGATGTCCCACTCGCCGTCGCGGAGCGCGGTGTACGCGAGCGTCCTTCCGTCAGGAGACCATCCATGCCAGAAGCTCGGGGCCTTCGCCGTGACCTTCACCGGTGTCGGACTGCCTTCGATGGGGAGGATGTAGATGCTCGACGCGAGCCAGTCCTGCCCCGGGTCTGTAATGTGCTCCTCGGCGTGATGGCTCAGAACCAGGCTTCTGCCATCAGGTGAGATGCCGTGATCGTTGTTTGCCCGGGTCGCGAAGCCCGTTGGGATTTCGTCGAGGCGCATGTCACCGCCGGCGCGCAGACGATAGAGCCGGCCCGCACTGTTCACGACAAAGAACCGCCCGTCAGGTGACCAGTTTGGAGCCTCGAAGTGCCGATCGTCGCTGTAGACGGTCTCGATACGTCCGGATTGAATATCAACCGTCTGGAGTACACTACGGATCGTGTCGCCAGCCTGGCCGACAACGCGACTCGGCACGACTAGGCTCGATAGGAATAGGAGAAGAAGGGGAAGCAACCTGGCAATCATGGACGACACCGTGGTTTGAGCCGTATTTGACCCGTTCGAGACCTGTAACTTACCCCAAAGACACCGAGCGTGGCACAGTCGGCACCCATTTGAGGTTCGGGTCTCAGCACTGCGCACAACACTTGCTTGACACCGAAATTTCACCGGTGTACTGTGAGCGGAGATTTCCCCTATGTGCTTGGGCGCGTGGTCCTGATTTGCGTGCGGCCAACCCCTCCAAGAACGCGCGGCGCTGGGCGAGCTGGATGCCGTGACTGCCGATGCCAGACCGCGTAAGCCAGGAGCCTTCAACAATGCCCGCCAGGCCGTACATTCTCGCCGAGACAACATGGAAGACCGTTCGTGAAATGGAGTACGATGTCGCGATACTCCCCTGGGGCGCGACGGAGGCTCACAATTACCATCTGCCCTACGGCACCGACAACTTCGAGTCCGAGCATATTGCCGCCGAGGCTGCTCGGTTGGCCTGGGAAGCCGGCGCGCGAGTCGTCGTGCTGCCTATCCTCCCCTTCGGCGTGCAGACGGGCCAACTCGACATTCCCTTCTGTCTCAACCTCAACCCAAGCACGCAGGCCGCCGTGCTGGGCGATCTCGCGCGGAGCCTCGAGGGCCATGGCGTCCGCAAACTTGTGATCCTCAACGGGCACGGCGGCAACGATTTCCGGTGGGCGATCCGAGAACTCCAGCCGCAGCTAAAGATCTTCCTGTGCGTGACGAGCTGGTACCAGGTGGTGGACGCCGGAGGCTACTTCGACGACCTTGGCGATCACGCGGGCGAGATGGAGACCAGCATCATGCTGCACATCGCACCGGCGCTCGTCCGTCCGCTGTCCGAGGCCGGTCAGGGAAAGGAACGCCGCTTCCGTATCGCCGCGTTTCGCGAGCGATGGGCCTGGGCGCCGCGCCAATGGACGCAGGTTTCGACCGATACAGGCATTGGAGATCCCGGCGCAGCGAGTCGGCAGAAAGGCGAACGATACACGGCGGCCGTCGCCGAACGCCTGAGCGGTTTCCTCGTCGATCTCGCCGCTGCGGCCCCAGACGACCTGTACGAGAAAAAGCCCATGGCGCAATCCGGACGGTATCGCCACTCCCTCGGCGATCGCGGCGCCGGCGAACGCAGCGACGCGACCGACAGGACGTAACCCAGTCACACCGGCAGCACTTCACATCGCTCGGCCATATGATTCCCAGCCCACACCGTCAGCGCTGCCTGGGAGACGCTTTCGGCCGACATAACTCTGGTACTGAAGATCTATGAATTTCGCTCACCGATATTCGGCACTGCTCTTGGCGTCTCTTGTCAGCGTGACCGGTTGCGACCGTCAGGAACACGGTGCTCCGTTATTCAGACTCCTGAGCCCGGATCAAACCGGAGTCACGTTCGTCAATACCATCACGACCAGCGATGCCGTGAATGTGCAGACCGATGCGTTCGTGTACAACGGCGGTGGCGTGGCCATCGGTGATATCGACAACGATGGGCTGCCGGACATCTTCCTCACGGGCAATATGGTCTCGAGCCGCCTGTACGTGAACAAAGGAGACCTGCGGTTCGAGGACATCACGGAATCGGCAGGCGTCGCGACAGACACGTGGGCCAACGGGGCCAGCATGGTGGATATCGACAACGACGGCTATCTGGATATCTATGTTTCCGTCTCCGGACCCAAGTGGTCCACCCCGGAAGAACGAACCAACCTCCTCTTTCTGAATAACGGAGATCGTACCTTCACCGAAGCAGCGGCGGCATACGGAATCGATGATACGGGCTTCAGTACCCACGCCGTCTTCTTCGATTACGACCTGAACGGACATCTCGACCTCTTCCTGCTTACGAATGATCCCGCGGGTTTCGCACGCGGCGAGGCAGAAAGGCACCCTTCAGGTATGCGCAGTGAGAGCCCCACCAGTTACGATCGATTCTACCGCAATAACGGCGACGGCACCTTTGCGGACATATCTGAGGACGCAGGGATCGTGCGGGAGGTCGGGTTTGGACTCGGCGTCGTTGTGGCAGACCTGAACGGGGATGGATGGCCAGATATCTACGTCTCCAACGATGACACGCCCAGCGATGTCTTGTATGTCAACAATAGGAATGGCACGTTCACCGACAAAGCTGCTACGTGGCTCAAGCACACGAGTTTTGCCGGCATGGGTATCGATATAGCCGATTTCAATAATGACGGTTGGCTCGATGTGATTCAGATGGACATGGTGCCTGAGGATCTCCAGGCACGGAAGCGGTCGACCGGAGCGATGACCTACAGCAGCATCATGGAGCTCCGCCGCAGAGGATTTCACCAGGGTTACAGCGCCAACACGCTGCAGTTGAATAACGGGGTCATCCGAGGCAGCGATGCCAGTTTCAGCGACATTGCCCAGATGGCTGGCGTCGCCCACACGAACTGGAGTTGGAGTGCCCTCTTTGGCGACTATGACAACGACGGATACAAGGACATCTTCATCGCCAACGGCTATCCCAAAGCAGTCATCGATTTCGACTACCAGGTGCGGATGTACGCCGTACGCCGGGCCGGCAACGATCAACGAGCACTGGAGATGCTGGACGAGCTGCACAGTTACGACGTATCGAACTACGTCTTCCGGAATGAGGGAGACCTGACGTTCAGCAACAAGACCAACGCATGGGGGATGCACCACCCGGGCTTCTCGTACGGCGCAGCCTACGCCGACCTGGATGGCGACGGCAGCCTCGATTTCGTGATCAACAACATCGACGCTCCTGCGTCGATCTATCACAACGTCCGACCCACAGGCGACACGAACCACTACCTGCAGATCACGCTCGCGGGGGAGTCTCCCAACAGGCGGGGGCTCGGATCCAAACTGACCCTGAGGGCCGGAGGACAACGGCAGTACATCGACCACAGCCCGTACAGGGGATACCAGTCAAGCATGGACGACAGGATTCACTTCGGGCTCGGTGATGCCCAGCGCGTGGATAGCCTGGAAGTGGTCTGGCCCGATGGACGCTATCAGGTGCTGACCGATCTGCAGGTCGATCGCGTGCTCACCGTACGACAACGAGATGCAGCAGAGAAGAAGGGGCCCAATACCTCCGCTCCTGCTGACCATCGTATGTTCCAGCCAATGGATCCCGGCAAAGGGCTGAAGTACATGCACCGGGAAAAGGCGTTCGTCGACTACAGCGTCCAACCGCTGCTGCCGCATATGCTTTCCAGGCAGGGGCCTCCGCTCGCCGTGGGCGACGTGACCGGTAACGGCCTGGATGACGTCTTCATCGGGGGGGCGGCAGGCTTCCCAGGTACCCTGTTCATGCAGCGAGAGGACGGCAGTTTCGTCGAAACCACTCACCGTCAACCCTGGGCGGCGGACAAGGATTACGACGACTGGGGGGCCCTGTTCTTCGATGCCGACGGAAATGGGCTGCTGGACCTGTACGTGGCCAGCGGCGGGTATCATCTCTCCCCGGTTTCGGGTTTGCTGCAGGACCGCCTCTATATGAACCAGGGCGGCGGCAGGTTTGTGAGGGATACCGCGGCACTACCGCAGATGCTCACCAGCACGGCCAGCGTCACGGCCGGCGATTTCACGGGCGATGGCCAATTGGACCTGTTCGTCGGTGGCCGCCTGGTGCCGAGGAACTATCCCTATCCGACCCGAAGCTATGTGTTGCGCAACGATGGAGGCCGCTTCACCGATATTACCGAGATGGCCGGCCCGGAGTTGGTGCAACCCGGAGCCATGATCACGGATGCGGTCTGGATGGATTTCACGGCCGACGGGCGCTTGGATCTGGTCACTGCAGGCGATTGGATGCCGGTCGAGTTCTACGAAAACGATGGAGAACGCTTGCGCCGTATCACTGGTTCGGTGGGCCTGCCTCCGATGCTGGGGTGGTGGTACAGTCTCGACGCAGGAGATTTCAACAACGACGGCCGTCCGGATCTCGTGGCAGGAAATCTGGGTTTGAACTACACGTTCACGACATCACCGAAGAGCAGGTTCGGGGTCTATGCGTACGATTTCACCGGGAATCTGACGACGGACATCGTGCTCACTCAGGAGATAGACGGGACGGAGTATCCCTTTTTCGGGTTCGCGACATTGGGCAGGGAGATCTACACCGTCGGTCTGAAGTTTTCGACCTACGAATCGTTTGCGAAGGCTCCCATTCGGAACGTGTTCAATCCCTCTGAACTGAAAGAGGCCGTCCACTACCAGGCGGACACGTTTGCCAGTGTCTACTTGCAGAACGATGGAGATGGAACCTTCACCTTGGTGCCGTTGCCAAACTTCGCGCAGCTATCACCGATCAGGAGCATCATTGCCCACGACGTGGACGGCGATGGGAATCTCGATCTGATCGTGGCGGGGAACCTGTACTACTCCGAACCCAACACGCCCAGAGCCGATGCAGGCAACGGGGTCTGGCTCAGAGGTGACGGCCATGGCGCCTTCACCCCCGTTCCTCCACGTACGAGCGGCTTCCTGGCTCCCCTGGAGGTCACGGATCTGGCCCTGATCACCATGCCGACGGGGAAGGCCGTCCTGGTTGCGAACAACGGCGATTCACTTCAGGGGTTCACGATCAGGGGCCGGTAACCGCAGCGTGAAGATTGCGGAGCGCGCGATGCCAGTCGCTCCGCTACGCCACGAGCCCGGTCCCGACGTGCAGTCGGGACCGGGCTCTCCGTGTGCAGGGTAGTGTGGCGAAGAATGTACGGTGTTGCTCACCACCCCGGGTTCTGCTGCAATCGATCCTCACCCTCGACCCGGCTCAATTCGATCTGAATCGGAGGGATGGGGAAAAGGTTGTATCGAGCTGTAAATGCGGTCGCAGCTGTAAGGAATGGTCTCCTGGTTCCTTCTACCGCGAGGTAGGCATTGAGGACCTGCTCGGCGATTCCCCAGCGTCGTAGGTCAAAGAACCGCTGGCCTTCCATGGCCAATTCCAGCCGTCGCTCATAGCGAACGGCCGTTCTGGCAGCAGCCTGGTCCGTCCACGGGCCCGGGTACAGGCCGATCTGGTAATCAGCCCACGTAGTGGAGGGATCGTTGATGGCGACGGCGATGTTGCTGGAACTGGTCCCCGGTCCCTGCGCCGCCATACCTGCCCGGGCTCTGATCTCATTGACAATCGCTCGGGCCTCCTCGAGCGACCCCGCCTCGACGTTCGCTTCGGCCAGTAACAGCAGCAGATCCGCATATCGGTAGATGTGGATGTTCATGGAACTCAGTTGCGTATTCACCCAGCCGACATTGCTCACGGCGCCACTTGCCGATTCATAGGCGCTCTTTTTTGCACTGTACGGGCCTCCATATGCCGGGGCCCGGATCCAGCCCGGCGCGTGGGCTCCCCAATCCTTGTAGGGGACACCATCCCTGCCGACCGTCCAATCCAGCCGCGGATCCAGTGCCATAGCGGCTGAGGCTGTGGCGTCGAGATTCGCATCTCGGGCATTCCAGTTAGGATCCGTCAAAGCCAACGGGAGTCCAGTAACGGCATCAACCGCGAAGAAGTTGACCAGGTTTTGCGTCGGCTGGTGAAAACCGCAGCACCCGAACGGGCTGCCGGAATGCGGGAAATTCAGGCGTTCGCCATAGTTCGCGTTATTCCCGTCGGGCTCGCCGTCATTGGCGGAGGCCTGATACGCCAAGATGGTTTCCGGACCGTTGGAATACTGCTGGAAACCGGTCCAGACCCTGCTGAAGTCCTGCTCCAGCGCGTACGGCCCGCTCGTCCTGACATCCCCCAAAGTGGTAATTGCGCCGGCATAGTCGCCGGAATAGACCTGCACTCGGCCTTTGTAGGCTTTGGCCGTCCACTGCGTCGCCCGCCCGACATCATTTTGGGTCGCCGGCAGCAGCTGGATGGCTTGGTCGAGATCGCTCAGGATGCTCGCGACGGGATCCACGCCCACATTCGACTTGCGAAAGTCGGTGTCATCCTCAGTGTAGTAGGGAATGTTCGCCCACATTCTCCAGGCTTCGAAGTGAAAGTGCGCCCTCAAGAACAGGGCTTCTCCCCTGATGCGCTCCTGGTTAGCCTGGGAGATCTCAGCCGGGTTGTTTTCAACGACCGCGTTCAGCAGCTTTATCGTGGCATTGGCTCGGACCACCCCTTCATACGAGCCGCGCCACTTATCGTTCAGATAGCTCTCGGCCTGGCCGGTCGTCCAATTGTACAGCTCGAGGTCTGTAACATTGGGCTGGTCACTGGCCTCGGAGCCTTTGTAGGAATCATCGCTGGTCACATCTCCCCACACCCAGTTGCTGGCGGCGGTTCCCCAGTCACCGCCGACGCCATTGTTCCAGTCCAACACCCTGTAGGCGGCAATGAGTGTGCCTTCCACACCCGCCTGATTCGCCAGCGTCTGCTCATCCAGTGCTCCCTGTGGGGCGCCCTCCAGAAAATCTCCACACGCGTACGTGGCGCCCGTCACCAAAATCAGGAAGGCCGTCCCGGACAGCAGCCTGGACCGATATAGCGCTTTCATCATCTTCAGTCCCCTTGCAAGAGACGGTTCACTAGAATGCGGCACTGATGCCAATGCTGATCGTCTTGTTACTGGGATACGCCCCACGGTCGACACCCCGGTACTGATCCCTGATGTCGCCGGCTGCTCCGAATGTGCTCGCCGCGGGCAGCGCCGGATCGAGACCCGAATACCCTGTTATCGTGAACAGGTTTTCCGCCTGCACATAGACTCTCGTCTCCGGGACGAATGACTGCGGAACGCGATACCCGATTTGCAGATTTCGCAGCCTGACGTACGATCCGTCCTCGATATAGAAACTGCTGATTTGCTGACCGCTGAACGTATCGTTCGCATCCAGTCTCGGATACTTGGCGTCCGTCTTGCCCGGCTCCCAGGAATCGGTTAGCAGGTCGCTTCGCACGTTGGTGCTGAAGTTGCGGAACACGTAGAATTCCTTCTGGACATCGAAGATCTCGTTCCCAAACGTGCCAAACACGGTTGCACTGAAATCAAACGCTCCCATTTGAAGCGCAAGATCCAGCCCGGCAGTGAAATCCGGATGCGGACTGCCGATAATCCCTCGGTCTTCCAAGTTGATCTGTCCATCCCCGTTCACATCTCTGAACCGGATCCGGCCGGGAGCCGCACCGTCCTGGGTCGCGTGGGCAGCGACTGCAGCGTCATCTTCAAAGAAGCCATCCGCCTCCAAGCCGTAGAACGAACCGATCGGATAGCCAATCTGGTTGATGACTTGATTGCCATACCGCGTCTCGATCGGACCGTAGAAGAAATCCTGCACGCCGTCGATCCGTACGATCTCATTGCGGTAGTGGCTTCCGTTGAAGCTCGCACTCCACGTGCCGGCGCCGACGGTTCCCGTGTAGCCGAGGGAGAAGTCGATGCCGCGGTTCTTCATCTTGCCGATATTGACGATGGGGGGAGCCGCCACTCCAGCCGCACCCGGCGTGGGGGGGTCGAACAGCAGATTATCCGTCTCCCGCTGGTACACGTCGATGACCAGACTGGTGGAGCCGCCGAAGAACTCGAGATCCAGACCCGCGTTGATCGACTGGTTCTCTTCCCACTTCAAGTCGGGGTTCCCCAACGACGTCTGCCGAAATCCGGCCGCGATTGTGTTGCCTCCCTGAATGGCGTAGAAGGTATCACCCCTGCCGCCACCGAACTGGCTCACGATGCGCCCGGTCGGGATGCTCTGGTTTCCGGTCAGGCCCCATCCGAACCGCAGCATGACGTTGGTGAAGAACTGGTTGTCCTGCATGAACGGCTCCTGAGACATTCTCCATCCCACACTGAATGCCGGGAACGTTCCCCACCGGTTGTTCGGCCCCAGTCTGGACGAGCCGTCTCGTCGCACCGTGGCGCTCAAGTGATACCGCTGCGCGTAGTTGTAGTCGACCTTGCCGAAGAAGGACAACAGCGCGCCCGTACCACCGGAGCTGCTCACATTCTTGGTGTCCGGATCACCGATGGCATCCTGAATGTATCTGGCATTGATGTCGGTGGTGATCAGGTTGTTGATACTGGAGGCGTTGAATCTGCTCCGGTTCTGATTTGCTTCCTGCCCGAGCAAGACGTCGACTTCATGCCGTCCGGCAAGCGTCGTCGAATAGCTCAGGGTGTTACTCCACGTCCAATCTCTGAACGTACTGTAGCTCTCGTTGATCCCATTGGAAAATGACGGCTCGGAGAGCTCAGGGTCGATGGGATCGTATCCTGTGATCGACTGCTCGTTCAGGTTGAACCCGAACTTCGTCGTGAGCTGTAATTCCTCCGCGAGTGTCACGCCCGCAAAGACGTTTCCGAAGACCTTGATGTTCTTGCCAATGTCGTCCTTGTTGGCCCACGCCTCCTTGAGCGGATTCGACTGATTGCCCAGGGTGACGGCCTTCCCGGCGGCAAAGTTCCCGCCAACGTCATACACGGGGACGACGGGCTGCATCAGGATGTTCTTGCCGAGAATGCCGCCTTCGGCGAAGCCACCCGGGTCGCCCGCTCCACCGACAAACTGCTCGAACGCGACCGCGAGATTCTCACCGACGGTGAACCGGCCGTGCTCGAACTGGGTGTTGACGCGAGCACTGCCGCGCTGGAACCGGTTGAACGCTGCGGTGCCCTGCTGATTGAGGTAATTGAGAGACACGTTATAGCCGTGACCCTCACCACTCCCTGACATACCCAGGTTGACGTCCGTGACGACCGCGGGATCGAATACGGCATCCCACCAGTTCGTCCCGGCGCTGCCGGGCATGATCAATGTGTTCGGAAACGAATACGTATTCTCATCCACGGTCGTCGTTTGATTGACGCCGTCGTTGGGCCAGATGTACGCAGGTACCGTGGGATTGTTGGGATCTCCATACACGTTGGTCGGCACGGGCAATCCCGCGTTCTCGTAGCTTCGCTTGACGATCTCGTGGTAGTCCAGCGCATCGAGGATCAGGAAATCGTCATAGCCGCGGACAGGGGTGGCCATACCCGTCTTCACATCCACCGTAAACCGGGGCGTGGTCGAGCTTCCCCGCTTCCGGGTTTCGATGATGACGACGCCATTCGTCGCCCGAGACCCATAGATGGAAGCAGCCGATGCGTCCTTCAGGACCTGTATCGACTCGATATCGTTCGGATTCAGCCAGTTGATGTACGTGTCCTCGGTTGGCGTGCCATCGATGATGTACAGGGGGTCGTTGTTCTGAAAGGAACTGACGCCCCGAATTCGCACGGTGGTTCGTGAGCCGGGCGAGCCACTGGCATCGACCGTGACACCGGCAACCCGGCCATCCAACCTCTGGAGCACACTTGCCGACGACTGTTTGGCCATGCTCGCCACGTCGACACTCGAAACCGCACCGGTGATATCGGCCCGCCGTTGCTCTGTGTACCCCGTCACGATGAGCTCATCCAGCACCGCCACCGCCGGTTCCAGGACGACATCGACAATGCTGCGCCCGGCGACGTTGAGCGCGAGCGCGCGGTACCCGATGAACGAGAAGACCAACACTCCATCTGCAGGAGCCGTGATCGCGTATCTCCCGCCCGCATCGGTCGTCACGCGGATATCGGTCCGCTGGACTCCTACGTTGACCCCCGCAAGGAATTCACCAGAAACGGACGTGACGATTCCGGAGACCTGCACCTGCTGGCCGAGCGCAGTTCCGACAAGAACCAGCGCGAACAGCAGACTCATCCCCACACCGCGGAAGAAGTCGAAACGGCCCTTCCGGAATGGGGGTCTTCCCTGTGGCATTCGTTGCATGGCAAACGCCTCCCTCATGCTGCGGGTCATGGCCTGGCCTTCAGGCCTTCCTTCGCGATCTGTTCGCGATACGTGATGAACTGTCGCTTCCGCGCCTCAAGGACACCGGTGAGCGTCATGGATACTAGCGCACGAGTCCCGATCTGTCAGATCGGGCTCTTGGACGGTCAGTGACGACAGGTTGTAGACGCAATTGCTCGGATACGACGGTTCCGGCGAATTCCCGGGCAACGCGGAGGGTCCGCTCGTTGCCCCACCCAATACAGGAAGACCCGGTCGTTCCGCCAGACGTACCCCTGCCACCACCACAACAGTCTCGTCGTCGCTCGCGCTCACACCGCGATGCGCGTCCAGCGGCGGGACCCCGGGCCTACCGAATCAAAATACTATCGATCCTGTTTATACGTGATCTGGCAGGTCATGGCAAGAGCCCCCCAGGGCGAAAATGGGAGTGAAGTGATCCTATATGTTTGGGAAATAGTCATTCATCGGTCGCCCGGACGCTCGCAGAGGCCGCGTCTCCGTGCCGTCGACTCGATCCTTGTCGGAGACCTCACCGGACTGACCACCGACACCCTCCCACCCACTTCCTCCACCATCACGTCCCTGGCGCCAGCAAGGACCTCGCAGCACCTTCGAGGAAACCCAGGAGTTGCCCATGCTGAGACGTGACGTGATTCGAGCCGTCGCCACCGGGCTCGCCCTTCCCACCATCGACGCGCTCACGCCGGAAGCCATGTGGGCGGCAGCGCGGGCAGTCCACAACCGGATTCGCCGCGCGCGACAGGATGGGGCGCTCCTGGCGCTCTCGGAACACCAGAACGCCATGGTGAGCGTGCTTGCCGAGTTGATCATCCCTGAGACGGACACCCCCGGCGCAACGGCCGCGCAGGTCAACCGCTTTGTGGACGTCATGCTGGCAGAGTGGTTCGACGAGGATGGGCGAGAGGCGTTCCTGCGCGGCCTGGTGGCCCTGGACGCCCGCAGCGTGAACACGTTCGGCACGCCGTTTCTGGAGTTGGACGAGGTCCAACAGAGCGTCCTGCTCCGCGGATTGGACGCCGAGTTGGCCGCGCTGCGGCAGCTGGACCGGCCGACGAACGATCACTTCTTCCAGCAAATGAAGTGGCTCACGTTGTACGGCTATTACACCTCGGAGGTGGGGGCGACCCAGGAACTGGAGCAGGTGATCGCTCCCGGTCGCTACGACCCGTGTGGGCCGGTGAGGCGGGAGGCATCGGGACAATGGGAATGAAACAAGCAGTGTACGACGCCATCGTGGTGGGCTCCGGGGTATCGGGTGGCTGGGCCGCCAAGGAACTGACCGAAGCCGGTCTCGAGACCCTGGTGCTCGAAGCGGGTCGGGCAATCGACCCGGCAACCGACTACGTCGAGCATGAACCCGCCTGGCATTTCCGGTTCCGCGGCCTGGGCGACCGTCAATCCCTGGCTCGGCGACAGGCCGTGCAACGCACCTGCTACGCGTGCGATGAAGCCGCCAGCAAGTTCTTCGTTGACGATATCGACAACCCGTATTCCGTGCCGGACGACAAGCCGTTCCTGTGGATTCGCGGGCGGCAGGTGGGCGGGAAATCGATCATGTGGGCTCGCCAGTCCTATCGCCTGAGCGACCTCGACTTCGAGGCCAACGCACGGGACGGCCACGGTGTCGATTGGCCCATTCGGTACGACGATATCGCACCCTGGTACGATCACGTCGAGCGCTTCGCCGGCATCAGTGGAGAGAGGCTCGGCCTGGCTCAGCTTCCCGACAGCCAGTTCCTGCCGCCAATGCCGATGAACTGCGCCGAACAGTTCGTGAAGGAGGGCATCGGTCGTGCGTACGGGCGGGAACGCGTGATGACGATCGGCCGCGCGGCGGTATTGACCGTAGACCACAACGGCCGCGCCGCGTGCCACTACTGCGGACCGTGTCATCGTGGCTGCATCACACGCTCCTACTTCAGCTCGCTCACCGCCACCCTGCCGGCAGCCGCGGCGACAGGGCGTCTGACGCTCCGACCCGACAGCGTGGTCGCGGAGATTCTCTTCGACGCGGACACCGACCGGGCCCGGGGTGTGCGGGTGATCGACGCCGTCACGCATGAGGAGATGGAATTCCGCGGCCGCGTCGTATTCGTCTGCGCGTCCACACTCGAATCCACGCGCATCCTGCTGAATTCTACCTCGCCGCGATTCGGCACCGGACTCGGCAACTCGAGCGGTGAGCTGGGGCGCAACCTGATGGACCACACGATGGGCGGAGGCGCGAGCGGCACGGTCCCCGGTTTCACGGACCGTGACGCCTTCGGACGCCGGCCCAACGGCATCTACATTCCGCGCTTCCGTAACGTGACGACCGCGCACCCGGACTTCTTGCGTGGCTACGGATTCCAGGGTGGTGCAGGGCGCAGCGGCTGGGGACGGGGCATGTCCATGCCTGGATTCGGCGCTGACTTCAAGCATGCGTTGCGTGAGCCCGGACCCTGGCGCATGCGGCTCGGCGGATTCGGGGAATGCCTGCCGCGGCCCACCAACTACGTCGAGATCGACCGGGACAACAAGGACAAGTGGGGTGTCCCCACGCTCCGCATCCACTGTGTGTGGAGCGACAACGAACGGGCGCTGTTGCAGGATATGGCGGTCACGGCAGCCGAGATGCTCGAAGCCGCGGGAGTCCAGGAGGTCGAGTCGTCCATCGTGGACAACCCACCCGGCCTCACGATTCACGAGATGGGCACCGCGCGGATGGGTCGTGATCCACAGACCTCCGTCCTGAACGGATACTGCCAGTCTCACGACGTGCCGAACGTGTTCGTGACCGATGGCGCCGCGATGGCCTCGTCGGGGAACCAAAACCCCTCGCTCACGTACATGGCGCTCACCGCTCGCGCCTGTGCCTATGCCGTTGACCAGATGAAACGCCGAGAGCTTTGAGATGACCTGTCGCAGAGACTTCCTGAAGACCATCGGTGCCGCGGGCCTGGCTGGGGCGGGACTCGCTGCAACGGGATGCGGCGCGGCGTCAGCCGCCCGACGGCTGGATCGGATCGGGACGCAGCTCTACACGGTCAGATCCAGTATGCAGGACAACGTGGAACGCACGCTCGATCGTGTGGCGCAGATCGGGTATGACGAAGTGGAGTTCGCGGGATACTTCGGTCGGTCAGCGCAGCAGATTCGCCGCGTCCTGGACGACACGGGGCTGAGCGCGCCTGCCACACACATGCCGCTGGAGCCGCTGGAGAACGAGTGGGAGGCAACGGTCGATTTCGCGGCCCAGGTCGGTCACCAGTATATCGTAGTCGCCTGGATTGCCCCCGCCAATCGCACCAGTCTCGATGACTATCGAAGTATGGCCGACCGCTTCAACCGCGTGGGTGAGCGAGCCAAGGCAGCCGGGCTCACGTTTGGCTATCACAATCACGACTTCGAGTTCGAGCCGTTGGAAGGCCGGATGCCGTGGGCCGTCCTCATGGAGGGGACGGATCCCGCACTGGTCAAGCTGGAGTTGGACCTCTACTGGATCACCAAGGCCGGCGGAGATCCCTTCAAGACCTTCCGGGAGCACCCCGGTCGGTTCCCGTTGGTCCACGTGAAGGACATGGCTGCCGACGGCTCCATGGCGGATGTCGGGGCCGGCACCCTCGACTTTGCGGCCCTCTTCGCCCACAGCGACCAGGCTGGAATCCGGCACTACTTCGTCGAACACGACAACCCGGCCGACCCGTTCGCGAGCCTCGCAGCCAGCTACCGTCACCTGCACGCTCTCGAGTTCTGATGCGGGGGCGCGGTGCGAGCCGTCGCGAGTGGCTTCTCGGCACGGCTGCTGCGGTGGTCGGTGCCGCAACCAGTCCTGGCGTCCTGAGGTCCGATTCTCGTATGCCAAGTGGCCGCCTCAAGCAGTCCGTCTCCCGCTGGCCGTTCGCGAACGTGCCGTTCGATCGGTTCTGCCAAGAAGCCGCCACCATGGGCATTCGGGCGATCGACTTGCTCCGGCCCAAGGATTGGGAACGCGTGCGAGCTCACGGCCTCGTCTGCTCGATGGGCGAGCCGACCGATCGGCAGGATTTCATCGCAACCGGATTCAACGACCGCACGCACCACCCCATGCTGCTCGCGGAGCTGGAAGAGACCATCCCGCTGGCGGCTCGGCACAACGTGCCGAACGTGATCGCGATGTTCGGGAACCGAGAGGGTCGCCGTGACGGGGAGTCGATCGCGGCCTGCGTCGAAGGGTTACGGGAGATCGCCCCGCTCGCCACGGAGCACGGCGTCACCGTGTGCGTTGAGCTCCTTAACAGCAAGGTCGACCATCAGGACTACCAGGGCGATCGCACGTGGTTCGGCATCGAGGTGATCGACGGCGTCGAGTCACCGCACGTGAAGCTGCTGTACGACATCTACCACATGCAGATCATGGAAGGCGACGTGATCCGTACCATCCGCGACACCATTCAACACATCGCCCACTTCCACACCGGCGGCGTCCCAGGCCGCCACGAGTTGGACGAGTCGCAGGAACTGAACTACCGGGCGGTCGCCACGGCGATCGCCGATCAGGGATTTCAGGGGTATCTGGCCCACGAATTCAACCCCACCGGTGACCCGATGGCGGCGCTGCGTCAGGCCGTCGAGACCTGCGACGTGTAGGAACAGGGGTTTTGTAGGTCCCGCCCGTCCGATCAGGGTACGGCAACATCCCAGCGAGTTGAGCGCAACGGTGTGTCAATTGCCTTCACGCGAAGCCTGACGAGACCTTCTTCACTCGTGCTTAGCGTGAGCATGGTAGAAAGACACCAAGGCGGGTACGTTCCGACATGAAAAGGCTCTATGTCGTATCCGTCGTGCTTATCATCATCCTCCAAGGGTGCGAGGAACAAGGTCCTGGCATCAGAGAGGAACAAGGTCCCGACAGCAGTATCGACAACCTCTTCAGTGTAACTGCCCGTCCGGCCCTTGCAGCACTCCAGAACCGATGGACAGCAGCTCTAGAAGTGTCTGGGGATGAGACATTTGGCACCAATAATCATCATATCTTGAAAGACGGCTCCCCCTTCTTTGTGAAAGGGGTCGTCTATGTTCCGGGATATCCAGGATACGTACCCTGGGACATCGAGAATGCCCGATCACTTCCTCACAAACTGAGGAACAGCATTGACAGGGATATTCTCCAGATCAAGTCTATTGGAGCAAACACCATACGTTTCTGGGGTGCGCCTGCTTATTGCTACGAGTCGTTGAGAAACGCAGGAGGTCTATTCTTTATTCAGACGATCTGGGTCGACACTGAGGTTGCTGACCTGCACGACCCGGCATTCAAAGAATCCACAAAGGCCTACACACGGAGCGTGATAGACAGAATCTACTCAGTATACGGGGACACAAAACCACCCATAATCGCGTACCTAATCGGGAATGAAATAAGTGAATCATCTATCAGCTCCACAAACGCCGCTCATCCTGACATAGACCACTATGCTGGAACTTTCATCGATACAGGGCCAAACATCAATGCGGCAGAGGCTTTTGTTGCCGAAATGGCTGACTATGTGAAGGAATACGAAAAGGACACCTATGGATACGTTTCGTTGGTCTCCTACTCAAATGACATTCGGACTGCTGATCTGATAGACACGCCCTTCTTGGATTTTCGCAGTCACAATGCGTATTCCTACGCGGTTCCGTACTATCGTCCTTCTACACTGCCGGGCAGCGGTTCCGGGACACAGTTTCAGGGTTGGATTGAGGAACTCAAATCCAGGTTTAGTGATAAACCGTTGTTAATCACCGAAACGGGGTTGAGCGTTTCCCCCAACGCGCTTCGTGTGGGCCCTCCAGACTACGGCTATGGTGGAAACACGGAGACTGATCAGGCGCAAGGCCTATTACAGAACCTCGATGACATCGATTCCTCTCTGACACCTACTGCTGGTGTCATTATCCACGAATTCCTCGATGCCTGGTGGAAGTTCGGACTTGCTGATTCATTCTCACAAGATCCTGACGACATTGAAGAGTGGTTTGGATTAGTCAGGATTGTCTATTAGTGAGATGCGTAGACGGAAGTCTCCCACGCACCTCGCGCCCCTCGTCCGCTCAGGGGAGCGAGTCCAGACACATCGTACTCCCCCGCTACCCCCTCAAGGCACCTGCCGACATTTCAGCAAAATCTCGCGTTTGGCCTTCCGTGAGTCATTGATGATCTCGTAGAACTCATCGAAGTACTCCAGGGTGCGGTCGAGGCGACGCTCCTCCAACCCTTCCTGCTCGCGCCAGATCTCGTAGATCGCATCTCGGCGGTCGTTGAAGAGAGCGAAGACGGGCTCAAACTCCTCTGGTGGACGGCAGATGCCCCAGTACCGTCGGTCCCGCACTCGGCTCACGCCGACTTTGGGATCCGGTTTGGCATAGGGCGCGGAGATCACGCCGGACCAGTCGAAATCGTACGGTACCGGAATCACCGGTCCGGCCATCGTACCAATCAGCTTGGCGTTGTGACAGCAACTCGCGCCTGCCGCAGCCTGGAAGGCACTCCAATCCGTATTGCCAATCAGGAATTGAAAGACCTCGAACAGCAGCAGGCTGGGAGCATGCTGCTGATCCGGCGGGACGACGGGAACCTCGATCACTTCCCACCCGTGCCTGGTGGCCAGCATATCGAACGACTCGAGGATGAACATGTATTTGGTCAACGAGTCACGCTTGGCCTCGGTATCGATGTAGGTCGCGCGGGTAAGCCGCACGCGGACACTCTTGTCAGTCAGCTGATTGAACGTGCGGTAGATGAGATACTCCTGTAGCGTGAACTGCTCGTATTCGGATTTCGTGTCCTGACAGTGAGCGACGATCGAGAGCCGATTCTGGCCGGCGAACACCGTGTTCTCGACCTGCTGCCGACGGAAGTTGACGTGGAGATTCGGAAACCCGCAGGTTCGCTTCTGAAGCCGAAACTTGCCGCGGGTCCGCACCCGCACGTCGAGTACGACCGAATCCCCGCTCTCGTCGACGTAGGAAAGCGTGCCGGGATGGTACTCACTTTCCTGGTCCCGGTCCTTCAAGATCGTGTTGAACGGGGCCTCGATCCTCAGCTCGAGCACGTCGTGTGAGGCGAACAACGGAGCCGTCTCCGACACGCCACGCAGCGAGTCGACCGCGGCATCGGCTTGCGCCTCGAGTCCAGACGCGGCCAAGAGCGTGACCGCCAACACGGTGCACCAGCGCTTCATGTGTCCTCCTCGGCACCCTGCGATCCGCCGCGAGACAGGGGCAGCGGGCCTCCTGAAGGCTCATACAAAACGAAGATGGTCTCGTGGAGCGGCACCCGCCAGCGGAAGGGCACTCCGGTCAGTCGCCAAGACCCAAGGGCCGGCCCGCCGGTGCCGCGTCCTTTGTGTCCATCTCGTTTTCGGACTATTGTATCAGGTGAGAGATGTTGGGGCTCCTGTGGCGGATGGTGTCTCGGGTCGCTGCAGCTGCAGGAGGTGGTCGTGCACGGACGCTGGACGAGGCTCGCCGTACCCCTCGTGTGTGCCGGGATAGCGGGGTGCGGGGGGACGATACATGAGGCACCGATGCCGCCGTTGGGGCCGACACTGGAGCTCGTCAACGAGAGCGGGCTAGTGTATCGGGTGACCGTGAGTCCAGGAATCGTCGTGCAGCTCTACCCGGGTGACAACAAGTGTGTCCGGTTGGGCAAGATCCACCGACAGCGGTCGATCGAGTTCTTCGCCATGGCGGGCGGCGAGCGATACTACACGCCGCCTGAGAATCTCATGAGTGAGTCGGGCTGGGTCGTCGAGATCGGCGTACTCCCACAGTACGACGTCCTCTCCCTCCGCCCGGCGTATCCGTGCGGAGCCTAGCGCTACATGGGAATCATACCTTGATGAAGATCTGCTTCCGGTACAAGGCGTACGCCGGAATGTAGATGATGAGCATGTAGAGGACGGCATACCCCAGAGACGACAGCTTTGGCGCAATGCCAACGCTGGTCAGTCCATCCATCCAGAGTCCGTTCAGCGAAACACCCCCGAATATGTCGGAATAGAACACCACGGTGAGCATGCCGGCGAGCACATATGACGCAATGGCGTTCGCTCCATAGACTCTGCCGAGCATAGTGCCTCTCGCATACCCGAGCATGTCCACGATCAGAATGCAGGCCGCGAGACCCATGGTGCACATGCCCGCGGTCCACAGCGTATACGAGCTCGACCACAGGTTCTTGTTCAACGGCATGGACCACCCCCATGCCCCGCCGACCAGATACAGGGAGAAGCCGATGAAGAAGACCCACGTGAGCTTCCTGTAGGGATCGTCGATCGTCAGCAGCACTTTCCCGACCAGCATCCCCAGCATTCCGGTGACGATAGCCGGGAACGTGCTCATCAGTCCCTCGGGATCCCAGGTCACCTGCCAGAAGCGACCAGGGACGAGGAGGCGATCGAGCCACGCGGTGATGTTCACACCGGGCTCGTAGTTCGCCGCGATGAACGCATCGGAGATCTGGCGGATCTGCCCGATCTCCAACATCCCCCCGCTGTACTGCACCTGTCCCGTGGCCAGCGCATCGCGAATGACGTCGTCGATGGGAACGGGCACGAGGGCCATTAACACCCAGTAGGCGAGCAGGGTCGCCGAGGCGATCCAGATCTGCTGCTTCCAGGTCGTGTTCAGAAAGAGCACGGCGCAGACGAGGAAGACGATGGAGATCCGGGGTAACACCCCAACGTACCGCATGCCCTCGAGACTGAAGTTCGGCCAGAGCCAGAGGAACCACCCCAGCAGCATGATCTTGACGGCTCGGGACACGATCTTTCTGTAGAGGTCCTTCTTCTCCGCTCCAGCCTTCAGTCGCTTGGTGTAGGCGAGCGTAATCGACACGCCGACGATGAAGAGAAAGAACGGAAACACCAGATCGGTCAGGGTGATCCCATGCCACTCCGCGTGCAGCAGCGGCGGGTACACGTGGCTCCAGGACCCCGGGTCGTTGACGATCACCATGACGGCGATGGTGTAGCCCCGCAGGGCGTCCAGGGAGATGAGTCGCTTTGCCGGATCGAGCGAGTTCGTCATCGTGTCGGACTACCGCGCTTGAGAAGTGACGACGGTGGGCAGGCTGGATCTGCCACGGGGATCGAACGTGCTGAGCATGACGGTCTCGAACGTGGCGTCCAGGGGCTCGGTGTACCGTGGTGAGGCGGCCGTGGGCACGGATCCGTCGGTGGTGTATCTGACCACCAACCCCGGGTACGCCGTGTTCACGACCAGGCGGCCATCCTGCACCTTCGCGCCGGGAGGGGCAAGTCTGTAGTTGTAGCCACCGTTCAACCGATCCAGCCGCGGCAGCTCTCGCTTGCCGAGCGTATTGGCAAACACATCCCACGCTGAGTCTACTGCGTGGCCCCGCTCCTCCCGATCTGCGATGTTTCCCCATTCTGCTTGCCCGTACCATGCCCGTTCCGCCAGGCCGAGCATCTTGGGCAGGTAGTAGTACTCCAGCATGTCTTGGCCCTTCAAGGTCTCCGACCACAGTTGGCCCTGGAGCCCGAGGATATTGCTTCGACCCTCGACAGTGAGCATCTCCTTGCCTGCGAAGTCGGCATTGGTATACGGCTTGCCATCCGGGGTCGTCTTGATGGATTTGAAAACGTCATACGGAACGAATTCGAATGCATCTCGCGTGTTGACGAAGCCGCCCCAGTAGAGCCCGGGCTCCCTGGGATCCTTGTTGTATGCGAGATCGAAATAGAAGTTGGTCACGTTGCACAGGACCACCGGGTAGCCGGCGTTCGCCAGACGGTTGCCCAGATCTTCGGCGCCCCAGAGACTGTTCCAGATGTAGGGGATGACGTTCCCGGCTGCGAACTCGTCGTTCGGGGTCCACGAGCCGTCCTCCCTGAAGTTCATGGCGATTTCTTCCCAGCCGGCGGCTTGGACTCCTTTGGATGCGAGATACGCCTCGATCCGCTTGAAATAGACCTTCTGCAGGTTTCTGGGATTGTCGATCTCCGGATGTTCCTCGAGATACGTGGCGCACAGGGGTGACCTGGACCAGGCGCCCGTCGGCACTTCGTCTCCGCCGGTATGGAACACCCTGAGCGGAAAGCCGGCTTCCTCGTGCATCTCGATGAAGTCATCGATGACCGTTTCCAGGAATGTGTAGGCCGATTCCCGGCACACCGAGATGACGTTGTCCGTGTACCATTGTGCGGATCGGTACTCGGAGGCGTCGTCGGGATCGATCAGTCGATATTGCTCCGCGTCGGCTTCCCCGCCCCGTGCCATCAACCGTCGGTAGCGGTTCTCCATGGCCTTGACGGCCGCTCGTGCGTGTCCGGGGACGTTCACCTCGGGAATGATCTCGATGTGTCGCTGCCCGGCGAAGCGAATGAGATCGACGTACTGCGCACGACTGTAGAAGCCGCTGCCGTACCCGATCGTGGAGTCCGGGAACGGCCCCGACCCGTAGGACGGTTGGAGAATCTCCGCATCGTCGGTGGTGTGACCGCGGAATGCCCCCACCTGTGTCAACTCCGGGAGCTCCTCGATCTCGACTCGCCAGCCCTCGTCCTCGGTCAGGTTGAGATGCAGCTTGTTGAGCTTGTAGAACGCCATGGCGTCGATCAGGCGCTTGACGCTTGTCGCCGAATGGAAGTTCCGGCCCACATCCAAGTGCATGCCCCGATACGCGAACGCCGGTGCATCCTGGATGCGCACCACCCGCACTGGGATGGACTCGTTCGTGCGGCCGAGTGATTCGGCCGGGATCAGCGCCTTGAGACTCTGCGAGCCATAGAACACCCCGCTCGCGTCGCCCGAGATGACTACACCGTCGCTGCCGGACACGGTCAGCTCGTACGAGCCCGGGAGATCGACGTCCCGATTTTGCAGATGAATGCCGGCCCCGCTTGGTGAGCGCGATTCGGTCGGCGTGACGGATCGACCCAGGATGCCGCCGAGGAAGTCCGCGAGCAGTTCCGCCTCGGACAGCAGCCCGGGTTCGTACGTTACGGACGTCGAGTGCGTGATCTCGAAATGCCCGTCACCCAGAACCGAGGACCGCGGCGTGGGAATGAGCCGCGGTACCTGCTCGTCGGGCAGCTCCGTGATGATCGCATGCTGATCGAACAGCCATGCCGCCGTCGGTATCGGCTCCGTGTCTCCCGGCCCGCGATCCATCTGCTCGGGCCCAACGAACGGGGCTATCGAATACTCGCGCACCGGATAAAGCCGATACGAACCGTCGTCCGCGTACAGCACCGAATACAGGCCTGCCGGCGCGTCCGTTTCCTTGATCACCGCGTAGTCGCCGCGGTACGCGATCTCCATGGCCCGGCCGGGCGGAAGCCTAAAATCGTCGGTCGGCTTCATTCGGTAGAAGTCGCCGTTGATCCACTCGATCCTGACCGGCCCGGTGATGCTCTCCGCATCCACCGTCCTGGGCGACATGTTCCAGTACAGCTCCCAGTTGGCGGCCGTCAGCTCGACGTCGCTGTCGTTGCGGATGGTGAACTGCGCCCTATGTCCACCGCCTTCTGCGAAGTTGGTTTCGAGCTTCCAGACAACTTGGACGTCCAGCGTTTGCATCTCTACCGGTCCCCGGTAACACGAGTATCCGAGCACAAGCGGAATTGTCGCGAGAACCCACACTAGTCTCCTCGTCATTGCCGGACCCTCTTTGCAGTGTCGTAGGTAGATAGTAAAGGCGATAGAGGTATATGGCGGCAACGCGGTGAGACCGCCAGCATCTGCCAGCCTGCCGCCGTTGCCGATCCGCCCACCACAAATCTTGCCGATATCACGAACGAAGCCCCGAGCGCGTCGTGACGCCCGGGGCTGAGGAGTTACTCGCTCCGGCCCCTACTGAACAATGAAGGCGAGGTCGCCGAGGATGCACCAACCCAGCGCCCTCGCTCGGTCCCGCTCACTCATCCGGCCGCTTGGTCTTGATGACGATGACGCCGTTGGCGCCCCGCACCCCGTACAGCGACGTCTCGGGCGGGTACTTCAGCACCTCGATTGACTCGATGTCGTACGGGTTGATACCGGTCAGGGCCCCACCCGGTCCGGGGTTGAAGGGGATGCCGTCGACCACATACAGCGGTTCGCTGCTGCCGTAGAACGACGCCGCACCTCGAATGCGGACGGAGATGGAGCCGTTGGGATTCACTGCCACCTGGACCCCAGCAGTGCGGCCCTGCAGGAGGTTCGCGATGGACTCGTAGGACCGCTTCTGCACTTCGCTTGAGGTGATGGCGGAGGCCGTGGCTCGGTCCTCCTGCGGGGCAGCTTCGGGCTCGGCTTCGCTCGTGGTGGCGGGTCGCGCGCATCCGGACACGAAGCCGAGTAGGATACCGGCGAGCAGGGTGCGGGCCAGCAGGGCGCTGCCAGGAGACTTCTGCGAAAACCAGAGCATCGGGGGCTCCGATATTGAGGCTGTCAACCACAACATAACCCATCCGCGTTACCTCCGCACGCACGGATTCGGTCCGCCGGGTGCTCGTGTCCCGGCTGATGGTCAGACGTGTGGCGCGGCTCTTCATCTGGAATGCCGATCGACGTACCTTCTCAGCCTGATCGGTTCAACCGAGAATTCGAGACGCTGGAGCTCACCAAATGAGACTGTGCCGCGCGGCTAGCCGATTGACGATCGTCCTCCTGCTGGCGTCGAGCCTTCCCGGAGCCGCCAGCTCGCAGGCCAGCGCCATCGATCAACGCATAGACGACCTGCTTTCCCGCATGACACTCGACGAGAAGGTAGGCCAGTTGGTGCAGTACAGCGATTTCAGCGACGACAGGGCTGCGGCTGTCAGAGAGGGCAGGATCGGCTCCCTCCTGAACGTGACCGGCGCGGAGAACTCGAATCGAATTCAGCGTATCGCGATCGAGGAAACCCGCCTCGGCATTCCACTCCTGTTTGGACTCGACGTGATTCACGGATACCGCACCATCTTCCCCATTCCGCTTGCGACCGCGTCGAGTTGGGATCCCGAATTGGTCACCACCATCGAGGCAATTGCTGCGAGGGAGGCCCGCGCCTCCGGCGTCCACTGGACGTTCGCGCCGATGGTCGATATCGCGAGAGATCCCCGCTGGGGACGGATGATCGAGGGAGCGGGCGAGGATCCCTACCTCGGCTCGGTGATGGCCGCCGCGCGCGTGCGGGGATTTCAGGGGAGCGACGTCGCGTCTCCAGACCGCATCATCGCCTGCCTCAAGCACTACGTCGCCTACGGAGCGCCGGTCGGAGGACGGGACTACAACTCCGTCGATATGTCCGAGCGAAGCTTGCGGGAGATCTACCTGCCTCCGTTCAAGGCGGGCGTCGCTGCCGGAGCCGCGAGCATCATGAGCGCATTCAACCTGCTGAACGGCGTGCCGACGACGGCGAACACGTTCACCATCAACCGCGTCCTGCGCGACGAGTGGGGATTCGATGGGTTCATCGTGAGCGATTGGAACTCGGTCGGTGAACTCGTCGATCACGGGTACGCAGCCGATGGCCGCCACGCCGCTCGTCTCGCGCTCAACGCCACCATCGACATGGACATGATGGGTGGTATCTACGCGGGTCAGCTCGCGGACCTCGTTCGGACCAATGTGATCCCGGAGAGGTCGCTGGACGAGTCGGTCCGCAGAGTGCTGCGGGCCAAGTTCATGTTGGGGTTGTTCGAGAATCCATACGTCGATCCGGCCACCGAGGCAGCGGTCATTCTCCGTGACGATCATGTTGCGGCCGCGCGGGATGCCGCCCGGAAGTCGATGGTCCTGCTCAAGAACGACGGGGCGCTCCTTCCGCTCTCGGGCGACGTGGGTTCCATCGCCGTGATCGGTCCGCTGGCGGACAACGGACAGGATCTACTGGGAGCGTGGCACGCGCTGGGTCGAGCCGAGGACGTGGTCACCGTGCTCGAGGGTATTCGGCGCCGTGCCGCCCAGACCACCACCGTCACCTTTGCGCGGGGCTCGACCGTTGTCGGGCCGGACCGAGATGGATTCGCTGAAGCAGTGGAGGTTGCGCGCAATGCCGATGTAGCGATTGTCGTTGTCGGTGAACGAGAGGGAGAAACGGGAGAGGCTGCCTCGCGCGTCGGACTCGCGTTGCCCGGTGTACAACAGGAGTTGATCGAGGCCGTCCACGAAACCGGCACGCCGGTCGTGGCGGTCATCATGAGCGGTCGGCCGCTTGCCATTCCCTGGCTGGCCGAACACGTGCCCGCCATCCTGCAGGCGTGGCATCCCGGCATTCAGGGCGGCAACGCCTTGGCGGACGTGCTCTGGGGAGACGCCAATCCCAGTGGCAAGCTCACGGTTTCGTTCCCGCGGTCGGTCGGTCAAGTCCCCATCTACTACAGTCGAGACGTCACGGGACGTCCACGATCCGAATCCAAGTTCACCTCCAAGTACCTCGACTCACCCAACACTCCGCTGTATCCGTTCGGCCATGGACTGAGCTACAGTACATTCGAGTACGGCGATCTCGTGCTGAGCGCCGACACGATTGCACCGGATGGAACCCTATCGGTGAGTGCGACGGTGACGAACACAGGACGTGTCGCCGGAGCCGAAGTCGTGCAACTCTACATCCGCGACCTCGTGGCCAGTGTGGTCCGACCCGTCAAGGAACTCAAGGGCTTCACCAAGATCTTTCTCGAGCCGGGCCAGCGGCAAACCGTTCGGTTCACGCTCGGTCCGAGTGAACTCGGCTTCTACAATCAGGACATGCAGCGGGTGGTCGAGCCCGGGACATTCGCCGTGTGGGTCAGCTCGAGTTCCGATGCGGGCCTGGAGAGCAGCTTCGTCGTGAAAGGGAACTAGCGGCATCCAGCCGACGGAGGACGCATGCGCGCTATTCGGGCCACAACGATTCTCGTCCTGCTTCCGGCTGCCCTGCTCGCGCAGGGGATCTCCACACCCTCCGCCGCGAACCTGGAGGCCCGTGCTTGGTTCCAGGATGCCAAGTTCGGCATGTTCATCCACTGGGGCATCTCCGCCCTCCTGATGGACGGCGAGTGGGTCATGGAAAACCGGCGGATCGACGTCGCCGAGTATGAGCGTCTCGCGGCGAACTTCGATGCGCGGAACTTCGACGCGGATGCGTGGGTCGCGCTCGCCCGTAGCGCCGGCGCGCGCTACATCACCCTCATCACGAAGCATCATGACGGATTCGCCCTGTTCGACTCGGACGTCACCGATTGGGATGTCGTGGATCGAACGCCCTTCGGACGCGACATCGTGCGGGAGATGGCGGAGGCGTGCCGGCGCCAGGGGCTGCGGCTGTTCGTGTACTACTCGCAACTCGACTGGCACCATCCAGACTATTTCCCACGCGGCCGGACCGGCCGTCAGACCGGTCGGCCCGATGGCGGGAACTGGGACCGCTACCTGGAGTTCATGGACGCTCAGCTGCGCGAGCTGTTCTCCAACTACGGTCCGCTCGGCGGCGTGTGGCTGGATGGGATGTGGGATCGTCCCGACGCCGACTGGCACCTGGATCGGACGTACCAGATGATCCACGAGCTGCAACCGGCGGCGCTCATCATTCCGAACCACCACCAGGATCCGCTCCCGGGTGAGGACGTGCAGACGTTCGAGAAGGACCTCCCTGGGGTCAATACCGCCGGCTGGAATAGTGCGGCTGTGTCCACCGCCGTACCGCTCGAAACATCGGAGACGATCAGCGATTCGTGGGGATACCGGATCACCGATGGAAACTTCAAGTCCGTCGCATCGTTGGTTCGCATGCTCGTCGAGGCTGCAGGACGAAATGCCAACCTCTTGCTGAATGTGGGGCCGATGCCCGATGGAGCCATCCACCCCGAGCATGCTGAGCGGTTGCGCGGCGTCGGGGCGTGGCTGGAGCGCTACGGTACCAGCGTATACGGAACACGGGGCGGCCCGATACCGCCGCGGCCCTGGGGAGTCACAACCCAACGCGGTGATACCGTATTCGTGCACGTGCTGAACTGGGCCGATCCCGAACTGTCGCTGCCCCGTCTACCGCGGAGCGTGCGGACCGCCCGACTGCTTTCCACCGGAACGCCGGTGGACTTTCGCGTGGGTCGTGACGGACTCACGCTGCGGCTCCCGCCACGCGACGCCGGAACCGTAGACCAAGTTGTCCGTCTCGAACTCGCGCCGTTGCCGTAAGGGCGCACGGCCGTCGGGCACGCTCAAGTCCACCACCCATCGAGAGCGGAGTTGAACGAGCTCGCGTTGCACGGCTGGGCCGTCCGCTCCGAGTTCGCCCTCGCCGTCGTCACGGTGGTGGCCCTGCAGTTCGTGCCAGCACCCTACGGCCGGTACGAGCGTACGGGCTGGGGCCCGACACTTCCTGCGCGAGTCGGCTGGGTCCTGATGGAACTCCCGGCGGTGGCGCTCTTCGCTCTGGTCTTCTTCGCCGGCGACCATCGCTTCGACGTGGTCCCTCTCCTGTTCTTGGGCTTGTGGCAGCTCCACTACCTGAACCGGACGTTCGTCTTCCCCCTGCGCATGCGCGCCCCGGGCCGGAGGATGCCCGTCCTCATCATGTTCCTGGCCATTGGATTCAACACGCTGAACGCCTACATCAACGCCCGGTGGATCGGACACCTGGGACGCTACGGGATCGCGTGGCTCACCGACCCTCGCTTCCTGCTGGGCGCCGCGCTGTTCCTCGTCGGCTGGCTCGGGAACCTCCGTGCAGACGCGGTGCTCCGGAGCCTCCGGCAGCCCGGCGAGGCCGGGTACCGGATTCCCCGCGGTGGTCTGTACCGCTGGGTCTCCGTTCCCAGCTACCTGTGCGAGATCCTCGAGTGGTTCGGGTGGGCCATCGCCACCTGGTCGACGGCCGGCCTGGCCTTTGCCCTTTACGCGGCTGCCAACCTCGGACCCAGGGCCGTGAGGCACCACGTATGGTACCGGGAGCATTTCGCAGACTACCCGCCGGAGCGGAAGGCGCTGATCCCGTACCTGCTGTAGGGTCTCCCGGTGGGGCTGATGGCACGACCGGCCTGGCGTCGATCCTGAACCCGTCACGTCACATCGGTGTAGATTGACGACCGCGGAGGACACCGAGTGGACCGACTGAGCGAACAACTGGATCACGCGCTGGGCAGCGCGTACGCCGTCGAGCGGGAACTCGGCGGCGGCGGGATGTCGCGCGTGTTCGTGGCCCACGACACGACGCTCGATCGACGGGTCGTCGTCAAGGTCCTGGCCGAACATCTGCGCGGTGACGTGTCGGTCGAGCGCTTCAACCGCGAGATCATGGTGGCGGCCGGCCTGCAACACCCCCACATCGTGGGGGTGCTGAGCGCGGGCGTGGTGGACGAGCTTCCGTATTTCATCATGCCGTGGGTCGAGGGGGAGTCGCTCAGGCAGCGCCTGGCGACGGGTCCCCTTCCGGTCCCCGAAACCATCAGCGTGCTGCAGGATGTCGCCCGCGCCCTCGCGTATGCCCACGACCGCGGCATCGTGCACCGCGACGTGAAGCCCGACAACATCCTCCTGTCCCACGGGGCGGCCGCGCTCACGGACTTCGGCGTGGCCAAGGCGCTGCGGTCGGCGCGGGAGACCGACGCGACGGCGGCCGCCGAGACGCTCACGCAGGAGGGCACATCACTCGGGACGCCGGCATACATGGCCCCCGAGCAGGCCGCCGGCGACACCGAGATCGACCGGCGAGTGGACATCTACTCCCTGGGGATCACGGCCTACGAGATGTTGGTCGGGCAGCCGCCGTTCCACGGGAGGCCGTTTTCGGCCCTGATCGCTGCACACCTCGTCGAGGCCCCACCCCCCCTGAAGCGGCCGGACGCACCGGCGGGTCTGCGGAACCTCGTCATGGCGTGCCTGGCGAAAGACCCGGGCCAGCGTCCGCAGAGCGCCGGGGCGATCGTGACCGCGCTGGACGATCCCGATATCCGCTCGGGGACGTGGGGCGCGGCCGCGCGCCGCCGCCGCCACGTGGGAGCGATCGCGGGGGTCCTGCTCGCCGCGACCGTCGCGCTGACCGGGTACCTCACGCTGCGTTCGCGGCCGGCCGGCCCCGCAACGGTCGAGAAATCGATTGCGGTTTTGCCGCTGGTCAATGTCAGCGGCGATACCGCTGACACGTATTTTGCAGACGGCATGACCGACGAGCTGATCGGCGCACTTCAGCGGGTGCCGAACCTGCGCGTGGCCTCTCGCACGGCCGTGTTCGCCTACCGGAGGGAGACCGCGTCGCCCGAGCAGATCGGCCGCGACCTCAGGGTATCGACCCTGTTGGAGGGAACGGTGCGGCGGAGCGGCAACCAGCTGCGGCTCACGGCGCAGCTCGTCAACGCGAACGACGGATTCACGATGTGGTCGGAAACCTACCAGGCCGGCATGAGCGACGTGTTCGCCGTTCAGGACAGCATTGCCCAGGCCATCGTCGCGGCGTTGCGAGAACGATTCGGCGATAGCGACCTCGCCGTCGCATCCCGCAAGGGAACGCGCGATCTCGAGGCGTACGACCAGTACCTGCGCGGTCGGTACTTGTTCGCGAAACGGGGCCAGCAGTCGCTCCAGCAGGCCATCGAGTACTTCCAGAGCGCGATTGCCCGCGACTCGGCGTTTGCCGGAGCCCATGCCGGATTGGCGGAGGCGTACGGCGTGCTGCCCTACTACGCGCCGGTGCCACCGGACTCGATCCTCCCCCTCGGCCTCGAAGCGGCCGATCAGGCGATCGCGCTCGACTCCACGCTCGCTGCCGCGTTCGCCTCGCGCGGTAGCCTGCTGATCAACGCCTGGCGCTGGAGCGAAGCCGAGCGCGATTTCCGCACCGCTATTCGACTCGATCCCGAATACGCCTCGGCGCACCAGTGGTATGGCGAGGAGTTGCTCATCCTCGGCCAAGTCGACTCGGCCGTGGCCGAAATGCGGCGGGCCACCGAACTGGATCCGGTCTCCGCGGTTATGGCGGCATCGTATGCCATCGGGTTGGCCGTCGCCGGACACGCCGAGGACGCCCTGCGGGCGGGACGCCGAGCGGTGGAACTCGCCCCCGATGCCTACGTTGCGCATTGGCTCGTCGGCTCGGCGCTGCTCAACCTCGATCGGGACTCGGCGGCGGTAGTGGAGCTGGAGGCCGTGCGAGCCGCTGGTGCTCCACCACACACGCACGGTCTCCTGGGGTTCGCGTATGCCCGCGCGGGTCGGCGACGCGAGGCGCTGGAGATCTTACACATGCTCCAGGCGCTCCCCGACCGGACGGGCGCCGACATCGAGATCGCGCGCGTCCACCTTGGCCTGGGCCAGATCGACTCAGCCTTCGTGTGGCTCGACCGCGCAGTCGACAACCGCGACTTCAAGCTCAATGCAGAGAGCCTGTGGTCACCCATCTGGGCGCCGCTGCACCGCGATCCCCGATTCGCCGCCATCCTCGCACGACTGAACATCCCGGACGGGCGGTTAGGCGGTTGAGCGGTTAGGCGGTTGGATCACCACCCAACCCTACCAGCCTACCGTCCTACTATCCTACCACCGAAGGTACTTCCCACTCAGCTCGTCATAGAGCTTCATGAGATCCGTGACGTTCCCCTCCCTGTCAAACAGCCCGGCTTCGCCATCCAAGCGGTTCCCAGATGGCCGTGCCCTTTCCTAGATCATTGGGAAGGTTGAAGACGATGTCGTGAACTTCCCGCTTGAAATCCGAGTACTCCACGATGTTGACCGGCTTGTTGTAGCGATCGATCAGGTCATGAAGGTTGCTGTAGAGGTCTTCGAGTGTTCCGTGCCAGCGCGGATAGTAGGAGATGCCAATGATATCGAACGTCACGCCCCTGGCGATCATGTTGTCCAACCAGAACCTCGACTCGGCATTCTGCCCGCCGAGCGCGATGTGCATCATGACCGGCATGTCGGGATTGACAGCGGAGGTCCCTTCCACACCTGCCTGAAGGAGGCCGGCCAGCTGATCCAGGTTGCCGATATGACCTTCCGGCCAGAGGAGCCCGTGGTTGATCTCGTTCCCGATCTGCACCATGTCGGGCAGGGTGCCCTGCCATTCCATGGCTCTCAGGACTGCCGTGGTGTAGCTCCTCACGGAATCCTTCAACGTCTCGTAATCGAGATCGGCCCACGCCAGGGGTTTGTTCTGTTGCTGGGGGTCCGCCCAGTAGTCGCTGTAATGGAAATCCAGCAGGAACCCCAGGCCGGCATCCTTGATTCGCCTGGCCACGCTCAGCGTGGAGTCCAATCCGCAAAATCCCACCCCGGGGGAGTACCCCTTCTCGTTCTTCGGATTGACGAAGATCCTGAGGCGGATGGAGTTGAAGCCATGGTTCTTCAGTAACTCGATGGCGTCAACTTCTTGCCCATCTTCGAAGAACTTCTCTCCTCCTTGGAAGAACCTCCCTGCACCGTTCTCGATCTGCGGCAGGAAGGAGATATCCGCACCGATCATCCGATCGAAAGGCTTCGTGGTGGTTGGAAGTTGTGCCGCAGTGGGGGTCAACAGTCGGACATCGCCGGGGATAGTGTGGATCTCGTGCGATCCCGGGAAGAGCGTACCGGAACGGGCTTCCACCTTCACGCGGTCGGGTGACGTTCCGGCCTTGAATGCGAGGGTACGGACTCCATCCACCAACCTCGCCGGGGTGTACGGTACACCAGCCGTATCCGTCAGCACGGGCAGGCTCGTGCCATCCAACTCGGTGATCGTGCCATCGCCGCTCACGTAGACGCGACCCGAATCGGTGGCAGACGTGATCTCTCTTCCCACACTGTCCGATACGGCGATCCTCAGCCGTGTCCCATCGTCCCCATTGGCCAGAAGTGTGGTGCTGTAGCTCGTGAGCATGACCGAGACGGCCGTACCGGAGTCCACGCGGCTCACGGAAGAGAAGTCTGGAGTCTGACGCACATCCGTTCCGCACTGGACAAGCACGAGACCCGCGATTGCGGTCAACACGATCGACAGTGTCCTCATGAACCGTAATCTCCATTGATCTGATTCATCGTCGTTGCGGCGTGCAGGTTGCCGTGCAGATCGTCGACCCCCTCGGGCGGGCCCCGACGACTCAATGTCCGCCTCGGCCTTCGTCTTCGTTGGTCTGCCCGAGCCCCGTTCAGTTCTGGCGCATCACGACCGGACCAAGTGTCCTGTCGAGGAAGGCCTTGATCGGTGGGATGTGCTGCTCGACCGGGGGGTGATGCCCCGCACCGTCCACGAGCACAAGCTCCTTCGGTTCCCGCAGCAGGTTCCATAGCGGCAGGGCCCTGGTATTCCATGGATGCTCTTCGTCGAGCCGGCCGTTGACCACGAGCTTGGGCGGCTTGATGTATGGCGCGAAGTTGAAATTGGCCGCTTCAGGAAGCGTGGGCTGCATTCGCTCGTCAATGCCGGCGCCGATGAGGACCACGCTCCGATAGCGATCATCGACGGCTGCGAACGACAGTCGCGAGCCCGCCCCAAAACTCAACGCCACGTATGCCAATCGCTCCATGTCGATCTCGCCGCGCGTCTCGAGATAGTCGATCGCAAGACGCAGTTCCGTCGCATGCAGGACCATCAGATCCCGGAATCGCACGGAGGGGGTCGGTGGAAGAACGAAGTCGGCCGGCCACGCACGCCCCACCATCCCCTTGAAGACCACGGCGAGCACGGCACGCCCAGTCTTGATATGCGGACCGAGCACATCCTCGGCTTGCTGCCAGACCGGCTGGAAGAAGAAGGCACCCGCACTTGCCACGTACACCAGCGTCTGGAAGGGTGGGGCGGCACGCTTCGGCAGGTACAGGTACGCGAGGATCGAGTCGCCCCCGACACCGTTCAGCCACAGCTGCTCTCTCGACCAGTCCGCCGTCTCGACGACCTCGACGCCGCGGGCGCCACTCGGTTGCCGATCGTAGCGGTAGAAGCTCAACAGCGTTTCGTAAGTGGCGGCATCGACCGGGCGATACACGGGGGTGGGCGCATCGAGCTTCAGGCGACCGGCGCCCCGCTCGCCCGCGGCCGGCCCGGCGGCCCGCGCACACCGGAACCCCAACGCCGACGTCGCCGACACGCCCGGCAACGATCCGATTCCCGAGAACACATACGCCGGATCCTGCCACGAACCCCCAACGACGACGAAGCCATCACCTGCAGGGTTTGCGAGCCATTCCTTCACGTTGCCCGCCATCGCGTACGCGCCGTACGCACTGATGCCGAACCGCATGCTGTCGACCGGCATGGTACCCGCGCCCGAGAAATTCGCTCTCCGCTCCGTCTGCGCGGCGGCCGACATGAAGCCCCACGGCATGATCACGCCGCGGCGTGACGACACCCCATCGCGAGCGGCCTTCTCCCATTCGAACAACGTGGGCAGGCGCTTCCCCACCGACGCGCAAAAGGCCGCAGCCTCATACCAGGAGACGCCCGCCACGGGATGGCGGCCCTCCCCGCTCGGCGCCTCTTGACTCGTCCATGTCCGGGGGCCCGGCAATGCCGTCCGATCAACGAATTCGCTCGGGTCAACGCCATCCGCGGCGGCGTGCTGCCAGAACGCCGGTGTGGTGAAGCCGGCGGATCGCACGAACTCGCCGTATTGGTGATTCGTCACTTCGAACCGGTCGATGGCATATGGCTCGAGATCCGCGCGGAGTCCGCGGGGCACGTCGGGACTCACGAGCTCATACGGCCCTCCGGGTACTGCGACCATATCGGGCGGAATGGCGTCGGCCGCCGAGAGCGTGAGCAGCAATTCGACGGCACGGCCGTCCGTACGCAACTCGGACCGGCCGAAGGCACTCGACGCAATGCGTTCGAGCGTGGCGTACGCGTCCTTCTCGACCACGACGCGGTACTCGGCGCGCGCCATGCGCACATCTTGCAACGGCGTCGTGCCGATAAACACACTGTCGGTCCGCGTCTCCTCTCCGCTCGACGCGAGGCGCTGGAGGTACACCCTGGCCCCGGCCGGTTCCGTGCTGATCGTCAGGAGGTCGGAGACAGTCTCGAAGAGCCGGGCCAAGGTCGTATCACCGGAGAGGCGCCGCTCGGCCTCGACTGCCAGATCGAATGCCTCGATGTAGTTACCCTGGTCCGCGAATTCTTCGATCACAGGGAGTAGTGTCCGAGCCCGGGCAGTCTGGCCGCTGCGCCAGAGCGGTAACGCCACCGCCGCGACGAGCGCGATCGCCATTGTGACGCCCACGAGTGACCAACGTCGGCGTTTGGGGAGCGCCGGCGATGGCGTACAGGCATCGAGGAACGCCCGTGGCGTGTCGAACCGGGCTTCGGGCTGCTTCGCCAGCGCTCGCGTGAGTGCTGCATCGATCTCGGTCGGCAGCTCTTGACGCAGCGCGCGCGCGGAGCGCGGGGCGTCCACAAGACTGTGCGCGATGACCGCTTGAGCCGTGGGGCCCGTAAACGGTGGCTCGCCCGTCAGCAACTCGAACAACACACAGCCCAGGGCATAGATATCGCTGCGCCCGTCAATGGCCTGCTCGCCGCTGATCTGTTCGGGACTCATGTACGCCGGGGTTCCAATGGCGAGTCCGGTGGCGGTGAGCCGATCCCCGCTTACCAGTGAGACCGCGAGCGCGATGCCGAAGTCCGCGACGAGTCCCTCACCATCCTTCACGAGAATGTTCTCGGGTTTGATGTCCCGATGGACGATGCCCTGAGCGTGCGCGGCGGTGAGGGCTGCGGCCACGTCACCGATGATCGCGAGCGCTTCGTCGACTGGGAGCCGACCCTCCCGATTGAGCCGGTCGCGCAGGGACTCGCCCTCAACGTACGGCATCACGTAATAAAGGAATGAATCGGCTTCGCCCGAATCGAAGAGCGCGAGGATGTGGGGGTGTTGGAGGTTCGCGGTCGTCTTGATCTCCTGCACGAAGCGCTCGGCGCCCAGGACCGCGGCGAGCTCAGGGCGCAGCACCTTCACGGCGACCTTGCGGTCGTGTTTGACGTCGTGCGCGAGATACACGCTCGCCATGCCGCCGGCGCCGAGTTCCCGCTCGATGGTGTAGCGGTCAGCGAGGGCGATCGAGAGACGGGTGATCTCGGACATGGTCGGTTAAGATAGAACCCACAAACCGACACCGCGAGGAAGTCGCCGGTGTTTCGCACACCATTCGCACACCAACGCGAGAAAACGAGGGAATCCGTAAGGACACCCTCGTCATGCAAGTGCTTAACGTACTTCAGTTTGCGCGAGTCGCGACGGCGGAGTCACTTCGCCCGTTCGGCCAAATACGCCCGGCACTCGAGGGCCTCGAGCGTCCGGGACTCATCAGTCTGAATCACGAAGTCGCCCCACTGCCCTTCGGGGGCCGGCTCGAACGCCTCGACGTTCTCCACCGGGCGGAGCATGACAATCATGCGCGAGGTCCCAGGCCGGTACGCTTCGAGGTGTTCCGGCGTGCCGGTGCCGCGCGCGACGTGGAACCCGCCAACCATGTGCAGCACCAACGCGTCCGGCCGCGCCGCCAGCGACTCCGAGATCCAGTAGCCCATGGATGCGTCCCACAGTACCTGGCTGTGCAGCTGGTTCCCCATGGCGTTATGCGAGCCGACCGGTGCCGGTGCCTCGACCGCCTCCTCCCCTTCCGTGGGCTTGGGGATGGGTAGGCCGCACTTCATGCCTTCCTCCTCCATCACCTCCATGATGGTCTGCATCCACTGGCTCCGGTATTCCGGCGACGGCTGGCCATACGGAAGCGGAGGAAGGCTCTGCCACGCGTCGGGGCTCAGGTCGCTCAGCGATTCGCGACCGTGCAACGTCACCCGCGTGGTGTAGCGGCGTGGAGCATTGGCCGCAATCACCGGTATGCCGTTCTCCTTGGCAAACTCGATCAGCGGACGATAGTCCGTCTCGTATCGGGGCCACGGCCGGCTGTCGCCGCGGAACGACTTCTCGCTGATCAGGTCGGCCAGATACTCGTCGAGGATCGGCTGCACGTCGCGCTGGAAAAACTCGAGCGACAGCACGACGGGGCGCGGGGCAGCGTACGTCTCGTATGCCCGCTGGAGCAGCGTGGCCTCGAGCATGTGGCCGGTCGGGTCGTCGTGAGCCTCGCCCACGAACACCACCTGATGCCGCCCCATCTCGGCCACGATGTCGTCGATCGAGGCGGGCTCTCCAGCACCCGTGAACACACGGTACTCGCCCGCCACGTAGGCGGTGTCCTGTACCGCCTGAGCCGCATCCTGGGCAGAGAGCGGCGGGGCGAGCGTCAACACGAGCGGCAGTGCCGCGACAATCGTCAGTTTGGTCATGGTGAGGAGAAAGATAGGTGGTTGAGCGGTTAGGCGGTTAGGCGGTTAGGCGGTTGGATAGATCGATGGGTCCCCTCCGCCCGCATCCACGCGTGCCACATGCGGGCCACCGTGGAGCATTGACGCGACGTGTCCGAGCGCCTTGTATCAGTGACAAGGTTGCCGCCCATCCGCCCGGGTGGACGCGACTCCGTTGCCCCGTCACACCCCAACCGGAGACCGACCGTGAGAGTGACCGCGAGTGTCACCGTCCCCATGGCAACGGCAGCCGCGCTGGTGCTCCTGCCGGCCGCCATCCCCTGCACCCCGACGGGATCACGTTCCGTGCAGGAGGCAGCGGCGGACTCGCTGAACGATGGGCCACACGTCTACTGGGAGACTCCGTCAGAGGCCGTGGTCTTCTACCTGTGTGACGGGGTGGTCCTGCTGAAGCGGTTCGAACCGCGCGATACGCTGCGGTTCGCGGGCCTCTGCGGCGACTCGACGTGGCAGTACGTGGTACCGGTTCAGGCTCCCGAGATTCAGCCGCATACCTACGACAACGTGTCGAAGATCTTCGCGATCAGCGACATCCACGGCGAATTCGAGCCGCTCGTGGATCTGCTCGAGGCGTCGGGCGTCATCGACGAGGAACTGCACTGGACGTGGGGTGACGGGCATCTCGTCATCAATGGAGACACCTTCGATCGCGGCGACCAGGTGACGGAGTGCCTGTGGCTGCTCTATCGTCTCGAGCTCGAGGCGCGAGCCGCGGGCGGCCGGGTGCACGTGCTGCTCGGCAACCACGAGACCATGGTGCTGCGCCGCGACCTTCGCTACGTCAACACGAAATACACAGACGGGGTGGTGCGAGCGACGGGCGTCAACTACACCGACCTGTTCGGACCCGACATGGAGCTGGGACGGTGGCTGCGCACAAAGCACACCGTCATCAAGCTCAACCGGGTGTTGTTCGTGCACGGCGGCATTCCACCGCGGCTGGTCGCACTCGGTGCAAGCCTGGACCGGGTGAACTCGTTGGCGCGCGAGACCGTGGACGCCAGATCGTACGTGATCGCGTTCGACGACGAGCTCAGGAACTACTACGGGCACAGTGACGAGGGGCCGTTCTGGTATCGGGGCTATCACCGGATCGAGGAGGGGCGGTACCCGCAGGCGACGGTCCCGCAGGTGGATTCCATCCTCGCCGCCTATGGCAGCCGCGCGATTGTCGTCGGCCACACGGGAGTCGACCAGGTCACAAGCCTGTATGAGGGGAAAGTGCTCGCGCTGGACATCCCGCTCGAGACGCTCGGCACATTCCAAGGACTCCTGTGGGAGGGCGGCCGGTTCTTCCGCGTCGCTGGTGACGGCTCGCTCGAGCCGCTCGACGGGTCCGGCGGTTAGGCGGTTGGGCGGTTGAGTGAGAGAGAGCATCTCTGTCATCTGAATGCATGACTGATCCGGTCGGAACCGGGTTCCCCCGTCGCCGAGCGCCGGTGTCTCGGGTGGTGTCCCGCCTGCTGCTCGGCCTAGCCGGCTGGCGGGTGGAGGGCGAGTTGCCCGCCTGCCCCAAGTTCATCGTAATCGTCGCACCCCACACGTCCAACTGGGACTTCTTCCTCGGTATCCTGGGGATGTTCGTCACGGGCGTCCGGGCCAGCTGGCTGGGCAAGCACACCATCTTCCGGTTCCCGCTGTCACCCGTGCTTCGCTGGCTGGGCGGAGAGCCGATCGACCGATCCGCCGCGCAGGGCACGGTGGGCATTGCCGTCGAGCACTTCCGCACCCGGCCACAATGGGTGCTAGGGCTCTCCCCCGAAGGGACCAGGCGGAAGGTGGACCGGTGGAAGACCGGGTTCTACCGGATCGCGCTCGGGGCCGGCGTGCCGATCGTTCCCGTGACGCTCGACTTCCGACGGCGGGTCCTGGGGATTGGGAGCCCTGTCACCCCTGGGCCAAACGAGGCGGTCGAGGTGGCGAAGCTCCACGCGCTATTCCGCAAGGAGATGGCGAAGTACCCGGAGAAGTTCGCCGAAGCGACCACCGGACCCTAGCGTCCCGTACGGTCGACGTTTCCACGGTGGTGTGTGGGCGATGCCCGCGTTCTTGTTTGCGCGATGCAGAGTGACTTGCCAGATTGCCACCCTGGGTCGCAATATCAGCAGCCGGAGGCGTCGCCGCCGTCGTCTTCATACTGTCGGCCTTTAACCACGCGTCCCATCGGTCATGACACCCATGTCGGAGCATTCGTGATGCCACAGATGGTGGCCCCCGACTTCATGGACTTCGTCATGCCGGACGGCGACAACGAGTAGCAAGGACGGCAGAGGCAACCACGACGGCACGGGAGTGACATGGCCTATGACTAGAGTCGGATTCGTCTGTTGTCTGGTGGCGGCCGTCGGTGTGCTGTGGACGGATGTCAGTGTCGCCCAGGGCGGCGAGCGCCATCTCCGGATCCTCGTCTTCGGTGCCCACCCGGATGATCCCGACAAGGTGGGTGGGACCATGGCCAAGTTCGTCGCGCAGGGTCATGCGGTCCGACTTGTCTCGTTGACCAATGGAAACGCGGGCCATTACGCGATGGGCGGCGGCCCGCTCGCGCAGCGACGGTACGCGGAGACCCAGTGTGCGGGCCGGGCCATCGGGGCGGAGTACATCGTCCTCGACCACGACGACGGCAAGCTCATGCCCACGCTGGAGAATCGGGAGGACGTGATCCGTCAGATTCGTGAGTTCCAGGCGGATGTCGTCATCAGCCCCCGTCCCAACGATTACCACCCGGATCACCGCAATACGGGACTCCTGGTGAGGGACGCGGCCTACATGGTCACCGTGCCGAACATCGTCGCTTCGGTCCCCCACCTCATGAAGAATCCCGTCTTTCTGTACATGTCGGACCGCTTCACGGAACCCTCGCCCTTCGTTCCGGACATCGTGGTGGCCATCGACGATGTCATCGAGAAGAAGATCGACATGTACCATTGCCACGAGTCGCAGATGTATGAATGGCTTCCCTACAACCGAGGGGATCTCGACTCGGTGCCACGGGATCCATCGCAACGGCGCGAGTGGCTCGCCGAGACTCGAGGATTCCGCTCGTCCCAGCCCGGAGAGACCTACCGAGAACTGCTGATCCAGCTGTACGGACAGCAGCGGGGGAGCCAGGTGAAGCAGGCGGAAGCCTTCGAGGTTTCAGAGTACGGCTCCCAGCCATCCCGTGACGAGTTGAAGACGCTCTTCCCGTTCTTCGATTGACTGCCGTCTGAGTGGCCTTCCAGTAGGGTGCTGGCGGCGCACTTGGCACGAGACCTCAGACTACCGATAGGAGGGTACGCCAATTCGTAGAAGCTACTATGTCGTCGGCCTCATCTTCCTGATCTTCTTCGTCATCTCATTCCTGACAAACATCATTGGCCCTCTCGTCCCCGAGATCATCGATGACTTCGATCTGAGCCTCACCCTCGTGGCCGTGCTGCCGTTTGCGTTCTTCATTGCCTATGGTGTCATGTCCATTCCGTCGGGACTGCTGATCGAGAAGTTCCAGGAAAAGCCGGTCATGGTTGCCGCCTTCGCCGTGGCGTTTGTGGGCTCCTCGATGTTGGCGTTGTATCCGAACTATCTGACCGCCATCTGGTCTTTGTTTCTCATCGGCTCCGGCATGGCCATGCTTCAGGTCGCGATCAACCCACTGTTGCGGGAGGCCGGTGGAGAAGAGCACTACGCGTTCAATGCCACCGTCGCCCAATTGGTCTTCGGCTCCGCTTCCTTTCTCAGTCCCCTCGTATACTCGTCTCTCGTGCGCAATCTCGAGAGCCGGTCGGCCGATTCGAATCTGCTGATCACGACGTTATCACGGGTCGTTCCTGACGATATCCCCTGGATATCCCTTTATTGGCTCTTTGCCGTGATTGCCCTGCTCATGATCGGCATCGTATCCGTCTCGAGAATCCCAAAGGTCGAACGGAAAGCCGAGGAGCAGGTCGGCGCTTTCACAACACACATGGGCCTGCTGAAGAATCCCACCGTCATATTGTTCTTCCTGGGGATTTTCACCTATGTGGGGCTCGAGCAGGGTATTGCCAACTGGATGTCCCAATTCCTGAACACCTACCATGGCTATGATCCACAGACAACCGGCGCGAGAGCTGTCGCTTGGTTCTGGGGTTTCATGACCATTGGCGGTATCGCGGGCATCGTGCTGTTGAAGCTGATCGACAGCAAGATCGTGCTGGTGTTCTTCACCATTGCCGCGATCATCAGCTTCACCGCGGCCCTCTTTCTGTCCGGGCCCGTGGCTCGCATAGCGTTTCCATTGGTCGGCTTCTTTTCCGCTGTCATGTACCCGGTGATATTCTCCCTTGCGCTCAATTCCGTTGCGGAGCACCACGGCAGTTTTTCAGGGATATTGGTTAGTGCCATCATCGGGGGCGCCGTTGTGCCACTGATTGTCGGTGGACTCGGCGATCTGTTTGGACTGCGGGGCGGCATGCTGTTCCTCTATCTGACCATGGGCTTCATCCTCAGTATCGGTTTCTGGGCCAAGCCTCTGATCCCGAATGTCACGATCGCATCGCGCAAGAAGGAAGCTGTGTGAGCGAGGACCCGACAATGGTCACCTACCGATTGGAGGACAATGGCAAGAACCACCATTCTTGGAGTTGATCTCGGCGGCACCAACGCTCGCGCTGGATTGGTGCGCAATCAACAGCTCGGCGAGGTGTCGTCAATACAGATCAATTCCTTGGGGTCGGAGGAGGAGGTGCTGGGCCAGCTCTGTGGGCTCATCGATCGGACGACACGACAGGATGTTGACGGCATCGGGATCGGTGTTCCCAGCGTGGTGGATCTCGAATCGGGCATCGTGTACGACGTACAGAACATCCCATCCTGGAAGGAAGTGCCCCTGAAGTCCATACTCGAAGAGAAGTACTCAGTCCCCGTTTTGATCAACAATGACGCCAACTGCTTTGCGTTGGGTGAGAAGCATTTTGGGAAGGGTGTCGGACATCAATCAGTCATTGGACTCATTGTGGGGACGGGTTTCGCCGGAGGAATCGTCGTCGATGGCAAGTTGTATCCCGGGAGGAATTGTGGGGCGGGCGAGTTCGGCATGATTCCGTATTTGGAAAGTATCTATGAGCATTACTGTTCCGGGCAATTCTTCACTCGTCATGTGGGGCAAACGGGGGCAACGGTTTTTCAGCGGGCCGTAGAAGGTGACCGGGAGGCCGAGACGATCTTTGCAGAGTTCGGTCATCATCTGGGTCAGGGTATCAAGATGGTTCTCTATGCTTACGATCCGGAGATGATCATTTTGGGTGGATCCGTTCGTAAGGCTTTTCGGTTCTTCCAGAAGGCGATGTGGGAGTCGATACGCTCCTTTGCCTTCTCGGATTCCATCACGTCGTTGGAAATTGAAGTCTCAGAACTCGAGCACGCCGCAATACTGGGTGCGGCGGCGCTTCATCACGATGCTCAACTGGCCGTCAGGTGATGGATCGCCACCCCGGCGGCCCAGCAACCCCTTTGGCCTCATCAACTCCCCTGCGTCGTGCTGGCCAGGTCTGCAACCCTGTCATTCGTGACGTCAGCGCAGGTAGATGCTGAGAAGTCGGTTGGTCGCATCCAAGACGGCCAGCACCGCACCATGCGCCGGTTGCTCTTTGATGAGGCAAGACCCAACGAGACGCTCGGACCGTTGATCGACGCGGCTGGACAGCGAGACGACGACCAGAACCGTCTCCAATGTCGTGAGCGCCTTGACGGCGAGTACCGTCAACTCCACTTGCCCGTGCGTCGCGGCCTCCAGCGCGCGCGCCGTGGCTTCGGCAGCCGATCTCAGCTGGCCGTGGGGTGAGTCCTCGCCTTCGGCGGTGCCCACAAACTCCTCTCCAGGATGCCAAGCCAGCACCACGCGCGCCGAACACTGGGTGTCGGACAGCTGCTGAAGCGCGAAGTCCTTGAACCCGATTCGCACCTCGGACTTGGTCGCTCTTCGGTCAACCCCACTCATGGGCACCTCCGCGAGGGGCTTTATCCCAAAGTAGCACCCACCGGGACGCGGGAAAAAGGCAGAGGAGTAGTCGGAATACTCTCGACCGACAGCCACGAACGCGACGCCCGGCCGGGTTGCCGCGCGCCAATCCTCGTGTCAGTGCAACGGGGCTTGGCGGGCCATGGAGGACGCCCAGTCGCCACGACACGGCTTCCGAGGTACAGTCCCACATCGGTCATACCGCGACGGCAGGCCAGCGTACCGAGATTGGCTGGCGACCAAACCCATTGGCTGGTAGCGATAGATTCTGCAAGTTCATTGAGGAGCGGCGACGCAGGGGACCTTTAGCTGTGCTGAGCTTGAACGGCGCGCCGACATATCCAGCGAACGAGCGATTTACCATGCCCCAGTTGCTCCCCACCAGACGAACGTGCACGGTTGTGTTGCTGGCACAGTTGGTGCTCGTCCCTGTCGTCTGGGCCCAAGGATCGGAGCGTCTCGTCTTGCCTCGTCTCGACGGGCCTATCCAGCTCGATGGGTTGAGCGACGAACCGGCCTGGGAGGCCGTCCAACCCTGGCTGCCCACGCAGTACGAACCGGACAACGGCGCGCCGCCTACCGAGCGCACCGAATTCCTCGTGGCCTACGACGACGATTACATCTACTTCGCGCTGCGAGGGTACGATCAGGACAGCACCGGCATTCGCTCCAACACCCTCTATCGCGACCGGCTCAGCGGAGACGACCACTTCGAGATCCTCCTCGACACCTTCAACGACAATGAGACGGCTGTCCTCTTCACGACCACGCCGGGGGGGATCCGCAAAGACGCGGCCATCTCCAACGACGCCAGTGGCGGGGGCATTGCCTCGGGCGGATGGATCAACGGGGATTTCAATACGTTCTGGGATGTCGAGACGGTAGTAAACGAGGAAGGCTGGTTTGCTGAGATGCGGGTGCCTTTCACCAGTCTTCGCTTTCAAGACGAAGACGGGCAGGTGGTGATGGGCATCACCTTGCAGCGTAAGGTGGCGCGCAAGACTGAGCGCCTGGTCTTTCCGCCCGTGCCGTCGATCGCCAACTGGGCGTTTCTGAAGCCCTCGCTCGCTCAGAAGATCGTTCTCGAAGGTATTCGCGCGCGCAAGCCGCTCTACGTGACGCCGTACGGACTGAGTGGCCTCGGGCAATCGTTCCCGCTGAACGACACCGGGACCGGCTATCCCCGCCAAGACGACCTCAAAGGCGAGGCCGGCGTGGATCTCAAGTATGGCCTCACGAACAACCTGACGCTGGATCTGACAGTCAACACCGACTTCGCGCAAGTCGAAGCCGACGATCAACAGGTCAACCTGACGCGCTTTTCGCTGTTCTTTCCCGAAAAGCGGCAGTTTTTCCAGGAACGGGCAGGCATTTTTGATTTCAGGACCGGCGGGTTGAGCCGCCTCTTCCACAGTCGCCGCGTCGGCCTGACCGAAGACGGGCAGCCGGTTCGAGTACTCGGCGGCGCGCGCCTCGTAGGCCGTTGGGGTGGCTGGGACGTCGGCTTCTTCGACATGCAAACCGCCGAGAGTGACTCGCTCCCATCTGAGAACTTCGGCGTGCTTCGCCTGCGGCGTCAGGTCTTCAACGCCTATTCGTATGCCGGCGCCATGGTCACCAGCCGCGTCGGAACGGATGGCAGCTATAACCTGGCCTATGGGCTCGACGGCGTCGTTCGCCTGGCTGGGGACGATTATCTGACCCTCCAATGGGCGCAGACCTTCGACCATGAACGGATAGACGACGGCGACCTGGACCTCGTCAATAGTGGGCGGTTTACCGCTGAGATAGAGCGACGACGGCGGCGCGGATTGGGCTATACCGCCGTCGTAGCCTGGGCCGGACCTGCGTACGATCCGGGCATTGGCTTCACCCAGCGCAACGATTTCACGCTGCTCGAGGACGCGATTTCCTACACCTGGCTACCTGGTGAAACGTCGTCGCTGATCTGGCATACACTGGGGCTGGCCGGGTTCGCCTTCGTGCGCAACGGGGATCGGTCCATCGAGTCGGCTGAGGTGGGACCGGAGTGGGAGTTCGCCGCCAAGTCGGGCGCGGGCGGCAGCCTGGAGGCAAAGGTCCTTTTCGAAGACTTGCTTGTTCCGTTCGCGCTTTCTGATGAGGCTGTGGTGCCCGCCGGGAGCTACACGTTCTTCCAGGTCGGCGCTTCGTACCACGTCTCGCACACGCGGCTGTTTCAGCTGCGCCCGCGCGTCGAGGTCGGCACGTTCTTCGATGGGTGGCAGATGACGGCCGAGGTCTCTCCGATATGGTACGTCTCGCCTCACCTGGAACTGGCGGGTTCCTACCTCTTCAACCGGATCCGCTTTCCGGATCGGGATCAGCGCTTCGACGCGCACCTGGCCCGCCTCCGCATCGGCACGGCGCTCAACACCAAGGTATCCACCAACGCGTTCATCCAGTTCAACAGCGCCACCAACACCGTATCGGCCAACGTTCGATTTCGCTACAACGTTCGCGAAGGCAACGATCTCTGGATCGTCTACAACGAGGGCCTAAACACCGACCGGCATCGCCTCACCCCGACGCTACCGTTCACCGACAGCCGGACGATCCTGGTCAAATGCACCTACACGTTCCATTTGTGATTCTTGACACGCCAAGATTCGTGGGCGTATGAAGGAGACCGCGAAGGCATGTTCCGAGCTGCGGCGCAACCCACTGTGAAGGAAACGATCATGAGAGACTTCCAGCCTCAACGAGCTCTTGCATATGCGTTTCTCATTGTCTTGACGCTCGTGGTGCCGAACGGCTGTTTCGACAGCACTCCCAGATGGAGCGAAACGGAATCCGGCACGATCAGAACGGTCAGCAACAGGGGTGGTCGGACCCTGGGGTACGCGACGACATCGGGTGTCAGCCTGCTCACCGTTGACCGGTTCGCCTTCAAGGACCTGAACCGGAATGGAGCGCTGGATCCGTACGAAGACTGGCGCCGCTCCGCCGACGAACGGGCCAAGGACCTCGCCTCCAAGATGTCGGTCGAGCAGATCGCCGGCCTCATGCTGTACAGCGCCCACCAAGCGATCCCGGGTGCCGGTGGGTGGTTCCGCGGTACCTACGACGGAAAGCCGTTCGCCGAGAGCGGTGCCAACGCCTGGGATCTGTCCGACCAGCAGCGGGACTTCCTCGCGAACGACGACCTGCGGCACGTGCTGATCACGTCGGTGACGAGCCCCGAGGTGGCGGCACGTTGGAACAACAACGTGCAGGCGTTGGTGGAAGGCATCGGGCTCGGGATCCCGGCGAACAACAGCTCAGACCCGCGCCACGAGACGCAGGCTATTGCGGAATACAACGCGGGTGCCGAAGGTGACATCTCCCAGTGGCCCGGCGCGATCGGCCTCGCCGCGACCTTCGACCCCGCCATCGTCAGGCAATTCGGCGACGTCGCGTCCAAGGAATACCGTGCGCTTGGCATTACGACGGCCCTGTCGCCACAAATCGATCTCGCCACCGAGCCGCGCTGGTTCCGATTCAGCGGTACTTTCGGGGAAGATCCACACCTCGCGACCGACATGGCCCGCGCGTACGTGGATGGGTTTCAGACCTCCGAGGGTGACGCGGCCATCGCGGACGGCTGGGGCTATGAGAGCGTGAACGCCATGGTCAAGCACTGGCCGGGTGGAGGGTCGGGTGAAGGCGGCCGAGATGCGCATTTTGGCTTCGGTAAGTATGCCGTCTACCCCGGCAACAGCTTCGATCTCCACCTGCTGCCGTTCACGGAGGGGGCGTTCGCGCTGGAGGGCGAGACCAGCATGGCGGCGGCGGTCATGCCATACTACACCATCTCGTTCAATCAGGATACGGCGTATGGCGAGAACGTGGGCAATGCCTACAGCACGTACGTCATCACCGACTTGCTGCGAGAGAGGTACGGCTTCGATGGCGTGGTCTGCACCGATTGGGGTGTGACGCGCGATCATGCTGAGATGGATCAGTTTGGCAGCACTCCCTGGGGTGTGGAAGGTCTCTCCGAAGCCGAGCGGCATTACAAAGCCCTGATGGCGGGGGTCGATCAGTTCGGCGGCAACAACGACGCCGGTCCGGTCATCCAGGCGTATGAGATGGGTGTGGCGGAGCACGGCGACGCGTTCATGCGCGCGCGCTTCGAGGCGTCCGCCGTCCGGCTGCTCAGAAACATCTTCCGTACCGGCCTGTTCGAGAACCCCTACCTCGATGTGGAGGAGACCGCGGCCACGGTGGGCCAGCCCGCCTTCATGACCGCCGGGTACGAGGCGCAGCTCAAGTCCCTGGTGCTGCTGAAGAACCAGGACGACGTCCTGCCGCTACGGCAAGGTGCCACGGTGTACATCCCCCAACGCCACGTGCCGGAAAGCCGGGACTTCTTCGGAAACGTGGTTCCCGCCCGGGATGAGGATCCCCTCAACATCGAGATCGCGAGGAAGTACTTCGACGTGACGGATGATCCGGATGCAGCAGATGCAGCCGTCGTCGTCATCAACGGTCCCGGGGGTATGGGACTGTTCGGCATGGCAACGGGGTACGACAGAGCCGATGTGAAAGCGGGCGGCAACGGGTACGTACCGATCAGCCTCCAGTACGGCACGTACACGGCCACGCACGCACGCGCGGTGAGCATCGCCGGCGGGGATCCGCTCGAAACATTCACCGACCGTTCGTACCGGGGCAAGACGGTCACCGCCTCGAACGTGAGCGACATGCACGCGGTGCTCGATGCCCACGCCGCGATGAACGGCAAGCCTGTGATCGTCGTCCTCAACCTGTCGAACCCGACCGTTGTGTCGGAATTCGAGCCGAGCGCGAAGGCGATCGTCGTCAGCTTCGGCGTGCAGGACCAGGCGATCCTCGACATTCTGACCGGTGCGGTTGAGCCTTCCGGCCTCTTGCCTCTCCAGATGCCGGCGAACATGCAGACCGTCGAGGAGCAGCACGAAGACACACCGCACGACATGCAACCCTACGTCGACGCCGAGGGCAACGCCTACGACTTCGCCTTCGGGCTCAACTGGGCCGGCGTCATCGAAGACGGTCGAACGGCAGCCTACGGGAAGGGAAGCAGAGCGATCGAACGCAACTAGCCCTCCACGATCCGCAGACGCATGACGTACTGTACGTCGAGGTCGTCACGCCATACGCCGTGGATCTTGCCGCCGAGGATGATGCGAGGTGTGAAGCGGGGCGGCATTTTCACCACACCCATGTATCGGCCGTCCGGATCCAACACATCCTAGTCACGAGATCCGAGATCCTGGGTCATGTCGTAGGTCTCCAGCAGGCCGCACTCCGTGTGTAAAGTTGGGGGAGTTGAGGCTATCGTGGTAGCGCAGCACCGCGTTGGCTCGCCACCGCATCTGAAGGCGCGACCTCCACAACCTTGCTGGCCGAGATGCGCGACCGTATGATCGAAGTGCTGATGGCCAGGACATCGGCAGATGCGGGCTGGAGCGATCGGGCATTCCCTCAGAAGGGTGGGTATTCACCATGCCACAAAAGAAGAAATCTTCGAGAAGGGACTTCCTGAAGGATGTTGCTCAGGGATCATTGGCCGCGGGAGCGTTTCCCTTCATCGCAACAAGGAGACCCTCACAGGAACGGGTGATCCTGCCGCGAGATCCTCACCCGGATCGAGATAAGAGATTCGCTGCCAACGACACGGTGCGGTTAGGCGTGATCGGAACCGGCATCATTGGCTTCTACAACATCAGGTCTGCACTGACCGTTCCGGGCGTTGAATTGGCCGCCGTGTGTGATCTGTATGATGGCAGACTCAAACGGGCGAGAGAGCTATTCGGTCAGGACGTTGTTGCAACCAGAGATTATCGTGAAATCTTGGGTAGGGATGACATCGATGTCGTGCTGATTGCCACACCGGATCACTGGCATGACATCATCAGCATCGATGCCATGAAGGCGGGGAAAGCCGTCTATTGCGAAAAGCCCATGGTACAGGAGGTCGCGGAAGGGCATCGGGTGATACAGGCCGAGAAGCAGTATAACGCAAAGTTTCAGGTCGGCAGCCAAGGTGTCAGTTCGATTGTCATGAAGAAGGCACAGGACTTGTATCGAGCTGGTGACATTGGGGATCTGATCCTCGTTGAAGCGACGAATGACCGTCATTCATCCCTGGGCGCCTGGCAATACTCCATTCCTCCCGATGCGTCACCGCAAACGGTCGACTTCGACACGTTCCTCGGCGATACGCAAAAGGTGCCTTTCGATCCAATTCGCTTTTTCAGGTGGCGCAACTACCAGGCGTATGGCACCGGCATTGCAGGGGACCTGTTCGTTCACCTGTTCTCGTGGCTGCATTGGGTCATTGGCTCCGACGGACCGACGAGAGTCTACGCTTCCGGTGGATTGCGATACTGGAAAGATGGCAGAGATGTGCCGGATGTCTTGACCTGTGTTGTGGACTATCCCCAGGCGGCAACCCATGCACCCTTCAACTTGCAGATCCGAGTCAATTTCGTGGCCGGTGGGGGGGGAAGAAACTCATTGAAGCTGGTCGGTTCGGAGGGGACACTGACGTTCGCAGGGGATACGTTGACAGTGAGCCACACCCCCTTCTCTGCCAAACCGGGGTATGGAGGATATGACTCCCTATCGACGTTCCCGAAAGACGCCCAGGATGAATTTGTCAGACAGTACCATCTGAGATACTACGATGTGCCCCCCAGCATCACCGAACCCAGTGAGATCGTCTATAGCCCACCGGACGGATATGATGACCGTGATGACCACTGGGCCAATCTGATCGCAGCGGTGCGGGATGGGAAAGCCATCATCGAAGATGCCACGTACGGTTTGAAAGCAGCCGGACCGTCGCTGGCAGCCAATGAAAGCCATTTCACGAATAGGATCGTCACCTGGGATCCTCGAAAGCTGGCGTACGCTTGAGGGTGCCCACCCATGCCACGCATAGTCCGATGGCTCACGCTCGGTATTCTCGGGTTCGTTGCCGCACCCGCGTGCAGTGACGCGTTCGGGGTCGACGACATCCTCGGGATCTGGAACACCGCGTCGATCAACGGCTATGCCGTTCCGGGCACCGTGGTATACGAAGGAAACAGCCACGACACACAGTACGTCCGTTGGGCATTGTACGATGGAGGACTATGCACGCTTACCCAGCAGGTCGATGGCAGTACCGAGACGTACGATGAGTGCGACTACACCGTGAACCTGGAGCAAGAGACGATTGCCATTGCGTTCTTGTTCGAGACGTGGGACGGTCGCTTTGACGGAGACAGTATGACGCTCACCGACCCGCAGGACGTCGTCTGGATACTCCGCAAACAGTGAGTCTCCGGATGACATCCGTGGGTTGTGGCTGCCCGGCCCCGTGCCGCGCGGATTCCGCTCTTCCGTCTCGACGTCCCGCTGGCCGTCTACCGGTCTAGACGTCTACCTTCCAAAACGATGTCTACCGTCCCCGAATCCCTCCGTCGCTTGCTGGGCGGTCGGTACCAATTGGAGAAGATCATCGGCCGCGGCGGCATGGCCACGGTGTACCGTGCTCACGACCCGAAGCACGGACGTCGTGTAGCGGTGAAGGTGATACGCGCCGACCTAGGCGAGGCGATCGGCCCGGTACGGTTTCTCCGCGAGATCGAGATCGCCGCCCGCATGACCCATCCCAACATCCTCCCGCTCTACGACTCGGGCGACGCCGAGGGTCAACTCTACTATGTGATGCCGTTCATCGAAGACGAATCGCTGCGGGGACTGCTGAATCGCGTGGGGCTGATGGATACAGACGGTGCGGTAGAGATCACCCGTGGTGTGGCCGACGCACTCGACTATGCCCACCGGCAAGGGATCGTCCACCGAGACATCAAGCCTGAAAACATCCTGCTGCCGGGAGGGCGGCCGGTGGTGACAGATTTCGGAATCGCCAAGGCTGCGATTGGTGCCACCAGTGACGCAGGACTCACGCGCACCGGATTCGCCGTGGGAACACCTGGCTACATGAGTCCCGAACAGGCGGCGGGGGTGCTCGACGTCGGACCCACCACCGATGTCTACTCGCTGGGCGTGGTCACCTACGAGATGCTGGTTGGAGCCCTGCCACGCGCATGGGTCACGCCGGACTACCTTGCCGAAGGACGATTCCTCGACGCCGAACCCGGACACCGTATGCAGCTCGATCGGCTCCCGCCCGGGATGGAGCGAGCGTTGCTCCGCGCGCTGGCGTTGCGGCCCGAGGAGCGATTCCCTTCCCCCGGTGAGTTCGCCGCCGCGCTGGATTCGCCGGAGACGCTCACCGCGCCGGTGCGACCGCTCCCGGCACCCGCCGCAGCGTCTGGCGGTCTCGCTCCATCCAGGCAGTGGGACGCCGAACCGACCGGCACGCCGTTTCCGATGACCCACAGGACACCTGCCGCCGCGCCGGAGTCCGCGGGCGGCTTTCTCGGCGCGCCGTCCAGGCTCGTTGCCGAGCGTGTGGTGGAGGGCGAAGTGTTGCCGGAAGACTGCAATGATCTGGTGGAAGAAGCTCGCGCGACGTTCCGGGCGGTGGGACACACCGCGAGGACCGAGCGGACGGTGATCTGGACTGCGCGTCGACCCAAGGAAACCGGGAAGGGATTCGACTGGGACAGCATTTTCGACTCGGACGATGAGGTATCTGACATACTCATGCGGGTACGCGCTGGCCGCGGCCAAACGCACATCCGCGTGGAGCAGCGCTTGGGCGGGGCGGCGGGAGGGATCTTCGGGGGGGTGATGGGCGGAGGAGGGGGCGGCGGGTTGGGAGTCGTCTTCGGCGTCGGGCTCGGCGCGATGGGTCTTCCGGTGGCGCTGGTGTTGGCCGGGGCGGCCGGATGGGTAGGCGGAACCTACCTCTTGGCGCGTGGCATCTACCGCGCCGTCGTCCACAGTAAGCAGCGCTGGCTCGAGAGCCTGGCAGACCGATTGGCCGAGCTGTGCGAGGAGGCGGTAGGGTGAGGCGCAGAGGGCTCGCTACACGGTGTTCAACCTAGCCTTCCGCTCGCTGGTACACCCGCACGTAGTCCACGTTGAGCCGTTGCGGTGACATGTTGTCCGGCGGCAAATACGGCGTGTCGAACCAGCCGCCTACCGCAAGGTTGAGGATGATGAAGAATCCGTGCCCTTCGTCGAACGGCCAATAGGCGGGGCCTTCTCCCGGCGTCTTGTCGACCCCCAGGTACGCGACGTCGTCCACGTACCAGCGAACGCGCCCCGGTTCCCACTCGACCGCGAATACGTGCCATTCGTCGTGAAAGCTGCCGGATGCGAGCCGGTATTCCCCCGCGGTGATCCGGTTGCTGGGTGGATCGGGACCGCGATGGAGTGCGCCGGACGTCCAGTCGGGGAGCCGCCCCTTGCCCTCCATGATGTCGATCTCACCACACCGCGGCCACCCAACCTGGTCGATGTTGCCGCCCAGCAGCCAGAAGGCGGGCCACATGCCTACCTCCCCCGGCTGCCGGATCCTCGCCTCGAAACGGCCGTAGCGGAACTCCTGCTTGCCCTTCGTAATGAGCCGTGCCGAGGTGTGCTTCCGGTGCGCGAAGTCCTCGCGGCGCGCCTCGATGATCAGTGCACCACCTTCCAGCCAGGCGTTCGCGCCTGGCGCGGCGTCTATCCGGTCTGTGTAGTACTGGAGCTCCTCGTTGAACGGATCCGGCATGACCTCCGGCGTCCAGATGCTCTGATCGATCACGCTGCCAGCGAACTCGTCGGCCCACACGAGCTCCCAGCGGGGCACGGGGATGTCCTGACCATTGGGTTGCTGAGCAATCTCGTCGGCTGCGCAGCCGGCCAGCAGCAGAGCGGCGAGCAGCAACCTGAAGCGTACCTGTGTCATGACGAAACCTCTCTAAAGCCAACGGGGGAGGAGGGAGACGGTCACCTGTCCTTCACGACGGGACCACACCGCCACCTCGGTGTGGGCAATGCCTCACCTGTCTCTCATACATCTAATCAATACCATCTTCCACCCCCGACAGGGCACTCACCGAACTCGAGCGAGCCACGCCTCGAAATCGTTGTGTTCCTCGAGAAAAGAACTTCCGACAATGTGGGTGACAAGGCCGAGCATCATAGAAGAGTAATCGATGCCCTGGATTTCCCCTGCAATCCAGGAGGGATCCGACACACTGTAGCGCCACAAGAGGTTCCCGTTCACGCCGTCGATCGAGCGCAGTGCTCTACTCATCGCCGCATCGTGCCTTCTGAGGTCGCTCATTCCGTTCGAATCGACCGGAAGGAATCCCGCGACGATGTGAGGAGATACGATGTGGTCCGGATTGTTGTTGATGGCATCTGCGTGATACGCCATCGTGCGGCCGCTCCCCGCTCCCAGGCCCCACTCGTAATCCAGTGCCGCGGTCGACTGCTGCCACCACGCACGGTCCGCACGTTGAGCGCTGCGCATGAAGGCACGGTACCGCTCACCCGTCGTGAATGGATGACACAGGTAATACGCTACCTGAATGACGAAGCTGGAAAGGAAAGCGCCTGGCCGGTCGGTGAGGACGACATGTCCCGCAAAACTGGACGTTGGCAGACTATCGGCGTTCGCATAGAACCGATTCCAGAGATCTGTGGCCTGTCCAGTCCCCGCTTGATCGGCCAATGTGGCCAACCACGCGACCAGCATGTATTCATTGAACGGTAAGGTGACCGATCCCGGTTTTCCGGATCCATCTCCCAACATCTCGAGATAGACCGCCCCGGTCATGGGATTTGCTATAGCCTGTGACCAGTCGATCGATTCCCATAGCGCCACCACGAGCGAGTCGAGTTCGGCGTCTCCAGCAAGACAGGATGCCACGAACAGCGCACCGCTCATGAGGATGGCGGTATCGATGCTCGAGTATTCACTGTCCCCCGCTCTACTGCCGGTTTCCATGTCGAGGAAGTGGTAGTAAAAACCTGCCGCGTTCCGAGCGTGCCCGATTCCCAGCATGGTGCGCACCGTCGTTTTTGCCTGTGCCGTCGCGTTCGTGCTCAACCCCATGCGGCTACCGATGCACAAGGAGATCAATCCCATCCCCGTCGTGGCCACTGAGGCCGGCCCGTCGTGGGCGCCGTCGAAGCGCAGCCGGTCACGATACAGTCCGTTGTCGTTGCGGGATGCACGGTACAAGCTCACCGCACCGGCAAGGAATTGGCTGTCGGCGGGTGGTTGCGTCGATAGCGGTCCACTTGGACCATGGCAGGCACTCGTGCCAATGAGCGCCACAATGCACAGGGTCAGTCGCATAGAACACTCGACGAGGTCGGCAACGGCAGACTCCTCCAAACTGCGGACACCGGTGTCCAAGAATGCGAACTGCAAGACTGAGGCCCGCTCCCGGCCGCCCGTATGGAACTCGCAACCCTCAGCAGGCTGGAATCGGGTCAGGTCGCTGCTGCAGCCGCAATGCGGTCGAGAACGCGAGCGTTCAGGAGTCCCTCGTCTGACTTCAGCAACGGTGCGGTGCCGCCGCGAATCGCCGTGCAGAAGTCCTCGATCTCCATCTGAAAGGTGTTCACCGGCTCGAGTTCTATGACCTCCTCGGTCTCGCCAACGTGGACGGAGAGACGCGGCGGACGCGCCCACGTGATGAACGGCTCGTTGAGCTCGAGCACGCCCTCCGTTCCCACGAGCGCCGCTCGCTGATAGAGGCCACTCTCGAATCCGCAAGACAGGGTAGCATGCTTCCCGGACTCGTATTCCAGGACAGCCTGGACGCTCGTGTCGACACCGTGCACGCCGTCCATGGTTGCCCACGCGTGGACGTCTCGCGGAGCATCTCCCAGGAACAGTCTGGCGAAGTTCACGCAGTAACACCCGACATCGAGGAGCGCACCGCCACCCCATTCCGGACGCAAGCGCACGTCGTTCGCGTCCGCCAAGTGAAACCTGAACGACGCCTCCACCACCATCAGCTCGCCGATCACGCGCTCCTGCACCAACTCCTGTGCACGTTGGATCTGCGGATGGTGGCGATACATGAAGGCTTCTACGAGTAGGCGCTGCGTCGCGTTGGCGGTCGCGAGCATCTCGTCGCACTCGGCGGCCGTGCAGCCGAGGGGCTTCTCACACAGCACGTGCTTCCCCTGCCGGAGGGCCTCGATCACGAAGTCCTTGTGCAGCCCGTTATGGGTGGCAATGTAGACCGCGTCCACATCCGGATCTCGCAGAAGCGCCGCGTAGGAATCATAGGCCCGTTCGGGACCGAGGGCCTCTGCCTGGCGTATGTCCCTGCTGGCCGCCGCCACAAGCACCGCATGCTCCGTGCTCACCAGTGCTGGTGCGAACCGCTTCCGGGTCACTCGGCCCACGCCGACAATGCCGAATCGTACCTGGCTTGAATGCATGAAGACGGTCTCAGAGTGGAGGCATTGTTCTACATCGTAGCCGGCCAGGAGGCCCAGCTCAACTCGTGGGGACACGTGTCGAGTGGATAACAACCAGTCGGATCCGCGCCGGATAGGTGTCCACTGCGCTAGGTGCCTGACCGTTTTTGGGGTATCGTATTATGGGATGGGCTCATCGCTCATCGCGGTCGAGGGGCTCCTGGGCGGATGGTGTCTCCTTTCGACGTAGGTGTAGAGGGACTGTCATGAACAAACCTTGGGCAGGCGTTGCTATGATCTCGGCATGTGCCTGGGTGTCTGGGTGTCTTGGGCGGCATCGGGAGCCGATGCCTCCCCTGGGTCCGACGTTGGAGATCGTCAATGAGAGCAGTCTGGTGTATCGGGTGACGGTGAGTCCTACGATCGTGGTGCAGGTCCATCCCGGTGAGAGCAAGTGCGTTCGGGTGGGGATGTACCATGAGGTGCGGACGATCGAGGTCATCGCGCTGGCGAGTACTGTCCCGTACTATACGCCGCCCGAGAACCTGATGAGTGCGTCGGGGTGGGTTGTCGAGATTGGGCAGCTCCCGTTGTACGACCTGCTTTCGTTACGCCCTGCCGAGCCGTGCAAGGCCTAAAGCCCCGAGGTCTGACCCGCATGCTTCATAGGCTACGCGCAGGTGCCGTCCACACTCTTGCCCTCGCCTGCCTGATCCCGCTGGCCGGCTGCGACGGCAATCCGGCAGGCGTCGGGGAGCCAGACCTCGATTTCATCACGACCCTGTCGATCACGCCCAACCCGTTCGGCTATGCGCCACTGACCGCCGAGGTCACGCTGACCACGAGCCGCCCGGTACAGGTGGAAGTCTTCGTGGCGGGACGTCACGGGCCGGCGAGCGACGTGCGGCATCGCTTCGACACCGTGAGCCGGCAGGCTCGGTTCCCGGTCTTGGGCTTGTATCCGGGATGGGCGAACACGATAACCCTGCGCTTCTTTGATGCGAACGGCGCGGCGCTTGGCGACACCAGCCGGACCATTACCACGCCCCCGCTCCTCGCGGATCTTCCCACCGTCACGATCGACGCTGCCATACCCGCAGCCATGACGTCGGGCATGAACCTGGTGAGCTACTTCGGGCATGCCAGCGCACTCACACCGCAGCGGCCGTTCATGTTCGATGCCACCGGGGCGATCCGCTGGTATCTCGATTTCACCAATCATCCGAACCTCTCGAACCTGTTCTACGACGACGGGGTCGAGCGTCTGGCGAATGGCAACCTGTTCTTCGGCGACCGCAGCACGGGGCGCATCATCGAGATGGACATGGTGGGCCGCATCGTCAACGAGTGGACGATGCCGGGATACGACTTCCATCACCACGTCCTCGAAAAGCCGAACGGCAACTTCGTGCTGACGGTTGACAAGCAGGGCGCGGCCACCGTCGAGGATTTCATCATCGAGATCGACCGAGCGACGGGGGCGATGGTCCGCGAATGGGACCTCAACCAGGCCCTCGACAACACCCGCCGGGCTTGGCCGACCAATTTTGCGGACCTCAACGTTGACTGGTTTCACGCCAACGGCCTGGCCTACGATCCCAGCGACGACACCATCATCGTCTCGGGCCGCACCCAGGGCACGGTCAAGCTCACGAACGACAACGAGGTGGTGTGGATTCTCGCGCCCCACGTCGACTGGATGACAGCAGGCGACGGGACGGACCTCGCGACGCGGTTGCTGCAACCGCTGGACGCCGCCGGGCAGCCGATCACTGAGGCGGCTGTGTTGGAGGGCATGACCAACCACCCCGACTTCGAGTGGGCCTGGTACCAGCACGCCCCCGAACTCCTCCCAGACGGCACGTTGCTGCTTTTCGACAATGGCGACAACCGCAATTACACGGGTCAGCAGTTGTACAGCCGCGCCGTCGTCTACCGCATCGATCCGAGCGCGATGACCATCCAGCAGGTCTGGCAATACGGGAAAGAGCGCGGGAGCGATACGTTCTCGCGTATCGTCTCGGATGTCGACTACCATGCGGCAGCAGACAACATCGTCTTCATGCCGGGGGCGGCTGGGTTTGGCCCGGGTGCGTACGGCAAGGTGGTCGAGGTGGACTACACCACCCGCGACGTTGTGTTTGAAACCACCATCACACCACCCACTGCCCCGTTCGGGATCACGTTCCACCGCGTCGAGCGCCTGCCACTCTATCCGCCCGACTGATCCCCTCATCGAGGACAGAGAATGGCCTGTGGTGCGACTCCTGCACTCGGGCCACGCATGAACGACACGGGACGCTCTGACGTGTTTCCGTGGCTCCTCTGTCACCGCCTCGCCCCACGACGTACCTTCTCGGACGGACCCGCAGGAGCAGGTACGATGGCCAGACAGCGGCAGCAGGACGCATACGACGTCTGTATCGTGGGCTCGGGCGCCGGCGGCGGGATGGCCGCCAAGGTGTTGGCCGAGGCGGGGGCAAGGGTGGTGATGCTCGAGGCCGGACCGATGTGGGACAACACCACCGATTCGGCCATGTTCAAGTGGGCCTACGATTCGCCGCGTCGCGGGGCATCCACGCCAGAGCGACAATTCGGGGAATTCGGGGCGAACCTCGGCGGGTGGTCACTCAAAGGCGAGCCCTACACGGAAGCGCCGGGCACGACATTCGACTGGTTCCGGTCGCGCATGCTCGGGGGGCGGACCAACCACTGGGGACGCATCTCACTGCGCTTCGGCCCCGACGACTTCCGCCGCCGTACGTTGGACGGCCTGGGCGACGACTGGCCCATCGGGTACGACGACATCGCTCCCTACTACGATCGCGTCGACCGGTTGATCGGCGTGTTCGGGAGCAACGAGGGTATTCACAACCAGCCTGACGGGATCTTCCAACCGCCGCCGAGACCGCGGTGCTGGGAGCTGGTGGTGCAACGGGCGTCGCGACGTCTGGGCATTCCGTGCATTGCGTCGCGCCTGTCGATCCTGACCCGTCCGCTGAACGGCCGACCGGCGTGTCACTACTGCGGGCAGTGCAACCGGGGATGTACGGTCAACGCGAACTTCACCTCCCCCAACGTCCTGATCCTCCCTACGCTCGCGTCCGGCAACCTGACGTTGCGCACAGGCGCGATGGTGCGCGAAGTCACCCACGACCGACGCGGCCTCGCGACCGGTGTCGTGTTCATCGACACGGAGACCGGACGCGAGGAGCACGTGCGCGCCCGTGTGGTGGTGCTGGCCGCGAGCGCCTGCGAGTCGGCACGGATCCTCTTGAACTCGCGGTCCGCAATGTTCCCCGATGGCCTTGCCAATTCCAGCGGTACGGTGGGGAAGTACCTCACGGACACCACGGGCACCGACGTGATAGGGTTCGTCCCCAGCCTCATGGACGGGATCCCCCACAACGAGGACGGCGTCGGCGGCGCGCACTTGTACATGCCCTGGTGGCTCGATAATGCGTCGCTCGACTTCCCGCGCGGCTACCACATCGAGATGTGGGGCGGCCGAGGGATGCCGAGTTACGGATTCATGGGGAACATCCACGAGTTCCCGGGCCAGGAGGGGGGCTACGGGATCGCCCTGAAGAACGATTACCGTCGCTACTACGGATCGCTGGTCGGGTTCTCGGGGCGAGGCGAGATGGTGCCCAATGCACATACGTACTGCGAGCTCGATCCCGACACGGTGGACCAGTGGGGCATTCCGGTGCTGCGGTTCCACTTCAAGTGGTCCGACCACGAGTACCTGCAGGTGAAGCACATGCAGGAAACGTTTCGCGCCTTGCTTCGCGAGATGGGTGGAGAGCCGTTTGGGGTGATGCCCTCGGCCGACGACGGGTACGGCATCGCTCCGGGCGGAAGGATCATTCACGAGTTGGGCGTCACGCGGATGGGCGACGACCCGGCGAGTTCCGTGCTCAACGCACGGTGTCAGGCACACGACGTCAAGAATCTGTTCATCGCCGACGGTGGGCCATTGGTCTCGCAGGCGGACAAGAATCCCACGTGGACGATTCTGGCGCTGGCCTGGCGGACCGCGGACTACATCATCGAGCAACGACGCACGGGGGCCCTATGACGGAGCGACCGAGAACGGACACGGCACAGAGGACTCTCGACGCTCAGGTGTCGCGGCGGGACGTCGTTCGGGTCCTCGTGGCGGCGACCACCACGGCCGCCTTCACGTGGACGCCTGACGAGGTCGCTCGGGCCGCACGCGTCCTCCAACCCGGCAGGCATCCCCGCGACACGCAGACCCCCGGCTTCTTCACTCCCCACGAGTGGGAGACGGTGCGCGTCCTCGCGGACATCATCATTCCGCGCGATACCCGGTCGGGGAGTGCCACCGATGCCGGCGTCCCCGAGTTCATGGACTTCCTCATGCTGGACGGAAACAACGAGCGCCGGCAAACGGCGATGCGCGGCGGGCTGGCGTGGCTCGATACGGACTGCCGCGAGCGGTTCGGCCACGATTTCTTGTCGTGCACGGAGGAGGAACGCACCGCCGTCCTGGAGGACATCGCGTACCCGGATCGTGCCGTGGCGGATCGCTCCCAGGGAGTCGCGTTCTTCACCAGTTTTCGGGATCTCACCGCGAGCGGATTCTGGTCGAGCAAGATGGGCGTGATGGACCTCCAGTACATCGGCAACACCGCCATCGCCGAGTGGACCGGCTGTCCGCCAGCGCAGCTGCGGAAGCTGGGTGTCGAGAGGGGGTAGCCGGAGACCGCGCCGGCGCCCCGAGGGCCTCGCTCTCAACATCTGAGAGCGCTTCCACGTATACCAGACGACGATACGCCATCCGCCCGCCACACAGGAGAACCTCACGATGCGCAACCGCCTGCCCCTGCTTTTCGGCGTGCTCATGGGCATGGCGTTTGGACCGCTGGCGCATCGCGCCGCCGCCCAGGACCCGCAGCGTCCGACACTGCGGGTGGGCCGGATCACTGGGCCGATCACGCTCGACGGCAGGCTCGACGAGCCATCCTGGGGCGAGACCGACTCCATCCCCGTCCTCACGATGATCGAACCCGTCGAGGGCGGCGTGTTGGTCGGGCGCACGACGGTCCGGGTGCTCGCCGACGCCGATGCGCTGATCATCGGGATCGACTGCCACGATCCCGACGTCTCCGGCATCGTGAGCTTCTCCAAGGCCCGGGACTCCGAACTCCAGAACGAGGATCACGTGAAGCTGATCCTCGATACGTTCCTCGACGGCCGCTCGGGATATGTCGTTGCGGTCAATCCGAGTGGGGCGCGGTATGACGCGCTGATCGCCGATTACGGCGAGGGTGAGAACAGCGCGTGGGACGCGGTGTGGGACGCCGGCACGGCGCGTCGCATGGACGGCTGGTCGGTGGAAATCCGGATCCCGATTCGGAGCCTGAGTTTCCGGTCGGGCGTTTCCGAGTGGGGATTCAACGTCGAGCGCCGGCTCGAGCGGCTCCAGGAGGTGAGTCGCTGGGCGAGCCCCGTCAGGGACGCGAAGGTCACCCAACCCAGCCGCGCCGGGCGGTTGCAGGATTTGCCCGCCTTCTCGCTCGGCCTCGGCCTCACGGTTCGGCCAGCCGTGGTTGCGGGGTTCGAGAAACCCGCATTCGACGCCGAAACGAAGGCGACCGGCGAGCCGAGCCTGGACGTATTCCAACAACTGGGCTCCGACGCCGTTGCGTCGCTCACGGTGAACACCGATTTCGCCGAAACCGAGGTCGACACCCGGCAGACCAACCTCACCCGGTTTCCGCTGTTCTTCCCGGAGAAGCGGACCTTCTTCCTCGAAGGCGCCGACATTTTCGACTTCGGCATCGGGCTCGAGACGTTCCGCCGTCCGGACCTCGAGCCGTTCTTCAGCAGGCGGATCGGGCTCCTCTCGGGCCAGGAAATTCCGGTACTGGTGGGCGGCAAGATGAACGGACGGCTCGGGCAAACGAACGCCGGCGCGTTCGCCGTGCGGACCGGCGAGGAGACGATCACGCTCGACGGCGACACCACCGTCGTGGCGCCCGCGACCTTGGGCGCGGCGCGTGTCAAGCAGAATGTCCTTGCCGAATCGTCGATCGGTGCCATCGCCACGTTCGGGGATCCCGAAGGTCGATCCGCCAGCTGGACGACCGGTGTCGATGCGACGTTCCAAACGTCTCGGCTCTGGGGAGACAAGAACCTCCTTGTGGGCGCATGGGGCCTCGTCACCGATCGCGAGGGCCTCACGGGAGATCGGACCGCCTTTGGCGGGGCCATCGACTTTCCCAACGACACCTGGGACCTATCCCTCACATACAAGCGCATCGGCGACGGATTCGACCCCTCCCTGAGCTTCGTCCCGCGCCGGAGTGTGCAGCTGTGGAGGGGCTCGGCAGACTGGCGCTACCGTCCGGCGTGGACGTGGGTGCGGGTGATGTTCTTCGAATTCCGGCCGACGGTCGCGTTGGATCTCGATGGTGGGTGGGAGAGCTACCGATTCCAGATCACGCCGGTGAACTGGCAGCTCGAGAGCGGGGACCGCGTGGAGGTCAACGTCGTCCCGGAGGGGGAACGCCTGGTCGAGGCGTTCGAGATCGCCGAGGGCGTCGTGATTCCGCCCGGCTCGTATCGGTGGACGCGCTATCGACTCGAAGCCGAGATCGCCACCAAACGTCCTGTCAGCGGGCAGGTCACGTGGTGGTTCGGGAGCTTCTACGGGGGCACGCTGCACCAGGTCGAGGGGACCCTGCTGACCAAGCCAACCCCGTTCCTGACCTTCGAGGTCTCCGGCGACTACAACGCGGCGCGGCTTCCGGAGGGAGATTTCGATCGGTATCTGTTCAGCGGCCGCCTGCAGGTGAACTTCTCACCCGATCTCCAGTGGAACGCGCTCGTGCAGTACGACAACGAGTCAGACATCGTGGGCGCCAACAGTCGGCTGCGTTGGACGTTTCATCCTTTCGGCGACCTCTTCGTCGTCTACAACCACAACGTGGCCGATCGCGTCGGTGCGTGGCGTCTCGAGTCCAACCAGCTGCTCGTGAAGGCCCAGTACGCGATGCGTCTGTAGCCCGACGGACATCGAGGGAGTCGTGAGTGCATTACCTCATCGACATCATGACCGACGCGCGTTGGCCGAACGGCCGCGACCGGAACCCGGAGCGGCCCGGCCGCGTTACCGAGCGGAATCCACACATGGAGCGCCCGAGATGCACAGACGTCTGTTCGCTGCGCTGACCGCGGGTCTCCTTTCGGGGGCTGCCGCTCCGGCCTCAGCCCAGATGATCCCCTGGAGCCAGTACGGGAGCGTGACCCAATGGCTTGGCAACATCGAGATCCAGATCCGCTACCGGCGCCCGGTGGCTCGCGGACGGGACCTCTTCGGTGCCCTGGTGAAGTGGGGCGAGCCTACCATACGCCGTACCCAGAAGGCGAAGACGCCCTCCGGTTCACGACCGCACCAGGCACCGGGCAACACATGGAGACCCTCACGTTCCACTTTCCCACGGTCGACGGACCGGAGGCGACGCTGGCGTTTCAGTGGGGGACGACCATCGTCGAGATCCCGATTGCGATCGAGGAAGGGGAGGCGTTCAGCCTGTCGCCCGGTACGCTCTCACGCTACTGTATCACCCCGGAGTGTGCATGATGAAGCGTCGTGAACGATTTCTCATCGCCACGGCCACTGCCGTCTTGATCCTGTCTTGTCCCGGCACGGCTGTCGGGCAGGTGCTCGACGCCGGACCGCAGGTCCTGACGTTCCATTCCGACGTGGATGACAGCGAGCAGCCGTACGCGCTCTACCTGCCGCCGAATTTCGACACATCGCGGCAGTACCCGCTCGTCATCAGCCTGCACGGTGCCGGCTCGAACCACCGGTTGAACCTCCGGCGGATCTTCGGAAGGAGCAACGCCGACGGCGAAAACGACGTGGAGGCCAGCCGCTACTTCCCTGAATGGGACGACGTGGATTTCATCGTGGCGTCTCCCTACGCACGTGGTACCATGGGCTATCAGGGTGTTGCAGAAAAGGACGTCCTGGACGTGCTGGCCGACGTGAAGCGGCGTTTTCCCATCGACGAGGACCGCGTGTACCTCACGGGGTTGTCGATGGGTGGCGGCGGCACACTCTGGCTTGGGCTGACCCGCCCGGACGTCTGGGCGGCGATCGTGCCGGTGTGCCCGGCTCCGCCGGAAGGCACCAACGCATTGGCTCCCAATGCACTGAACCTCCCGGTGCGCATCCTTCAGGGTGGGGCGGACCCCGTCGTGCGTCCCGAGAGCGTGCGGGTGTGGGTGGAGCGTCTCAAGGCGTTGGGCACGCACATCGAATACGACGAGTACCCCGGTATCGGGCACGATAGCTGGGTACCGGCCTATGCGAACGGCCAGATCTTCGGCTGGTTTGCCCAGTTCGAGCGCAACCCCCATCCCAACCGTGTGCGCTTCGTGAGCGATCGCTACAAGTACCACTCGGCCTACTGGGTGCAACTCGACGCCCTGTCGCCGGGCACCCTGGCAAGCATCGACGCGCAGCTCACCGCACCCAACCGCATCGCGGTGACGACCTCCGAGCTGGAGGGCTTCACGTTACATCTCGCGGGACATCCGCGCTTCAGGGCACAGGGGTCTCTCACCGTAGAGATCGACGGAACATCTATCCGGGTCCCGGCGACGGATGCGCCGTCGTTCAACCGCCAGGGAGGGAAGTGGAGAGCCGGCAAAGCGGTGGCACGGGCAAAACGGCCCGGGGTGGAAGGCCCGATGGCCGAAGTGATTGCGAGCCGGCATCTCTATGTTTACGGCACCGGCGGCGATCCCTCGCGCGAAGATCTAGAGGCCCGCCGGGCACTGGCGCTGAAAGCCGCCGAGTGGTCGGTGGACCGGGGACCCTTCTGGGGCCGCGTCATGGTGTTCCCGCGTATCGTGTCCGACCGAGAGGTACGGCCCAGCGATCTCGAGAGCGCCAACCTGGTCCTGTTTGGCACGAAAGAGACCAATGGCATCATCGCTCGGTTCGCGGACCGCCTGCCGATGCATCTCGACGGCGCGTCCGAGGCCTTCGGCCTGGTCTACGTCTTCCCTCTCGATGGACGGTACGTCCTCGTCAATTCCGGGCTGCCGTGGTGGCATTCGGACGGGTCGTTTCAAACCCGCTCGCCGTTTCGAAGCAGTGTGCCCGCGTTCGGCCTGATCGGTCTCGGTGACTATCTCCTGTTCAGCGGATTCGTCGAGAACGTCGTGGCCGAGGGGCGGTTCGACCACGACTGGCGCATGCCGCCCGCAGAGGCAGAGAAGCTCCAGGCGACAGGGGTGGTGAGCCTGTCGATCATGTGAGCACCACCCGTGGGGAGGTGAATCGCGCGACCGGTGTCGCCGGACCCGACTCACCTCCCTCGGCTCGTCCGTTCCTCTATCGGCACGTGCGGCACGAGGACGTTCTGCACCTGCTGAACGATCACTTCCTGCGGAAGAACGAACGCCGCTTGCTGCCTGATGGCGAGCGCCGAGCTCCCGATCTTCACCGTATACGTTCCGGCCTCCGCGATCCACGCAGCACGCTCGGTGTCGAACGAGGCCAGATCACTGCCGGTCAACGTGAAGGTGACGGTCTCCGACTGACGGGGTTGTAACAGGCCCGTCTTCGCAAATGCCCGGAGTTCGATCTCCGGCTTGTCGAGCGCATCTGCCGGTGCGCTCACGTACAGCTGGACGACCTCTCGGCCCTGGGTGGCACCGACATTGCTCACCACGACCGTCACGGTGATTGGGTCGTCGAACTCGGACGCACTCAGCCGAAGGTCGCTGTAGTCGAAGTTGGTGTACGACAGGCCGTATCCGAAGGGGTATACGGGCTCGACGTCGAACGTGTTGTAGTAGCGGTACCCGACGTAGATCCCCTCGTCGTATGTGACTTCGGTCGGCACCCCGAAGAGCGACGGCATGGCCGGATCGGCCTCACCTGGAAGAACCTTCCCGGGGAAGTTGTCGGCGGACGGCACGTCGGCGTAGGTCATCGGGAACGTCATCGGCAACTTTCCCGACGGGTTCACGGTGCCACGCAGGACGTCGGCGATAGCGTTGCCGCCTTCCTGCCCGGGCTGCCACGCGAGCAGAATCGCGTCGGCATGGTCACGCCAGCTCGCCACTTCCATCACGCCAGCCACGTTCATCACGACGATGACGTCCTTACCCTCGGCGTGGAACGCCCCGGCGACGTTGCGCATCAGCGCGTGCTCCGGATCCGAGAGGAGGAAGTCATTCTCCACTTTCCGATCGATGAACTCACCGGAGTTCCGGCCGACGGTGATGACAGCGAAATCCGCCGCGCGTGCAAGCCGGGTGATCCGATCTGCGGCCACCACGAGTTCGGGAATCGGCGGGCGTGGCATGAACGGGATCGGCGACTCCGGCTGCTGCGCCTTCTGCTCCGCGACATAGCGACGGTATTGGTCCCGGAGCGAAACGTCGACGACGTATCCGGCACTCGCCAGCCCGGCATCGAGCGATACGGCATACGCTTCGTTGACGTCACCGCTTCCGGTCCCACCCACAATCAGGTCGTACGAGGCATTCCCAAAGAGGGCAACCGTTCCCGATGCTGGAAGAGGCAAGGCATGGTCGTCGTTTTTCAGGAGCACCATGCCCTCGGTGGCCGCGCGGCGCGCGATGATGGCGTGGGCAGCGAGGTCCGGCCGGTCCGAGTACGCGTACTCCGTGAACGACGGCGACTGCAAGACGATACGGAGCACCCGCTCGACGTTCTCGTCCAGTTGCATCTCGCTCAGCGTGCCACTCGCCGCGGCGTCGACGATGTCGTTGGTCTGTTGCAGATACCCCGGCATGAGGACGTCATTGCCCGCCTCGAGCTGCGCCACGGCGTTGCGGCCCCCGAACCAGTCCGTCATCACGAACCCTGCGAAGCCCCACTCGTCACGGAGGATGGTGGTCAGGAGGTCGCGGCTCTCCGACGCGTACGTGCCGTTGATGAAGTTGTAGGACGACATCACCGTCCACGGTTGCGACTCCCTGACGGCGATCTCGAATCCCCTGAGGTAGATCTCCCGCAGTGCCCGCTCACTGACCAGGGTGTTCGACTGCATCCGGTTGAACTCCTGGTTGTTCGCGGCGAAGTGTTTGGGAGACGCGCCCACGCCCTCAGACTCCACGCCGTCGATGAAGGCGGCAGCGAGACGGCCGGACAGCAGCGGGTCTTCGGAGTAGTACTCGAAGTTGCGGCCGCCGAGCGGGTTTCGGTGGATGTTCATGCCGGGCGCGAGGAGGATGTCCACACCGTACTCACGCACCTCTCGGCCGAACGCGCTGCCGACGGCTCGCACCAGCGCGGTGTCCCACGACGAGGCCATGAGCGTCGCCACCGGAAACGCGGTCGCTGGATACGCCCGCCCGGAGTCGCCTTCTCGGACCGGAGCGATGCGGAGGCCGGCCGGCCCGTCTGCCAGGGTCAGCGGTGGGATGCCGAGCCTCGGAATGGCGTGCGTGCGTCCCGCTGCTCCCGGCACCTTCTCCGGCACCCTCGCATCTTCCGGGTCCATCAGCGGGAGGAAGGGAAGATCCATATGGAAGCCCATCCCGACCAGCAGCCGGACCTTCTCGTCCACCGTCATGGCACCGACGACGTCGGCCATGGGATTCTCGCCGAGTCGAGGAGGATGTTGCGCCGTGGCGGAGGACATGGGAACGAGCAGCAGCACGACAAGTGTCGGGAGCTGCAACCAGCTCCCAACGGATTCGGTGTGGTTCCACGCATGCATGACCATCTGACACGATCCTCCCATCTCCGAGTTGCCCGTGACCTCGTCGCCAGACGGGCGACACCGGCCTCGGTACAACTACATCACCTTCCGAACCTGGTCCCACGACACCAGCGTGATGTCATGTGCCGCCAACAAATCTCTGAATTCCCTGCTCGTCACGAAGTCCAGGTCCTTCTGCCGCCACGCCGATCCGAAATCCGGATGGTTGACGGTAACGGCCTGCATCTCGGTGTCGTCGATTGCCAGGTGGACGATGAGCTGGTTCAGCCCGGGTCCGATCGTGGCGAGCATCTCGGCGTACGCCTCGCTCCACGATTTGGCAGGATCATCGGCGAGCATCATGTACAATCCGTCCAGCAGCGGCTTTTCGGCGGCAATGGCGTCGCGGATGTCGTCAGGCGCATCCTGTAACCAGCTGCCGGAGATCACCAGCACGGGGAGGTCGTATTCTCTCCCGAGCTTCAGGTAGATCTGTACCAGCTCGGGCTTGGCCATCACGCTGCCCATGTGCGTGTCCAGGTGCGTCGGCCTGATCCCCAGCGCGAGGGCGCGTTCGATCTGCGCCCTGATCTCCTTCTCGACCTCCACCGGGTCGGCGTGCGTCCCCACCTCCTCCACGGTCGAGTAGAAATGCCCGTGCTCGTCCAGGAGGCTCGGAATCTCGCCGGCCGGTGAAATGCCGCCCCACTTGTAGTAGTCCCATTCGGCCGTCAGGGTTATGTGGATCCCGACGTCCAAGGGCTGGTGTTCCCGATAGTACGCCGCGAAATCCGGGAACCACGGACAGGGAACCATGACGCTCCCCGAGGTGATCCCCCCGCTCTCGAAGGCTCGTGCCGAGGCGATGTTCACGGACCGGGCCACCCCGATATCGTCCGCATGGACGATCAGGAGCTTCGCGTCGGCGTCGTAACCCAGCTTTTCGGCCAGGGTCTTCTGGCCCTCCGCGACGGAGGGTGCCACCAACGAGATGAATCCACCTAGCATGGCTGCAAGTATGATGATCTTCACGGTCACCCTCCCAAACGAATCCTTCCCAGCGAGGCTTCAGCGAGCAGGTTCGCGATCGGCCGCCTCGAGCAGACACCGCAGAACAGCGAGATGCTCTTGCAGTGTCGGGGCGTCCGCCGCGCGGCTTCCGTGCATGTGCGCCACCACCTCGCCCACTAGGCGTCCGTAGCCTTCCATCCATCCGAGGCCGTGAAACGGCGCCGGACGCGCCGGCAGCGCCGCGTCGGAGCGAACCTGTGTCGAGCGCGACCCGGCGTTGCCCCAGACGATCACGTCGGGCCTCTCGAACGACCAACTCGCCGACGCGCGTTCGCCGATGATCTCCAACTCCAGCCTGTTTCCTGTCCCGTGCACGGTCTTCGATATCGAGCCGAAGCTGACGAGATCGCCGAACTCCATCGTGAGGTGGACGTGGGTGTCCCGATGCGGTGCCGCCGCATTGACGAACCATCTGCGTACCGATGTGTTGTCGGGCGGGCGTCCGTAGAGGTGAGTCACCAGATCGGCCCAGTGCGTGGCCAGGTCGAGCAGCACATCGAATCGTCCGCCGAGGTCGGGAGAGTCCTTCCAAGAACCCCCGGTGGGCGTCCGGGTGGCGCTCGATTGCCAGTAGCGACCCTCGATCGAGATGAGCGTGCCGAAGCGCCCGGCGGCGATCGCTCGCTTCAACTCCTGAGGCCCCCACAGAAGACGGTATCCGTGGCAGACCCACGTGGCCATGGGGAGCCCGTCGAGCGCCTCGATTTGGTCGAAGTCGACGGCGGCCGGCTTCTCGCAGATGGCAAACCGGTATCCGCGTTCGGCTCCCTCGCGCAACCGAGGCGCGTGGAGCGCGTGGGGGTTTGCCACGACGAGCAGTGCCAGGTCCGGGTGTTCCGGCCTGGGGAGGGGAGCCCCGCGCTCATGCCATGTCGCCGGTGCCACTTCGTCGGGGTACATCGCGAGGGCATGGAGGAGAGCCTTCCCGGCCGCGCCCCGGCCGACAATCAGTGGCCGGACTCGTTGGGGCGGTGTCGTCACCATCCCGAGATCTCCCGCACCCAGATGTTCCGGTAGCTGACCGGATTGCCGTGGTCCTGCAGCAGGAGCGGAACCCGGTCGGCGTGCACGTCGTACGGCGGCTCGCCGATGTAGCTCGTGGGTCCGCGGAGCTCGACGTGGTTCTGGATCAGCACGCCGTTGTGGAGCACGGTCATCGAGGTGGGGCTCACGAGTGCTCCATCCGCGCCGAAGCGCGGAGCGGTGAACACCACGTCGTAGTGCTGCCACTCGCCGGGCTTTCGGGACGCGTTCACCAACGGAATGCGCTGCTTGTAGATCGCGCCCGCCTGCCCGTTGGAATAGGTGCGGTTGTCGTACGAATCGAGGATCTGGACTTCGTAGCGCTCCATGAAGTAGATGCCGCTGTTGCCCCGGCCTTGGCCATCGCCCGACACCTCCGCCGGCGTGCGCCACTCGATGTGGAGTTGCAGGTCGCCGAACCCCTGGCGTGTACGGATGTTACCGGCCCCGGGCACGACGGTCATGGCGCCTCCTTCGAGGCGCCATCCCGCGGCACTGCCATTCTCGGCGCTCCACGCCGAGAGATCGCTGCCGTCGAACAGCACGATGGCATCCGACGGGGGAGCGCCGTTCCGGCCGGGCACGACCACCGGTGGCACCGGTTCCCAGACCTCGGTGTCCTCGGGACGCGGCGCTCGAGATTCCACTTCCCCCTCCAACGAAGGCGTGTCCGTCGTGGCGTCCGCCGCATCCGGCGCGCGGTTGCAGCCGCCGATCGCCGGCAGGACGGCGAGGAGCAGCGCGAGGCCGACGCTCCTCGTCCTCATACCGACGGGAGTCTCCACGGCGCTCGATACGTGGGCCGGAGCAGCGCATTCGCTTGCGCGTCACCCGGGAACGATTGCGTGGCGTCGTCCCATGTCAGCCGGCGTCCCGTCTTGAAGGCGATGTTGCCGAGGTGGGCTGTCACGGCTGCGCGCGCGGCCACGGAGGCGTTGCACGTCGGCTGCGCCCGCGTCTTGATGCACTCGACGAAGTTCACCATATGGGCATCGAGCCCGCCGTCATCCCGTCGCTGCTGGACGGGCATCGGTGTGGTCAGGTATGACAGCTTGCCCTCGACGACTTCCGTCTCGGGGAGAAGCTCCCACTTGCCGCGGTCCACGACGACCGTGCCGCGATTCCCGATGAACGCGACGCCGTGGTTGCGCTCGTACGGCCCGAGATCGATCCCCGTCGCGTGTTCCCACAACATCGAGTAGTCGGCGAACTCGAACGTGGCCTGCAGCGTGTCCGGGGTCTCGGACGCATCGTCGGGGTAGGCGAACTTCCCTCCGCTCGCGGCCACATGTCGCGGGCCCGCGTCGCCCATGGCGTAGTGCACCATGTCGATCATGTGCACGCCCCAGTCGGTCATGAGCCCCCCGGCGTAATCCCAGAACCAGCGGAAATTGAAGTGGAACCGGTTGGGGTTGAACGGGCGGGCCGGGGCCGGCCCGAGCCACATGTCGTAGTCTACGCCGTCGGGGACCGGTTCATCCGGCTTGACCGGTATCGCCTTCATCCAGCCCTGGTACGCCCAGGCTTTGACGAGGCGGATGCGCCCGATCTCTCCCGACTGCACGTACCTGGCCGCATCGCTCCAGTGCGATCCGCTCCGCTGCCACTGCCCGGCCTGGACGACCGTGCCATATCGCTGCGCCGCCGCGACCATCAGCGCGCACTCGCCAATGGAATTGGCGAGCGGCTTCTCCACGTACACGTCCTTCCCCGCCTCGCAGGCCATCACCATCATGAGGCAGTGCCAGTGATCCGGCGTCCCGATGATGACCGCATCGATGTCCGGATCCTCGAGGAGGCGGCGGAAGTCGTCATGGAGGGCGGGTCTCACCCCGGCAGCGCCTTCGACGTCGCCCGCGCGCCGATTCAGCACCGAGGCGTCGACGTCGCACAGCGCCGCGCACTCGACTTCGGGGATCTTGAGGATGGAGCGCAGGTTCTGGAATCCCATCCCGTTGCAGCCGATTACCCCGACACGGACCTGGTCACTGGGGGCCACCCGCTTGACCCGGGCCCGCAGGACGCCGGGGACCATCATTGCCCCGAGGACAGTGCCGGAGTCACGCACGAAACGGCGTCGCGAAGTCATGGCTTGCTCCTGTGCGGCTGGGACTGCCTTACGATAGACCGCGAGGAGTGAGACGGCTAGAGCCCCCCGAGAGTTGACGCCATTTGCTCCACGCGACTTCTTCTGCTAGTGGCCGATCACGAGCCTGTCCCTGGACCGAAAGGTGCGTGGCTATGACGAGACGATTGCGAATGGGTATGGTTGGCGGTGGACCCGGAGCGTTCATCGGTGAGGTCCATCGGAAAGCCGCGCGGATGGATGGCGGGATCGAGCTCGTGGCCGGAGCGTTTGACGCCATTCCGCGCCGGAGCAAGCAGATGGGGCGCGAGCAATACATCGATCCGAGGCGGGCCTATCCCGACTATGAGACGATGATCGAGAAGGAGCTGAAGCTCCCCGAGGACAAGCGCATCGACTTCGTCTCCATCACCGTTCCGAACAATTGGCATTTCCCCATGGCGAAGGCGTTTCTCGGAGCGGGCTTTCACGTCATGTGCGAGAAGCCAATGACCATGGACGTCAAGGAGGCCCTCGCACTGGAGAAGATCGTCAGGGAACGCAGAAGGGTCTTCGGACTGCTGCACACCTACACGGGCTACCCGATGGTGAAGCTTGCCAGGGACATGGTCAGACAGGGTGATTTGGGCAAGGTTCTCAAGATCGTCGTCCAGTACCCCCAAGGCTGGCTGATTCGACCCATCGAGCGCGAAGGGCATCTGCAAGCATCATGGCGCACCGATCCCAAGCAAAGCGGGGCCGCCGGCTCCATGGGTGACATCGGGACGCATGCCTGGCATCTCGCCGAATACGTGTCAGGACTCGCGGTGCGACAGCTCTGCGCCGACCTGACGACGTTCGTGAAGGGGCGCAGACTCGACGACGACGGCAACTGCCTGCTTCGCTTCACCAAGGGCGCCAAAGGTATCCTGCACGCCAGCCAGGTCTCCATCGGTGAGGAGAACGATCTCGCCATCTGGGTCTATGGGGAGCAGGCGAGCCTCGAATGGCACCAGGAACATCCGAATTACCTCTACGTCAACCGGATCGACGCTCCACAGGAAGTGTGGAAACGCGGGAACAACTACGTTGCCGAGAAGAGTCCGGCGGCGGGCCGAGCCACACGACTGCCCTCGGGGCACCCGGAAGCGTTCCTGGAAGCGTTCGCCAACCACTACTGCAACTTCGCCGATACCATACGCGCGAAGATGGCACGAAGGAAAGCCGATCCCCTGTTTCTGGATTTCCCGGGAGTGGCCGACGGTGTTCGGGGCATGAAGTTCATCGCGGCCGCTGTCAAATCGTCAGGTAAGGGCGCCACGTGGGTGAAGATGTAAGGAGGAACCATGGCCAGGCCGGTCACACTATTCACGGGGCAGTGGGCGGATCTCCCTCTCGAGGAGGTCTGCAAGAAGGCGTCGGCGTGGGGGTATGACGGGCTCGAGCTCGCCTGCTGGGGAGATCATGTCGAGGTCGACAAGGCGGCCAAGGATAAGCAATACGCCAAGAGCCGCAAGGAGATGTTGGCAGACCACGGGCTGAAATGCTGGGCCATCAGCAATCACCTGGCCGGCCAGCTCGTCTGCGATCCCAATGACGACGCACGATCCGACATGTTCGCGCCGGAGGAGTGTCACGGCGATGCCGAGAAGAAACGCAAATGGGCCATCCAGGCGATGAAGCAGACGGCAAAGGCCGCGCAGAACATCGACGTCAAGGTCGTGAACGGCTTCACGGGCTCGTCGATCTGGCACATGCTGTACAGCTTTCCGCCTGTCGGCCAGACGATGATCGACGATGGCTTCACGCAGTTCGCGCGGCTGTGGAATCCCATACTCGACGAATTCGACAAGTGCGGAGTCAAGTTTGCTCTGGAAGTCCATCCGACGGAGATCGCCTTCGACATTCATACCGCCAGACGCGCACTGGCCGCCGTCAAGAATAGGAAGGCTTTCGGCTTCAACTTCGATCCGAGTCATTTGCATTGGCAGATGGTGGATCCCGTCAGGTTCCTCCAGGCATTTCCCCAGCGGGTCTATCACGTGCACATGAAGGATGCGGCGATCACGCTCGATGGCGAGAGCGGCATCCTCTCGTCACACCTGAATTTCGGTGCACCGGGCCGAGGCTGGGATTTCAGGAGCCTGGGCCGCGGCGAGGTCGACTTCGAAGCGATCATCCGCGAACTGAACGTGCTCGGCTACCGGGGGCCCCTTTCCGTCGAATGGGAAGACGCCGCCATGGACCGCGAACACGGTGCCAAGGAGGCCTGCGACTTCGTCCACGGCATCGATTTCGAGAAATCGGATCGAGTCTTCGACGAAGCGTTCGACCGGTAGCCGCCCGCGGCCACATCCTCTCCGGGAGCGGACCTACGCCGTTCCCGGAACCGGGACGACCGCCCGCACCAGCGCCGACGGCCCGAACTCCATCCGGTCGGGACCCAGGCGGAGCGGCGACTCCATCATCTCGTCCCACGTGAGCGCTTGGCCCGTGTAGCAGGAGATCCGTCCCATGATCGCCGTCATCGTCGCCACGGCCGTCCTGGCGGCCTCGTTGACCGGCTGATCGGTGCGAATGGCCGTGACGAGATCGATGTGCTCCTGCACGTAGGGGCGCGGATCGATTTCCTTACCGTCGTCGTCCACCTCGTAGGGATAGCGCCACTGCGCGCGGCCGTCCGGGCTCCAGATTTCGTCCCGACAATTCGTGTAGCCCTCACTACCCCGCACGAACTCCGAGACGTTGTCGGCGCAGCCCGCGATCTGGCGGCACATGCTGTGGACGTGGACGTCGTTCGCGTAGGTGAAATCGATACTGAAGAAATCGTACTGATCTCCGCTCGGACGCCGCCATCGACCGCCAAAGCCCACGGCCTTCTCGGGATGGGCATCGCCGAGGAACCAGTTGACGACGTCCAGGTTGTGCACGTGCTGTTCCACGATGTGATCGCCCGAGAGCCAGGTCCAATTCACCCAGTCACGCAGCATGTACTCGATGTCGGTCCACCCTCGCTGCCGATCCCGCCACCACGGCACGCGCCCGTTCCAGTAGCAGTTGGCGGCGACCACGTCACCGATAGCGCCGCGCGTGACCTTCCTGAACGTCTCGAGGTAATTGGCCTGGTGGCGCCGTTGCGTCCCCGTCACCACGCACAAGCGCAGTCCGTCCGCCGTCCGGGCGGACGCCATTACGGACCGCGCGCCCACCGGGTCGACGGCCACCGGCTTTTCCATGAACACGTGCTTGCGCGCGTCCACGCAGGCCTCGAAATGCTGAGGCCGGAAGTAGGGCGGCGTCGCGAGAATCACAATGTCGACGTCCGTCTCGATGAGCCGTTGGTAGGCGTCGAACCCCACGAAGCACCGTTCGTCCGAAACCTCGACACCCTTGTTCTCCCGCAGGCTCTTGCGACACTCGTCCAACCGATCCTGGAAGACATCGGCCAGCGCCGCGATCTCCAGGTTGGGGCCTGCCGAAAGGAAGTCGGTGGCGGCGCCCGTGCCGCGCCCACCACAGCCCACCAGACCGGCCCTGAGTGCCGGGCCATCGGGCGCCTGATCCAGGAGTGGCGGCCACCGATAGTGCGCGTATTGCTCACGCGTACGGCTGCACCCGGCGACCAGCGCGCCCACGGCGCCTGCGGCACCGATCAGCCCCACCGTCTCGATGAACTCCCGTCGGCTCGGTCCTCCCGCGGTCTCACTCATCGTCTTCCTCCCTCTCTCGTTCCTCATCGCTCGGTTGCGCCACCGCTCGCACCACCCGCAACCCGATATCCAGACAGTCGGAATACCACCACCGGCTCTTCGGAACCTGCGGATCGGTCATGAAACATGCGCGACTCCGCGTGTGATCGCGAGCGGCCGATCGCACATCGGCCGGATCACTGCGGAACGATCCGCCTCGCACCACCCGCTCGGTCCCGGTATCCGGTCCGCGGGGATTCGGGACGGCACCATCACCGGCACCCCGCTCATAGGTGTCGGCCGCGTACCAATCCGCCGTGAACTCGCGCACGTTCCCAAGCATGTTCCGGAGCCCAAATGGGTTCGCTGTGACGAGCGACGGCGGCTGCGTCCGGCCATTGCTGTTGCCACGGTGGATCACGAAACTGTCGAGCACCACGGTGTTGCGCCCGAGTACCCGGTTCCGCCACCGTCGCTCCGTGTACTTCGTGGGACTGCCCTCGAAGAAGTACGGACCGTCGCTGCCGCCGCGTGCGGCATACTCCCACTCGGCCTCCGTGGGCAGCCGATAGTGCTTGCCGGTCACCTGTGAGAGCCAGCGACAATACTGCTCCGCGGCGTGGTACGTCATCGTAATGGCCGGCCGGTCACCCTTGCCCCACCCCTGATCGGGGGGCACGTAGGGCGGCGTGGCACCGGTGATGGCATCGACGCCTTCGTCCTCCATGAGTCTCGTGTCGCTGCGGCCCTCGGACCGCGTGGCGCGGTACCAGGCCTCGAACTCGTCCCACGTGACCTCGATGCGTCCCATCCAAACGGAGTCGACCGCGACCGAGTGGACGGGACCTTCGTCCGCGCGACGATACGGCTCCGACTCGGGACTTCCCATCCGGAACGTGCCGCCCGGAATCGCCACCATCTCGAACGACACCGTGGTGCCGGGGATATACTCGGTGTAGTCGGTGAAGCCTTCGACGATCGCGGGGGCTTCGTAGACCTCGTCACTCGCCGCAGCGACCAGCCCGAAATCGATCTCCTCCGCGTCGGGATCGAAGTGGCCGACCTGCATATGGCACTTGATGCACGGGATCTCCTCCACATTGTTCTCATAGTGGAGGTGGGCCTCTTCGCCTTTGTCGGTCAGCTCGACCGGGAACAGGTTCGGGTGGCAGGCGACACACGACTCGCCAAATACGAACGTCGTCGCGTGCTCGAGCTGCGATCGCTCCTCCCAAAAGAGGCTGTCCTGCTCTCTGAAGATCGTTCCGACCACATCGCGGACACCAAGGCGGGTCTTGTGCGCCGCATAGGCGACCCCGCCGGGCGGCAGGTGACACTCCACGCACTGCACCACCGTGCCGCTCTTCGTCGCGTAGTGGGTGGACAGCCTCCATGATGTCGTCGCCTGCGGGTGCACGTGGCAGGCGCCACAGAACGTGTCGGTGGACGTGACGTCGTTGGCGCCGCGGACGCCCGCGACCAGGACGATCCCGGTTGCGAGCCCCCAGGCGTATGGCCGTCTGAGCAGCCGTCGCACGGCGTTCACTGCCCTCGAGATCCAGCTCATCCGGCGCGACGTTCGGTCGTGACCGTCACGTGGCGAGGAACGTCTGCTTCACCAGGGTGACGTTCGTGCGGGTGTCTTCCAGGAACCGGCCCTCGCGACCGCTCGTCTCCAGCACCAGCCACTTGTCGTAGTAGATGTCGTCGAGCGCCGCCGCGACCGCCGGCATGTCCACCATGCCATCGGCGCTCCCCAGCAACGGTGTGTTCCAGTCCTTGAGGTGCACCTCACAGATCCGGTCGTTGCCGAGCATGCGAAGCTCGCCGGGCACGTCATAGCCGTTGCCGGTCGAGTTCCCCACGTCGTAGTAGACCCACAGGGACTCGGACCCGACCCGCTCCATGATCTCGAGGTTCTGCCGTGCCGTGATGGTGTTCTCCAGGCCCAGGATGACGCCGGCGTCTTCCGCTCGGGGCATGATTTGCCTCAGGGCCTCCACCACGTTGGTGACTTTGGCATCGTCCAGTCGGTACACGGAGAACCCGTCTTCTGGCTCATTGACGAACTCGCCGTTTTCGTCGCGGAACCGCAGGTCTCCGCTGCCGAAGAACGCCATGAGCACGTTGCTCGCGCCGAGGGCGACCGCTGCCTCGATGGCGTCGATCACCCAGACCGCGGCACGGGGCTGTTCCGCCAGCGGGTTGCCGTTCAGCAGGCCGAGCGCGATCGAATGGAACGCGATGTCGTGCTGGCGTCCGAGCTCCCCGTATCGCGCGCGCACCGCCGGATCCCGCAGGACGATCTCGTCCGGGTTGCGGCCCAGACTCACCTGGATGCCGTCCAGGCCCGCCTCTTGTGCGCGCGGAATCGCCTCGGGGTCGCACATCTCGCCCAAGTTCCAGTCACACATCCCAATGCCGGCGGTGCGCTGGCGACCGGTGGAGGGATTCGCGCACGCCGCCAGGACGCCCGCAGCGGAGACGGCGGCCAACGCAGCACCGGTGTGCTCGAAAAAGCATCTGCGGTCCATGGTGGGATCAGCTCCTTCCGAGGTCAGATCCGAGTTCAGCCCCTGATGGCCATGCCATAAGATGAACGTTGGGTCGGCGCGAAACCAGCAGATACTGGCATCGCGCTCTCGACCGGCGGCGCTTGCTCCCGCCAGGCCCGTCAGTTATGACAGGTTGGACACGCCGATCGGAGAGGGGTGCATGGGCTCTCGACTCAAGGACCTGCAATACCAGCGTGCGGCACGGGATCCTCACGTCATGCTGGAGCATCTGCGGCGGGACTTCGATATGAAGATCTCGGTGGGGATCTGGTATTTCACCCCGGGTGGCGGGCGGTTCCATGACCGGTTCGTTCCCGAGGCATCCATCGAGCAGCGCATCGACATGGCTGCCGAGATGGCCAAGCTCGGTATCACGGGAATCGAGGCCCATTTCCCCGATGAGGTGAACGAGTCCAACGCGCACCTGTACCGGCTGCTCGAGAACGAAACCGGCATCCGCCTCGTGGCGGTGCCGTTCTCACACTTCTTCGATCCGAGGTTCGAGTTCGGGTCGCTGTCGAATACGGACTCCCGCACACGCGACCGCGCGATCGAGATCGCCGTGGGTGGCCTCCGTCTGGTTCGGGATCTCGGTGCGGACCTCGCCATCTCCTGGCCGGGCATGGACGGCTATCGCTATCTGCACGGCAAGCCGTTCATGCACATGTGGGATCTGTTCGATGGAGCGATGGCCGAGGCTATGGACGAGGTCCCTGGCGTGCGGGTGGCGATCGAGCCCAAGCCCTACGAGCCGGCGGCCAACAACATCTATCGCACGACGGCGGAGGGGATTCTCGCCGCGCAGCGTATCGAAGCGAGACTGCGGAATCCCGAGAACCGGCGGATCCTGGACGGCGGTGGCACGCTGGTGGGCCTCAATCCGGAGGTCGGGCACGTCAAGATGGGATTCGAGATGCTCCCGGCGGCCTTCTCGCTGGTGGCAATGGAGTGCCGGCTCGCCCACACGCACTGGAACAGCCAACCTGATGGGAACTACGATCAGGACAACAACGTCGGGGTCGTGAACGTCCACGAGACCGAGGCGCTGTTGTACGCCCTCTGGGGCATCGGATACCAGGAGTACGTCGGGATCGACATCAATCCCGAGAACATGCCCGTCGAGAAGGCGGTCGAGCTGAACGTCAGGGCCCTGGAGAAGATGCGGGACCGGGTGAGCCGCATGCCGCACGAGCGCATTCTGGAGTGTCACCTTCGCCCGGGTGACCATCGCGGGGAGTTGGAGGAGATCCTGATCGAGAGCTGGTAGGAGCCGTCACCATGGAAGGACTCTTCGCAGGACTGGACGTGTCCACGCAGTCCTGCAAGCTAGTTGTGATCGATCTCGGTGAGCGGGTGACCGTGCATGTCGACGCGGTCAGCTACGATGAGGACCTGCCTCACTACGGCACCCGTGACGGCACGGTCCAGGGACCGGACGCGGGAGCATCCGAGTCCGATCCCGCCATGTGGATCGAGGCCGTCGCACTGCTGCTGCAACGACTCGAGGCGGCACCGAAGGTCGAACAACGCCGCATCCAGTGCCTCGCGGTCTCGGGACAGCAGCACGGGCTGGTGGCACTCGACGAGGGCGGCAACCTCGCCCGTCCACGCGCCAAGCTCTGGAATGATTTCTCCACGACCGAAGAGTGCCGGCTGCTCACGGAGCGGGTGGGCGGGACGGAGCGGATGATCAGCGAAGTGGGCAACACGCAGCGGACCGGCTACACCGCCCCGAAGATTCTCCACATGTTGCGCCACGAGCCGGAGTGTTATGCGAGGGCAACGACGCTGTTCCTCGTTCACAACTACATCAACTGGTACCTCACGGGTGGCGCCAACGGCGGTGTTGCCGTCATGGAGCCCGGTGACACGTCGGGTACCGCGCTGTGGCATCCGTTGACCGGTGCGTGGTCGCAGCGGGTGCTCGACGCCATCGATCCGGGACTGGCCCGCAAGCTGCCGCCGGTCGAGCCGTCCGACCGGACGATCGGGACCCTCGCCCCGAGACTGGCACAGGCGTACGGGCTGTCCACGGCGTGCGCGATCGATGCCGGCAGCGGCGACAACATGTATGCCGCGATCGGGACCGGGAACTTCGCGCCCGGCATCGTCACCGTCAGCCTCGGCACGAGCGGGACCGCGTACACGTTCCTGAAGGAGCCGTACGTCGATCCCGAGGGAGAGATCGCGGCCTTCTGCGACAGCACCGGCCACCACCTCCCGCTGGTCTGCGTCTCGAACATGGCGAACGGATACAATGCCGTGTTGGAGCGGTTCGGCATGGGGCACGAGGAGTTCGACGCGGTGATCGCACGCACCGGCGCGGGCAACGGTGGCCGGCTGCTCATCCCCTGGTACACGGGAGAACGCACGCCCGACCTGCCGAACGCCGCACCCATCTACTTCGGCTTTGCCATGGACGACTTCGACAGGGAGCGGCTCAGTCGGGCCGTCCTCGAGGGTCATGTGCTGAACTTGTGGAGTGGGTTCCGGAAGCTGCCGGTGCGGCCGACGGCAATCCATCTCACGGGTGGCCTGTCCCGCTCACCTGCGTGGTGCCAGATGATCGCCGACATGTTCGAGGCGGAGACGGTGCCGGTCGAAGGCGAGGGTGCGGCGCTGGGAGCGGCGATTCACGCCGCCTGGGTGTGCGCCAAGGAGCAGGGACAGAAGGTCTCACTTGCCGAAGTGGCCGAGCCGTTTGTGGTGCTCGATGTGGCGAGGCGCAAGACGCCGATCGCTCGCAACGTCGAGATTTACCGGATACAGAAGCGGCTGTATCTGGCATTGAGCGAGCGGGCGCGCGGGATCGACACCGACGATGATCCGTTTGCGCTCAGATGGCGGTTAGGCGGTTAGGCGGTTAGGCGGTTGGCGCGAGGAACCGCCGGCGGGATCACCATGAAAGGCGGTAGCACGGCAAGTGGAAGCGGGCAAGGCTCACTGCTCTTCAGGAAGCGGATGATGCACAAGGTCTCTCTCGTGGTTGTGCTTGGCGCGCTGACCATCGTCGGCGTGGGTTGTGATTCGGATTCGGGGCTGACGCCGGTCATCGTTGCGCCAACGTCGCACTTGGGGCGCGGCATCAATCTGGGTAACAAGCTCGAGGCGCCCTCCGAAGGCGAATGGGGCGCGCCGGTCGAAGCTTGGATGTTGACCACGATCGAGCGGGGAAGGTTCGCGACGGTACGCATCCCGACCCGCTGGAGTGCCCATGCCGCCGCAGTCCCACCGTATGCGATCGACGCAGCCTTTCTGGATCGCGTGACCTGGGTCGTGGATCAGGCGTTGTCCGCCGGATTGATGGTGGTGCTGAACATGCATCACTACCAGGAGATCTTCGCCGATCCTCATGGGCAGCGCGATCGGTTTCTGGCCGTGTGGCAGCAGATCGCCACGCATTTTCGAGACTATCCGGATAGCCTGGTGTTCGAGGTGCTGAACGAGCCGAACACCAACCTGACGCCGGAATTGTGGAATGCGTTCCTCCTGGACGCCCTCGCCGTGATACGCCAGAGCAATCCGGACCGCTACGTCATGCTCGGCACGGGAGAATGGGGCGGCATCGGCGCGATGCAGCGTCTGCAACTGCCGGACGACGACCGGCTGATCTTCACCTTTCACTACTACAGTCCCTTCGAGTTCACGCATCAAGGCGCCGAATGGGTCTCCGGGTCCGACGCCTGGCTGGGCACCACCTGGGGCACGAGTCAGGATCGCGCGGCCGTACAGCGCGACTTCGATACCGTCGCCGCGTGGGCCGTGCAGCACGACATCACGGTTTTCATGGGAGAATTCGGCGCCTACTCCCGCGCCGCCATGGACGACCGCCTCGCCTGGACGACCTTCGTGCGAAGCGAAGCCGAACGCCGAGGCTTTTCCTGGGCCTACTGGGAATTCGACGCCGGTTTCGGCGCCTACAGAAACGGGCAGTGGAACGAGCTGCATGAGGCGTTGATTCCGTAAGGCGGGAGGACGGAAGGGCGGTAGGGCATCCCTGCTGTCGGAACGAACGGCGTCGCACTATTGTGGCTGAGACTTAACGTCCGGGATGTATGGCTCACGCGCGTTCTGGAGTGACGCTATGAAGAGCTCTTCGGTTTCAATCGTTCTTCTCCTGCTCATGGGATGCGGGCAGCGGCCGGCCGGTGACGCACGCCTGAGCCGCGCAGACGTCGATCTCGACGTGGCCGGGAGGAGCGCCATCGTCCACACCACCGCCGAGGGCACGGCGTTGAGGCTCACCCCCACCGACACCCTCACGTTCGCGGCATCGGAACCCACGTCGGAAGGAAGGATGTATGTGTTCGTCGATCCGCGGACGACCTTCCAGACGTTCCTGGGAATCGGCGGCGCGCTGACCGATGCCTCAGCGGAAACCGTTGCGAAGCTTCCCGAGGCACGACAGGAAGAGCTGTTGCAGGCCTATTACGACACCGAGAGAGGCATTGGGTACACCCTGGCTCGGACGAACATCAACAGCTGTGACTTCTCGAGCGCGAGCTATACCTATGTCGACGAAGGCGACAAGGACCTGACGTCCTTCTCGATCGCACACGACCTGGAGTTCAAGATCCCGCTGATCAGGCAGGCCATGGCCGCCAGCGGCAACACGCTTCAGCTCTTTGCCAGCCCGTGGAGCCCGCCGGCGTTCATGAAAGACAACAACGACATGCTGCACGGTGGGAAGCTGCTCCCCGAGTATGCCGATTCCTGGGCACGCTATTACACGAAGTTCATCACGAGCTACCGGCAGGAGGGCGTGCCGGTATGGGGGATCACGATCCAGAACGAGCCCATGGCCACCCAGATCTGGGAGTCGAGCATCTATTCCGCCGAAGACGAGCGGGATTTTCTCAAGAACCATCTTGGTCCGGTGATGGCGCAGGAAGGGCTCGGCGACGTCAACATCATCGTCTGGGATCACAACCGCGACCTGATCGTTCAGCGGGCCCAGGCGATCTTCGACGATCCGGACGCCGCAAAGTATGCGTGGGGTATCGGATTTCACTGGTATGAGGACTGGTCGGGCGGTACGCAGATGTACGACAACGTGGCCCTGGTGAACCGACTCTACCCAGACAAGCACATCCTCTTTACCGAGGGCACGCCGGCGAGCTTCGACTCGACAGGGTACGACCGATGGGATCTTGGCGAAGACTATGGGCAGTCCATGATCCACGACTTCAATTCAGGTGCCGAGGGGTGGACCGACTGGAACATCCTGCTCGATGAACGGGGAGGACCCAACCACGTGGGGAATTTCTGCTTCGCGCCAATCCACGCGGATACGCGTACGGGGGAGCTGATCTACACGAATTCCTACTACTACATCGGCCACTTCTCGAAATTCATCCGTCCCGGTGCCAAGCGGATCCTCGTCTCACCGAGCCGCAGCATGATGCTCGCCACCGCCTTCGTCAACGAAGACGGCACGGTGGCCGTGGTGGTCCTGAACCCAACGGCAACCGGTGGGCAGTACTATCTCACCGTCGGCTCTTCCTCGGTGGAGGTCAGCTCGCCGCCGCACTCGATCCAGACGGTGGTGTTTTAGGCGGTTAGGCGGTCAGGCGGTCAGGCGGTTCGAGTCGTGTGATCGTGGGATCGAGGGATCGGTCAGTCGTGAAATGTCCTTCCGTCGCCGAGGCGCTCACCCACCCACCGTTGGCGGCGTCCGCAGCCGCGGCCGCGCGACAAGGAAGATCGAAGCGACGCAGACGAGGCCCGCCGGCACGATCGCGAGCGATACCCTCAGCCCGAACGCATCACCCAGCACGCCGGTCACGTACGGTAGGGCCGTTCCGCCCATCAGCGCCATGACCAGGACCGCGCCGAACGCCGTCCCCGACATCCGCTCGTAGCGATCGCCCACGTGGCCGAGGATGACCGGAAAGACCGCCGCGAACCCCACACCCGTCAGCAGCGTCCCCGCCCCCGCCGCGCCGGTCGTCCGGGCGCCGATCAGGATCAGCGCGCCAGCAAACGCGACCCCCAGCGATACCAGTAGCACCGCCGACGACGACACGCGCGGGAGCAGCCACCCCAACACCAATCGCCCTCCGGTCATGCCCAGCCAGTAGAGCGACAGCAGGTACAGCGCCCGCTCCGGCGGCAGCGCCAACTCCTCGCTCACGTACGTCGCGGTCCACCCGCCGACCGTGATCTCCATGCCGCTCTCGAAGAACAGGGCCACCCCGAGCAACACGAGGACGGGATCGCGGAACAGCCTGGCCGCGTTCCGCAGCGGGAATTCCTGCGGCTGCTTGGGCTCGGGGAAGCGGATTGCCGTATAGTATGCCAGCAGGGGTAGTACCAGCGCGCCGATCCCCGCCACGACTTCGGCGTCGCCGAATCGCTCGCGCAGCAGTCCGAGCACCAGCGGCATGCCGAAGGCGCCGATGCCGAAGAACACGCCCAGGTAGGCGAGCCCCGCTGCGCGGCCCTCGACGCTGATATCGGCGACCAGCACGTTGGTGCCGCCGTTGATCACGCCGCCGCCGAAGCCGATGAGGATCGCCGAGCCGGCGAGCAACGCGATCGACGGCGCGAAGGCGATGCCCTCCAGACCCAGCGCGACCAACACCGCGCCAGCCAGGAGCATCCCTTTGTAGCCGCGCCGGTCCACCACCGGTCCGAACACCACCGAGCCGGCGAGGATGCCCAGGCTCATCAGCGCGAGCAGCGAGCCCGCCCCCGTGCGGTCGAGTCCCAGACGCTGGATGATCGAAGGGAGAACCGCGCCCAACGTAGTGAGCGCGATGCCGAACAGCAGCATCCCGGCGCACGCGGCGGCGAACACCAGCCGATGTCTGTATGCGTTCATGTCGGCGCGGTCGGGCGCGCTGGGAGGCGGTTGAGCGGTTAGGCGGTTAGGCGGTTAGGCGGTAGGAAAAATGACTCACTCCACCTCCTACCGCCCTACCGACCGACCCACCTACCGCCTTTCGCGGATCTTCACGTTCCGGAACCAGAACACGCTGCCGTGGTCCTGGATCACGATGTGCCCGGTCGCGGCGCTGCCGTAGTCGGGGGCGTCCTGCCACTTCCCCAAGTTCTTGAGCGTCTCCCACGCGTCGGTCCAGCGCTCGAACTCCACCACCTTCGCCCCGTTGAGCCAGTGCTCCACGTGGTTGCCGTGCACCACGAGGCGGCTGGTGTTCCACTCACCCACCGGTTTCAGAGGCTTGTCCGCGGCGGCCGGGTGCATGGCGTAGTTGGCGGCAGCCTTCTGCCACTCCTCCAACCCCTCCGGAAAGCCGACGTCGTCCACGAGCTGGTACTCGGGACCCGTCTTCCAGGCGGCGTCGTACTGCGCGTCCTCGACCACGCCGTACATGAGGCCGCTGTTGCCGCCCTCGGTGGCCTTCCAGTCGAGGCTCAGCTCGAAGTTGGTGTACTCGCCGTCCGTGACCAGGTCGACCCGCATGTCGCTGCCGTAGTTGGCTTCGGTCCCCACCGACTTCATGGCGCAGTCCTCGATCGTCCACGACTCCAGGGCACCGCCGTTGTAGCCGTGCCATCCGGACAGGCTCTTGCCGTCGGACAGCAGCGTCCAGCCCTCGGCCCGCTCGGCGTCGCTCAACACATTGACACCCGCGCAGGGATCGGCGGCCTGGTCGGCCTCGTCCGACGCACAGGCGAGGGTCGCCACCAGCATTCCCGACAGGAGCCACCACACTGTTCTCGCGTTCACGATTCGTCTCCGTTTGGCGTGTTGTAGCAGAGTGCAATTGCCCGACGCAAGTATGTGTCGCGTGACCGGAATCGTCCACCGGCCGCCCCCGGCGAGTCCCTACGGTGATCGCGCCCGGACGCGGACGAGAAAGGCCGAGTCGGGGTCGACGACGGTCAGTTGGTGGATCTCTTCGTTGGTGAAGCCGGCGGCCTCGAGGGCTGACAGGAACTCCGTGAACAGCGTGTCGTACTGGCGAAAGGTCCCTCCACCGGGTTCGCCGACGTGGTACCAGCCCGCGTCGTGCGACACGAGCACGCGGTCGAGCAGGCCCTCCGGTTCAAAAGCGGGAACGTCGGTCGGGCGGCGGGGCCACGACGGGCCGTCGGCGTTGACCATGGACTTCACCACTGCTGGTTGCGAAACGGCCTCGTCGTATGGCGGGCGTCAGACGAGGTTTACCGGATACGGAAGCGGATGTATCTGGCATTGAGTGGGCGGACGCGTAGGACCGTGACGGATGAGGATCCGTTCGAACTCCGCTCAGTCCTGGACGAATGTGCGGAGTGAGGTCAACGCTCTGTACTCCCGGCCTCGCACAACGCTTCGGCGAACGCCCGCACGGTCGGAAACCGCTCTGCGGGGGTCTCGGCGAGCGCTCGCACGACCACTCGCTCGATTGCTGGAGGGATCGTCTCACTGAACAGACGCAGACTCCGAACCGGCTCCACGGACTTCCGCGCCAGGGCCGCGCGCGCTCTCGGGCCGGTGCAGCGCGGCTCGCCCGCCAGCATTTCGTAGATCACGCAACCGAGCGAGTACAGATCGGAGCGGCCGTCGAGATCCGTCGACCCCGCCACCTGCTCGGGACTCACGTACATCGGAGTGCCCACCGCGATGAGGCCCTCGAGGAGCCCCGCTTCTTCTGCCCGCACGATTGCCCCAGCCACTCCAAAGTCGGCGACCACGGCGTGCCCGGCTTCGAGCAGGATGTTCTCGGGCTTGATGTCACGGTGCAACACCCCGTGTTCGTGCGCGAAACCTAGCGCATCTGCCACTTCACGGGTGATCGTCAGGGAGTCGTCGATCGGGATCTGCTTCTCCCGGTTCAAACGATCCCGCAGCGATTTCCCCTCCACATACGGCATCACGTAATACAGGAAACCATCCGCTTGTCCTGAGTCCAAGAGCGGCAGAATGAGCGGATGATTCAGCGTGGCAGTGATCTTGATCTCCCGGAGGAACAGCTCGGCACCGAGTGCATCGGTCACCTCCGGACGGAGGGCTTTGACAGCGACCCGGCACCCGAGCCTCAGGTCACGAGCGAGGTACACCGTCGCCAGCCCACCGCTGCCGAGCTCGCGCTCGATGATGTAGCGCAGCCCAACGACGGTCGTCAACCGCGCGAGCGGATCCGCTGCGATCTCGCCATGGGACAGCGGCCGGCTCCGCAGCCGCTCGGCATAGGCAGCCGTGTCGGGCGACGGCTCTGCATCCAGATCGTCACGGAGCCTCGCCGCGTGACGGGCCGCCTGCTCCAGCGCACCGGCCCGGTCCCCCGCAGCGTCCAGGGCCGCCATCAAGCGCAGCCTCACCTGCGTGCTGTAGGGATCGTGATCCACGAGCTGGCGCCACCACGCAATCTCCTCCTGCCGCTCTCCCCTCTCAGCACACGCTTCGGCCAACCGCTCGAGAGCACGAGCATATGACCGCGACAGTTGGTCACGCTCTCCATCCAACCACTGCTCGAACGCCACGCTCGTCCCGAACGTGCACCCGCCGAGGAGGGATCCCCAGTACAGGGCCGCGGCCTCCTCGAAGTTTCCTGCCTCAATCGCCTGCCGAAAGGTCCACACGTCGCACGACACGACGTCGGTGTCGAGGGCCACCTCGCCCGCACCCCGTGTGACGACTGCCGCGTTCCCGAGGACTTGCCGGAGAAAGTAGAGCGCCTGGTTCAGGGCGTGGCGGGCATGGCTGGGATCGGCGTCGGGCCAGAGCAGACCCATTAAGACATCGCGACGCTGAAACCCCTGTGGTTCCGCTGCCGCGAGATACGCCAGAAGGGCAAACCGCTTGGGTTGACGGAGCAGCTCCTCCAACACCCGCCCGTCCGCGTCCCTGGCCTCCTCCGCACCCAACAGCCGGATGGCAAGCACAGACCACCTGCCGCCAACAACAAACGACACGTCCCGGTGACCGCCAGGTGATCACCGGATCAGTGCCACGTGTCGGGCCTGAAGTACTCTAGGCAACGTACGACGTACCGGCCGGAACCGCCAGCAGCATTGCGACCGGTGCGGTCGCCAAACCGCCTTGAAAGGGGGGAGAGCATGCGACGGATCGCTGGATGCATTCTTGGGGCTGCAATCGTCGGGGCGCTGGCGTGCTCGGACGGTCCGGACATCACCGATCCCTGCGAGGGGGTCGGGGTTGGGTGCGGTGTCCAGCAGATCGATGGCGCGGCGCTCTTCTCAGAAACCTGCAGCGGGTGTCACACCCTCGAGCTCCCAATTTCCGCTTCCATATCGATGCACGATGAGGCGTGGGCGTTGATTCGGGAGATGAACGATAATGGCGTCTCCCTCTCCGAGGCCGAAGAGGCAGCCATCGTCGGGTACCTGTGCACCTTGAAGGGGTGTGCGGACGGGCGTTAGTTACTGGGGTGGAGGAGGTCGGGGGAGTGGTTGGTGGGGCCCGAGTTCGGCTTAGGGGTTGAGCGGTTAGGCGGTTAGGCGGTTGAGCGGTTAGGCCTGCCCGGACTGCCGAACCGGGTTATCCACGACATCACTGGAATCATCGGGCGAGGAGTGGGGGCGCGCCTTTGGTCCCGTAGATGTAACTGCCGATCCGCCGGACGCGGGCCATCTCCTCCTCGTCGAGGGGCCCGGCGTCCAGGGCCGTGAGGTTGTCCTCCATCTGCGCTGCGGTGGAGGGAGCCGTGAGACAGACGTTCACATCGGTATGGGAGAGCACGAAGCGGTAGCACTCGGCGGCGGTCAGCGGGCGCTCGTTCTGCGGCATGAGCTTGGGCTTCATGAGCTTGCGCCAGCAGGTGGCGGTGTAGATCACGATGCCCGGACGGTTGTCAGGCCGCAAGTGCGGGAACACGTCCTGTTCGGCTCCCGTGTGCACGGCGTTGTAGCGGGCGTGAAGGAAGTCCACCGGCGCCTCCACTGCCCCGCTCGCGATACTGCCGAGGAGGGGCCGCTTGTGGCTCGAGATCCCCAGGAAGCGCACTGTGCCGCTGTCCTTGAGGCGCTGTACTCGGTCAGTGAGCGTCTCGCTCGGAGCTTTGCCCATGCCCTGGAACAGCAGGTCGACCCACTCGAGCCGGAGCTTCTTCAGCCAGCGCTC
>Ga0224497_10000045_pt1 | contig 112578 bp, 102 predicted proteins | sample SF_Jul11_sed_USG_4_FD_167970 | JGI IMG/M metagenome (GOLD analysis project Ga0224497, IMG submission 167970) | Sediment microbial communities from San Francisco Bay, California, United States - SF_Jul11_sed_USGS_13 | ecosystem: Environmental > Aquatic > Marine > Sediment | place: USA...
GTCTCCATGGCTCACGAGTACGGCGTCCAGTTGGTCCACCCCGTGCCGCCGCAGGAACGGGAGCACGATGCGCCGACCGGCATCGCTCGCCCCCGCGCGCGGACCACCGTCGACGAGCAGCCACCTGCCGCGCGGTGTGCGCACGACAATGGCATCACCCTGCCCCACATCGAGTACGTGGATCGAGAGCACGTGGTCGCGGTCCCGCCCGACCCATGCCGGCACGGCGATCGGCACCCATACGGCAGCCGCACCGATGGCCAAGGTCCGCTTCGCTCGACGCCATGAGGTGAACCCGCGACGGGTGATCATCACCGCCATGGCCAGCACCACGCACCACGGAATGGCAAAGCGCAGTCCGGCTGTGCCGGTGATCGATCCGAGCGGCACGCCACCTGCGAGCTGTGCCACCCGCTCGAGTCCGGCCAGCAGGAGACCGGCCGACCCGGCCATGACTTGCCCCACGCCGAGGCTCAGCATGAGGGCTGGCACCGCCAGGCTCGCGATGGGAATCGCGGCGAGATTGGCAACCACACCGATTGGGGCGACCGACCCGAAGCTCCAAGCCGTGATGGGTGCGGTGAATAGCGTAGCCCCGGTCGAGGACGCCACCAACATCCCCCCCCACCCGCGGAAGCCCCGCCCCCGGGCAATGTCGCGACCCCACGACGTCCCGGCGACGGCCGCGACCGAGAGCCACGCACCGACGGCCGTGACCGCGCCGGGATCCATTTGTAGCAGGATGACGACCGCCACGGCGAGGACCGCCGACGGGGAGGGATGGCGCTGTCGCAGCCGCGCGATCGCGTGCAGCGCCATGAACGCTGCCGCCCTGGTGGCCGGTGCCGGAAAGCCGAGGAGCGCCACGTAAAGCCAGGTGACCGCTGCGCCGATCACCCACCGCTGCCGCCCAACCCCGGCCCACCGGAGCACCAAGAGAACCCAGCCGGCAATCACACCCACGTGCAGGCCGGAGATCGCGAGCAGGTGCGCCAGTCCGGCTCGGGCGAAGTGCGCGCGCAGGTCTCGCGGGATATCGTCCCGCCGACCGAGCACGAGAGCCTCGACGAGTCCCGCGCGCGGCCCGTAGAGGGTGGCGACTCGCTGGGCGACACGCCGCCGTATCCGGTAGCGCCACACGCTCCGCCGCGCGAGGACGCGATAGTGGGTGAGCCGTACCACGCCGCCTGGGTAGGCGGTGCCGACCGCCAGGAGAACCGCACCGGCCGGCACGTCACCCACCACGCGCACCCGCACGACTCCGTCACACTGCTCGCGCGCGTGCAGGATCGTCGCAGAGGTGGTCCCACGACGGCTCGGCGCATCGTGAATCCGCAGCAACACCGACTTCGGGCCGGGGAGCCAGCGAGCCTGGCAGGTACCGGCCTCACGATGGGCACGGACGATACCGGTGAGGAGGCCGACGAGCAGCGTGAGCAGCAGCGTGCCCCACCACGGTCGGATCCACGACGTGACAGCCGCCGCCGCAGCCACGGCCCAACATGCCGGCCAAGGCTCGGACAGACCGAGACCGAGCCAGACGCCGACGGCGAACGCGACGGTGAGCCGCGCTATGGGTGGCATCGATCGCGAGCATCGAGATGGGGGAGCCGGGTGCCGACGTTCCGCATCCGGCGGCGCCCCGACACGCCGGCCGGGGCTGTTGGGTGATGCGGTGCGCTAGGCGATAATGGCCAGCCCGGCGACGGGAGCTGCCGGCACGCCGGTGAACGTGGCGCCGGACGTTCCCGCCAGCCGCATGGCCCTGTAGCTCCCGATCCAGGCTTCCGGTCCGTCGACGAGCACGACCTTGTTGGTTCGGGTCCGCGTCTGCAGACGCTCACCGCGTCGCGCAATCTTCTCGACCAACACCTCGTGGGTCGTTCCCACCAGGCGGAGGTTCTTCTGGCGGGCCACGCTGCGGACGTGCTCGATGAGACGCTCGAGCCGCTCCCCCGCCACGTCGGCCGGCACCGGATCGGGGAGCCGGACCGCGCCTGTCCCGTCCCGTGCCGAGTAGCGGAACGTGAAGGCGTCGTCGAACCCAACGTCACCGATCAAACTCACGGTCTCGCGGAAATCCGCGTCCGTCTCACCCGGGAAACCGACGATGAGGTCGGTCGTGATGGCCAGATCCGGAATCGCCGTCCGGAGCCGATCGACGCACGCGAGGTACGTGGCGCGGTCGTAGCGACGCCCCATGCGCTTGAGGAGCCGCGAAGAGCCGCTCTGCACGGGCAGATGCACGTGCTCGCACACCGCCCGTACCTCGGCCATGGCACGGATCGTCGGGTCCGTGAAGTCGTTGGGATACGGGCTCGTGAAGCGGATGCGCCGGATACCGGCGACGGCACCCACCGCGCGCAGCAGGTCGGCGAAGTCATGCACACCATCGTGGTAGCTGTTGACCGTCTGCCCGAGCAGCGTGACTTCGGTAACACCGTTCGCCACCAGGGGCTCCACCTCGCGGACGACGTGCTCCAGTGTACGACTTCGCTCCCGACCCCGTGTCATCGGAACGATGCAGAACGTGCACCGATAATCGCAGCCCCGCTGGACGGTGACGAACGCCGATGGCTGTCCCGCCGGCCGCTCCTGCGGGACATCCTCATAGTGCTCCCATGACTTAAACTCGACGTCGGCCACACGGTGTCCGGCCGCGGCGCTATCGATCAGGTCGCCCAGCCCCCGGTATCCGTCGGGGCCCACCACCAGGTCGACGTGCGGCGCCTCATCGAGGAGCGTGCTGCCCAGCCGCTGCGCCATGCACCCGACCACACCGAGCACCACGCCGGGCCGCTTGTGTCGCTTGAGCTCACCCATGCGTCCGACAACGCGTTGCTCGGCGTTGTCCCGCACGGCGCACGTGTTCACCAGCATCACGTGCGCCTCGGCCGGATCGTCCGTCAGCGCGTATCCCTCCCGCCCGAGTTGCCCCAGAATGAGCTCGGTATCGGCCACGTTCATCTGACACCCGTAGGTCTCGACATAGACACGCTTGTTCATGCGGCATCCTCGACCGGTGTGGCTTCGAGACGGCCGTCAGATTCCAGGGCCAGCTGCGCGCGAAACCGGGTCGCACTCGGGACGCCGGTGGACCACGACACCGTCAGGTAGTCCTCCGTGAGGCCTTCGGACCGGCCATGCGAGCGCCCGAGCATCACGACGTCGGCGGGCCTGCCGGCCCGTCCCATACGGTAGGCGTGTCCCTTGGACTCCCCGAGCGCGCGCAGCTCGGCCGACCGCGCCGCCGCCACGGGGGGCGCCACCGGCGCGCCCAGCTGCCTAGCCGGGGTGTCGGGGCGCTCAGAGTAGGGGAATACATGCAGGTAGGTGAACGGCAGATCCTCGAGGACCCGGCGGGTCTCCGCAAAGTCCGCCGCGGTTTCGCCGGGGAACCCGACCATCACGTCCGCACCGAGACCGAAGGCCGGGAGCCCGGCTGCGATCCGCTCGATCCGTTCCCGGTAGCTGCGGGCCGTATACCAGTGTCGCCCCATCCGCCGGAGCACGCGGTCGCTGCCGGACTGGAGCGGCGCGTGCAGGTGCGGCGCGAGCCGCTCCGGCACCGTCCGCATCAGGTCCACGAGTGTGTCGTCCACCTCGGTGGCCTCGACCGACGAGAGCCGGAACCGCACGCTGGAGACCGTGTCGATCAGCCGCGCCACCAGCGCCCCCAACCCCATCCCTTCGGCCAAGTCGCGGCCGTACGATCCGACGTGGATTCCCGTGAGCACGATCTCTCGATGCCGCGCGGCGAGTCGGCGGACTTCGGCCACGATGGCCTCCGGCGGACGCGACCGGCGATCACCCCGGGCCAGGGTGGTCGCGCAGAACGTACAGTGCTCGTCACACCCGTCCTGGATCTTGACCCACGCGCGCGAGCCGCGGCCGAAGGTGCGGAGTCCGTCGGGCTCGTGGCCCGATTGGAGTCCCAGCGTGGCAAGCACGTCTGCGGGCGCGACGCCGCCCACCACGCCAACCACATTCGGGAGCCTGGTCAGGGTTCCGGGGTCGAGAGCGGCGGCACAACCGATCACCACCGTCCTGATGCCCGGGTTCTGCCGAGCCACGCGACGCACGAAGCCTCGCATCTTCCCCTCGCTCACGTGGGTCACCGTGCAGGTGTTGATGACGGCGGCATCGGCGGCCGGTGCCTGGTCGACGATGGTCGCACCGGCTGCTTCGAGCGCCTCTCGGAGCAGCTCGGTATCGTACTGATTCGCCTTGCAGCCGAACGTGTGGAGGAAGACCCGCATCACGGGCGAATGGTGAGCCCCAAGGAAAGCTGCCACGCGCGCTCCACGGCCCCGCCGCCATCCCGAATCGCGCGCTCGATGGCGGCATCGATGATGGCCCGGTTGGCCGCAAAGGAAAGCGCCGTCCCTGCGGAGAAGTCGATCTCGCGCGCCCGATCAGCCGTGGGGCTGAAGGGGAGCTGCGCGTACCGGAACCCCACGCGCAGCGGGACGCGGGAGGCACCGACGTCACTGCCGCCGATCTCGATGCCCGTGCCGACCTCCCACGTGTCAAACACCTGGTCAGTCAGACCGGCGGACGGGTCCACATCCGCACCGCCCCACGACCGCCAGCTCGCCGAAGCCGACCATCGCACCACCCGAACGGGGGCATACGTCCATCCTGCGGTGAGCGTCCACGGGAGCTGTAGCTCCGGCACTGGGAGCAGCGGGTCGCTGACATCGAGTCTCCCGTCGCGCCGAGCCGCGAGCCCGAAACGGAAACGGCGCGACGGGGTGACCATCACGCCGACCGACACGCCCGTTCCCGAGTAGTCCACGTCGCCCCGCTGAGTGACCGACGCGTAATCGGGGCTGTCGAAATCCCGCTGGAGCTGCTCTCGGGTCGAGCCACTGAGCAGGTGGAACGCGCCGCCCAGTTGCACTCGCTCGCTCAGCGCCCACGCCAGGCCGAACCGTACGTCGGTGATCCCTCCGTCAGATCGTACGCGGTCGGTCACGAGGACGTCCGTGCCGCGCAACGTCACCGTGTCCGTGGTCTGGATGTCGAACGACCGCTCCGCGTAGAGCGCATAGCTCACCCCGAACGAGATGGGGGACGTTTGGATCTGGCCTGCGATCATGGCCACGGGAAACCGGGTGTCGCGAAGACCCTCGGCAGCCACACCGCTCACCTCGTACCAGCGGCTCGTCGTTTCCGTCGTTCCGGACACGGTGAGTCGACCGTTGAAGGCGATCGCGGCCGGATTGACAGCCGAACGCGGATCGAGCGCGTCGAGTCCGCCACCCAAGGCGCGAGCCCGTACCGATACCGCGCGTCCCGGGAACCCCACGCCGAGCACGCCGTATACGGAAGCCTGCGCGGTAAGCGGCTGCCCTATGGCTACCGTGAGGAACGCCAACGCTGCCCCGGTCCGCCAGATCACGGCGTCCCTCCCCCGCTCAGGAACAGCGGCACGTAGGTGATACGAATCGCCGATTGTGGCCCGGCGGACCGACTGGTCGCCAATCGGACCTCGCCGAACGTCGCACCTTCGGGCACGACCGCGAGCAAGATGGTCCGAGGCCGAGTGGTGTCGGCCTGCCAGGGCCGGACGATGTGAGTCACGTCGATGCGGATCGTATCGGCGCTCCCGATCGCGACGTCGACCGCGCCGCGAATGATGGTGTCGGGGGGGGGCAGGATGAACTTCGACTTGGGTCCGTAGTCCGCTTCGAGGCCGAACGCGCGGAGGCTCAGCGTGTCACCGGGGGCACCCAGCGTCGGCTCGGCTGGCACAAGCAGCAACGTGGCGCGAACGACATTCGAACGCAGGAGGATCGTGTCCGGAACGGTGAGCCTGAGGAAGGCACGGGCCGACGGTATACCGCCCAGCGCGACCGCGTCCGGCGGCGGCGCGGTGACCGGCCGGGCGAAGAACGTGTCGAAATCGACGCTCCGGCTCTCCTCACGGCTCACAGGCGTTCCGCTGGAGTCCGTCTGCGCATAGCGTGTCAGTGCCGACTGCCCCAGCGAGCCCTGGCGAGTGCCCAGATCCACGTACGCCGCCTGATCGGCCCGAATGGCGAGTCCAACGGCCACCGTCTGGCCGTCCTCGGCCAACGTGGGGAACGCTGGTCCGACCAGTACCGTCACGAGGCTGTCGCTCGTGAGGCTGTCGCTCAGCACGGAATCCGGAATGACGATCGTCGCCAAGAGCGTGCTGTCTTGGAAGAACGGATCGAGGTCCGCGAACGCCCAACTCGTATCGACGGCCACGGGCAGCCGGTGGAGCCGCACCTCCAGGCCAGACACGTTCTGACGCCCTTTGAGCAGCGTGAAGCGAAGACGGAACGAATCGATGGCGGTAATGGGCTGCAACTCGGAGCCCACGGTGACGCTGTCGGCGAGCGGGAAGAACCGGATGACCGCTCGGCTCTGTTCCTGCGTTCCGTCGGACGCGACTTGCATGGCGGAGGCCCGGTCGGCCTGCACATAGCCCCGGAACCACTCCTCCCGCACCAGGGCTCCGCCGAGCACGGTGTCCCGCACTTGGAGTCGCGCAACCGGGCAGTAATCCGGGCACGCTCCCGGAGACGTGAGGCTCTCCTGGCAGCCGACCGCCACCGCGACGATCGCGATCATCCACCACGCCTTCATCGGGCTAGGTCTCCGGGAAGAAAGGCATCCGGCAGCAGATCGCCCAGCCGCCATTCGCGTGGCCCCGCGGTTCCAACCGCGGTCACGCGCAGGTCGAGGCCGAACTCGGCGAGGGCCTGACGGCATGCGCCGCAGGGTGAGGCTCCTGGTTCGATGTCGCTCACCACCACCAGTCGCCGGAAGTGGCGCTTCCCCTCCGCCACCGCAGCCCCCAACGCCACGCGTTCGGCACACGTCGTGAGGCCGTAAGACGCATTCTCGAGATTCGCGCCGGCATAGACGGTGCCGTCCTCGCATTCCAACGCCGCGCCGACGCGAAAGCCGCTGTAGGGGGCGTACGCATGCGCCTGAGCGGTCCGGGCCGTGGCGGTCAGAGTGTCGTCCACTGTGCAATCTCGTCGAGAAACGAAGTTCCCACATCCACCTCTACAGCAAAATAGTCGGCGATCGTCGCCCCGACGTCCGCGAGGGTCTCGCGGTCACCGAGCGAGACGGGGCGGACGCCTGGCCCCACCACCAGCAGCGGCACCACCTCACGCGAATGATCCGTCGACGCCGTCGTCGGGTCGTTGCCGTGATCGGCCGTCAAGATCATCAGGTCGTCGGGACCCAGACGACCGATGAGGGCCGGGATAGCCGCGTCGAGCTCGCGCAGTCCCTGGTAGAACCCCGCAACGTCGTTGCGGTGCCCCCAGGACTGGTCGAACTCGATGACGTTGGCAAACACCAATCCCCGATCGAGCTCGGTGAGGGCCGCCTCGATCAGCGCGTAGCCCTCGGCATTGGTCGGCGTGTGGCGGCTCTCGATGTGCCGCCCGGCAAAGAGATCGTCCACCTTCCCGACGCCCCATCTCGGAATGCCGGCCGCCGCGAGACGATCGAGCAAGGTATCGCCGGGCGGCTCGAGGGAGAAGTCGCGACGGTTGGCCGTGCGGTGGAAGTCCCCCGGACGACCCACGAACGGCCGCGCAATCACCCGCGATACGGCGTGATCCCCCACCAGCACGCGCTCGCGCCCTCCACGGCACGCGGCGTACAGCTCCTCGAGCGGAACGATCTCTTCGTGCGCCGCCACCTGAAACACGCTGTCGGCTGACGTGTAGACGATCCACTCCCCCCCCTCCAGATGGGCCGGACCCAACTCGTCCATGATCGCCGTGCCCGAAGCCGTCCGGTTCCCCATCACCCGCCGCCCGGTCAGCCGCTCGAACGCCTCGATGATCCCCGGCGGGAATCCCTCGGGATACGTGGGGAACGGTCGGTCGAGCACGAGCCCGCAGAGCTCCCAGTGCCCGGCCGTGCTGTCCTTGCCCGGAGACCGCGGCACGGCCACACCGTGGGCGGCCTCGGGAGCCCGACACGAGAGGCCGTCCAGCGGCCGGCAACATCCGAGACCCAGCTGCTCGAGGTGCGGCAGATCCACTCCACCCACGGCGCGGGCGACATTCCCCAGGGTATGACTCCCCACGTCGCCAAAGCGTGCCGCATCGGGCGCCTCGCCGATCCCCATCCCATCGAGCACGATGAGGGCGACCCTCCCAACTCCCTTGTGCTTCACGAGCCGATGTACTCGCGCCGCATGCGAACACCGAAACGGATCAGCGACTCGTAGCTGATGGTCTCGCTCCAGCCGGCGAACTCGTCGATGGAGATCGCAGCTTCCCCATCGCGCCCGACGATCGTCGCGAGATCACCGATTCGCACACCCTCGCCATCGGGTCCGAGATCCACCATGACGAAATCCATGGTGACCCGTCCGACAATCGGACGGCGCGCTCCACCGATGAGTACGTGGGCTCTCCGTTCCACGAGCCGAGGGACGCCGTCGGCGTACCCGATGCCCAGCGTGCCAATAATGGTCTCCTTCGGCGCTGCCCACGCTCCGCCGTAACTCAGCGTCTCTCCGGCGTGCACCCGGCGCAGACTCACCACGGGGGCCCGCACAGAGAGCACCGGGAGCGGTTGAGGCAGGTCCGGCGCATGCTGGCCGCCGTACAGGAAGATGCCGGGGCGCACCAGGTCCAGTCGCTCCCGAAGGCGCCACGCACCGGCACTGTTTGCCGCGTGCAGGAGGCGGGGCCGCTGCGGTAACCGATCGACGACCGCACGGAACCGCCCCCACTGGCGCTCGACGGACTCGGCACTCGCATCCGCCGCATAGAAATGGGTGAACACTCCTTCCAACTGCGGTGAGTCCCAGGCTTCGAGCCGCTCGTCGTCCCAGCGCACGCCGCAGCGACCCATCCCCGTGTCGATCTCCAGATGAAACGGCCGGTCCCAACCCGCGGCTGTGCCGGGGTCATCGAGGACCGCCCGGAGGTCGTGGTCGTGGTAGGCAGTGCGGTGCTCGGTGCGGGCCGGGGTAAACACGAGAATCGGGCGCCCAACGCCAGCCTCACGCAGCGCAACCCCTTCGTCGACCGTCGCCACCGCAAAGCCCCACGGATCCAACGACTCCAGGGCCTTGGCGACGGGAATGGCGCCCAGCCCGTACGCGTCGGCTTTGACCACGGGAAGGAGGGCAGCGCCGCCGGCAGCGTCTCGAACCGCCCTGGCGTTGGCGAGGAGATTCGCGAGATCAACCGCGACCCAACCGCGATTGCTGAATGCTCTCGTTGACACGGTCACGAGCGGACGCGTATTGTACCGGCCCTATGACGCAAATGCAAGAACCATCGACGCTTGGGCGCATTGTCGATCTCGTGCGCGACCTCCGCCGCCGCTGTCCTTGGGACGCGGCGCAGACCCCGGCTACCCTGCGGCCGTACTTCGTCGAAGAGGCCATGGAGCTCGACCACGCCATTGGCCTCGGCGACCCGGACAGCGTCCGGGAAGAATTGGGCGACGTGCTGCTTCACGTCGCGTTTCAAATCGTGCTCGCCGAAGAGGAGGGTCGGTTTGGCGCCGAAGATCTGACGCGCTCGGTCGAAGGAAAGATGTGGCGACGGCATCCACATCTGTTCTCCGAGACGGGAACGCCCTCGGCCGGTGACGCCCATCGCCCCAACTGGGAGCATGCCAAGCGGGACGAGGCAGCAGGGGATGGCGCGAGCCTGTTGGACGGCATCCCGCCGGGGCTCCCTGCCCTCCTGGCCGCCTATCGCCTCCAGGAACGGGCTGCGGGCGTCGGCTTCGACTGGCCCGACGCCAAAGGCCCCTTTCTCAAGGTGCAGGAGGAGACCCGGGAGCTGGAATTGGAGCTCGAAGACGGGGGCGACGCTGACCGAGTCGACGCCGAGATCGGCGACCTGTTGTTCGCCGTCGTCAACCTCGCGCGAAAGCTGGGGTGCGATCCCCGCGCCGCGCTCGAGCACGCGAACGTCAAGTTCACCGACCGGTTCCGGAAGATCGAGGCCGTCGCCGCCGAGCGTGGGATCGACATCCACTCGGCAGGACTCGAGATGCTGGATGCGCTGTGGGACGAAGTGAAGAGCGATGTCGAATGACGCGTGCTACGGATACAGCTTGGTCATCATCCTCGGGAACGCAATCGCCTCCCGAATGTGGGGCATGCCACAGATCCACGCCACCGTCCGTTCAACGCCAAGGCCGAAGCCGGAGTGCACAAACGTGCCGAATTTCCTGAGGTCCAGGTACCACGCATAGTTCTCTTCCGGCAGCCCGAGCTCGCGGATGCGGGCGCGGAGCTTGTCGTGATCGTCCTCCCGCTGGCTCCCTCCGATGATCTCCCCGTACCCCTCCGGGGCAAGGCAGTCGTTGTTGCGAACCGTTCGGGGGTCAGCGGGGTTCTCTTTCATGTAGAACGCCCTGACGGCCTTCGGATAGTCATAGACGAACACGGGACGATCGTACTGGCTGGCCAGCGTGGTCTCTTCGTCCGCACCGAGATCCGCTCCCCACTCGATGCCGGATCCGAGAGATTGCAGCATCCTGATGGCTTCGGTATACGAGAGGCGGTGAAACGGCGGCGCCACCCGCTCGAGCGGCGCGGTATCGCGTTCTAGCTCCAGCAGATCCTGGGCACGGCGCTCGAGACATCGGCCGACGATGTAGGAAACGAACTCCTCCTGCAGCCGCATGTTGTCGTCGGAGTCGTACCAAGCCATCTCGGGCTCGACCATCCAGAACTCGGTCAGGTGCCGACGGGTCTTGGATTTCTCAGCGCGAAAGGTCGGGCCGAAACAGTACACGCGGCCGAGTGCCGCGGCCGCGGCCTCGAGATAGAGCTGTCCGGTCTGGGCCAAATACGCGGTGCCGAGATCGAAGTACGGCGTCTCGAACAGCGTCCCGGCGGATTCGCCGATCGATCCCGTCAGGATCGGCGTGTCGACCAGCACGAAGTGGCGCTCGTAGAAGAAGTCACGAATGGCCTGGACGACCTCGTGGCGAATCTGCATGATTGCAACTTGGCGGCGACTGCGCAGCCAGAGGTGGCGATGCTCGAAGAGGAAGGCGGTTCCGTGCTCTTTTGGCGTGATCGGGAAGTCCACGGCTTCGCCCAGGATCTCCACGGCGGAGACGCTGAGTTCCGCGCCTCCGGGGGACCTGGCGTCTTCCCGGACCATGCCCGTGACCGCCACGGCCGTCTCCTGGGGCGCCCGCCGAAACCGTTCCCACGTTTCGGGATCGGTCTCTTGCTTTCCAAGCACGCACTGGAGATAGCCGGTACCGTCGCGGAGCACCATGAACGCGATCTTGCCACTCGATCGGGTCGTCACCACCCAACCGCGCACGGTCGCTTCCGTACCGATCCGCTCAGGGAGATCCGCAACGTAGGTCTGCGGCAGCATAGGGCGGGTATCCTAGCCCTCGCCGTGATCGGTGTCAACGCGATCGCGTGCGTTCCCCGCCTGGCCGAAGCACCGGTGGGGGAGCAAGCCGCTTGGGCCACCCACGGGGGCGACCTCGCGCGCGCGCCCTCGGCGGAGGAGGCCCTTTCGACCGATCTGGAGCCGGCCTGGACATGGGACGCCGGCCGTGCCGCCGCGGGCCCCATCGCAATTGGCGACTCCGTGGTGGTTGCCGTCTCGACCGACCGGCGGATCGCTGTGCTCCGTCGTGATTCCGGCCAGCTCATCTGGCGAGCCCGCCTCAAGGGGCCAGGTGCGTCGGGCCCGCTGTTCGAGGGCGAGACAGTGTATGCAGCGAGCGGCGATCGGCGTGGCGCGGTCCACGCCTACGGTCTGCTGACCGGCAAGAGGCGCTGGAGTCGCGCGGTGGGTCCCGTGGTCGGGCCGCTCGCACTCGGCGAGGCCACAGTTTACGCGGCCACCACCGCGGGCTCTGTCGTCGCGCTGGATGCGGAGCGGGGTCACGTGCGCTGGCAGCGGAGCTTCACCGGCCCACTCCGCTCCGGCGTGACGCACGTCGGTGTCCATCTGCTCGTCGCCAGCGACGACTCGCTGTACCTCGTCCGCAGTGACGATGGCCACGTCGTTGCGAGCACCGCAGCCGACGGAGCCCCGTACCACCCACCGGCCATCACGGGTACGCTCCTTGTCGCGGCATCGCCGGACGGGATCGTGTCGGGGTACGCGTTGCCGTCGCTCGAGCGTCAATGGAGTCTTGACGTGGAAGCTCCGGTGTTTGGCAGCCCGGCCATAGCCCGCGACACGGCCTTCGTCGTGACCCTCGACGGGCACCTGTGGCGTATCCCGCTCAATACCCCGGCGTGGGCCCGCGCTATCGACCTGGGGTATACGGTCCGCGCGGCGCCGACACCCGTGTGGGACGGGGTCCTGATCGGCACGGTCGCGGGTGACATCGTGTTTCTCCGAGGCGAGAGCGTCGAGCCGGTGTGGCGGGCCTCCGTCGATGGTCCCATCGAGGTCGCGCCGGTGGTCGATCGAGGCACGCTCTTCGTCATTGACGGACGCGGAACGATTCGGCTATGGCGATCGGCCACCGAGCCCAGGGAACCCTGACGGGCGTGGAGCGTAAGGGACGATAGGATGACGACGGTACGGTCACTCGCGCGGAGCGTCTGGTGGTTGGCGTTCCTGTGGCTCGGGAGCACGGGAGCCGTTCGGGCCCAGGACCCGCTCGTGACGACCGGGACGCCCTGGATCGTCACGGTGTCGCACTGGGGCCGATGGCCGGCCCTCGCGGCGTCGGCAGGACTCGTGACGTTTGCCGCTCTTCGGCAGCACGATGCGCGTGAGAGCCTCGATCAGCTCGAGGGCTACTGCCGGGCCGACCCAGCCCGGTGCTTCCTGGTTCCGGGACCCGGCGGGCTGGGAGAGTTGTACGCCGATCCGGAGGCGGAGTCACTGTTTCAGGAGCACGCGCGCTCGGAGCGCCGAGCACGAAGCTTCTTGCTGGGTGGCCAGCTCTCACTCTTGGCAGCCGGCACGATGTTCCTGATCGATCTCGTCCACGACGGCGACGACCCCGCGAAGACGATTCCGTTCACCCCGCTCGAGGTGTACGCAACCCGAACACGCCTGGGATTCAGCGTGCGGTTTTGAGGCGCCGGCGGCCGCTACGCGATCCACATCGGAGGAGCTGTCATGGCAAGCGAATTGGCTGCACAGCAATGCGTTCCCTGTCGCGGCGGCGTGCCCCCGCTGACCGGGAAACAGATCCGGACGTTGCTGGCCAAACTCGGCGGCGAGTGGTCGGTATTGGACGAGCACCATTTGACGAAGACCTACAGCTTCGACGACTTCGCCCAGGCGCTCGACTTCACCAACCGCGTTGGGGCGATCGCCGAGGAGCAAGGGCATCACCCCGACATCCTCCTCAGCTGGGGCAAGGTGGGTCTCCAGATCTGGACGCACAAGATCGACGGCCTCACCGAGAGTGACTTCGTCCTCGCTGCTAAGGCGGACCAGGCCTTCGAAGCGCGTTAACCACGCGGCTTCTCGGCGCGAACGAAGGCGCTCCGGAACGCTCCCACCCCCGGGACATCGAACGCACGGGTCTCCTCGAGCGCGATCTCGATGAAACCCACCGCCCGCAGCTTGTCGCGGTAGGCCGATTCGGTAAGCGCGCCCGCCACGCATCCGGACCAGAGCGCGAGATCGGCGCGGGCCTCCGGTGCGAGATCATCGGTCGCGACGATGTCGCTGACCGCCAGTCGTCCGCCGGGACGGAGCACCCGATACACCTCCTGGAACACACGATCCTTGTCTGCCGACAGATTGATCACGCAGTTCGAGATCACGACATCGAGTGATACGTCGGGCAGGGGAATGTCTTCGATCTCACCCTTCAAGAACTCGACGTTCTCGAGACCGGCCTCCCGCTGGTTGGTGCGGGCCAGCTCCAGCATCTCGTCGGTCATGTCGAGGCCGTAGGCCTTGCCCGTCGGCCCAACGCGCCTCGCTGACAGCAGCACGTCGATCCCGCCGCCCGATCCCAGATCGAGGACCGTCTCGCCGGGCGACAACTCGGCGAGCGCCGTCGGGTTGCCGCATCCGAGGGATGCCTCGACCGCTCCCCGTGGCAAGTCGGTGACGTCCGCGGGCTCGTAGATTCGCCGGCTCACGTAATCGGCGCTCGGATCTGGACCACAGCACCCTGATCCTCCACCGAGGACCTTGAGTGCAGCCGCCGCGTAGTGGTCGCGCACCGCGCTCTTCACGTCCTCCGTCCGCTTTGCCATGACACGCACACCTTTCCTATCAACATCTGTTGATATACCTGGTCAAACAGAACCGTCTACCCGCAGCATACCTCGAGACTGTTCCTCGCTTCCCGTTGCGCGCGTGCGAGCCCGCCCAGTGCGGCGGCGGTCTCCTCCAGCGCTTCGGCGTCGAGCGAGTAAAACATCCAACGGCCCCGCTTCTCCGCGCGCACCAGACCGGCCTCCCTGAGCGTCTTCAGGTGATGCGACAGGAGCGGCTGGGCCACGTCCAGTTGATCCACCAGCTCACACACGCAGGTCTCCGTGCCGACGAGCGCCTCCAGGATCCGGAAGCGTGTGTCGTCGGCCAGCGCTCGGCAGCAGGCGACCGAGGTGTCACGGTGGGCGCTGGCAGTGTTCATGAGGACAATATATCAATAAGTATTAATATATCAAGCGCCCCCGGCGCCTCTGATCGAAGAAACACCGTAGATTGGCCTCAGGCGGTCGACGCTACCCCACCCTGAACAGCTCTATGCCGCGCTCGTAGCGCCGCTCCACGCGGCGCCGGAGCGGCTGATTGGCCTGTCCTGAGAGACTGGGATCGCTCCCGATGAGCGCCAGTGCGGCGCGGCGCGCCAGCAGCACGAGGTCGTCATCCCGCTCGAGATCGGTGAAGCGCAGGTTGATCCCACCCGCTTGTCGGGTGCCGGCCAGCTCCCCCATGCCGCGATCCTTGAGATCCAGCTCCGCGATCTTGAAGCCGTCGGTCGTGCGGGCGAACGGCTGGAGCCGAGACCGCTGCTCCGGCACGTCGCTGAGCAAGACACAATGGCTCTCGTCCGCACCCCGCCCTACCCGGCCACGCAGCTGATGCAGTTGTGCCAGACCGAAGCGCTCCGGATGCTCGATGACCATCACGGTGGCATTGGGAACGTCGATCCCCACCTCGATGACCGTCGTGGCAACGAGGACGTCCACCACTCCGTCCCGGAACGCCCGCATGACGGCATCCCGCTCGTCCCCTTTCATGCGCCCGTGCACAAGATCGACGGTCAGCGGGGCCAGTTCGCCTTTCAGCTGCTCGGCCATGGTGGTGGCGGCCTTGAGGTCGACCTTCTCCGATTCGTCGATCACGGGATACACGACGTAGGCCTGACGACCCGCCTGGCAGCGCTCTTTGAGAAACGCATAGACGTTCTGGCGGTCGCGACCGGTCCGCAGCCCGGTCTTCACGGGGCGCTGACCCTTGGGCTTCTGCTTGAGCGTCGAGATGTCGAGGTCACCGTACAACGTGAGCGCGAGAGTTCTCGGGATCGGAGTGGCCGAGAGAAGGAGCACGTCGGGTGCCTCCCCCTTCTCGATCAGGGCCGCCCGCTGTTCCACGCCAAACCGATGCTGCTCGTCGATGACCACGAGCCCGAGCCGCTGAAAGTCGGTCTGCTCCTGAAAGAGGGCGTGCGTGCCCACGATGACACGCGCGCCCCCATCGGCGATCCGACCGCGGATCGCCGCCTTCTCGGCGGGGGACAGCCGCCCCAAGAGGATCTCGGGCATGATGCCCAGCGGAGCGAGAAACTCGGTCAGCGTGCGCCCGTGTTGCTCGGTGAGCAGCTCCGTTGGCGCCATGACCACGGCCTGATAGTCGTTCTCGACCGCGAGCAGCATCGCGAAGAGCGCCACGACCGTCTTTCCCGTACCGACGTCACCCATGAGCAGCCGGTGCATGCGCTTGTCGCCGATCATGTCGGCCGTGATCTCGCGAACGGCGCGTTTTTGGTCGGCCGTGAGGTCGAATGGCAGCGTATCCTTGAGCCGCGACGTGTGCGTCTTCCGGAGCGCGAAACGTGGTCCTTTGTGCGCGCTCTTGGCGAGGTGACGGGCACGCGACACGACGAGCTGCAGGTCGAACAGCTCGTCGAGTGCCAGGCGCCGCCGGCCTTGCTCCCACTCTCCGGAGCGCGTCGGGCGGTGCAGGGCGCGCAGCGCCTCGTCGAGCGTTGCGACGCCGGCTTCGCGACGCAGCGATTCCGGAAGCGAGTCGCTCGCCACCGCGAGCATCGCCTCGAGATGCTCCGCCACGATCCGCCGGACTTGCCGGTGGGTCAGCCCCTCCGTGGCCGGGTAGACCGGCAAGACCAGGCCTTGGCCGTTCGTTCCCTCGCCGTCTCCTTCCCCGGCGTCGGCGAGGACGATCTGCTCCCGCGGCGCGACCTGGCGGCCATGATAGTACTTGACCGGGCCGGTGACCAGCAGCAGCTGTCCCGGTTTGATGCTCCGATCCAGGAATGCCTGGCCCGGCCACGCGCATTCGATCACGCCGCTGCTGTCTCGCAGCACCGCGCGGAAAATCCGCAGGCGCCGGCGGGTGGGCACCACGCCCTTCGACACCACACGCCCCACCAACGTCACTTCCATCCCCACGGTGGCCTTGGCAATCGGCGTCACCGTCGTGGCGTCGAGATAGCGATGCGGGATGTGGTACAGGAGATCTTCCACCGTGCGCACGCCGAGCCGGGCAAAGGCGTCGGCGCGCTGCGGGCCGACACCCTTGAGAAACTGGACGGGCGTATCCGCCTGAAGCATCAGTCGGCCAGGAGCCGCTCGGCGAACCGGGCGGGATTGAAGATCTCCAGATCGGCGAGCCCCTCACCCACGCCGACGAACCGGATCGGCAGCCCGAGCTCATGCTGGACCCGCAGCACCGCCCCACCCTTGGCCGTGCCGTCTAGCTTGGTCAGCACGATGCCCGTGAGCGGGACGGCCTCGGAGAAGAGCCGCCCCTGCTGGAACGCGTTCTGCCCCACCGTGGCATCCAGCACGAGAAGACTCTCGTGCGGCGCGCCAGCGCGTTTCCGGCTCACGACGCGGGCAATCTTCTTGAGTTCGTCCATGAGGTCGCCGTGCGTGTGAAGACGCCCCGCCGTGTCGATCAGCACCGCGTCCACACCGCGAGCCGTGGCCGCCTCGATCGCGTCGAACGCCACCGCAGCCGGGTCGCCGCCCTGGGAGCCGGTCACGATTGGAACGTCGAGCCGGTCGGCCCAGATGCGCAGCTGCTCGCGAGCACCGGCCCGAAAGGTGTCGGCCGCCGCAAGCAGCACGGATCGGCCCTCACGCCGGAGCCCGTGCGCCAGCTTGGCGATCGTGGTCGTCTTGCCTCCGCCGTTTACCCCGAAGATGAGGACCACGGCAGGCCCCGAGCCGTCACCCAATTCGAGCCCGGTAGCCGCCGAGGCCGGGGGCAGGTAGCCGGTGACGCGTTCGGTGAGCCAGGCGCGCACCGCCGCCTCGGACTTGAGCGCACCCCGCCTGAGCTGTCCCTCCAGGTCCTCCGCGATGTCGAGCGCGGCAGGACCGAAATCCGCCTCCACGAGCACTCGCTCCACGCGTTCCAGCGTCTCGCTGTCAAGCCCTTTCACCAACACGGTCACGTCGGTGAGCGCCACCTCTTTGATCCGCTGCCACAGACCCTTCCTCATGGCAAGCCTCGACGCTGACGCCATGCCCACTCACCCACGAACGCCACGATCACCAGCGCGAACGCCCACCACCGCTGCCGCAGATATGCTTCCACGCGCGACGTCACTCCATCCGCCGGCCGTTCCGATCGCACCACGCCGTCGCGCGGGGGCCACTCATCGGAGTACTCCTCGACCACGATCGATCCCCGCTCCCCGTCCCACTGCCATTGGTACGTGCCGGGATCGAGCGAGGCGCTGGCCCTGCCCTCGACATCGAAGCGGAGCACAACCACGGTGTCGGCCGTGGCGCTTTGCAGCGTCACGGCCACCGAATCCGGCGGCGAATCCGCTCGCCACTGAAAGCCGACGGGGACTCCGCGCTGCACCACGCGCAATGCGTCGAGCCGCCCGCGTCGGGCAGGCCGATCGGACGCCAGCAACCAGTCCGTACCCGCCGCCACCAGGGTACGAAACGCCTCGAGCCCCGCGCCTCCGCGCAGCATCCAGCGATAAAAGCCATCACCTCCCGTCACCAATTCGCGCCGGCTGCCACTCGTCGATCCGACCACGAGGGGGCGCGGCGGGCCACGCCGCCCCTCGCGTGCGGCGAGAACCGTCCAGCTGTCCGCGGTCCCGCGCCGCGCGTTGGCAGCAAGGAGCGGCGGCAGGGAATCCCACTCCACCCGCGCCAGGTCGGCGAGGAGCGGAGAGGAGGGAACCGGGCCGGACAGGTACCACTCCCCGAGCTGTGGCGCCTCGCCCTCGACCGACCACCGCCACACCGGGGTCGTGCCGGGGACGCCCCACGCGGTGAGATCGCCCCGCGCCACCACGAGTGACGCACCGGTGACCGCCTGGCGGATGGTCGTCGCGGTCACGCCCGTTCCCTTCCGGGTCTCGATCCACGACTCCCCCGCCACGCGGGCAAATCCGCGGACCGGCACGCCGGACACGTCGGCCACCACGGCCGCGAGAAAGCGTCCGTCCCAGTCGGGTGGGTCTAGTATGACCACGATGGGCGCCACGTCCGTCACCGTGATCGTGCGGAGCCGAACATTGTCCCGCAATTCCACGTCGCCGTCCGCGGCGACCCGAAACGCGACCACGTGGGTACCGGGAGCCAACGCCCGCGGGGGGAGCACGACCGCGCGACGGGCCGTGGCCGGCGGGGGCGGCAGATCGAATTGCCCGCCGCGAAGGCGCCGACCGTCGAGGGTGACCTCGAGGCTCACCCTGCCACCCAGCTGGCCCCACGTGCCGATGACCACCGTGGCCACGACCGAGTCGTCACGGGCAACCGTGGTCGGCAGGTCCACGTGCAGCAGGGCCACGCCAGGCACGTCGTGGCGCGGTAACACCACCATCTCGACGCCGTTCAGGAGCTGCGGCGGAATCGTGGCGAGATCCGTGAGTTCCCCATCAGTCACCACGGTGACGGGGCCGCCGAGGCCCCGTGCAACCGTAAGGGCCTCGCGGAGTCGCGAGTCGCCGTCGAGCGGAACCGAGTCTTCGACGGGCCCGACCGTGGCCCCGAACCCCAGGAGGCGGCCGCGCGGGCCGGCGATCCGGCGCGCCGTGTCGCGAGCGGTCTCCCACTGCCCGCCGGCGGCGTGAAAGCTCAGGGACCGGTCCAACAGGACGGTGGTCCGCCCGGGCACGGCGTCGTCCAGCCAGCTGGGATTGAGCAACAGGAGGGCCAGCAGGCCGACACCGGCGGCACGAAGCGTCGCGAGCCCCACTCCCTCGGCGCCGAGATCTTCGCGGAGCACATAGACCCAGAGGCCGAGCGCAAACGCGGCGGCAACGATCGCGACGATCAACACCATGGGTCCGGCTGTTCAGGGCATCGGATCACGGGGTACGTCACCCATCGCCCCCGATCCGTCGCCAGTCAGTCGAGTCCGGCCGCGATGGTGGGAGCCGCTGGAGGGGCGAGCAACCTGTCGTACTGGATCTTCAGTGAGTCGAACTCGGCCCGCCGCGCCTTCGGCACGGGGTCGCCTTCGCCGAAGCGCACGGCCGTTCGCGGGTCGACGTGCCGACCGTTCTTCAGAAACTCGTAGTGCAGGTGGGGCGCGTTGGCCAGCCCCGACATCCCCACATATCCGATCACCTGGCTCTGCCGCACCCGTGTTCCGGCGTGGATGCCCGAGGCCAGACTTCGCATGTGCGCATAGCGCGTCTGGATACCCTTGGGATGGCGAATCACGACCACGAGTCCGTAGCCGCCCCAGCGGCTGGCGCGCGTCACCGTCCCGTCGCCCGTGGCCATGATCGGCGTGCCACTCGCCGCCGAGTAGTCTACCCCGAGATGTGGCCGGCTCTGCTTCAGAATGGGATGGTAGCGGTTGCGCGAAAACCCCGAGGAGATCCGCCGGAACTCGGCGGGGTAGAGCTTGAACGCTCGCCGCAGCGAATGCCCCTCGGCAGAGTAGTAGGCGTTGAAGCCCCGGTCATCGGTCATGACGTAGGCCGAGTTCTCCACGCCGCGCGTCTCGACTTTGGCCGCGAGGATCCGGCCGAACCGCACGTCCCCGAGATCGGACGTGAGACGCTCGTAGGCGATCTCGAAGGCGTCACCGGGGTAGTTGTCCCGCGTGAAGTCGACCACCCATCCGAACACGCCGTCGGCCAGGTCCCACGTAAGGCGCGCGCGTTCCGCCGGTGGCAGTACGTCGTCGGGTACCAACCCCTCCACGGTCTCGTACAACGAGGATCGAATCTGCCCCCAGGCGATCTCGGTATTGACGGTCCAGTAGATCGGCTGCGACTCGCCGAGCCATCCCACGTCCACGTCCCGCTTCAACCGGAGGATCTGCTCGCTCCCGAGCCGTACCGTCACACGCTCCGGCACCGGCTCGTTGAGCACGTACCGAAACGCGAACACCTGACCCGCGCGCACTCGTCTGGGATCGATGGGCTCGGCCGCCTCGAGAAGTTGCAGGAGCTCGGATCCGACGATGTTGTGGCGTGCGAACAGGTGGGAGAGCGTCTCGCTGGACTGGAGCGTATCGCTTCGCTCCTCGTAGGCCGTCGAGACGACGAGTGGCAGTGCAACTGGCAGGTCGTCACCGCCGAACACGCTCGTGCCGATGCGAAGGAGCGCGATGCCGGCGGCGAGCCCGCCGGCGACGCGAAGCGCACGCCGGTGCATCAGTCCATCTGGCGCCGGATGAATGTCGGGATCTCCATCTCTCCCACCTCGGCGTTGGGAACGGCTGGCGTCGGGCTGGAAGGCTGCAGCGGCGTGGAGATGCGCTGCGGGCGCTGCGGGAACGGGAGCACGCCGGGCAGCCCGGCTCGGCCGAAGGGTCCCTCCTGCTGGGTGACAACCTTGTCGAACCCCGTCGCGATCACGGTCACCCGCACCTCACCCGCCATCGCCGGATCGTGCACCGCCCCGAAGATGATCTCGGCCTGATCGCCCGCGGCATCGTGGATGATCTCGCTGATCTGATTCACTTCGCCCAACGTGAGGTCTTCGCCACCATTGATATTCACCAGCACGCCGGTCGACCCGCCAATCGAGACATTATCCAGCAGCGGGCTCGTGATGGCCTGCTGCGCCGCTTCGATGGCCCGGTCCTCACCGCGCCCGACCCCGGTGCCCATGAGGGCCGAGCCGCCATTCTGCATCACCGTTCGAACATCGGCGAAATCCACATTCACGAGGCCCGTGATGCTGATGAGGGTCGAGATCCCCTGGGTCGCATGCAGCAAGACCTCATCGGCCTTCTTGAGGGCCTCCTGGAACGGGACGTTCTTGCCCACCACCGCGAGCAACCGCTCGTTGGGCACCACGATCATCGTGTCGACGTGTTTGCGCATTTCGGCAATGCCGATTTCGGCCTGCCGCATCCGCTTCCGGCCCTCGAACAGGAATGGCTTGGTCACGATCCCGACCGTCAGGGCCCCCACGTCGCGGGACAGCTGTGCCACGATCGGCGCCGCGCCCGTGCCAGTTCCGCCGCCCATACCGCAGGTGACGAACACGAGGTCGGCACCTTCCAGCACGTGCAGCACATCGTCGCGATTCTCCTCGATCGCCTGTCGGCCGATCTCCGGACGGGCGCCGGCGCCAAGGCCCCGGGTCAGCTTCTTGCCGATCTGGGTCTTGATGTCCGCTCTGTTGTGGAGGAGTGCCTGCGCGTCCGTGTTGATCGAGATGAACTCCACCCCAGAAAGGCGCTCTTCGATCATCCGGTTCACGGCGTTGCCTCCACCCCCGCCGATCCCTGCCACCTTCATGCGGGCGTTCTTCGCGATCGATTCCTCGAGTTCGAAGACCATGCGTTCCTCGTTGTCGCCTGTGGCTAAAAGAACTCCTGCAGCCAACGCTTCACCGGACCCAAAACCCTGTCCACGGTGGTGTCTCCCGCGGCGTCCCCCAGGGAACGACGCATCCCGTAGAGGGCCAAGCCCACCGGCACCGCGTACCGCGGAGCCTGTACGCTGTCGACCAATCCCTTGATGCCGCGCTCCGGCACACCTTTGCGCACCGGCATCGCGAACACCTCTCGTCCGAGCTCCACGATCCCGGCCATGTGCGCCCCGCCACCTGTTAGCACCACTCCCGCAGCGAGCCGCCCGGCATACCCCGCCTGGCCAATCTGATCGAGCACCCGACCGAAGATCTCGTCCAACCGCTGATGAACGATGTGCGCCACCAACTCCCGTTTGGCGTGCCGTGCCCCCTGCCCCGGCGTGCTCGGCAACTCGATCATCTCGTCCGGGTCGACCAGAGGAGTGTACGCGACACCCCACCGTTCCTTCAAGCGCTCCGCGTCGGTCTGCGTGACGCTCAACCCGTGGACCAAGTCGCTGGTCACGTACGCGCCCGCGCACCGATCCGACGACAGGTGCCTCAGCTTGTGGTCATGGAAGATAGCGACGGTAGTCGAGCCACCGCCAAGCTCCACCAGGGCACAGCCGAGTTCCTTCTCTTCGTCGGTCAGCACCGCTTGCGCCGCCGCGAGCGGCTCGAGCACCAGCTCGTGCACCGGGTAACCGGCACGCTCCACGGCCTTGCGGAGGTTTTGTGCCGACTGCTTGTGCACGGCCACGATCCGCATCTCGACCTCGAGCCGCATGCCGGTCATGCCGACGGGATCGTTGATGCCCCCCTGCTTGTCGAGCGTGTACTCCTGGGGGATCGGAAGCAACAGCGCGTGCTCGTCACCGAGGCTCACGCTCAAGGCGACTTCGTGCACGCGTTTCACGTCCGCCGCCTTGACCTCGTTCCCGGTCACGGCCACCAGACCCTTGGTCACCTGGGTCCGAACGTTCTCGGCGGAGACGCCGCAGTAGACGCCGGTGACCTTGGCTCCCGCCATCCGCTCGGCGTCGCGCACCGCGCTCCCCACCGCTCGCGTGGTCTCGTCGATGTCGCGCACCACGCCGCGTCGAACGCCGGTCGTGCGAGCGAGACCCACGCCGAGGATCTTCGTCGACACCGATCGCCCCTCGCCCGCAACCTCCGCGATCACGGCGCACGTCTTCGTGCTGCCTATGTCCAGCCCAGCAACTACCGATTCACGCTTCACGCTCTCCCCCGACGTACGACGACCCACCCCTCGAACCGGGCATCGAGCTCCCGAAACGGGATCTCCTGCTGCGTGAGGTGCAGGCGGACGGCTCGCACGGCTCGAATATCGTCCTCGACCGCGCCCGAGCCCAACAGGACGCGCCGAGTGCCCACCTCCAGAATAACGGATTCGTCGCGACCGCGCCGGGCGGCATCCACCTGCTCGAACAGCGTCGCATCCGTTCGGCGCACCAATGTGAGGATGCGCGTGAGCACCGAATCCGGTCGCTCGACGATCGGGAGATCGAAGCCCGTCGCCGCGGCGTCGTAGGGAAGCGGATGCCCCGCACCGTCAAGCGGAACGAGCCCACCGCTGCCGCGCGCAAACGCGACCGGCAATTCCTCGACCACCGAGATGCGGAGCGTCGCCGGGAGGCGCCTCGCCGCCGTGGCCCGCACGATCCCTGGTACCGATTCGGCCCGCTGTTCCAAGTCACCAAGCGGATCGAACAAGTTGAGATCGGACGGAAGCATGAGGCCGGCAAGCACGCGCTCCGGGGATAGATACCGCACGCCGACCAGCTCCACCTGGCGCACCCGGAAGAAGTCGATCCGGCGTAGCCCCAGCGGCAACAGCACGTACGCCAGCGCCACCGCCCCGAGGACGACCGCGAGGACGGCGACCCGCCGCTTCACGCTGCCGCGCCGCTGAGCTGCCGCATCAGCTCGCGACCCACGTCGGTGATGTCGCCGGCCCCCAACGTCACCACGACGTCCCCGTCGGCCACCAGCGCGGCCACGCGGTGGGTCACGTCTCCGCGGATGGGTACCCACTCCACCACCGCGCCGGCCATGCGGGCCGCCTCGGCGACCACTTCACCGGTCACCCCAGGAATCGGCCGCTCGCGCGCCGGATAGATCTCGGTCACGACCGCCCGGTCGGCCATCGCGAGTGCAATGCCCATGGCTTGCCCCAGGTCGCGGGTCCGCGAGAAGAGATGGGGCTGGAAGACTGCGACGAGTCGGGCGTCGGGATACCGCTGCCGCATCGCCCCCAGGGTTGCCGCGACCTCGGACGGATGATGCGCGTAGTCGTCCACGATGGTCACTCCACGAGCGGTACCGAGCAGCTCGAACCGCCGTCCCACTCCGGCGAACCCTGACAGCCCATCCACGGCCGCGTCCACGTCCGCTCCGATGGCCAGCGCCGCACCGACGGCCATCGCGGCGTTTCGGAGGTTGTGCAGACCGGGCACGCGAAGCTCGAGCCGCACGGTGTTTCCGTCGGGCAGCGTCAGCGCCGCGGCATTCCGTTTCGGCTCGCGCACCACATCGGTGAGCCGGAGATCCGCGTCCTTGGCCAACCCCACCGTCCACACCGGGACCGTCAGCGCGTCGCCGACTCGCTTCGCCCCGCCGTCATCGGCCCCCACCAGCACTCGCTCCGCCCGTCCGGCGAACCGGATGAACGCCTCCTCCAAGGCCTCGAGCGAGCCATAGCACTCCAGATGATCGGCCTCGACGTTGTTCACCAGAGCGACGGCGGGCGCGAGCTCAAGGAAGGAGCGATCGTACTCGTCGGCCTCGACGACGAAGAGGGCGTCACCACCGAACCGGACGTTTCCCTCCCACGCATTGACGCGCCCTCCCACCAGCGCCGTCGGGTTTCGCCCAGCCGCGGTGAGCGCCTCGGTCACCATCGCCGTGGTCGTCGTCTTGCCGTGCGTACCGGCCACGCCGATCACCCTCCCCCCCTCGACCACCGCCGAGAGCGCGTGCGCCCTGGTCATCACTGGCAGGCCGGCAGCCCGGGCCGCGGCGACCTCCGGATGGTCGGCGGCAACCGCAGCGGTATAAACCAATGCGCGAGAGTCACTTACGTGGCTTGGATCGTGGCCAGCCAGTACCTTGGCCCCGTGCCGCCGCAACTCGTCGGCAGCTTCGGAATGAACGTCACAGCCGGAGACAGCAACCCCGCGGCGCAGGGCGACGAGTGCCAGCGCACTCATCCCAGCGCCCGCTATCCCCATGAAATGGATGGGTCGGGGATCGTCAGGGGCAAAAAGGTGCATCGGTGGGCAGCTAATATAAGGCGATCGCGAAAGTTGCGAAAGGTACTGGACTTAGCTCACTAGAGACAGGATGTGGCGGGCGATGTTTTGGGCTGCTTTCGGGTACCCTCGGGCCCGTGCGGCGGCCTCCATTCGGGACCGGTCGGTGGGGGAATCGAGGAGTTGGCGCACGGCGCGCGCGAGCGCTTCAGGGCTCAGGTGGTCCTGGCCGAGGTGCACGGCCGCGCCGGCCTGAGCGAGCGCCTCAGCGTTTCTGGTCTGATGGCTCCCGGCGGCGGTCGGCAGCGGAACCAGCACGGACGGTAGCCCCCAGGCACACAACTCGGCGGTCGTCATCGCCCCCGCTCGGGCTACCACCAGATCGGCCGCCGCGTAGGCCTCTGCGACGGGGTCCCAAAATGGCCGCACGATGCGGTCGGGCTCCTGGTGATGGGCACGAAACTCGTCGTACATCGCCGGTCCGGTACTCCACAGCACCCCGCAGCCCCGGAACGCTCCGTTTCTCATGGCGCCGGCAACGGCCTCGTTGACGGCCCTGGCCCCCTGGCTCCCCCCCATGACGAACACGACCGGGACATCCGTCGGCAGGCCGAGCTGCATCCTCGCGCGGTCCCGGTCGGGCCGCGGGTCGGGCGGTGGCACGATGGGGTTGCCGTACTGGCACACCTCCGTGCGGCGGCCCGGGCGCAGATGGAGCCGGGCTTCCGGATACCCCAGGTGAATCTGCCGGGCTCGGCCGGCCAGCCACCGCGTCGTGAGGCCCGGAAAAGCGTTCTGCTCCTGGAGCACCAGCGGCACCCCACGCCGCATGGCCTGCCACAGGATGGGCCCGGACGCGTAGCCTCCGGTCCCCACCGCCACCGCCGGCTGCTCAGCCTCCAAGAGCCGCGCGCCGGCTCTGAGCAGTCGGGCGAGGATCAGCGGCCAGCGCAGATTCCGCCACCAGGCGCGACGATAGAGCGGTTCGGCCGGAAGGAGGTGGTAGCGGAAGGAGCGCGTTGGAAGGATGCGGGCTTCGACACCGCGCGCCGCTCCCACCAACACCGGCTCGACGTCATCGGTTTCGCTGCGCAGTGCGTCTGCAAGGGCGAGTGCGGGCATTAGGTGGCCACCCGTCCCGCCCCCTGCGATCAGCACCCGGATCACGCTCTGGACTCCGCCCGCGAGCGCTGGACCGCGATGTTCATGAGCACCCCGGTGGCGAGGAACGACACCAGCAGGGACGACCGACCGAATGAGATGAACGGCAGGGAGATCCCGGTGGTCGGCACCACCGCCATCGTCACACCGATGTGCAGCACGGCGGCAAGCCCGATCATCACCGTGAGCCCCGTGGCGAGGAGCATGCCGAAGGAGTCTGAGGCACGACGCGCGATTCGAAAACCCAGGATGAGGTAGAGCCCGAAGAGCCCCACCATCACACAGACGCCGACGAAGCCCCATTCCTCACCGATCGTGCTGAAGATGAAGTCCGAGTACCCGTACTGGAGGTGCCCGAGCTTCTGGAGCCCCTCCCCAAACCCGACCCCGACGGCCCGACCCGCTCCCATCCCGATGAGGGACTGATTGATCTGCCAGTTGGCCTACGCGGCATCGCTGCCGGCGCTCAGGAAGCCGACCAACCGGGCCAGACGGTATTGCACCGACACGATCTGGTGCCAGGCGATCGGAACCGCCACCAGGCCGAGCAGGAGGAAGTGCCCTATTCTGGCCCCGGCGGCGAACAGGACCGTCCCGGCAATCACCAACAGGACGGCCCCGGTCGAGAGATCGGGTTCGACCACCACCAGGGCCGACAGCGGGACCAGGACGACTAGGAACGGCAGGATCCCTCCGCGGAACCCACGCAACTTGTCCCCCTTTCGGGCGGCAAGCATCGCAGTCCACAGCACAACGACGAACTTGGCAGCCTCCGACGGCTGAATCCTCCACCCGAACACCCTGAACCAGCGACGCGCGCCGTTTACCTCGGGCGCCACCGCATGGGTGAACGGCAGGATCAGCACGACGAGCAGGAGCGCCGTGGCGCCAAGGAACGGCCAGGCGAGCGGGCGCCACCGGTGATAGTCCACCCTGGCAACGATCACCAGCACAATGATGCCCACGATCACCCCGAGCAGTTGCTGGCGAGCGAAATGGCTCCCGGCATACCCGTCCTGGACGGCCCAGATGCTCGATGCGCTATACACAACGGCCACCCCGAACACGCCGAGCGTGGCCGCGAGGATCCCCAGCAGACGGCTCTCCCAGAGATGGGTCTCGTCGCGCGGCACCATCAGAGTGCCTCCACAAAGGCGCGGAAGCGGTCGCCGCGTTCCTCGAAGTTCCTGAACTGGTCGAAGCTGGCGCACGCCGGAGAGAGCAGCACGGCCCCGCCCTGTGGCACGACCAGCGCTGCCCGAGACACGGCGTCATCGAAGCGCTCCACGAACTCCACGAGGCCGGTGGGGCCGAGTTGGCTCGCCAATTGGGGAGCGGCCTCGCCGTACGCAATCACCCGCCGGCACCATGGGCTGAGCAGCGCGGCGAGCGGGACAAAGGACTCGCCTTTCGGGTGACCGCCCGCGACGAGAACGTAGGGACGATCCATGGCGCGCAACGCGACCGCCGCGGCCGCCACATTGGTGGCTTTGGAATCGTTGATCCACGTGATCGATCCCACCGTCCGCACCGCCTCGAGCCGGTGGGGGGGAGGGCGGAAACTCTCGATGCCCTGCGCAAGCGCGGCAGGATCGACCCCGGCGGCCCACGCCGCCAAGGCGGCGGCGAGCACGTTTTCGACATTGTGATCCCCGAGGAGATGCAGGGACGTGCGGGGCACGAGGGCCGTGCGGTCGAGCATCAGATCACCGGATGTCCGATCAAGCCAGGCGTCGGCCGGCCCCCGCACACTGAAATTGAGGTGCCGCCCGCGGGCGCCACGCGCAAGCTCGCACACCGCGGCATCGTCGCCATTCACGACCCACACCGACGCCTCGCTCGCGTTCCGAAACAGGAGCCGTTTGTCTGCGTAGTAGGCCTCCACCGACGAATACCGATCCAGATGATCCGGCGCCAGGTTGGTGAGCACCCCGATCGCGGGCACGAGATGGGGCGAGTCGTGGAGCTGGAACGACGAGACCTCGACAGCGATCCACTTCGGACGCTGCGGATCATTGACGAGATCGGTGAGCGGACGGCCGATGTTTCCTGCGGCAGTGGACGGGACCCCCGCCTCACTCAGGAGGTGCGCCACGCAGCGCGTGGTGGTCGTCTTGCCGTTGGTCCCCGTCACAACGATGAGACTCGCATCGGTCAGCGCCCTCGCGCCGAGATCCAGCTCGGCCACGATCTCAACGCCCGCGCCGCGGGCTGCGGCGATCGGAGGCGCGTCGGGAGGCACCCCCGGCGACACGATCACCGCCCGCGCGCGCGCGATGCGACCCAGGTCGTGGCGGCCGAGCTCCACCGTGACGGTGGGTGGGAGCTGGCGTGCGGCCGACTCGAGCGCCGGCGTGCGGCCGGCGTCGGAGGCGTACACCGAGAGCCCCCGGCTCGCCAACCATGTGCTCGCGGCGATCCCGCTTCTTCCCAGCCCCACGACCGCCACCTCCCCCTGCCGCCAGGCATCAGGAATCATCGGATCTTCAGGGTCGACAACGCCAACAGTGCGCACAGGATGCCGACGATGTAGAACCGCGCGACGACCTTCGACTCAGCCCACCCGAGCTTCTCGAAGTGGTGATGCAGTGGAGCCATCCGGAACACGCGGTGTTGATCCGCGTACTCCCGACCACGCGTGCGCTTGCGCCAACGGTAAGCGCCCGTTTGCACGATCACCGATACCGTCTCCGCGGCGAACACCCCGCCGACAATGAGCAGGAGGAACTCCGACTTGAGCAGGATCGCGACGGTACCGAACGCGCCGCCGATGGCGAGACTGCCCGTATCACCCATGAACACATCGGCCGGATGCGCGTTGAACCACAGAAACCCGAGGGCGGCCCCCATGAGCGCCGCGCAGAACACGGCGAGCTCCCCGGCCCCCGGCAGGTAGTAGACGAACAGGTACTGGGCAGTGTCGGTCCGACCGAACACGTACGCGAACACCGCGAACGCCGGCGCGGCGATGGCGGTGAGCCCGGCCGCCAACCCGTCGAGCCCGTCAGTGAGGTTCACGGCGTTGCTCGTGCCGGTCTCGACGAACGCCACGAACGCCACGTAGAGCACGGCCGGGAGCGGAAGCAACACATACTTGAAGAAGGGCACCGTCGTCGTCGCCGCCGGGACGTCGCCCCACGGCGGCCAGATGAGCAGGTAGGTGCCGAGCACCACGCCGAACGTCACCTGGCCGATCAGCTTGTACCGGGCGACCAGTCCCCGCGCCTTCCCCGAGATGAACTTGAGGTAATCGTCGACAAAGCCGATGCACCCCATCCACAACGTCGCGACGACCGCCACGACGACGAACCGATTGGTCAGCGGTGCCCACAAGATGGCCGGCACCAGCGTCGATGTCAGAATGATGAGTCCGCCCATGGTGGGCGTGCCGCGCTTCCCCTGGTGTGACGCCGGCCCGTCGGCTCGGATCACCTGGCCAATGTGTAGTCCCCTCAAGGCCCGGATGATGGCCGGACCGACCACGAACGACAGCACGATGGCCGTCACCGCAGCCCCGCCGGCCCGGAACGAGATGTAGTTGAACAGGTTGAAGACGATGGACTTCGAGGAGAGTGGCGCGAGGAGATGGTAGAGCACGGAGCGTCTTCACCCAGGAATGATGAAAGGAATGGCCTGTTCTAACCGCACACCGCGGGAGGCCTTGACGAGAACGACCTCGTCGCCAGAAAGCCGATCGGCCACCCGTCGCCCCAAGGTGGCAGGGTCTTCGGCCACGATCAACCGGTCGCCAAGCTCGGCAGCCCACCGATCGAAGCCAGCAACGAAGGCCCCGGTGACGCCGACCAGGGTCGGCCGGTGGCGCACCACCGCCGCCGCCACCTGCTCGTGCAATGCCGCGCTGTCGTTCCCCAGCTCCAGCATCGTGCCCAACACCACCACCAGGGACCGCGTGCCGCGGAGCGCCGCGGCGGTCTCGAGTGCTGCCCGCACGGAGTCCGGGTTCGCGTTGTACGCATCGTTGATCACGGTCAGGGCACCGCGGCGAATGATCTCGCAGCGGCCAGATGGCAGTGTCAGGGTTTCCAAGGCCCGAGCGGCCCGCCCCAGGTCGATCCCCAGCTCGACGGCCACGGCAAGCGCCACCATCGCGTTGTCCACCTGGTGTCTGCCGATCAGCGGGAGCCGCACTTCGGCTGCCCGAAACCGGATTCGGGCGCGTCCTTCGGCATCCAGGTCCCAATTGGTGGGAACGATATCGGCCTCTGCGGCGGTGCCCGCCACGACCACCCGACGGGCTAGCCGCCGCGCCTCGCGTGCCAGCTCCGGCGGCGTGGTCCCCACCACCGCTGTCGGCACGCCTTCGAGGAGACTCACCTTCTCCGCAAGCACTCCAGCGACCGACCCGAACCCCTCGAGATGTCCGGCGGCGACGTTCGTGACCACGCCGACCGACGGCTCGATGATGGCGCGCAGGCGCGCGACCTCCCCCGGGATGCTCGCCCCGGCCTCGACCACCAGCGCCTCGACGGTGTCGGGCGCCGCCAGGATCGTGAGCGGCACTCCCACCAGGTTGTTGAGGTTGCCGCGCGTAGCGTGGACTGACCACCGAACGCCCACCACGCGTGCCAGCATTTCTTTGGTGGCCGTCTTGCCGTTCGTGCCGGTGACGGCCACGACCGGCCCAGGCACGCTGCGGCGTCGCTCACGGGCGAGTGCTCCGAGTGCGGCCAGCGTGTCGTCGACGGCGAAACCCACGAGTCCATCGGGCACCCGCGTGCCCTGTCGTACCACTGCTCCCGTCGCCCCCGCGGCCAGCGCCGCGTCGAGAAACCGGTGCCCGTCAAATCGTTCACCAACCAGGGCCACGAAGAGCGCCCCGGCCGCGAGCGTTCGGGTGTCCGTGCCGATGCCCGAGAACTGGCAGGGCGGAACCGGGGCAACCCCAAGCGCCCGGGCGACGCGCTCACCGGTCCACGGGCTCACCGTCCGCTCCCCGCCAAGGCAGACCGCACGATCTCCCGCTCGTCGAAGGGGAGGTGCTCGGTGCCGACGACCTGGTAGGTCTCGTGCCCCTTCCCGGCCAGCAAGAGGAGGTCGCCCGGCTCGAGCATGGCCAGGGCACGGGCAATGGCGACCCGTCGGTCCACGATCCGGAGATGCGGGCGCAGCTCCATGCCCGCCTCGATGTCGTCCAGGATGCGCTCGGGATCTTCGGTGCGCGGGTTGTCGGACGTCACGATAGCGAGATCGGCCCCCCGCGCGGCCGCCCGACCCATGAGGGGACGCTTGGCCCGATCGCGATCGCCTCCCGCACCGAAGAGCACGATGAGGCGCCCACGGGTCAGCGGCCGCACCGCGCCAATGGCTCGTTCGAGCGCGTCAGGCGTGTGGGCGTAGTCGCGCAGGATCTGGTAGTCGGCAGCTACGAGCGATTCGAGGCGGCCCGGAACGTGAGGCACGGTGGCGAGTCGCGCGGCGATCTCGTTGGGCGCCATCCCCAAACCCCACGCCGCGGCGGACGCCGCCAGCGCATTCGCAACGTTGAAGTCTCCCAACAGCGGGATGCGCACGCTCACCGGGTCGCCATCGAAGACGAAGGTCGCGCGGGACCCCTCCGGTTCCGGCTCCACCGCTGCCGCCCGGACCGTGGCCGACTCTGCCCGGCCGTACGACACCCGGCGTAGCTGCTGCCTGGCGGGCAGGCCCAACCAGGCGGCGTCGTCGGCGTTGACGACCTCCACGCCATCGTGGGCCACGTAGACCGAGAGCCGCGCCTTGGCCTCGAGATACGCCTCGACGGTCGGGTGGTAGTCCAGGTGATCGTGGGAAAGGTTCGTGTACACGGCGCCGCGTAGCGTGAGCGTCTCGAGCCGTCGCTGATCGAGCGAGTGGGACGAGGCTTCCATGGCGATGGTGCCGACGCCGCGCGATCGGAGCGCGGCCAGGGTCGCCTGCAAGCCCACCGCGCCGGGCGTCGTCAGGCTGGCAACGCCCTCGATCGGGGCACCGTCTCCATCGATGGCGCCGAGGGTTCCGATCGACGCTGCCGTGCCGTCGCCATTCAGGAGGTGACGCAACAGAGAAACCGTGGTCGTCTTCCCATTGGTGCCCGTCACGCCGATGATGCGCAGGCCGTCGCCGGGGCGGCCGTACCACTCCCTCGCCAGCACCGCGACGGCCGATCGGCCGTCGCGCACCAGTACCTGCGGCAGGTCGAGGTCGAGTCGCCGTTCCACGACGATGACCGCGGCGCCGCGCTCTACCGCGTCGGGCGCGAACGCATGTCCGTCGGCGGCCGTGCCGACCACGGCGCAAAACACCGCACCGGGTAGGACCTGCCGGGAATCGTCGGCGATCCCGGTGACGTCCATCTCGACGCGCGGCGCGCTGGTGAGCAGGGTGGCGCGCTCCAGGGCCGCGACCAGGCACGCGAGGGTGGTCACGGAGACGGCGACTGGGAGCGGGCCGTGACCGTGACGACCGTACCGGCATCCACCCGCCGCCCCGGTGCCGGATCGCTGCCGACGACCGTGCCCCACCCCACCACCCGAACTCGCAGCCCAGCCTGGTGCAGTTGTTTCGCGGCACCGCGAAGCGTCAGGCCGCGGACGTCCGGAACCGGACGGGACGGGGCCGAATCCGCCGTCGAGGCCGGCGAGGGCCATGGCACGACCCAGCGCTCCAGCGTTTCGGCGACTGGAGCGGCCGGGACTTCCACGCTCGACACCGTGAGTCGCCCGCGATCGATGGCGCCCGTTCGAGCCGCGAGGAGTTCTTCGATCACTCGCCGCGTGAGCGGCGCGGCCGTCGCCCTGGCATACGCCGCCTTGGGGGCATCGAGCTTCACCACCATCACCAGCTGTGGATCGCTGGCCGGAAAGATCGAGGCAAAGTTCGCCCAGTAGGCCCCTTGGACATACCCTTCCGGGCCCGCCTGTCTCGCCGTGCCGGTCTTGCCGGCCAGCTCATAGCTGGTGAGGGCCGCCGTCTCCCCAGTGCCTCCCTCGTAGACGACGCCGCGAAGCATCGCTCGCAACTGCGCGGCGATCTCCGGACCCACGACCCATCGTATGGGATGCGGCCTGTGGCGATACACGACCTTGCTGTCGGGGGACCGGATTTCCTTGATCAGCGTCGGCTGTAACAGGAGGCCGTCGTTGGCGATCGCCCCGTAGGCCTGCGCGAGTTGGAGCACCGTCACGGCGATTTCGTACCCCATGGCTAGGCTCGCCGCCGTCGTGCCGCTCCACTGGTACGGTCTGGACAGCAGACCCCGGGACTCTGCCGGGTACTCGACGCCGGTCGGGCTCCCGAACCCGAAGTCGCGCAACATCTCGTATTGCGCCTCGGCCGAGAGGCGTGCCGCGAGCTTCACGATCCCGATATTGCTCGACACCTGAATGACTTGGCGGAGGGTGAGCCAGCCGCTGGGGTGCTCATCGTGGATCGTCCGGTGCTGGAGGACGAGCGTCCCCTGCTCCGCCCAGATGCGGTCCTCGAGATCGGCGAGACCTCCCTTGAGCAGCGCCGCCGCCGCGAAGAGCTTCGCCGTCGACCCCGGCTCGAAGACGCTCGTCAGCGCCCCCGTGCTCACGGTACCGCGCGAGGCCATCGCGAGGATCTCTCCCGTGCGCGGATCGATCACCACGACGTCCCCACCGCGCGCGTCGTAGCGCTCGAGGGCATCCTCCAGCGCCTGCTCCACGATTTCTTGGAGCCCCGCATCCACGGTGAGATAGACATCGTGCCCGGGAACGGGGAACGCCCCGAGCCGCGATGGGGACTCGTACTCGTTCTGGAACCGGTCCATGAGCACGACGGCCCGACCGGGCGTGCCTCGCAACAGGGAGTCCAGTTCGCGCTCTATCCCGCCGGCCGGCCGGCCCTCCTCTTCCGGAACACCGATCACGCTGCGTCCCAGGGTTGGATGTGGATACCGACGGGCCATCTCCGGCGCAAGGTGCACCCCTCGCAGGTCGCGGAGCGGCCGGACCTGGCGCGCCGTGTACGGCCCGTGGAAATAGACCCAGCGCTCCCGGAGCCGGCGGCGGACTCTCGAGACCGGCTCGCCGAGTCGGGACGCGATGAGCCGCGCGGCGTGCTCACGATTCCGCAACTGGTTCGGCGCGACGCCGACCCGGTACACCTGTTCGGTATACGCGAGCACTTCGCCCTTCCGGTCGTAGATGGTGCCGCGCTGTGCCTCGAGCGTCTTTTCACGGGTCCGATTGGCCGCCGCGGTGGCGGCGTGCCGTTCCCCCTCCACGAGCTGCAGCTGCGCCGCACGGGCCACCAGTCCGAGGAGCCCCAGTGCGAACAACAACTGGATCAACTGGAGGCGGCGGATCGGTCTGGTCATCGGGTCAGCGCTGAAGGGTGTCGGGCGCGGCGAGAATCACGATCTCCGAGTCGACCGCCGATCGCAGTCCCATCTGCTCGGCACGCTCGCCGAGCACGTTGCGGCTCCCGGCCTGCCGAACACGACGGATCAGTTCCGTCCGCTGGGCCTCGAGATCGGAGCGCTCGACTCGCAGGCTGTCGAGTTCGGCCGCGGCCATCACCGACGAGGTCTGTCGCGCCACGACCCAGAACAGGATGCCAAGGACGAAGACCAGCCACAGCACGACCCAGAGGCGGCCCCTAGGGCGTCGCATCGCGCACGAATCCCCGCAACTTGGCGCTCCGGGCCCGAGGGTTCACAGCGATCTCCTCCGATGTCGGAACGATTGGGCGGGACGGGTCCACGCGTCCCAGCGCCCGGCCGCGACACGTGCAGATGGGTTGCCCCGCCGGGCACACACAGGACCGCGCCCACTCCCGGAACTCGTGCTTCACCACGCGATCTTCTCCAGAATGATAGCTAATCACCGCAAGTCTGCCGTGCGGGGCGAGGGCATCGCGCATGGACTCGAGCGCCGTTCGCAGCTGGCCCAGTTCGTCATTGACCGCCATCCGGACCGCCTGGAAGACGCGGGCAAAGTCGGACGGTCCCGAACGAGGCCCCAGCACCTCCCGAATGGCATTCACCAGGTCGTCGCTCACGGTGAACGGGTGGTGGCGCCGGCGGCGGGCGATGGCCGCGGCTAGGCGGGAGGCCCGGCGCTCGTCGGCGTACTCTCGAAACAGCTGGGCCAACTCCCGTTGCGACCGCGAGGCCAGCAGGTCGGCGGCTGTGGGACCTTGGCCGCCCATGCGCATGTCGAGCGGGACCCCGGGACGAAACGAGAACCCGCGATCCGCTTCGTCGAACTGCCGGGAGGACACGCCGAGGTCGAGGAGAACGAAGTCCGGGCGGAACGCGGCAATCTGGGCGTGCACATCCTCGTCCGCGAAGGCGCCTTCCACCCAGCGAATCTGCGTGTCACCCAGACGGTGTCGCGCCCGGCGGAGGGCGTCCGGATCGCGATCGATGGCCAGCACGTCAGCGCCCAGGGCACGCAGTCGCTCGGTATGACCCCCGTCGCCGACGGTGGCGTCCACCGCGCGTCCGTAGCCCGTCGCGAGCCGATCGACCTCATCCACCAGCACCGGGACGTGATAGGTCACCATTGGCGGGGAAAACGAGGACGACCCCGCGGGGGCATCCCACGGGGCCGTCGGCATCTACCTCTGTTCTCGTTCGAGCGGGGCTGACGGGACTTGAACCCGCGGCCTCCGGTGTGACAGACCGGCACTCTAACCAGCTGAGCTACAGCCCCAGTCTACAGTAGCTTTGGAATGTAGACGGGGTCCCACACGAATTCAAGCGCCTAACGGCACTCAAAGGCCCGCTTGAGCTGCGGAATTCGCTGCTCGAAGTTCTGGAACTGCTGCATGTACGGGGCGGTTCGCTCTGCACCCACCCCGGAGAGCTGCAGCGCCCGCTTCCCCTGGGCGATCATTTGGGCCTCGTCGTCCACGAGCTGGCAGGACTTCGTCTCGACCACCTGCGGATCGAACTCGAAGATCCGGAACATCAACCCGAGGCCGAGGAAGAAATTCGTCTGCTGCGTCAGCCGGCCCTGAAGATCGTTCGCGATGGCCTTCTGCAAGAGACTCACGGCGGTGGGGATCGCCTTACGCACCTGCACCAGCGCGGAGCCCTGCTGATACTGGGTCGCGGCGACGTTCAAGAGCACCGCCGTGTCCCGCGTCGCCTGCGTGGCCCGATCCAAGAACCCGATCCCCTTCAGCAAGCGGGCGGTGTCGAGCGGAACGATCGTGTCGATCGGCAGGTCCTCCAACAGGACTCGTGCACCCGCCAGCGCGCTCCGGTAATCCGTCGGATCGAGTTGCAGCAGGTGATCGTAGACTCGGACGACCGAATCGGACATGCCGGCCGCCGCGAGCGCGCTCGCGTGGGCCCGCAGCAGCGACGCCGAGCCTGGGACTTCCACCATCGCGCGAGCCGACCACTCCAGCTGCGCCTCGACGTTGCCAAGCGCCTGGGCCGCGCCGATGATCTGTTGGTAGAACACCGTGTCCTTGGCGAGCGTCGAATCCACCTCGAATTGGGCGGCCAGCGCCTCGAGCGCGCAGTCCCACGCGCCGCCCTCGACGCACGCGCGCGCCTTGAGCTGCATAAACCCGAGATCGGTCGGGCTGCGTCCGAGCCAATCGTCGGCCAGTTGCTGCGCGACATCGAATCGCCGGAGCGTGATGGCGCCGGCGACAACGCCCAGCCGGAGATCGCGATTGCCGCTGTCGAGCAGGCTCTGCTCAGCAAACGCGTCGAGGGCGGCCGTGGAATCCCCGGTCTGTTGGTGGAGTCGTCCCAGCCGCTCCCACGCTTTCGGCAGCAGCGAGTCGCCTCGCACTGCCCGGCGGAGATAGGCGATCTGACTGTCGGGTGGCTGCCGCAGCGCCTCCGACACCACCTCCGCGCACAGCGCCGCCGCCGGGTGATTGGGATAAATCCGGAATGCGCGCTCGGCCCGCTCCCGCGCTTCGCGGAAGTCACCGCGCCCCATGCGATCAGAGCACTCCCGCGCGTGTTCAGCGGCGCGGACCTGATTCTCCAACGTGTCGACCACGGCCTGGGCGAACGAGCGTGCCGGATCGCCCGGCGTGCCCCGCACCGTGGTCCACCCAGACAGTCCGGAATTTCCGATGTCGACGAGCCGGAACAGCCCGACGGGGGTCGGCCCCTCGTGCCTCACGGAGCCTGTGACATACACGTCCGATTGTAGCGCTCGCGCGAGCCGGTCGGCGTCGGCGGGACTGAGGATCGTCGTGCAGTTGTAGGCCGACTGCTCGAGGACCTCGCAGACCTGGCGACTCTCGATGACAATCAGCTTGTGCCGCATCTTGTTGCGGAGACGTGTCCGAACTTCGTCGGCCAGTGCCACCACGAAGCTCGAGTCCGTACCGGGAGCGGGGCTCGGGATGAGAAAGAGGAACCGCTCGTCTGATCGTGGCAGCGCAAGCTGCGCCTCGACGCGCGGCGCGTGGCCGGCGAGGAGCACGATCGCCCCCAGCACGATCAGTCCTTGGCGCACCCTCGAAGGTATCAACTGCACGGTGACAACCCTCCCGCGTTCCAGCAATTCACATTCAGCTCCACATGGGCGAAGAGGGATTCGAACCCCCGACTTCCTGCTTGTAAGGCAGGCGCTCTGCACCCCTGAGCTATTCGCCCCTCGGGCCCTTACAGCGCCAGCCCCAACGGGAACAGAATACAATAGCCCAGAACCAGCAACATCGGGGCCAGCCCGGTATCCCCCTGCGCGAGGAGATAGTACCCCACCGCCAGCGAGACGACCGCCGCGCTCAGTAGCACCACGTTGCGTCGGCGAAACTGCAGCCGTGCCGGCGACTCCGCCCTATTGATCATAGACCCTCAGCCTAATGGCAGGTTCCATGAGCGTCAAGAATTCGAGCTGCTGCCGTCACGCCTGCGGATTCCACTCGTCCACTGGCACGACCCAACCCTCATCCAAGGCCTCACGGCGAAGCCGATCCCGGTGCCTGCGACGGGTCCACAGCGCCACGAGAATCAGGGCCACAAAGCCCCAGAACAGGCTCAGCGACGTGACCAACAACAGCCAACCATAGCGTTTGCGAAGGTCCTTCCGCCAGAGTGTCTCGAACTGGCCCAGCGTGAGCTGGTGCGTGGCCCGTAGAGCGAGGTCGAAATCCGCCGTGCTCGCGAGCGTGGTAAGGAGCGGTTCGAGCCCTCGGTCTCCGCCGAGTCGCTCGAGATAGAGAACCGCCGACGTCGCCAGCGCATAGGACGCTTCCGCCTCGGCCGGCCGGCCAGTGGACCGGAGGTACCGGTTCAACTCGTCCAAGGACGGCCCGACGCCTCGCAACAGGGCCCAGTTCACCCGCAGGGCTTCGAGGCGGTCCCACTCCCCGGCCGCACGCGCCGCGTAGCCCTCGTCGAACCACCGGGGGACGCGCCGTACCGCGCTGTGCAGCGCGAGATGCGCGACCTCGTGGCGGAGCACGCGCTGGAAGTCGGGCGTCGGCTTGAGCACGATGGTGCGCGTGGCCGGAAACGTGGCCGCGGCTCCCCACTCGGGTATCCGGCCCGCGGTCAGCGAATCGAACTGCCGATCGTTAGCGCTCAGAATGATGCGAATGCGCAGCGCCGGCGCGTCGGGCAGTCCCGGCCAGCGATTCATGCGATCTGCCATCTCCGCCAACGTCGTGGCCGACCGTTCCGAGCCCGACCAATACACGACGCTCACTCGCCCCACGTGTACGACGTTGGGCGTCGTGGCCTGAAGCAGGATCACGAGCAGGGGAACTAGCGTGGAGGCTCCCGTCCGGCCGCGGCCAGCTCGAGCATCTCCCGGCAGCGCTTGCCCCACGGATTGAACTTGTTGGCCTGGAAGCCCTGCTCCCACGTCCGGCCCGCCCCCTCGCGGTCACCTGCAAACCACTGCACCCGTCCCAGCTCGTAGTAGGCCTCGATGAGGTTGGGGCCGAGTTTCAGTGTCTTCTCGAAGAAGGTCTGGGCATCGTCGAGCATGTCGCGGGCGAGATAGACGAGGCCCAGATAGTAGTGCGCGTAGAGGGTCGCCTTCTTGTCGTTATCGAGTCGAATGGCTTTCGAGAGATGCTCGATTGCCTCACCGAACATCTGCTTCTTGAGACAGATGTACCCAACGTTGATTTGCGCGAGGGAATTGCCCGGCTCGCGCGTGAGCACCTTCTGGAAGGTGCCGAGCGCGGCGTCGTACTCCTCATGGAGCATCTGGGCCCACCCGAGCAGCGACTCGGCCTGGCTGTCGTTGGGCGACAGCGAGAGCGCCTTGGTGAGGGCCTGAATCGCCCCCGGGTAGTCGCCGAGCGCGATGAGGCTCCACCCCTTCTCGATGAAGGTCGATGCGCCAATGTGATCCGCATGGACCGCGGGCGCGCTCCCGTGAAACCCAGGTACCTGGTCGCTCATCTCGCTCTGCGCGAGTCGCTTGTATTTGTCGACGAGGAGGCGGATGTCCTCCTTCAGGGTGGTCAGATCGACGATGGTCTGATCCACCATTTTGAACAGCTGGATGATCTCCCGCTTCACTCGTTCTCGGTCCTCACCCGTGCGTACCTGATCGAGACGACGAGCGATCGCGTCGAACGTCGCCCGTAGGGACGTGATCGATGCGTCGGTCATTGTGGCCTCCGGTGGCGGCCGCCCGTCCACGTCCTCATGAGAGAGCGCTCACCGTCTCGAGATTCGTTCGCGCGAGTTCGTGCTTGGGGTTGAGTTCGAGCGCGCGGTTCCAGTACTCGGTCGCGAGCTGCCGGTCCTGTCGCTTGTACGCGATGTTTCCCAAACGGAAATACACATCGTCGCCCAGCGTGGGTTGGAGGCGAACGGCCCGCTGATAGGCTTCCCACGCGTCGTCGTAGCGAGCCGCGCGGTACAGCAGGTCGCCGAGGTTCTTGGACACCTGCGGGATCACGTGCTCGTCCGCCGCGGTTGCCCGGAGGAGCCCGGCAGCCTCCTCCACATCGCCCCGCGTCTCGAGCAGCACCGCCAGGTTGTTGGCGAGCACGACATGATCGGGGTGAATCGCGAGCCCTTCGCGCAACAGCGCTTCGGCCTCGTCGAGCCGATCCAATGCTGCGGCAGACAGGGAGCGTGCCCAGTACCACAGAGGTCTGAGGCGCTGCTCGCCGACCGCGTCACGGGCCTGGTCCAGCCGCCCAACGGCGACCTCGAAGTCGCCGCGATGGAGCGCTCCGATGCCCCATCCCGTCAGAACCCGTGGCTCGTTCGGCGCGAGCGCCGCCGCTTCCGAGTAGGCATTCTCCGCCTCATCGAACCGGCCAGCCTTCTCATGGCTCAAGGCGAGGTTGGACAGCGCCGCGGCGCGCGGGCCTCCGTGATCCAAGGCCTGCGTGAAGTAGGCCGCCGCCGCTTCCCAGTGACCCTGCTTGAGCGCGATCAGCCCGAGATAGAAGAACGCGCCCCCGTCATTGGGAAGCAGCTCGACCACCCGGCGAAACTCGCGTGTCGCCTCGTCGAGCATCGTCGTTCGGTAGAAGGCCACGCCCAAGTTGCGATGCTCGTCGGCCCGGGCCCCGCCCGCCACGGGGGGTCGCGGCGCCTGGCTGCGGCCCGTCCGGTGCAGGAAGCCAGCGGTCACGAGCCCGTAAAGCGCCTTGCCCACTTCGAATTCGATCAGGCCGGAATCGGCGATGACCGCCGACACGTCCCTGGAGCCGTCGAGGAGTGGCAACAGCCGCTCCTGCTCGGCGGTGAGCGTCACGTCGGAGTTCGCCACGCGCTCGCGGTCTACGGTGAAGATGATGTCGAACGAGGGAATCTTCTTCTCGATGAGGCTCCACTCGTCGATGCGGCGTGCGCCCTCGAGCAGCAGCGATTCCGGATTGATGTTCACCTGGAAGTCCTGATCGTCCGGCCGCACATCGGTCTCGAACGTGAAGTTGCCGCGGGTCCAGGTGAAGAGGTGGTACACCGCCTCCTCGATCTGAACCCGCACCACGCTCTCGAGGTCCTGCTGCGAGATCGATCCCTGTGAGACGAGGATCCCTCCGAGCCGCCGATCGCGGTGTTTGGACTGCAGCTCGATAGCCTCGGCGAGTGCATCCCTGGTGACTCGGCCGTTGCGCAGCAGTAGGTCGCCGATACGATCGAGCCGGTTCACGATCGAGGCATACGCGATTCGACCCTTGTCGAAGTAGATGTAGCCCAGATTGGTCCGGTCGGTGACCGTGAGACACCCGGTCTTCTGACCCAGCGACAGCAGCTGCAGTACGTCCGCCAACGACGCTTCCTTGAGACTCCCTTTGATGGCCACTAGGCGAATTCCTCGATCACACGTTCTTCGGGATACGGCCACTCCCAGACGACTTTTTCGCGACTACGCACGTTGCTGATCGGCGAGATGAGCACCCCGCTAGTGCGCACGCGCCGGGCCACCCGCGACGTGGCTGGCGTAGCGCCCTCGAGCAGGGCCTTGGCAAACGCGGCTGTCGGTGTCTCGCCCTGCGCCTCGGCCGCGCGAATGACTCGCTGCACCGCATTGAGCACAGTGCGGATCGAGTCGGCCGGTCGATCGGCCACGTACTCGACCAATTCGGGTTCTACGTCCGGGTATTTCGCCTTGAGCTTGCGGCGCACGATCCCGTGCCGGAGCTCCCGGTCGGGCGCCGACAACTCGGCCACCAGGCCGGCCTCCAACCGGGAGACGAGCCGAGCCTCCAGCCCCTGGATCTCGTGCGGAGGACTGACGAGCGTGAGAATCAACTGGCGCTGGTCTTCGAGCAGCGCGTTGTAGAGGTGGAAGAGCTCCTGTTGCGACCGCTCCTTGCCCGCCAGGAGGTGGATGTCGTCCAGCAGCAGGGCCGTGGCGCTGCGATAGCGCTTGCGCCACGCCTCGACTCGATCTCCATCGATCGCGTCGAGCAGCTCGTCGACGAACTGCTGCGCCGACAGGCAGGCCACGCGCGCGTCGCGGGTCCCGGCCAGCTGATTCCCGATACCGTGCAGGAGATGCGTCTTGCCCACGCCAGGCGGGCCCACCAGCACAAGCGGATTGTACCCCGTGCCGGGACTCGCGATGACCGCGTTGGCGGCGCTCAGGGCCACCTTGTTCGCTGCTCCCGCCACGAGCGTGTCGAGCGTCCATGCGCCCGACGGCCCGGGTGGTGGACGACCCTCCTTTAGGGCAGTCTGCACGACGCTGTCCGCCTCCTCGACACGATTGGGATCGTAGAAGATCGGATCACTGACGCGATTGGGATCCACCCGGGCCATGGCCCGCTGGAACCCGCGCAGCCGGTCGATGTCTCGCTCGTACTCCCGCACCGTCCGCTCGACCCCCGTGGGTACCTCCTGCTGGAGCAGTGCCTCCAGCCGCGCCGTGCGATACCCGTCGCCGCCCCAGCGCTTGATCGCTTCCAGCACGCGCGCGCGCCACACCTCAACCTGCTCGTGCACGGTGTGGCTGATGCCCGACAGGAAATCGGCGAACTCGTCGCCCGTGGGCCGTCGGACCTCCGGGATCGGGGCACGGCGTCGGGGAGGCGGTGCCTCGCCCGAAAGCAGTTGGTGGGTCACGTCTCCCGTGAGCGCTACGTCGCTCACCGCCTGATAGGCCACCAGTCGGTTCAGCAGCCCGAGCAACTCGCGCACGTTCTGCACCTCGAACCCCGCGACCACCTCGAGCACACCGGGGCCGATGGCCACACCCCGGTCGGAGGCCCGACGCCTGAGAATCGCGAGCCGTGTCTCGAAATCGGGGGAGTCGATGTCCACCACCAAGCCGCCGTCGAACCGCGTCAGCAGTCGCTCGTCGAGCTCCTGGATCTCGGCGGGGGGGCGGTCGCTGGTGAGCACGATCTGTCGATTCCCCGCCTGCACCTGTTCCACGATGCGCAGAAGCTCGGCCTGCATCTCGCGCCGATGGGTGAGGAACTGCACGTCATCGATGAGCAGGACGTCGACCCGAGCGAAGCGGTTCCGGAGGGCGTCGCTCTGCCCGGCCGCCACGGCGGCTTGATACCACTCGACGAACTCCTCGAGCGTGACGTATTCCACGTCCGCACTGGGGGCGAGTCGCCGCGACAAATGCCCGATGGCCGTCAGCAGATGTGTCTTGCCGAGACCACTCTGAGCGTAGATGAATAACGGGTTGTACGCCGTGCCCGGTGACTCCCCCACCGTGCGGGCAGCGGTGACGGCGAGCCGGTTGGCAGCCCCAACAACAAAGGCGTCGAACGTAAGCCGGGGATTGAGCTCCGCACTCACTGCGACGCCTCCTCGCTGAGCTTGCGAAGCACCCGTTCCGAGATCGCCTTGAGCGTCTCGAACACGCCCAGCCCGCGTAGCGCATCCGACGGGAACGACGGCAACCCCCAGAAGTTCAGCGCCTCGTCCAGCTCCGGTGGGCGGAGAATCAGCTGCGGCGGCAAATCCTGCTTATTGTACTGCAGCACGAGAGGCATGGAGCGCATATCGTCATCCATCTCGATGAGGTTCGACTGCAGGTTCTGCAGACTCTCGATGTTCTCGTCCAATTGCCGAACCTGACTGTCGGCGACGAAGACCACTCCGTCAGCGCCCTGAAGCACCAACTTGCGCGTGGAATTGTAGTATACCTGGCCCGGAACCGTGTAGAGGTGAAACCGGGTGGTGAAGCCCGAGATGGTTCCGAGCTCGAGCGGCAGGAAGTCGAAGAACAGCGTCCGCTCGGTTTCGGTGGCGAGCGAGACCATACGACCCCGACGGTCGTCGGGGACCCGCCCATAGATGTATTGCAGATTGGTCGTCTTTCCGGACCGCCCCGGTCCGTAGTAGACGATCTTGCAGGTGATCTCGCGGGTCGTGAAGTTGACTAGCGACACGTCGTCACCGTCCGAAGAGGCTCGCGAGACTCTCGTCCAGCTCGCGCTCAAAATCAGCCGCCAGGATGGGCCCGTGCCGCTCCTCAGGCTCCGGGGCCGCCACCACGAGCTGCTCGGCCAAATCGGCGAAGAATAGCTGGACGAGCCCCAGGGACGAATCCGGCCCGTATACGACGAGCACCAGCAGCTTTCCCCGAGGCGCATCGAGGGCGCCGAGGAACACGCCGTACTGGCGCCCCTGGTGATTCAAGGCCCGGAACTCCCGCTCCCCGAGCATCCGAGCGATCGCGCCGGTCGAGGAGAAGATCGCCGCACCCAGCGCCGCCGACGCCATCACGTCCACCGCCCGCGTGAAACCCTGCTGCGCGAGCACCTGCCCAGCCGGAGTCATGAGCAACGTGAGCCGCGCCCCCGTTTCGCCCACGAACCGATCCAGCGGCTCAACCGTCCATGCCTCGACCGCCCGCGTCCGTCTCACCGCGCGACCTCCGCGATCCGAAGCATCTCAAGGCGGGCAAGTCCGACATTCATGTCCGACCCACCGACGGCAACCACCAACACCCCGGTTGGCGCGGGAACGATCGCCAACGTGCCGTCCTCACCCTGGAGGTGGAGAAAGCCGAGTTCGCCGACTGTGCTCGTCTTCGTGACCATGGCAAAGCGGCGCGTGAGGCTCGCAGCCAATGCCGCGATCGCCGCCCCGCGAATGCCCACCATCAGCGACTCGGCCACCACCAGCCCATCGTCGGCCACGACGAGCATCGCGCCGCGAACCCCGCCGACCCGGGTGATCTGTTCCAGGAGCCGAACGTACGGGTGCGTCACGGTCGGCTTGTCTCGAGCCAGGAACGCGCCGCATGGCCTGCGCGCTCGGCCACGACAGCCAGTCGCCCCGCCGGCACACTCCGATCGCGCACCACGAGCAGCAGCGTTTCCGGGTCCGGGCTGCTGACGTGCACGTTCCCGTCCGCGGCCTCTGCCACCATCCAGCGCCACGCGCCCAGGCCGAGCATCCGGGACGTGCGCTCCGCCTCCTGCGCCGCACCCGACAAGTATGCCGCGGCTTCCTCCGACACATCCTCTGCATCGCGGCCGCGTAACCGACCGCCCAGCACTCGACCGCGATCACTGACGAGCAGCATCCCCTCGTCCGCTCCCTCGAAGCCGCCGAATACCGAATCGACCGCCACTTCCTCCGAGGCGGGCTCCGACGCTTCCACCGCCGCGCGGACCGTCATCAGGGCCTGCACGACCGTGTAGTCGGTCGGATCCACCCCCAGTGCCGTTTCGAGCCGGTCCAGGGCCGTGTCGACGTCACCGTCCCAGAAGGAGAGGAACCCCAGGCCCTTGAGCGCCCCGACATGCCGCGGATGCCGCTCCAGGACCCGCATCCACACCTCGCGAGCCCGATCCAGATCACCAATGTCGACGAGGATGCGAGCGTAGAGGTCGTGGGCCTCCGCGAGGCTCGGATGCCACTCCAGACCCGTAAGCGCCACCCGCACCCCCGACTCGAGTCTGCCCATTCGCCGCAACTCTTCGCCAAGTTCCAGGAACACGAGGCTCCCCGGATCTCGCTCGAAAAGCGCAGCCATCGCCTGGAGCTCTCTAACCACGCGCCACCTCGAGGAAGCGAGCGAGCGAGCCCGCAGAACGCACCGCATCCTGCACGAGCCGAGCCTCCTCGGCGTGCTCCTCGGAATGTGAGGCCAGGGTCAGCCAGCGGTTCCACCAGTCCACGGCTTCGGCCAGCCGCCCCAGGCGCACCAGCGCGTCTCCGAGCAGTCGATGGGCGTCCATGATCAGCGGGTCCAGCTTCAGCGCCCTCCGAAACTCTTGTTCGGCCTCCGCCGGGCGCCCAGACAGCAGCTGCGCCCGCCCCGCAACCACCAGCGCCATCGGCTCATCGGGAAACCGCGCGCGTGCCGCTTTCGCCCAATGTTCGGCCCCCTCGACGTCGCCGGCCTCCAGCGCGGTCACGGCACGCTCGAGCAGGGATTCGAAATCGGGGCCGGCGTCTCCGGTCCAGCCCGCAGCGTCCGACTGGTCCACGAGTTGAATGAGTCCGGCACTCTCCAAACCGAACGCGGTGCGCGCAATATCGAATTCCGACCGTCCCAACAGCTCACCGATCGCGCGAAGATCGCGCTCGCCGTTCACGACGGCAAGCAGCTCCCACTCCGCAGCGAGCAGCTCCAGTCGACTACCCTCCGCGTTGGCGGGGGCCAGCACCGGCACGATTCCCGTGTGCGGCACTCGCGCGGCAATCCGCGACCACTCATCGATCCGTCTGGTCGCTTCGAGCAACAACAAACCGGTCGGGATCCGGACAGTGGCCTCCGCGGCGATGTCCGTGAGCGGACCTTCGAGGAACGAAAAGTACCCTTCGCGCCAACTCATGATCTCGAAGACCACCTCCTCGATCTGCAAGCGGACCTGCCGATCCAGGTCGCGTCGGCTCAGGCTCCCGATGGCCACGAGGATCTCGCCGAGCCGACGCTTGTCGCCGCGCTGCTGCATGCCCGCGGCCCGCTGGAGGTCCGCTTCGGTCACCTTCCCGGCCCTGAGTAGAACGGCGCCCAACGGGTGCGGGTTGCTGTCGATGCGCGCGTGAACGATCGCCCCCTGCTCGAAGTACACCGATCCCCGATTCTGTCGTACCCGGGACGAGACCGTGACCACGCCGGTCTCCCTGCTCAGGTCGAGGAGCTGGAACACGTCGTGGATACTGAGCTCGCGTAGCGGCCCCTCAATCGCCATCCGATGGGTCCTCCGCCGGGAAGATCTGCGTCAGGTCGAGTGCCGTGGCGGCAAAGGCCCGGGCGCGGGTTGCCGCCGGACCGTCCGGATCGAGCTCGATCACGCGCTCCCAACACCGCACCGCTTCCCGGAACCGATGCAGCCGGGCCTCGGCTACTGCCGAGAGGAAGAAGGCACGCACGTTGGTGCGGTCGTAGGCCAAGAGACGCTCGAACGCATGCAGGGCCTGTTCCGGCCGACCGTCGTCCAGCAATGCCCGGCCGAGCGCTGCCAACGCCTCGACGTTGGAGGGATGCCGGGACAGGAGATCGGCCAGGAGATTCACCGCGCGCGCTGGGTCGCCGACACGGCGATGGAGGTCGGCGAGGGCGAGCAGTGCCTCGACCGACTGGCGGTCCGCCGCGAGGCCCCGTCGGTACGCGGCCTCGGCGGTGGTGACATCCTCGAGCCGCTCGCACGTGCGGCCGAGCCCGATCCACGCCGACACGGCGGATGGCTCGAGCTGCAGCGCACCGCGGTAGGCAGCACTGGCCTCGCGGAAAGCCCCGAGTGCGAACCGGATGTCTCCCTCGAGCTTCAGCAGATCCGCCCTCTGCGGGGCTCGGGCCCGCGCCTCTCGCAGGGCTTCGAGCGCCTTCGCCGGCTGGCCCATGGCGAGCCGGGCCTCTGCCAGCGTCCCGAGCGCCTCAATCTCCCCGGGGTGGTCCGCGGCGAGGGTCACGGCCTCGCCCAACGCTACGCCGGACTTGCCGAGTGCCAACAGTTGCCGGATCTCGCCCAGTCGAAAGTCCGGGCGATGCGGGGCCGCCTCCCTCGCGACTCGGTAGCGCTCCAGGGACTCGCCATACAGGCCGCGGCGTGCGAACAGCTCGCCGAGAAGGGCGTTCCCTTCGATCGGATCGTGGCCGGTCGCCAACCCCTCGCGCGCCACGTCCGTCGCCTCCTCGAGGTCGCCCTCGGCGGCGAGCGCCCTGGCGCGCCGGTACGGGGAATCGGGCAGGCCGGCTGGCCGTGTGCCGCGCCCGTCCAGATCCGAGAACAGGTCGTCCAGCAGTCCAGCTTCGAACGCGAAGCCTTCGCGGCCGAGCCCGGCCGACACGTCAGCCGCGATCTCGGGCAGGATGACCAGGCTGGGGTCCTCCCTCATGAGGTCGATGGCGAGCCGGAAACGGCCGGGCTGGTAATACGGATTCAGCGTCTGCGCCCTCGTCACCTCGAGCAACGCTTCTTCGTACTCACCGAGCCGCGAGAGCGCGAAGCTCAGGCCATAGTGGGCTTCCGCATCGTCGGGATCGGCGTCCAACGCGCGCGCAAACGCGTTGCGCGCGTCGTCCTGCCGTCCCAGTTCCGTCAACACGAGGCCCACGCCATTCCACGCCGCCGGGCTGCCGGGCTCGTGCTCGAGGGCGCCGCGGAACGCGTCCATGGCATACTCGAACTGGCGAAGTTTGAGCAGGAGCAGGCCAAGGTTTGCCCGCGGGAGGACGGCCGCGGGGTCGGCCTGCATGGCGCGGTGAAAGGCCTGGACGGCCTCGGCATTGCGGCCCAGATGGATGTAGGCCACGCCCGCGTTGTTGTGGGCAAAGAGCTGGGCCTCCGCCAGGTCCGCCGCCCGGCTGTAGGACGCCAGGGCCTCGTCGAACCTGCCGAGCTGGTGCAAGACGACCCCGCGCTCATTCCACAGCTTGGCGGGACCGGGCAACTCCTCGACGAGCTGCTCGTATAGCTCGAGCGCGGCGGCGTGGTCGCGCCGCAGGAGGTGTACCGACGCCGCCGCAGGCAGGACCAGATTGCGATCGTCACCCTCCTCCAGCGCCAACCGGAATTCGCGCAGCGCTTCGAGGTACAGCCCGCGGCGGCGGAACCCCAAACCCAGATTGTAGTGCGCCAGGGCGGCGCTGGGACGTCGCTCGAACTCGCCCGTTCCGAACGCCGACCGCGTGGGGGCGGCCTCGAGCGAGAGGTGGGCGGACGGCCGACCGATGAGTGGGCTCAGTTGAATGGCGCGCCGAGTGGCCTCGTTGGCCTCTTCGTGGCGACCGAGGTCCCCGAGCGCGAAGGCGAGCTGGTAGTGGGCCTCGGGATCGTTTGGGTCGGAGTCGACGGCGTGCTGGAGCGAGCCCAGCGCGGCCTCGTAGCGGCCGAGCTCGTGAAGCACTGTGCCGAGGTGTCGTCGCGCAACCGCATGGTCGGGCTCGAGGGCGCAGGCGCGCTCGAGCCATTCGGCCGCGGCCCGTGCTCGGCCGAGCGCCCGTTCGGCAAGCCCCAGCTCGACGAGGACGTCGACCTTGGGCTCCGCCCGTGCCACCAATGCCTGCAACTCGTCTACAGCCGAATCGTACCTTCGGAGAGCGGCGTACACCGTTGCGAGGTCCCGCCGGGCTTCATGATCGTCCGGGTCGCTCCGCAAGCGCTCCCGCAGGGCCGCGATCTGGCGATCGTAGTGCCCTGACTCGGTGTACGCGATCTCCAGATTGCGCCGTGCCGTCCGCAGGCCCTGATCCGCGTCGAGCGCCCGACGAAACTGCTCGATCGCTTCGGCCACCATCCCGTGACGGTACAGCACAACGCCAAGGTTGTTATGGGCACCCGCGTCCGTCGCGTCGATCCGGTCGATGAGCGACAGAAGAATGGTGCGATCGCGCTCGGAGGGAGCCGCGCGTGCCGACGAGTCAATGGGCAGGGCCGTCACGGGCCTGGCAAGGGCTGCGGGGCGATCGGTCGACTGTTGGTTGGCCGGTGGGATGCCTCGTCTCCCCGCGGATCCCGCGTGCGTGTCGTCCATGGACGGAGCGCCGCCCGGGTCCATGTCATGCCTCGAAGAAGCGAAGGTACGCGAGGGCATCCGTCCGATCAAGGAAATGCTCCTCATTCGACGCGGCGGCCAGGGCGCCTCGCAGGTCCTCCGGCCATTCGCTTCGGAACTGTACTGGCGATCCGGTCACGGGATGGATGAACCGCAGCGATGCGGCGTGCAGCGCCTGGCGCGGCGTGGTTCGCTCGATCGCCTCCGCCACGGGCCGCTGCGATCCCGTGACGCGCCGCGCTCCACCGTGTCCGTAGGTCGGATCTCCCACGATTGGGTGTCCGACGTGTGCCAAGTGTACGCGGATCTGATGCGTGCGGCCGGTGACGAGCGCCACATGCACTAGGTCGCACACTGGAAACCGGGCGACGTGCCGAACACGCGACTCGGCCCGCCGGCCAGTCGCGAGCACGGCCATCCGCTTGCGGTCTTTGGGATGCCGGGCCACCGGCGCGTCGATGTCGAGTTGACCGCGCACGTGCCCCCAGATGAGCGCCGCGTAGTGTCGCTCGATCTGGCGCCGTCCGAGGGCTCCGGCCAGCGCCCGGTGGGCCACCTCGGTCTTCGCGACGACCAGCAGTCCCGATGTGTCCTTGTCCAGCCGGTGTACGATGCCGGGACGCCCGCTCTGCCCGCCGGTGAGCGTGGTTCCGCGCGCGACCAGTGCGTTGAGCAAGGTATCGTCCCAGTGTCCCGGTGCGGGATGCACGACGAGGCCGGCCGGCTTGTCGAGGACCACCAGTGCGTCGTCCTCGTAGATCACACTGAGTGCCCGGGCCCGAGGCACCAGATGTCGAGGCGGCGCCACGTCGGGAATCTCCACGACGACCTGATCGCCCCGCTGCAACGTGCGTGACGCGCGGGCAGATTCGTCGTTGACCCGAACCTGGCCGTCGGCTATGAGGCGGGCGGCGTGCGTTCGGGAAAACGAGAGCTGATCGGCGAGAAAGCGGTCGAGCCGCTCCGTGGCGTCGGCGACGATGGAAAAGGCGTGCGCGATGGCCGAAATGCGCTCAGGCCTCCTGAGGGTCTGCTTGCTCCGCCGCCTCGTCGTGGTGGTGCCGACCCTCCTGCCACAGCACCGCGGCAAGCGCCATCGCACCGCAGCTCACTGCCATGTCGGCCACGTTGAAGGTGGGCCAGTGGAACGACCCGATCTGGACATCGACAAAGTCGACCACCCCGCGCACCGATCGAACCCGGTCCACGAGGTTCCCGACCGCACCACCACACACCATCGCCAGGGCCGTGAGGCGAAACCACTGGGCGGGAGCCGTGTGGCGCACCATCGATCCCAGCACAATCAGCGCCACCACGGCCAGCACCATGAAGACCCAGCGCGAGTACGAGCCGACGTGAATACCGAAGGCGGCACCGGGATTGTAGACGAGCCGCAACGTCAGCCAGTCATCGAGCACGCGGGTCGGCATCGGCCCGAGCGTGGCCACGGCAATCTGCTTGGTCACGAAGTCGAGGAGAACTACCGAGCCGGCCACGCCCCAGAAGAGCGTTCGCCTAGTCCCGCTTGGCATCTTCTTCCTTGGCCTTGCACTTGATGCAGAGCCGTGCGTGCGGCAGAGCGTCGAGCCGCTCGAACCCGATGGGCTCCCCGCACTCGTGACACACGCCGAAGTCCTCAGGCTTGGCATAGAGCCGACGCAACGCCTCGTTCACATGCCACAGGTACCGCCCCTCCTTCGACGCGAACAGGAACTGTTTCTCCCGCTCCATGGCGTCGGTCCCTTGGTCCGCCATGTGGAACGAATAGGAGGAGAGATCGCCGTCGGACGCCTGCAACGTGCCACTGAATTGCTCGTCGTAGTTCCCAAGTTCCTTCATGACACGGGCTCGCTCCTCGAGAAGTCGCTGTTCGAGGTGGGCCAGCTGTTTCTTTCTCATAGCCGTTTCATCCCCTGCTTGCTCAACCGCTGTCTAGGTACCGTCTGGAGTGCTTCGCCGGACGGAGATGACTGCCACGCGGCCGTCGATGTCCACCCGTTCGAGGCCGTCTGGATCCGGCAGCTCGATCCCAACGTCCAATCTGCGGGCCAGCGTCTCCCCGCCGATCACGTCGCGATACGCGTCGGCCGCCGCCGCGACCTCCGTGGCCCCCGCAATGCCCAGCTCAATCCGAGTATTGTAATCGTATCCGGCCTCTTTTCGTAGCCTCTGCACCCGACTGATGATCTCACGCGCGATGCCTTCTTGCCGCAACTCCTCGCTGAGATGTGGATCGAGCGCCGCCACATAGGGGCCGTCGCTTTGCACCAGCCAATCGGTCGTCACGACCCGCTCGACCACCACGTCGTCGGGATCGTAGTCGAAGGTCCGGCCGTCGAGGGCCACGCGCACGCCTCGGCCAGCCTCCAGCTCCCGTAGCTGGTCCGACGTAAGGCGCGCCGTGACCGCGGCGGCCTGCGGCGTGTCTTTGCCATATCGCTTGCCCAACGACCGGAAGTTGGGTTTCGGCTTCAGACGCACGAGCTCCTCGTCGGAGGCCACGATTCCGATGGCGCGGACGTTGATCTCGGCCGCCAGGATCTCGAGGAACTCGTCGAATGCTGCCCCCCGAACCGCCGGGGGCACGGCCACGTGCATCCGAGCTAGCGGCTGCCGCACCCTGAGGGCGGCCTCTTCGCGCGCCGCCCGTGCCAGCGAGGCCAGCCGCCGGGTGGCATCCATCGCCGCTTCGATGGCAGCGTCAGTGCGACCCTGCGATTCGGGAAACGCCGCGAGGTGCGCCGACGTGCCCGTCAGGCGTCGATGGATGGCGTCGCTGATGAATGGAGCGGCTGGCGCCAACAGGCGTGCCACCGTCACGAGCGCCTCATGCAGGGTGGCCAACGCCGCAGGATCTGCGGTGGCGTCCGGCGCCCAGAAGCGTCGCCGATTGACTCGGACATACCAGTTCGAGAGGTCGTTGTCGCAGAAATCGACGATGGCCCGCACACCACTGGTGACGTCGTACCCCGACCAGGCAGCACGAACGGTCTCGACGAGACCATCCAGCCGACCGACGAGCCAGCGGTCCACCAGCGGCCGGTCGGCGACTGCCGGTCCTGCACCCGGTGTCCAGTTTTCCGCATACAGCGCGAAAAACCCGTAGGTGTTCCGCAGCCGGTTCAGGAAACCCGACGCCACCTCGCGAATCGCGGTGGCGTCGAAACGCTTGGGAAGCCAGACCTGACTCGACGCGAGCAGGTACAGGCGGACCGCATCGGCGCCGACTTCGCCCACCGCCTGCCACGGATCGACCACGTTGCCGACACGCTTCGACATCTTGCGGCCGTCGACATCGAGCACTAACCCGTTCACCACAACGTGCCGGTAGGCCGGGCTGTCCGACACGCCCGCGGCAATGGCGAGCAGCGAGTAGAACCAGCCGCGGGTCTGATCCAGTCCCTCGCAGATGAAGTCCGCCGGGAAATGGTGCTCGAAGTCGCGCTCGTGCTCGAACGGATAGTGCCATTGCGCGTACGGCATCGACCCAGAGTCGAACCAAGCGTCGATCACTTCGGGCACTCGGCGCATGATCCCTCCGCAGTCCGCATGGTCGCAGCGGAACGTGAACTCGTCGATGAACGGCTTATGCGGGTCGAAGTCGCCGGGCAACGGCGCCCCCGATCGCTCCTCGAGCTCGGCGTACGACCCGATCACGACGCGGTGCTCGCGTTCTCGATCGCACACCCAGACCGGGAGCGGCGTGCCCCAATAGCGGTCGCGCGACAGCGCCCAGTCCACGTTGTTCTCGAGCCATTCCCCGAACCGCCCTTCGCCGACCTCGGGCGGCGCCCACGCCACGTCGTGGTTGATGCGGAGCATGGCATCCTTGTACGCAGTCGTGCGTACGAACCATGACTCCCGCGCGTAGTAGATGAGCGGGGAGTCGCACCGCCAGCAGAACGGGTACGTGTGCTCGTAGCCCTCTGGCTGGTACCGACCGAACAGCTTCGCCTCCCGCTGGAGCCGGTCAGCGATTACGGGGTTGGCCTCGAACACCGTGCGCCCCTCGATCGCCTCCCACGCCCCCCCCACAAACCGCCCGGAGGCATCGACTGGGTTCACGAATGCGAGCCCCTCCCGCTGGATCGCGGCGTAGTCATCGGCACCGAACGCGGGGGCCAAATGCACCAGGCCGGTGCCCTCTTCGTTGGTCACGAACTCCCCGGCTACCACGCGGAATGCTTGGTCGGCATCGACTGGGATGGCGTCCAGCAGCTGCTCGTAGCGCCAACCCACCAGGGCCCGCCCCTGGTATTCACCGGTCTTGGGAAAACTCGCCAGCGGCTTGCCTCCGGTCGCCCCGGGGAAGGTGCGCTGCTCGGCAATCACCCGTTCGGCGATTACGCGCCGCCCATCGACCTCGTGTTCCACATAGGTGAAGTCCGGGTGCACCGCCACGGCCACGTTGGACGGCAGCGTCCACGGCGTGGTGGTCCACACCAGGAGGAACCGCTCCGGCTCACCCGACACGCGGAATAGCACGTGGATCGAGGGCGACCGATGGGCGGCGTAGCCCTGCGCCAGCTCGTGACTCGACAGCGCCGTCCCGCAGCGCGGGCAGTACGGCAGCACCTTGTGTCCTTGATAGAGGCGGTCACGGTCGTAGAGTCGCCGCAGCAGCCACCACACCGTCTCGATGTATTCCTTCGTGTAGGTGACATATGGACGGCTGTAATCGAGCCAGTACCCGATACGCTCGGAGAGCGACTCCCACTCCGTCTTGTACTCAAACACGCTCTCGCGGCACCGGCGGTTGAACTCCGCGACCCCGAACCGCTCGATGTCGGCTTTTCCGCTCAGTGCGAGGGCTTTCTCGACCTCGATTTCCACCGGGAGCCCATGAGTGTCCCAGCCTGCGATGCGGGTCACCGAGCACCCCAGCATCGTGTGGTAGCGACACACCAGATCCTTGATGGTTCGGGCGAAGACGTGGTGAATGCCCGGGCGGCCGTTGGCCGTCGGTGGTCCCTCGTAGAACACGAACGGCTCACCGCCCCGCGTCGCGTCCAGCGTACGCCGGAACAGGCCCTCCTCCTGCCACTGCTCCAGCACACGGCGCTCGAAAGCATCGGGACCGGTGTAGTCGATCGGCTCGTAGGTCATCGGGTCATCCTATCGACCACTCCCGTTACCAGCCGTGTGAGATCGGGCTCGGCCTTTCGGGCCGTCGCGATGATCGTTGCCACGTCGGCTGGCTCCAGTGCATCGGGGAGACAGGCATCAGTGATGATCGAGATCCCGAGCACCCGCATGCCGCCGTGCACAGCCACGATCACCTCCGGCACGGTGGACATTCCGACCACGTCCGCACCGATGGTCCGCAGGAATCGGTATTCTGCCGGGGTCTCCAGGTTGGGACCCGTGACCGCCACATACACGCCCTCGCGCAAGGTGAGCTTGAGATCGCGGGCCACCTCCCGGGCCAACGCGCGCAACTCGCCGTCGTACGGCTCCGACATGTCGGGAAACCGGGGGCCGAGCGCATCGTCGTTCGGCCCAACGAGCGGGCTGTCGCCCAACAGGTTGATGTGGTCGGCGATCAACACGAGATCTCCCGGTGCCCAGAGGGGATGCATGCCGCCGCAGGCGTTCGACACCACGAGGATCTCGGCGCCAAGCGCCTGCAGCACCCGGACGGGGAAACCGATCACGGGAAGCGTGTAGCCCTCGTAGCGATGGAATCGCCCCTGCATTGCCACGACCGGCGCACCGGCAAGGCGCCCGAACAGGAGCCGGCCGGCGTGGGTCTCGACCGTGGGGATCGGGAATCCCGGAATCTGCTCGTAGCGCAGCTCGGCCTCGATCGTGATCTCCTCGGCGAGCCCGCCGAGACCCGTGCCGAGGATCAGCCCCACGGTGGGCTCGAGCACCGTGTGTTCGCGGATCACTGCCACGGCGCGATCGATGGCCGACCGCTGCGCGCCGGCGGCCACGGTCACACCGGCGGGCTCCCGTCCCGCTCGTGTTCGGCCAGGGCGTCGATTTCAGCGAGCTGGCGCTCGAGCAATCGCCGGAATGCCGCGATGTACGCCGCGAACTGCCGCTGCGCCTCCTCGATATCCCGTCGAATCGTGGTCTCGGCCGTACGCGCCTCCACGAGCAGGTCGTCAGCGCGAGAGCGCGCTTCCTTAAGCTGGAGCTCCGACTCGCGCTTGGCGGTCTGATGGATGTCCTCCCGCACCTGATGCGCCATCACCACCGCTTCGTTGAGCGCTTTTTCCTGCTCGCGATATGCCTTGAGCTGCTCTCGAGTGCTCTGCACCCGCTCTTCCAGCGCCGCGCGCTCGCGCATCAGTCGCTCGAACGCCTCGGACACTCGACTCCGGAAGTCTTCCACCGCGGCGACGTCGTATCCGAAGGCCGAACGCCGAAACTGCTGCGCACGGATGTCCGTCGGCGTAAGCCGGAATTCATGGTCGTTCATGCTGGCCGCTCTCCAAAGAGCACCGTTCCCAGTCGTAAGATCGTCGCGCCTTCCGCCACGGCTGCCCGATAGTCCCCGGACATCCCCATGGATAGCTCGGTCAGGTCATGTCCTCGAGTTGCGAGCGCGTCGCGCAGCCGGCGCAAGCCAGCAAACGCGCGGCGCTGATCGCTTTCATCATCCGTGAAAGGGGCCATGGTCATCAATCCCCGAAGTGCTAGGTGTGGCATGCCTGCGATCCCCTCGAGCAGCGCCGTCGCCTCCTCGGGCGCACAGCCGCCCTTCTGCCGTTCACCGGCCACGTTGACCTGCAGCAGCACGGGCAGTGGGGTACCCGGCGCCCGGCGTGCCATCGCCTGCTCGAGCGCCTCCGCCACCCGCAGCGAGTCGATCGAGTGCACCATGGCGAAGCGCCCAGGCACGTGCTTGGCCTTGTTCGTCTGGAGATGCCCGATCAAGTGCCAGCTCGCGTCGAGATCGGCCAGAGCGTCCAGCTTGCCAAGCGCCTCCTGCACCCTATTCTCTCCCAGGTCCCGAAGACCCGCTTCCACCGCCACTCGCGCCGCTGCGGGCTCATGGCCTTTCGTGACGGCCACGATGCGCACAGGGCCGGTGAGACCGTGCGCTCGCTGCACCGCGGCGATTTCCTCCCGAACGTGGGCGAGGTTCGCGGGCAGGGTGGCGAAATGCATAACCAATTAAGGTAGCCGGGCCCCAGGTGGAAACAAAGCGTCCCTCGGCCGCTCGGATCGTGCGCCTCGGGTATTGCTACCGCGGGATCGGCGTGTCGGCCAGGGGCGGTGGCAGGGAGAACACCGAGCCGCCGGAATCGACCGCCCTCGCGATGTCCGGGAGATAGTGCAGCGCAAGGCCGCGTTGCAGATTCACGGCCGAGCGCTCACGGTCACCGAGCAGCTCATACGCCCACGCGAGACCGTAGAACGGGTAGCTCAAGTTGATCGCGATATTGCGACTCGTGGGCTCAATCGCCAGCGAATCGACTCCGAGCAGGCCGCTGTAGCGGTAGATGTTCCACACCAGCGAATCGGTGCGCGGAACGTCGAGCGGCACGCCGAAGATCCCGGGTGCCAAGCGCGATGTATCGGGTGGCTCCGCGGCATGCACGCGGAACACCATCGCCTGTTGCGTCACGTAGTCGGCTAACCGCGCCCAGTTCTGGGTGCCGGCCGTCATCGAGAAGTAAATCGGTCTCCGGTTCCAGTTCTCCTGAATGAGCCGGAGAATCAGCTGGTCATAGACGTAGAACGCGCTGTTCTCCTCGAACGTGACCCGGAGTCGCCCGGCTGGGAACGTCATGGCCCGACCGAGCAGGAAGCTCCGGAACTCTCCCACTTCTCGGTCAGTCAGCGTGTGCAACGGCCCCGGCATCTCGACCGGGGCGAGGTCGGCATACCAGGGCGCCTGGGTCGGCTCGAACGGTCGCACCGGATTGTCGCGCAGCTGGCGGATGTACCAGTCCGTGTTGCCCAGCGACAAGTTTACGACCGACACGTCCTGCCGTACGCCCTCCACTTCCTGCAGATACCAGAGCGGGAAGGTGTCGTTATCGCCGTTGGTGAAGACGATGCCGTAGGGCTCGACCGACTGAAGGAGGCTGTACGCGAAATCGCGCGCGAGCGTGGTGTCGGGTCCGTGTCCTCGCGAGGCCGCCGTGAAATTGAGAGCGAATGGCACCAGCGCGATCCCCAGCACGCCCGCGGGTAGCATTCCCCAACGGCGGCCCAGGTGCCTCTCGGCCAACCGTGCGCGCAAGCGGCGGTAGAGGGTCGCGAGCCCAATGCCAACGAACAGGCCCCACACCTGGAAGGACACCGTGAAGAAGTAGTCCCGCTCCCGCACCTCGTGCATCTCGATGCTCGGGAACAGGTCCCAGGCCAGTGAATAGCCCGGCTTGAAATTCATGTAGCCCACCAGCCCGGGGCCGGTGGTGAGAAACAGCAGGACCAACAGCCAGAATACCGATCGGTCCTTCCAACGGAGGGCCTGCGCACCGTACACGCCTACGCCGATGAACGCCAGCGTGAACGGCAGCCTGATGGGCGCGAACACTGGCGCGTGCTTCGCGAGACCATTGGCCCACTGCCAGTCGAAGTACTGGAGATAGTTCTGGATCTGGCGCGCGATCAGCGGGATACTGCGGACCGTGTAGCAGCGTGGCACGCCGAACACGGCGTCCTCCCCGGGTACCGGCCCGTCGACGAACTGGAAGAAACAGCCCAGGAAGGCTCCCAGTCGATCCAGAAACCCGCCCTCGCGGGTCGTATAGATGGGGTTGTCGATCGGCGAGCGGGGTGGATACTGCTCGCGGGAAATCACGTCCCACAGACTGGACCACGTCGATGGATCGGCCTCGTTGATGATGGGCCCCACCTTGGCCCGCACGAGCAGGAACAGATACGTGGTCGCTCCCGCCAGGGCGATGGCCAACACCGTGCCCGCGAAGGCGAAAGCCCCTACCGACATGGCGTAGGCGGCGGCGAGTACAAACGCGACCCCGCCGGCCGCGAGCAGCAGCGGGCTTCCCAGCCCGACACCGATCAGCAGCGCCCACACTCCCACCATCACTGCCCATTGCGCCCACTCGGTGGCGCGGTCGCGGTCGTCCCGGAGCGGGGTCGTGCGCAGCACGTGCCACATGAAGCCGAGCAGAGCCGGGCCGACGAGGAGGGTGAGCAGATGGTTCCCTAAGGAGACGGCCTCGAGGTACACGATCAGGAGAAGCACATGCGGTGCCCGCTCCCCCCCGCGGTGTTGTCGCCAGACCCACGCCAGCCACGAGACGGCCGCAATGCTGAAGGCCGCCACCATGTAGACTTCGGTTTCGTTGGAGTTCTGCCAGACGGTGAACGTGAACGCCGAGACCAGCGCGGCCGCCACACCACCGCCGAACGTGAACACGCGATCCTCCGTCGGGTCGGCGTCGGGCCATCCGCGGAGCGCCTGGCACACGAGCAGGAAGAAGAACGCGGCCGCCGAGGCGCTGAACACCGCGGTCAGGAGGTTCGTTCGCAATGCGAACTCGCCGATCCGCACGATCTCGCCCCAGATGTTCGCCATGAGCACGAACAGCGGCGTACCGGGCGGGTGCGGAATGCCGAGGATCTTGGCGGCGGCGATGAGCTCGCCAGCGTCCCAGAACGTCACGGTCGGCGCGAGGGTCACGAGATACCCCGCCAACACGGCCACGAAGACCGCCAGGGCGAGGCGATAGGGCGGCGCGGCGACTGCCGTCTGGTGCGGCTCCATCAGGTGCTCGACGTCGATGAGGGTCTTTGGATCAGGCCGGTGAAGCGTCACCAGAGGCCGTCGAGAGCGCAAGACTGGCCTCACCCGACACAGCGAGGTACTCCCGCAGTTGGTCGGGCGTCACGCCCCGCCGCAGGTTACCGCGCACGGCCACCGAGATGTTGGAGGTCTCCTCCGACACGACGACGACGGCCGCGTCGCTCTCTTCCGACAGGCCGAGCGCCGCGCGGTGCCGGGTGCCGAGCGATCGGTCGCTCACCGGAAACTGCGTGAGTGGAAGCACGCACCCGGCGCCGATGATCTGATTGCCCCGGATCAACACTGCGCCATCGTGAAGCGGAGAGTAGGGCGTGAAGATCGTGGCCAGAAGATCCGCGGAGACCGTCGCCTGCATCGCCGTCCCACTCTCGAGATAGGTGTCGAGCGACACCTCCCGCTCGATCGCCATGATCGCGCCGGTGCCATTGCGCGCGAGTCGGCCCACGGCGTCCACGATCTCGTCGACTACCACGTTCTTGCTCGTCCCCGCGAAGAACCCGATCACGCGGGTCCGGCCAAGGCGCGCCAGCGCGTGCCGCAGCTCGGGCTGAAACACGACGATGGCCGCGAAGGCACCATAGGTGAACACCACGCCGAGCAGCGTACTGATCATGTTGAGCTTGAGAACCAGCGCCGCGAAGTACACGAGCACCAACGCCGTGATGCCCAGCAGGATCTGGAGGGCCCGCGTGCCCGCGAGGAAGAGGAGCACGCGGTAGATGATGTACGCGACGATCAGAATCTGGAGGACGTCGTACCAGTCCGGGATCAAGAACCGGATTTGCTCGAACGACATCAGGCGCTCCGCACAGCGTAGGCGACGGCTAGCGACTCGAGGGTCGGCGCGACGGCGTGAACCCGGAACAGCCGGGCGCCTCCAAGATACGCGGTGACGCAAGCGGCGGCAGTGGCGAGGTCGCGATCGAGTGTCTCCCGACCCATGATCGTCCCCAGAAACCGCTTGCGGGACGGCCCCACCATGACGGGGTAGCCCAGACCGGCGACAGACGGGAGGTCGCGGAGCACTTCGAAGTTCTGCTCAGGGGTCTTCGCGAACCCGAGACCCGGATCGAGCACGATTCGGCTTCGATCGAGGCCGGCGGCCTCCGCAACAGCAGCTCCACCTGTAAGCTCGCGCACGACCTCGGCCACCACGTGCCCGTAGCTGGCGTGTGCGTAGCTGGCCATCTCGTCGAACGCGCCCCTCGAGTGCATCAGGACCAGTCCCGCATCGTGGGCGGCGCAGACGTCGGCCACCGTGGGATCGAGCCTGAGCCCCGACACATCGTTGATCGCCCAGGCACCGCTGTCGAGCGCGCGGCGTGCCGTTTCGGCCTTGACCGTATCGACGCTCAGCGGCACCTCCGGAAAGCGGGCCTCCAACGCACGGAGGACGGGCGCCAGCCGATGCCACTCCTCCTCCACCGGTACCGGTCCCACGCTCCCCGGTCGGGTCGACTCGGCCCCCACGTCGAGGAGGTCGGCGCCCATCGCGATCAGTGACTCGGCGTGGCGCAAGGCGGCATCGGGATCGAGGAACCTCCCACCGTCGCTGAACGAATCGGGCGTGACGTTCAGAATGCCGGCGATGACCGGCCGATCGAGCGAGATGCGACCGCGACCCATGACCCAGGCTTCCGGCGGGTCGAACGTGGCGGCCACCAGGGCCGCAAGCCGTTCGGCCAGCGCCAGCGGCATCCTCGTGCGATCGGGATGTACCAGGCCCGCGAGCGCGGCCGCCCCGCCGGTCAACAGAGCCCACCGCTCGCCCGTGAGGCACTCCACGCCGTGCCGTCGAGCTTCGGCGAGCACGAGGTCACGCTGTTCGGTGGAGAGATCGTCGATCACGACCGTGACGGACCGCATCCCGCGGGCCGATGCAGCTGCATGCCCCTGGTCGACACCCCGACGGATCAGGGCGTCCTCAACGGCCGCCGGACTGAGAGATTGGAGTGGGAGTACCGTCACGCGCCGGCCGGCTCGGCCGGCGGGGTCCCGAGCACGGGACGAGTCCCGGCCGCAGGGGCCTGGGCTTTCACATCACGCTTGATCTCGGGCGTCACGGCGCTCTCGGACGGGACCCGCGGCGGCAGATCCTGGCCCTTCGCCAGAAGATCCACCTCCTCGCGATCGAGCGTCTCGCGCTCCAGCAGCGCGTCAGCCATCCGATGCAGCGTCTCCATATCCCCCTGCAAAATCTCGCGCGCGCGCGCGAACGCGGCGTCCAAAATGCGCTTCACCTCGGCATCGACCGTATCCGCGGTCCGATCGGAGATCTCGCGATGCTGGGAAAACTCCCGCCCGAGAAAGATCTGCTGCTCCCGGTCACCAACGGCGACCGGGCCGATCGCCTCGCTCATGCCGAACTGCGTGACCATGCGGCGGGCCATCTCGGTGGCCTGCTGAATGTCCTGCGCGGCGCCGGTGGTGACCTTCTCCGGCCCGAAGATGAGCTCCTCAGCCACGCGGCCACCGTACGCCATGGCGAGCCGCCCCAGGATGTAGGCCTTCGTGTAGTTATGGCGATCCTCTTCGGGGAGCGAGAACGTGATCCCGAGCGCGCGGCCTCGCGGAACGATCGTGACCTTGTGAACCGGGTCGAGGCCCGGCACACGGACGCTCACCAAGGCGTGCCCCGCCTCGTGATACGCGGTGAGCTTCCGTTCCTCGTCGGACAGCACCAGGCTCTTGCGCTCAACCCCGAGCATGACCTTGTCTTTGGCATCCTCGAAGTCGACCATCTCGACCTTGTTCTTGTTGCGCCGCGCGGCGAGGAGAGCCGCCTCGTTCACGATGTTGGCGAGATCGGCGCCCGCGAGACCAGGCGTCGCCCGCGCAATCACCGAGAGCCCAACATCGTCGGCCAGCGGGATCTTGCGCGCGTGCACCTTGAGTATCATCTCGCGGCCCCGCACGTCGGGCATGTCGACCACGATCTGCCGGTCGAACCGGCCGGGCCGCAACAGCGCCGGATCGAGCACGTCGGGCCGGTTGGTGGCCGCGATGAGGATCACGCCCTCGTTCGACTCGAACCCGTCCATTTCGACCAGCAGCTGGTTGAGCGTCTGCTCACGCTCGTCGTGGCCGCCGCCGAGTCCGGCACCGCGGTGCCGCCCCACCGCATCGATCTCGTCAATGAAGATGAGGCACGGCGCATGGGTCTTGCCCTGCTCGAACAGATCCCGCACCCGCGAGGCCCCGACGCCCACGAACATCTCCACGAAATCCGAACCGGACATCGAGAAGAACGGCCGCGCTGCCTCGCCCGCCACGGCCCGTGCGAGCAACGTCTTGCCGGTGCCCGGTGGCCCGACGAGGAGGACCCCCTTCGGCAGTCGACCGCCCAACCGCTGGAACCGCTGTGGATCGCGCAGAAACTCGATGATCTCCTCCAGCTCGACCTTCGCCTCGTCGCACCCAGCCACGTCCTGAAACGTGGTCTTCGGGGTGTCGCCGGACAGGAGCTTCGCCTTCGACTTGCCGAACGCAAAGGCGCGGTTCCCGCCCTGCTGAACCTGCCGGAAGAAGAAGATCCAGAGCGCGATGAGAATCACCCAAGGGAGGAATTGAAAGAGCAGCGTGCCGAACGACGGCTTCGGCTCCTTGGCCGAGATCGGAACGTCGTGCTCTTCCAGCCGCTGGATGAACAACTCCGAGTCCTGAATGGGCAGCACGAGGCGGAACTTCTCCACCTCCTGCCCGTCCTTGGTCACGGGACGCTTGAACTCGCCTTCCACGAACTTCCCGCTCGTGATTTCGGCGCGCGCAATATTGTCGCGGTCCAAATAGCTCTGAAACTCGGTGTACGAGATCTCCCCAACCGCACTCCGACTGGCATCCACCATCTGGTAGAACGCGATCGGAATGAGGATGATCAGCATCCAGAACACGAGGTTGCGGCTCAACCCGGCCCAACTGAATTTGGGAGTGGGTGTCTTGCGATCCGCCATGCCTCAATCAGTCTCCCAACATCGTAGGTGAGTGTGCCACGCGCCCTTCGCCGCGCGGGGCCCAGATCTTTCTATTCACCACCGCCGCCCCAAGTTCCCACAGTCTGCTCGGCGACCGCATCACCGCTCGCCTCCATCGCGATCCCCGCGCTGCCGTGCCTCGATCAGCAACGCCTCCCGCCCCGCTTCCGGCACAGCCGCGTCCGAGCGGCACACGCCTGGCACCCAGAGGATCGTCCCGTCCTGCTCCAGCACTGGCTGATCGGAGCGCTCGCGGAACGGGATCCGCGATTCCATGAGGATGCGCCGCACCTTGCGCGATCCGACGCCGCCGAGCGGCACCAGCCGGTCCCCCGCCCCCACCGCGCGCACCGTGACCGTACCGGGACACACCCAGGTCGAGTATCCCGACCGCGCCACGTGGCCAGCCGCCTGGGTACGCCATTGGAAATCCCAATCGCCCCACGCGAGCGTGCCCTGCCGCCCCCGAATGATACCACCGGAGCGCGGAGCCTCGGTCCGTGGCCGTCCGACCGCCAGTCGGTCGAACGCCAGCACCGCTTCGAAGCCTCTCCCGAGCTCCAGCGTCTTGCCACTGCGGCCGGTTCGCGCAAAGCGGGCGAGACGCCGCGCGGCGCGTGACCCGACCGTGCACCCCACCTCTCGTCCCAAAGCCCGCAAAATGGCCTCTGATAACACGTTATCATACCGAGCCAGAGGTTGGCGGGCAACCTCCACCCCACTCATCGTCCGGCGGAACTCCAGCTCGGGAAGCGACCGCACCAGCGCGCCCCACGCCGCCCGATTTCGGCGCGCCCCGTGCGCCACTCGGGCGAGTCGCCGGTCAGCCTCCGCCCCGAAACGCGACCGGATCGGCGGCAGCACCCTATGCCGGAGCCACGCCCGATCGTGGCGCTCGTCTCGGTTGGCGGGGTCGTCATGGATCGGCGGGACCCACCCCTGGGCTGTTGCCCGCTCCACGAGCCACTGATGCAGCTCTGCACGCGAGAACGGAAGAAGCGGACGCACCAGTCCCATCGGGCCCCGCGCCGGGATGCCAGCGAGACCGGCCACCCCACTTCCCCGCAGCACGCGGTAGAGCACGGTCTCGATTTGGTCATCCCGGTGGTGCGCCGTGACGAGGTAGGCCGCGCCCACTTCCTGTTGCATGCGGCGCAGCTCTCCATAGCGAGCCACGCGGGCCTCGGTTTCCGAGGCGTCGCGACCGAGATGAACGCGCGCGAGGTGCAACGGTACCCCGTACCGCGCGCAGACGTCCTTCACGGAGCGGGCCACAACGTCGCTGTCGGCGGCAATGCCGTGATCGACGTGCCCCACTGCCAGGGTCAATTCCAACTCGGGCGCGAGAGCAGCCAAGAGGTCGAGCAGGGCCAAAGAGTCCGACCCGCCACTCACGGCGAGAAGGGCAACCCCTGGCTCGGGGAAAAGGGCGCTCCTCCCGAGGTGCGTGCCGAGCTGGCGGTCGAGCGCGGTCATGCCTGTCAATCCGGCCCGGTGCTGAGCGCGCGGCTGCGCGCCTCGGCGAGATAGCCCGGACGCAGCTCGAGCAGGTTGGAGAGCTTGCGCATCAGGTAGCTCTCGTGTCCCGTCAGTGACCCGTCCGCATACACCAGCCGCCACATGACCTCCGCCAGGAGCAGCCGCTGTCCCTCGTCGTAGTTGGCCGTAATGAGGCTCGTGAACTGATAGAGGTCGACCGCCCGCTGCCGCTCCTCGTCCGCCAGCCGGATCAGCTCGCTCACGGCCTCAGCGGACATGGCAAAATGATGAGTGAGCGTTTCCTCGATGTGGCGGCGCTCGTCCTCGGTGAACTCGTTGTCGGCGTGGGCGAGCTCGAGCAGCAGGGCACACGCGGCTAGTGCAAGGCGGTCACGAGCGCCATGGGTCTCGCCGGTCCCCGTCGGGGGCGCCGGTGGGGGGGGAGCGAGGTTCTGACCAAAAAACCTCTTGATGGCCTCCAGCAATGGTCCTCCTCTGTCTCGCCTGCCTGAACGCTACTCACAGCGCCCCTACCGCGCACGGTGCGCAGGACGCAAGAACCCCCCGCACGAACCGGGCTCCATGTCCGGGCCAGCGCGAATCAGAATTGCGGGCGAAGGACCGTCAATCCGGTGTTCATGTCGGAGACGAAAACGAGACCCGCCTCGAGCTGCGGTGCCCACGTGCATGTGAACGATCCGGTCGCGCTCGGACACGCACCGGACCCGCCGTACAGCGAGCTGGCAATGGCCCGGCCCTGAAGCTCCAGGCGCCCGAGCAGCTCGCCGGACACGTCAACGCCGCGCAGTCCCTGCCCGTACCACGCCGCGTAGAGCACTCCACCTGCTTCGTCCAGCCAGAAGTTGTGCGGTGGTCCGCCGGGCACGGCGTACGTCGCCACCTCGCGCGGCTGTCTCAGATCCCGCACGTCCACCACGTGAAGGATACCTGGCGCGCCAAAATCCTCTTCGCCGACGAAGACGTACCCCGCGGCGGGCCAGTACCAAGCATTGTGCGTCTGCCCTCCGATGGCGGCAATGCGGCTCACCTCCGTGGGACTGGAGGGCGAGCCGCCGGCGATGCCGTTCCCGACGTCCACAATGACCAACCCATCATTCCAGTGCGACAGGAACGCCAGCCCGTCGCGCACGTACACGTCGTGCAGAAAGCTGGATCCGCCCGTGAACTGCGCCGCCTCGGTCGGGTTGTTCGGATCGCTGATGTCGACGATGCGCAGACCCACGCCCACCCCGTCGGGAGCCACGTACACGTAGTCCCCGTCGATCCACACGTTGTGGACGCCCGAACCCAGGCCACTCGTGTACCGCCCGATCACCGCCGGGTGGAGCGGATCGGCGAGATCGAGCAGGGTGATGCCGTTGAGTCCGTCACTCGATCCTTCGTGCGTGGCGACCCCCACGGTGCCATCCGACCGCACCTTGATGTCGTTCACCGTGCTGGCATCGAGACGCAGCGAATCGGTGAGGGCGGGCCGGGTCGGATCGTCGATCCGCCACACGTACACGGTGTTGCCCGGCTCCGTCCGAGTGCTCCACGTCCCCGTGTACGCTGCGATGCCATGAACCCACAGGTCGGACGTGAACCGGTCGGCAATCGTCCCCCGCCCTTCCACGGTCAACGACCCCCCGAGACCGCGGAGTTGGATCACGACGGTGACGGAATCGGCAAGCGACCCGGCGCGTGCGATAACGCGGGCCGCCCCAGCCTGATAGCCGACGAACCGGCCATCGGCCGCGATGAATCCGGCGCCCAGCGGCGACACCGACCACACGATGGCGGAGTCCGTCACGAGAGTGCCCGACGTGTCTCGCACTTCCGCACCGTACATCACGACGTCGCCTTGTCGGGCCGATGCCGGTCCGGAGACCGTTATCGTGCCCGAAGGAGTCGACATCACGTCCAGGGTGTCGCCGCACGCCCAGGCCGCGAGCAACAGGCCAACCGCTGCTTTCCCGTGTGCCGTACGCATACCGGTCATCGTGAACCCGCACATCGTAATTGGGGAGAGAAACGCTCCACAATCCTAACACCACGGCCTCAGACGTCGTTCCAGAGAGCGCTGACGATCGCCGCGCAGGGTGCGACGAGCCCGTTCGCGGATCCGATGATCTGACGCTGGACCACACAAACAAAACGCCCGGCCGAAGCCGGGCGTGTGACGCTCGCGGGACCGCGGCCCTCTATGGAGCGTCCGCCGGTGACGCGGCCTCCCGTTTGTCAGAACACGGCCACTCGTACCCCTCCTCGGGGTCGAGATCTCGCAGCTCCGCCTCGATCGCCTTGACCCGCTCTCTCAGCTCTCGGCCCTCGAGCCGCTGCGCCGGGACGGCACACGATGTGTCGGGCATTCGCTCCTCCGCCAGCTCCGTTCCTGCAAACTACGGGCCGAGGAATGAAGAAACTGTGAAGCGGGGATTCCGCCGCCAGGGGTCGTTGCCGGCACACCGCGCGCTTTCAGGACAAGTCGGCGAAGAAGTCGTTCCCCTTGTCGTCCACGAGAATGAACGCGGGGAAGTCTTCGACCTCGATGCGGTAGATGGCCTCCATCCCCAGCTCTGGGTATTCGATCAGCTCGACCTTCATGATGTGTTCCTTAGCCAGCACCGCCGCGGGACCCCCAATCGACCCGAGGTAGAAGCCGCCGTGCTCGCGGCAGGACTCGGTGACCTCCCGGCTCCGATTGCCTTTGGCGATCATGACCATGGAGCCGCCGCGGGCCTGGAACTGCCGGACATAAGAGTCCATCCGGCCGGCGGTCGTCGGGCCGAACGAGCCCGATGGCAGCCCCTCGGGGGTCTTGGCCGGACCGGCGTAGTAGACCGGGTGATCCTTGATGTACCGGGGCAGATCTTCACCCCGATCGAGCCGCTCCTTCAACTTGGCATGGGCGATGTCGCGCGCCACGATCATCGGCCCGGTCAGGGCCAGTCGCGTCTTGACCGGGTGTTTCGTGAGCTCGGCCACGATGTCGTGCATGGGCCGGTTCAGATCGATCGCCACGACGCCACGCTCCCGCGCCACCCGAGACCGCTCGCGAATGAACCGCCCCGGATCTCGCTCCAACTGCTCCAGCCAAATCCCGTCCCGATCGATTTTGGCTTTCACGTTGCGGTGGGCGGAACAGGACACGCCCATCCCGATCGGGCAGGAGGCACCGTGGCGAGGCAGCCGGACCACGCGCACGTCGAGCGCGAAGTACTTCCCACCGAACTGGGCACCGATGCCGGTGCCGTAGGCGGCGGCGAGCAGGGCCTGTTCCAAGGCGAGGTCGCGGAACGCGTGGCCCGACTGGTCGCCGCTGGTCGGAAGGCCATCGAGGTATCCCGTCGTGGCGAGCTTCACCGTCTTGAGGTTCGCCTCAGCCGACGTACCGCCAATCACGAACGCGAGATGATACGGCGGACACGCCGCGGTGCCAAGCGTCTTCATCTTCTCGGTCAGATACGGGGTCAGGCGCTCCGGGGTGAGCAGGGCCTTGGTTTCCTGAAACAGGGACGTCTTGTTGGCCGAACCCCCACCCTTGGCGACGAACAGAAACCGGTATTCCATCCCGTCCGTCGCGAGGATGTCGATCTGTGCCGGGAGGTTCGTGCCGGAGTTTTGTTCGTCGTACACCGTGAGCGGGAGCGTCTGCGAATAGCGGAGGTTCTCCGTGGCGTACGTCTCATAGATCCCACGGCTCAGTGCTTCGGCGTCCCCGCCGCCCGTCCAGACACGCTGGCCCTTCTTGGCGAACACCGTCGCCGTCCCGGTATCCTGGCAGAACGGGAGGACGAACTGCGCGGAGACCTCGGCATTACGCAGCATGGCCAGCGCCACGCCGCGGTCATTGTCACTCGCGTCGGGGTCGTCGAGGATCGCCGCCACTTGTTCGAGGTGCGCGGTGCGCATCAGGAACGAGGCATCACGCAGGGCCTCGCGAGCGAGCCGAGTGAGCGCCTGCGGGGCCACCTTCAGCATTTCCTGCCCGTCGAATGTCGCCAGCGACACGTCGTCCGACGGGAGTCGGCGATACGCGGGTTCGTCTGTGGCGATCGGGAACGGGTCTACGTACGAGAACTCAGGCATCGGACCACTCCTCCTCCCAGCATCATCGTGCCCCCAGTGGCTCGCGCGTGCAGCCCCCACGGCACGGGTCGAGCACCTGAACGAACGGCGCCCGGAATCTACACTAGGGGAACTGGAGAAGGCCGATCGTCCAGTGTTGGAGCTACTGCTCCGTCATCTCTGCGAACCCCACCACGGTGCCGCACGGGGCTCTGACGAAGATCTCCCGTGCGCCGTAGAACGTCCGCCGCTCCGGTGAGAGGCGATGTCCCGCCTCAGGTCACGCGGTACCGCTCGTCCTGACGCGCCTTCGCGATGAGCTGCGACAGGGCACTGGTAAGGTCCCGCTCCACACCCGAGTTGGCGCGCAGCTCGACGGCGATCTCGGTGGTGGCGGGGAGATTCCACTCGTGTTCGATACCGCCCGCCATCTTGCACTTGAGCTTTCCCGTCACGGGGCCCTTCGCACCGAGCGAGATCGACACGTACGCGTCTCGGCTTCTCGATTGAACGCGGAGGACGTCGAGGTCCTCGAGCGCCACCTCGTACGCGTTGGTGAACAGATTGCCGGACTTGGTCTTGGTCGTCTCGACGATGAGCATCCCCCCCTTGGCCAACTTGACCCGCGAGACGGTCGGCTGGCCGTCGTGGTCAACGTAGGAGTTGTCCTTGAGGAGGCGGTTGACGTGCTCGAGCGTCTCGTCGAGGGACCGGTCCTGAGCATGGGCGACGCCGGCAACGGCGCCAGCGAGGCAGAGGCTCAACAGCGCGATTCGTCGCATGGTCCCGCTCCCTGGGGTGGAGCGTCCACCCCACGCTATATCGGCGGCAGCGGGTGAAACCAGTGTGAAATGCGCGTGAAACTCGGCAGTCAGGAGCGCGGTCAGTGCTGCGGAGCCCCCAGCCCGGGGTTCAAATCCCGGGCGGTGATCAGGTCGAGCACCATCTGCGCCGCCAGCTCCGTCACCTGTCGCAGTCCCTCCACGTTGAGGAGGTGGACGTCGTCGGACGGCGTGTGGTATTCAGGGTGCAGCCCGGTGAACAGGTGAATGGCCGGCCGCCCCGCCCGGTAGAAGCAGTAGTGATCGCTCCTCCCCACGAATTTGTCCTCCAAGGCAAACGTCAGGCCGTCGCGGTTGGCAGCGGCCAGCTTTACAGGCCAGAAGCTCGCCGTGGTACTGAGCCCAACTGTGAGGAGGTCGTCACGCAGGCGGCCCACCATGTCGAGGTTCACCATGGCCGCCACCGCCTCGAGGGGAACGATGGGGTTCGCGCAGTAAAACTCCGATCCCCGCAATCCGATTTCCTCCGCTCCGTAGGCGTGAAACATGACTGAGCGGCGCTCCGCGCCACCGAGGCCGGCGCGCGCAACGTACTCGGCCAAGTACCGCGCGATCTCGAGCATCGCCGCGGTGCCCGATGCGTTGTCGTCCGCACCGTTGAAGATTCGAAGGACACTGTCCGGTCCGACCGCCCACCCGACGTGATCGTAGTGGGCACCCACGATCACCCACTCTTGGGCCAGCGCGCCACGGCCGGGGATGGAGCCGATCACATTCTGTGACCACGGGCGGGTTTGCCGAATCGGGGCTCCCGCAACCGGCTGATCGCCGATCCAGAACGGCTGGAGAAACTCCGGGACGAGCGGCTCGAGTCCGAAGCGCCGAAACTCGTTGGCGATGTACTCCGCCGCGGTGAGCTCGTCGAGCCATCCGGCCGGCCGGCCGTAGAGACTGTCGTCGGCAAGGTACGTGGCGTGCGCAACCAGAGCGTCCCCTGTGATGGGCGTCACACCTTCGGGCCCAGACAGACCGTCGCAGGCGATCAGCCCGGCGGCCAGGCATACAAGCAGTCGCGATGTCTTCATCCCGGTGCCCCCATTTCGCAGCATCCCGATGGGTGCGGGGCGAAAGAAGAAAGCCCGAGGTGGCGCCCCGGGCTTAACTTCTGGTGGTTGTCATGCTTTCTCGCGCTTCGCTTCGCTCGCTCCAACGATAAGGTGCTCGGCGCCACACGCAACCCCTACTCCGGCGTCGCCCGGTACCTATCCCGTAAGTCCTTGCCGGCAAAATGGTTCGGCAGGCCGTCTTCGACGCGCGTTCCCGAACAGGCCCCAAACCGCCGCGTGCGGCAAACTTCTTGCTGCCTTTCGCAGTCACAATCCCCTGGTGTAACTCACTTTTGGCGAACAGAATAGGCCGGTGAGATGATGTGTTGTGTGAAGCTCGGGCCGAAGGCTGCACGAAGACAACCCCGTTGGCCGGGACGCGCACGCTAATGGACGACGAGCGCCGAACCACACGCACGAGCCAGCCCTTCTGGGGACGACACATGGGCGAACGGAAACCGGTGCAGTACGGCACGGATTCGCGGAGCGGCTCCAATGGCCATCCGCGGACGGCCGTGCCGCCTGCGAGCGAGCAAGCGTCCGACCGGGCCTCGTCGCCTGCCCCACCGCCGCTCGAATCCAAGTCGTCTGGGGCCGATCCCAGGGACCCCGTGTTCATCGTCCGGGAAACCGGCGAGATCCTGTTTGCCAATTGCGCGTTGGGCGGCCGATCGGAGGAAGACGTCGTCGGCTCATCCCTGTTCGACTGGATTCCGGGCGACCAGCAAGAGCTGGTGTCAGAGGCGCTCGCGAGGGCGTTCGGAACAGCCACCGTGCAGCGGCACGAGTTGGCGGGACTTCAGCAACACGACCCCGACGCGTGGTACGACTGCCGCCTCACCCCCAATATCCGCGACGGGAACGTGGTTTCGGTCACGCTCGTCGCGCACGACATCACGCAATACAAGCGTTCGTCGCTTCAACTCGAGGCCACGTGCCGCGACCTCCAGCGCCTTCTGGACGAGCGGTCCGCCGACCTGGCACGTGCAAACTCGGCGCTTGCCGAGGAATCCAAGGCCCGGGAAGCGCGGGAACGCGAATGGCGGCGGTTCCGTACCCTCATGGATCAGGCGGGCGAGGCCGTCTTCGTCAGCGATCCGCGCACCGAGAAGATCATCGACCTGAACGAGACGGCTGCCCGCTGGATCGGCCGGACCCGCGACGAGGCGATCGGGCGACGGATCCATGAGCTGCAGCTCGAGTTCCCGGTACAACCACCAGTCGAAGCGGAGCTCGAATTCACCGAAACGCGCGACACGCGGCGTCCGCTCCTGCTCGACGGCGCGCATCGACGGCGTGACGGCTCGTCCTTCCCCGTGGAAGTGGCGGTGGCCCGACACACGATCGGCGACCAGTCCTACGTCCTCGCGGTGGCGCGGGACGTGAAAGAGCGTTCGGCCCTCGACGAACAGCTCCGCCAGGCAGAGGAGCGATACGGCACGCTGTTCGAGCAGTGCTGGGATGCCATCTACCTGACGGCGCGCGATGGTCGAATTGAAGAGGTGAACGGCTCGGCCGTGCAGTTGTTCGGATACCCGAAGTCCGAGTTCCTGGGTCTCGACGCCAGACAGCTGTTCGCACGCGCCGTGGACATCCGACGGTTCCAGGTGCAGATGACCACGCTCGGGACGGTCGGTGACCTCGAAGTGGAGCTGCTCACGAACAGCGGCAAAGCGTTCCCGGCATTGCTGTCGGCGACCCTCAGGGCGGCACCCAACGGCGTGATTCGAGGCTACCAGTGCATCGTGCGGCCGGTGTCACTCCCCGAGGCAGGTGAGAGCGCACCGAGCGCGGAGGCGGACACCGGCGGAACCATCGTGCTCGCCGGCGTGTCGGGCGACTTGGCCGATGCCAACACGGCGCTGGCGGCGGCCGGCCTCCGGGTCATGGCGTCGGACACCATCGAGGGGGCCCTCGAGATGATCGATCGGGGCGGGTCGGCGATTCAGACCGCCGTGTTCGATGCGGAGACCGCGGGTGACGACCTGCGACGGCACCTCGAGGCCGTTCGTCGCTCGGCCCCGGACATGCGATTGCTACTGCTCACCGGGGGAGAGCCGGTGGCGGTTGCCGAGTGCGTGGCGGATCTCGGTATCCGCTCTATCCTGCGCAAGCCGATCCACCCACTCGCGCTGATTCAAAAGATCCGGGAAGCCTAGCCCAGCCACCTCCCGCCGGTCGCGCGTCGGTCCATCCCGCTCAGGAGAGGCACCGCCACGTGGCATGCTCCGACGCGTACCCAATGCGGGGGAGCACGATCTCTGCGGCGAGCGTGATGCCCCAAAACACCATGATCAGCGCCAGGACATGGGCCCACGGGAGGCGCCGTTTCCACGACGCAATCGCGCACCAGCCACCCGCCACCAGCAGCACGAGCACCGCGGTCCCGTAGGCGAACAGCCCGAACCCGCAGGCCCGGGCATAGGGCCACTGCGTGAGCGCCACTGCGAGCACGGCCGCGAGCCCGACGCGTGCCCAGACCCAGAGGTTGGCTTGGCGCTGCTCGGCGGGGCTCAGAAGCTGGGCTGCCCGGCGATTTCCGCTTGCGGTGAGTGGCACAGATGCGCCACCACCCACGCCCGGCTGCATGCCCGGCCCGGGCGCCGCGGGGTCGGCATAGGGCAGCTTCTTGAGCAACGCATCCACCTCGGCGGTGAGGTCCTTTGGGGACCGCGAGGGCTGCTTACCCGGGGCCATGGCGTCTCCGGAAATGGGGAGGTGGACGCCAAAGGTAGGCGCGGATCGGTCCCCCGTCCATTACCCACATCACATTCCCGTCCGATACCATCTGGGGCGTCGCCGGCTATTTTGAGTCGACCGGTAGACGGTCCTCGCTACCGGCGGTCGGGTGGCGTCGCGGTGGCCCGCCAAGGATGACACGCGTGAGCGCAGATCAGACGAACAAGGAGCACGGCGTCCGGCCCCCGGGGGATCTGAACCCCCGGAGGAAACCCGTGCTCGACTTCCCGGACCAGCCGTTCGGCGCCCTGACGCGGCAGGACTACGACATTCTCGGCTTCATGTCGGGCCTCGAGGTGCACCAGCAGTTGCTCACGAACTCCAAGCTGTTCTGCCGCTGTCCGGCCGGCCGCCGCGTGACGCGCGTCGACGCGGAAGTGCTCCGGCACATGCGTCCGACACTGAGCGAGCTGGGAGAGTACGACGGCACCGCCCTGATGGAGTTCAAGACCCGGAAGGAGATCGTCTATCTCCTCGAGCGCAGGTCGGTCTGTACGTATGAGATAGACGACACGCCGCCGTTCGAGATCGACGAGGAGGCGGTGGCCACCGCCATCGAGGTTGCCCTCCTGTTCGATCTCAACCTCGTCTCCGAGCTCCACGTGATGCGGAAGCAATACCTGGACGGCTCCATCCCGACCGGGTTCCAACGGACGGCCATGGTGGGACTCGCCGGCACGATTCCGTTCCGTGTGCCCGAGCTTGGCGTAGACCGGGTGCTCCGCATCCGACAGCTGTCGCTGGAGGAAGATTCCTGTCGCGAGGTATCGGACGTGGGACATCGGATCACGTTTCGGACCGACCGGTTGGGCATGCCGCTCACCGAAGCGGTGACCGAACCCGATCTGGTGACCCCGTTCGAGCTGCAGGCTGCTGCCCGGTTGCTCGCCCGGGTCGCGCGAACAACCGGCAAGGTGCGCCGGGGCGCCGGGGCCGCACGGCAGGACGTGAATGTGTCGGTGGCCGGCGGCAGGCGCGTGGAGATCAAAGGGGTCCATTACCATCGCCGACTCCCGCTCCTCGTTCACGTCGAAGCCTTTCGGCAACTCAACTTACTCCGGGTCAGGGAGGCGCTGGCCGACCGCACCCTCGACCCTTCGGTGCTCGCCATCCCCGATCGGGGACTTCCCTGGGAGACGTCGGATCTCGCGGCCGACATGGGGGGCGTGCTCCGCCACACGACGCATGCACCGCTGCGGGAGGCCATCACGCGAGGCGAGACCGCGGTGGCCATCAAGCTCCCGGGGTTTGCGGGTCTCCTGGCGCACCCGACCCAGCCGGGGCGCGACTTCGGCCACGAGCTCGCGGAGCGGGTGCGCGTCATCGCGTGCCCGGTCGATCCCCAGTTCTTTGCGGACTCCGATCACCGGGGGCCCGGTCCCTCCGAGCGGGAGTGGCGTGAGGTACGGCGGGAGCTGCGGGCCGCCGCGGAGGATGCCGTCGTGCTCGTGTGGGTACCGCGCGACGATGCCGCTACGGCGGCCCGAGAGGTGGTGCTTCGGGCGCGCGAGGCGTTCGATGGGGTGCCAGCGGAGACTCGACAGGCCAACCGCGACGGGACCACGGGTTTCGAGCGCGTCCTGCCCGGGCCCGATCGCATGTATCCCGACACCGATACCCCGCCATTGCCGATCGCCGACCGCGTCGTCGCGGAGGTCCGCGAACACCTGCCCGAGACCCCCTGGGCCCGGGCGGACCGCTACCTCGCGCTCGGCCTGAGCACGCGCACAGCGCAGCAGTTGGCCGGCGCCCCATGGGCCGACCTGTTCGACGCGGTCGCCCCCTCAGGCACCGCGGTTGCCGAGCGGGTCGCCACCGCGTTCGCGCAACGGTTGCCGAAGTACCGTCGGAGCGGGGTACCGCCCGAGGCCCACACCGCCGAGCGTGTCGCTCCGCTCGTACGAGCGCTGGAGTCGGGCGCGATCCGGCTCGAGGCAACCGGTCGGGTGTTGGACCAGCTGGCGGCGGCGCCGACGGCAAACGTCGGGTCGATCTTGGATCGATACCGTGCCGGCCCGGACGATGCCTCCCGATTCGAGCTTGCCCTGGCATCGGTTGCCGAGGCAGCGCAGCACATGGACGGAAGGTCACCGGGCACGCTGGTGCGATGGGGAATGGGCGAGCTGATGCCCGCGTTTCTCGGGCGGCTCGACCCGGCGCTCGTCCAGGATCGCCTGACCGCGGCGTTGAGCGCCGTGGCATCCGAGGGCACGCGATGAGCGGAACGACCGATCCGTACCGGGGGTACCGCGGCCCCACGCGCGCGCTGATGCAACGCTTCGACATCACGGTCTGGTGCGAAGTCCGCGCCCGCACCACCCGCGGGGTGTTTGAGGGACTCCTGCTGCCCCGGTCGGAAACCAGCGACGAGCTGCATCTCGTGTTGAAGCTCGGTGTCGGCTACAACGTCGGGATCCGACACGACACGGTGCTCGAGCTAGAACGTATCGGGTATCGGGAAGCGCACTACAAGATCCCCGAAAAGGAATTCCCTTTCGACCCGACCCATCCGCGGGTCAAGCTGTTCGGCACAGGCGGCACCATCGCCTCGCGCCTCGACTACCGGACGGGAGCCGTGATCCCCGCGTTCAGCCCGGGTGAGCTGTACGGCTCCGTGCCCGAGCTCGCCGATATTTGTAACCTCGAGACCGAGAAGCTCTTTGGGGTGTTCTCGGAAAACATGGGGCCGGAGCAGTACCTCATCCTCGCCGAGCGAATCGGTGAAGCGATCCGTGCCGGCTATGACGGGATCGTCGTCGGACACGGCACCGACACAATGCATCACACGGCGGCGGCGCTGAGCTTCATGGTGCAGCGGCCACCGGTGCCGGTCATCATGGTTGGGAGTCAGCGCTCCTCCGACCGGCCGTCGTCCGATGCCGCGCAAAACCTGATCAACGCAACCTGGACGGCCGCGCACGGGCCGATCGCCGAAGTACTGGTCTGCATGTTCGGCCCGACGTCGGACCGCTACAACCTGCTCCATCGCGGCACCCGCGTGCGCAAGATGCACAGCTCCTATCGCAGCACCTTCCGCACGCTCGGAGACATTCCGGCGGCAATGGTGGAGGACGGCATCATCACGCCGCTCAAGGACGACCTGCTCCCGCGGCGCGCTGACCGGGAGGTGCTCGTCCAGGCAACGTACGAGGAGCGGGTCACCCTGACCTACTACTACCCGGGTATGCATCCCGACGTGATCGACGCGCTCGTGGACCGTGGCTACAAGGGGATCGTCATTGCAGGCACCGGACTCGGCCACGTGAACCGCAAGATCTATCCGGCCCTCCAACGAGCCCGAGACGCCGGCGTGCAGATGTACATGACGCTCCAGACGCTCTGGGGCTTCGTGCAGATGCACGTGTACGAGACGGGACGGGAGATCCTGGGCCTGGGGGTGATCCCACTGGCCAACATGCTGCCCGAGGTCGCCTTCATCAAACTGGGTTGGGCCTTGGGACTGCACCCCGACGATCCCGCGGCCGCGCAGCGGGTGATGACCACAACGATCGCCGACGAGATGACCGACCGTGAGCCGCACGACGGATACCTCATCTACCAAGGCGGTGTGCCCGAGATCCGCGAATTCCTGGGGAAGGTGTGGCGGTGAGCGAACGCGCGCGCGAGGGGCCGCCGGGATCAGTTTCGCGGACCACTCTGAGAAGGCGCCCTCCCGCGGGGCTAACCCTCATGCTTCGCAGCGTGACGCACGGTCATGAAGTTGGCGTGAAGGGGAAGTGAAGTCCCCGGTGCAGACGCTTTGCTCCGGCAGCGGCCTGACGTTATGGTACGCTAGGGGCAGAGCCCGTGGGCCCTTGCCGGCTTCCTGCGACGCGAGGAGGGTCCCTCACCATGGCAGCCAGTCATTCCCCAGGCGCGGAACGCCGTTCGATGCCCGATCGGCCGTGCATCGTCTGCCTCGAGGGCGAGTACGTCACCCGGTTCGAAGGGGACGCGGACGGCATCGTGGCCAACGACCCAAACGTCACTTGGCACGTGGAGGCCTGTACCCGGTGCGGGCATGTCCAGCTGTTTCGATACGATTGGCGGGAGTCTTAGGGTGACCCACCGATGACGCTCATCAAGTGCCCGCAGTGCGGTCAGACGGTGTTGAGCGTGGCGTCTGTGTGCCCAAAATGCACGTATCTCCTGCTCCAACCGCCCACTCCTCAAGGCGAAGAACGGGAGTTCGTCTCGTGTCGACGGTGCGACAAGGTGATTCCTCGAAGCGCACCGATCTGCCAGTACTGCGGCTATCCCCAGCGGTTTCGCCGCAGGCTCCGAGTGATCGGGGCGGTCGTGTTGGGAGCGACGGCACTCGCCGTGGGGTTCATCGGATTCGGGCACTGGCGACCCGACGCCGATCGTACCGCAGCCGAGTCCCGACCCGCGACGCCGCCGGCCTTCACACCGCAGCAGCCTCCGGCCGAGGCCCCGGTGACTGTCGTGCGCCCGCCGGCCACGGAAGGGACCGGCACCGATACCGCCCCCGCTCGTCCTGCGACGACCTCGGCTTCGCCCCCTGCATCGGCCCGACCCAGCACTCCGGGGATGGCGTCCCGGTGGACCGTGACCTGGGCCAACGTTCGCGATACGCCAGTGCTCGAAAGCGGCATCGTGGGCATCCTTCGCCCCGGGAGTCAAATCAACGGCGTCCGCGTTGCCGGAGGCTGGTGGGCCGTGTACCGAGGTGACTCGTTGATCGGCTACGTCGCCAGCTCCCTGCTGGCGGATCACCTGCTGCCGCCGGAGTCGCTCGGCATGGAACGGGAGTAGCGGGGTGAAGCGCATCGCGCCGGGCCGGCCGGGCAGCCAACACCACGAGTACCAGGGCGCCGGGAGCCACCGCACCGAGTTCCCTCGCACCACGTGGTGATTGATCCGCCTCATCCCGTGATGCCCGGTCTGCCTGTGACCTGCTGTTCCCATCAGTGATCCCCGCGAGCACGCAGCACGCGCCCGACCGTCGGATCGCGGCCGGGCACGTGGCATTGTCTGCCGTCCAGGTCGGGTTCGGCCTGTTCCCTGTGTTCGGCGTGATCGCCTTTCAACCCGGTGGGTTCTCACCGTTGGGCGTCGGCACGTGGCGAATCGCCGTGGGTGCGGCGGTGCTGGCGTTCTTGGCCGTGCTTCGGTACGGCCGGGCCATGCTCCCCGCGCGGCGGGACATCGCGGCCCTCGTTGCCTGCGCCATGCTGGGTGTGGCGGTGAACCAGGGACTGTTCTTGGTCGGGCTCTCTCGGTCGACCCCGATGAACGCCGGGCTCGTCATGTCGCTGATCCCGGTGTTCACCTTCACCATCGCTGCCGCGGTCGGGCAGGAACGGTTCAGCGGGATGCGCGCCCTGGGCGTGGTGGTGGCGCTCGGGGGAACCGCACCGCTGCTGCTGACCGACGGGCTCAACGGCCTGGGTGCGTATGGACTCGGCAACCTGCTGATGGTGGCGAACGGGCTGTCGTATTCGTTCTACCTCGTGCTCTCCAAGCCGCTCACCCGCCGCTACCCTGCCCTCGTCATCACGGCGTGGTCGTACGTCTTCGCCGTCGCGGCACTCCCGGTCTTCACGGTCGGGCAGCGTTTCACGCCGGATCCGGGCATGGGATCCGCGTGGTGGTCGCTCCTGTACATCCTCGCCATCCCGACCGTGCTCGCGTACCTGCTCAACATGTTCGCGCTGGCGCGGGTGCGGGCATCGACGGTGGCGGTATACGTCTACTCCCAGCCGATCATCTCGGGGCTGGCGAGCTGGGTCGTGTTCGGCGAGCGACCGACCATGGCCATGGGGCTCGCCACACCCGCCATCTTCCTCGGCATCTGGCTCGTGAGCCGGCGACCGCCGCCGGTACATGCCGGCATCGACGGCTTCGCGACTTGGCGGCCCACGACGAGCGCGCCCCTTGACCCGCCGGAGACCGCGGCGTAGCATCTCAGGCATGAGGCGTACGATCTCTCTTCGAACTGCCGTACGGTGGGCGTGGTGGTGGCGACCGCCACAGGGAGTAGTGCGCCTGGTCCAGAGGCCGATCGGCTAGGACTCGATCTCCTTGGACCGCCCATGGCGACGGGCGCGCTTCTCCCCCGAGGAGCGCGCCCGTCGCTTTTCTTGCGTGTTCGGCAGTCCGTGGCACCCTGTCGAACCGCAGCGCCCGATCACCAGGTCCCGGCCGACCGACATCAGAGGAGGCCACATGTCTGAATCCGTTCGCCTACAGCTCGACGAGTCCGACCTCCCAACGCAGTGGTACAACATCAACGCTGACATGCCCATGCCGCCAGCGCCGGTGCTCCATCCGCAGACCAAGGAACCGGTCACGCCCGACTTCCTCGGCGTCTTGTTTCCGATGGAGTTGATCCAGCAGGAGGTCAGCACCGAGCGGTACATCGACATCCCCGAGGAGGTGCGGGACATCTACAAGCTGTGGCGACCGACACCGCTCCACCGTGCGCGCCGCCTGGAGCGGGCCCTGGGGACGCCGGCACATATCTACTACAAGTACGAAGGCGTCTCACCCACCGGGAGCCACAAGCCCAATACGGCCGTGGCGCAAGCGTACTACAATCGCGCGGGCGGAACCAAGGCGCTCACCACCGAAACCGGCGCCGGGCAGTGGGGTTCGGCCTTGGCATTTGCGTGCAACGTGTTCGACCTCGATTTGGAGGTCTATATGGTGAAGATCTCCTACGAGCAGAAACCCTATCGTCGGGTGATGATGGAGACGTACGGCGCGCGGGTCTTCGCGAGCCCCACGGACCGAACCCAATTCGGCAAATCGATATTGGCACAGGATCCCGACAGCCCGGGGTCGCTGGGGATCGCCATCTCCGAGGCGGTGGAGGTCGCGGCCACGTCGAACGGGGCCAAGAAGTACAGCCTCGGTTCCGTGCTGAACCACGTCCTGATGCACCAGACGGTGATCGGCGAGGAAGCACTCAAGCAGATGGACCTGGCCGGAGAGTACCCGGACGTCGTGATCGGGTGTGTGGGAGGCGGATCCAACTTCGCCGGGCTCGCCTATCCGTTCCTCCGTCACAACCTGCGTGACGGTAAGCGCACGCGGGTCGTGGCGGTGGAACCGACGGCCGCGCCCACCCTGACCCGCGGAGCCTACACCTTCGACTACGGCGACACGGCTCAGATGGCTCCGATCGTCAAGATGCACACGCTGGGGCACGACTTCGTGCCTGCCCCGATCCATGCCGGCGGCCTCCGCTATCACGGGATGGCGCCGAGCGTGAGCGCGTTACGCGATGCGGGGCACATCGAGGCCATCGCGGTGCCGCAGCTCGCGACCTTCGCTGCCGCCCTGCAGTTCGCGAGATCCGAGGGCATCATTCCGGCGCCGGAGCCGTCGCACGCGATCAAGGTGGTGATCGACGAGGCGCTCGAGGCCAAGGCCACGGGCGAGGAGCCGGTGATCTTGTTCAACCTCTGTGGCCACGGACACTTCGACCTCGCGTCGTACGAGGCGTACCTGGGCGGCAAGCTGGTCGACTACGAGTACCCCGCCGAGGCCATCCAGCAAGCCATGAGCCACGTACCGGAGTTAGGCGGTTAGGCGGTTAGGCGGCTGGGCGGTTAGCGAGGTCGGAACCCCGGAGCGCGTGCCCGCTTGTGCTAGCGGGCACCCCGCAACGGTTGTGGGGCTGCCGACCGCAACGCTAGAATAGGCCATGGCGCTCATCCGGTGTCCCGAGTGCGGGATCGATTTGTCGGACAAGGCAGCGGCGTGTCCGCGATGCGGATATCCGATCGTCCGTGGTGCGGCGTTTCCCGGGGCAGGCCGCGGGGTGTCGGCCCTCGACCTTGCCAAATCCGTAGGTGCGCGGATCGTCCTCGGAGCGGTGCTCGTCGTGAGCGGCGTGGAGTACGAGTCCGGGCCGGTGCTGATCGCGGCAACTGCCGTGCTGGGATCGATCGTTCCCGTGTGGCTCAAGGCGCGCAAGGCCGAGCGGGTCGCCTTGCCCGCGAGCGTCGACTCGCGCGTGATCGACGAGCGATTCCGAGAGATCGAGGAGCGGTTCGGCGATATGGAACAGAACGCGCGGCAGATCGCCTACCTGGAGGAGCGGGTGGAGTTTGCGGAGCGGCTGCTCGCGAGCCAGGTCCCCGACGAGAACGACGCCCCGCCCCTCCCTCGGAACTGACCCGGTTGGCGCGCCGCTTTGCACGGCGGCGCCGTCGATCAGTCCGGAACGACCCTGAAGACCTGATCGTGCGGTCGCACGCGCGCCACGACCTGGATCGCGACCTCGTCACCGGCATTCGCCCGCTCGACCTTCTGGTGGTTCACCTCCATCGACGTGATGGGTTCGGTGAAGTCGCTGGTGTGTCCCAGAAAGCGTACGTTGTCACCCAACGCGACGTGGCCCTCGACGACCTTGACCACCGCCACACTCGGCCCCTTGAAGAAATGCGTCACCGTTCCGACCAGTTGTTCAGCCATACCGTGCTCCAGGGGATGAGATGCACCGGCCTCCCTTTGTGACATACACATCGGGCACGGCACGCGCCAGATCGGTGACGGACCGTGCAGCACCCATCTGCGAGTATATGCATCAGGATTGCGCGGCCGCCGAGCGAGCGCTGGCGACCCTTAACTTGTGACCTTCTGAGCGGGCGTGACCGCCATGGACCATCGAGTTCCCACCCCTCCATCGTACGCGTCGCCGCCCCGAACCGCGATCGTCGCCGGCGCCACGGGGCTGGTCGGTGGCCACTGCGTGACGGACCTGCTGGCGTCCGACCGTTACGTGTCGGTCATCGCCGTCGGCCGGCGTCCCCTCGATCGTGCACACCCCAAGCTGCGTCAGGTGATGGTCGATTTCGCCGACCTCGAGTCGGCACGCGATCTCGCCGCCGACGACGTGTTCTGCTGCCTCGGCACCACGATCGGCAAAGCGGGCTCACGCGATGCGTTTCGGCAGGTCGACTTCGGATACCCGTTGGCGCTTGCGCGCGCCACGGTCGGCCAGGGTGCGCAACGGCTTCTGCTGGTGTCGTCGCTCGGGGCCGATCCCGACTCACGGACCTTCTACCTCAGGGTGAAAGGCGACTTGGAAGCGGCGATTCGGAAGCTGCCGTTCACGGCGGCGCTCGTGTTTCGACCGTCGCTGTTGCTGGGAGAGCGGAAGGAGCTCCGTTTGGGCGAGCGGGTGAGCGCCATGGCGATGCTGGGCCTGTCGCCGCTCATGCGCGGGCGGTTCAGCCGGCTCCGGCCGGTCCGCGCTGCCGACGTCGCGCGGGCCATGGTACGCGCAGCGCAGCTCGAAACCGAAGGATACTCCATCTTCGAGTCGGACCAGATCGCGGATCTCGCCTCACGCCCCGACGTTTGAGGCGGTCAGCACTACCTTGCCGAGATTGCGGCGCTCGTGGATGTAGCGATGCGCCTCTACGGCACCGGCGCGGGTGAGCGGGAAGGCGCGGTCGACCACCGGACGCAGCGCCCCGCTCGCCACACCCTCGTTGATCTCTGCAAGAGCGGGCAGGAGCAGCTGATTCTTGGACTCCAGATGCAACAGATGCACGCCGAAGATGCCCACGTTCGGCATGATGAGCGAGTAGGGATGGAATCGCGGCGTGCGGAGCCACGCCAAGGCCGCTCGTAGCAGGTTCTTCCGTCGGCCCGGCATCGCCTCGCTCAGACCGTAGAACACGAGGCGCCCGAGCGGGGCGAGGAGCCGGCGACACGCCGCCGTAGCCTTCCCGCCGATGGGATCGAGAGCGATGTCGATATTGCGCGGGCCGACGTGCTGCTCGACCGCGGGCGCCCAGTCCCCGCGCGAGTCGAAGCATGCCTCCGCACCGAGGTCGTCAGTCACGAACGCCCGCTTCTGGGACGTGCCGGCGGTCCCGATGACGCGCAGCCCCCGGTTGACGGCGAGCTGCACCGCCGCCGTCCCCACTCCGCCCCCGGCACCGAGCACGAGAACCATCTCGCCGGCGCGGGCCCGCGCTGCTTCGAACAGGCAGACCCACGCCGTGAGGAACGCGACGGGGACCGCCACCGCCTGCTCCGGCGTGAGTGATGGTGGATACGGCGCGAGCTGATTGGCTCCCACCACCACGTCGCGCGCGTAGCCGCCGAAGCGGAGCAGCGCGACCGCGCGGTCGCCGACTTTCCATCCCTTGACCTCGTTCCCCGCGCGTACGACCTCGCCGGCGATCTCGAACCCGGGGCTGTAGGGTCGCGGCGGCACCGTGCCGTACAGACCGGCCCGCATGGCGAGGTCGCCGAAATTGACGCCAACGGCCAAGACCCGGAGATGCACGTCGCCGTGGCCCGGGTCGGGGAGCGGCACCTCCCGTTCCACGAACACGTCCGGCGGCCCGTGGCGCTCGATCAGTATCGCGGTGGTCGTGGTCGGCATCGGACGTATGGGTGTCCCCGGTTAGGCACGACTCGGCCGTTTCTTGGCGGGCTTGCCCTTCTTCACTGGCGTCACGGCAAGGTGCACCAGGGCGTTGCCGCGGTGCACCAGCGGGTGTCTGGTCAACCCCAACACGATCCCGTCAGCGGGTGCCCGCACCTGGGAGCGCGCCTCGCCAAACGTATCGGCCACGACGCCCAACGCCTGGTCTCGGCGTACACGTTCGCCCAGTTGGATATGTAGTCGAGCGATCCCGCTTTGCCGCGCCCGGATCCATCGCGTCTTGTCGATGCGGGTTGGCGGATCGGCGGGAGCCGGCTCGCCGTCGGGCACCATCTTGAGCGCCGCCAGCACACGGTGCACGCCGGCGACACCCGCGTTGACCGCCTCGTCATCGAACCGGCTCGCCTCGCCCGCCTCGTAGACCAGGCAGGGAATCCCCCGCTCGGCCGCCGCCTGCCGCAGTGACCCGTCCGGGCCGGGGCCGTGCACCATGAGCGCCGTTCCAAACGCGCCGGCCAGCCTTCGCACCGCGCGATCGTCGAGGTTACCGCGGACGTGGGGGTAGTTGGTGCGGTGGTTGGAGCCGGTGTGGCAGTCGATCCCGTGGGTCGAGCGGGCGACAATCTCGGTCATGAACAGGTGAGCGAGTCGCGCTGCAAGCGATCCGGTCTCGGACCCGGGAAAGCTCCGGTTCAGGTCCCGCCGGTCGGGAAGGTAGCGCGACTCGGCCACGAAACCGAACACGTTCACGACTGGCACAGCGAGGATCGTGCCGCGAAGCGTCTCGGGATCCAGCGGTTGCAACGCGTCCCGGATGATCTCGACGCCGTTGATCTCGTCGCCGTGGAGTGCGGCGCTGAGCCAGACGCAGGGCCCGGGCCGCCGACCGTGCACGACAGCGACAGGCAGGGAGAGGAAGACCCCAGTCGGGAGCCGAGCGATGGGGATCTCGAGCCGCCGCTTGGTGCCGCGCCGAACCGCCATGCCTGCGATGCGGAGCCCGGCGGCCACGTCAGCCCTTCACGCGGTCCTTGGTCCTGCTGGGCGCCGCGTTCTTCTCGATGAACTCGATGATCTTCGCCGCCACATTTACCTCCGTTGCCGCCTCGATGCCCTCGAGGCCCGGCGACGAGTTCACCTCCATCACCACCGCACCATGGTTGGACCGTAGCATGTCGACGCCGGATACGTTGAGGCCCATGGCCTTGGCCGATCGCACCGCGGTGCTCCGCTCTTCCGGCGTGAGCTTGATGGCTTCGGCCGTGCCGCCGCGGTGCAAGTTCGATCGGAACTCGCCTTCGGCCGCTTTCCTTCGCATCGCCGCCACGACCTTGCCGCCGACCACGATGGCCCGGAGGTCCATCCCCTTGGCTTCCTTGATGTACTCCTGCACCAGGATATTGGCGTCGAGGCCGCGGAACGCTTCGATGACGGATTCGGCCGCCTTCTTCGTTTCCGCCAGCACGACACCGATGCCCTGGGTTCCCTCCAGCAGCTTGACGACGAGCGGGGCGCCACCGGCGATGTGGATCAACCCGTCGACGTCCTTCGTGGAGTGGGCGAACCCCGTGACCGGGAGCCCGATTCCCTGGCGCGACAGGAGCTGGAGCGAGCGAAGCTTGTCCCGCGAGCGGGAGATGCCCTGCGATTCGTTCACCGAGAACACACCCTGCATCTCGAACTGCCGCACGACGGCCGTGCCGTAGAAGGTGCGGGACGCGCCGATCCGGGGAATGACCGCGGAGAAGCCCGTCAGCGGCTCGCCACGGAACATCACGACCGGCTTGTGCGAGGTGATGTCCATGTAACACCGCAGGTAATCGATCACGTGCATCTCGTGTCCCCGCTCCCGGCCCGCCTCCACTAGGCGGCGAGTCGAGTACAGCGAAGCTTTGCGCGACAGGACCGCAATCTTCACAGCCTCACTCCTCTTCTTCCTCGCTGTTATCCAGAACCAACTCGGCCGGCAGCCCGGCCAGATAGGACCGCGCCGGATCGATCGCGACGCGGCCGCGAAGCGCCTCCCGCCCGAGCAGCATGCGGAAGCGCATCGGGAGCCTGCTCGCCAGCGTCAGGTCGATCGACCACGTCAGGTCCCCGATGGACAGGTCGGTGCGGACCACAATGCGGGTCTCCTCGTGTCCGCTCGACGCGCGTATCAGACGCTCGTCCAGCACTCGGCACTCGACGGCGGTGAGCTCGTCCCGGCGGCGGGGATTCGCATCAGCCAAGAACCGCACCCACTCCACCTCGTCCCGCCAAAACGTCTTGGCGTCCACCACGTGGAGCGCCGAGGACCGGGCGCCGGTGTCGAGCTTTGCCTTGATCTTGGGGATGGCGAATGCCGGAAGGCTGACCCACTCTCGCCAGCCGAGCGTGAGTGATGGGCGTCCGGGAGGGATCACCACCACGGCATGCAGCAGAATGAATCCATCGTTTTAATATCGCACGATGACCGCCACCGTAGAAGGCCGGCTGGATCGGCGGCGGGTGAGCCCGGCTATTGCGTCTTCGGCCGCGACGGGCCTACTTGAGCGGGGTCAGATCGAACGATGGACGGGCCGCGCCAACCTCCCACTGAAAGGAGCCTGCGTGCGACGCGTCATCAAAGCGCTATTCTGGCTCGCCTTCGCGCTCGCAATCGTCGGCACCGGGTCGTACGCCAGCGCGCGATTCACCGCGGGCGAGCTGGTGGGGGGGCCGCGGTCTCCGGTCGAAGGACGGACCAGCACATTCGCGTTTCGGGGCGTGGAGTCCGTCAAGGGCAACCCGCGCGCGTGGGTTCTTACGTACTCGAGGGTTCGACTGCCAGGGGTGAACCGTGTACGGGTTGTCGTCTCGGTTGCCGGCAAGCTGTTGGCCGTCCAGCCGCCCGATCTGGAAGCGCGACTCGCGGCATACCGGCGATCACTCGAGCCGTAGGGGACGCACAGGGCCGACGCGCGACAGCCGGCCTAGGTCCCTCCACTCGCGGCCTCCCGCAACAGGCTCCGGGCAATCACCAGCCGCTGGATCTGGTTGGTACCCTCGTAGATCTGCGTGATCTTGGCGTCGCGCATGTACTTCTCGATCGGATAGTCCTTGCAGTAGCCGTAGCCGCCGAATAGCTGCACGCAGTCAGTGGTGACCCGCATCGCCACGTCGGTGGCCATGAGCTTGCACATCGCCGACACCTTGGTGATGTGGCGGTGCCCGGAATCGATCACGCGGGCTGCATGATGCACCAACTGCCGGGCGGCCTCGACCTGGGTCGCCATGTCCGCGAGCATCCACTGCACTCCCTGGAACGAACTCACTGACTGGCCAAACTGCTGGCGCTCGTGCGTGTATTGCATGGCGAGGTCGAGCGCGCCCTGCGCGAGTCCCACGGCCTGCGCCGCCACCCCGGGCCGTGCCCGGTCCAACGTGATCATCGCGTGCTTGAATCCCCGCCCCTCTTCTCCTCCCAGGAGGTTCTCCGCCGGTACCCGGCAATCCTCCAGATGAATCTCGACCACGGGAACGCAACGGATCCCCATCTTGTCTTCGTGCTTGCCCACCCGGTAGCCCGGTGTCCCCTCCTCCACCACGAACGCCGAGACGCCGCGCGCGCCGCGGCCCGGCTCGGTGACGGCGAAGATGGTGTTGAACGACGCGACCGACCCGCCGGTGTTCCACTTCTTCTCTCCCCGTAACACGTAGTGGTCACCGTTCCTCTCGGCGAGCGTCTTCATCGAGCCGGCATCGGATCCGGCTTCCTTCTCCGACAGTCCGAACGCGATGAGCTTCTCGCCCGCGGCAATGCCCGGGAGCCAGCGCTCTTTCTGCTCGTTGGTGCCTCCGACGATGATCGGAAAGGAACCGAGCGCGTTCACCGCGAAGCCTACACCCATACCGCCGCAGGCCCGCGAGAACTCCTCCACGACGAGGCAGAGATCCAGCACCCCGCCGCCAAGGCCACCGTACTCCTTCGGGATCCACACGCCCGAGAGTCCCGCGTCCCGGATGGCGTGTTGAACCTCCCATGGATAGGTCTGCTCGGCATCGTACTTCATCGCGACCGGTCGCATGACGGTCTCGGCCACCTCGCGCGCGCGCGCCCTCAGGTCGACCTGTTGAGGGGTGTATAGCTCTTCGATCATGATGGCACCCATGTCTTGTGTTGCAGTATCGGGGGACCCGAACGGGCCTCGGCAGTCGGAGAATAGTACGCGGTCGTCAGCCTACCCGCTCGGGCTGGCACCTTAGCGTACTCGGCGGTCCCTTGCGGTCGGGTTTCGGTGTGGCAAACGCTCTTGTATCGCGGACGCGCCGATGCACGCCCCCAACACCTGACGGGTGCCTTCGTGGGCTGAAGAGAGGTGCGCAGTCTGGCAGAGATCATCGGCCCTGCGGGTCTCGAGCCGAGGATGGACGCAGCGCGGTCACGAGCCGGCGAAAAACGCGACCCGCGGAGCTCAGACGGCAGGAGGTTATGGTCAGGAGGGCGAAGGCAGATCAGGCGGACATGCACTCAAGCAAGTATCGAAAAGGCTTCCGTCTCAGCCCTCGCCCCCCTCGGCGCTGAGAAAAGCAAGAACTCTGCCATCACCGTGGCGGACCACGGGCGCCACACCATATATCCAAATCAACATTCTCAGAATTCCACATCCGGCCCCCGAAGCGGCGCGCCGGGCCTCGGTCCGACGCCAAACTTGACCGCCACCCGCTCGATGACCCACCCGAGACCGGAAGCCAGGACCTCGTAGAGCGAGAGGAGCAGGCCGGCCACCATCAGTCCGGCCACGACGCTGGCCGTGGGCGACAACACGTCGGCGGTCAGCTCCTCCTGGTACGCATCGAAACCCTCCACGTACTCCTCGTACGTCAGGCTTTCGGCGCGCTCCAGATTCGCCCGGCCATCGAGGATCATCCCATACCCGATCGCCAGCCCCAGGGCGATCGCCAGAATGACCTTGGCGACGCCTGTGTAGGAGAAACGGAAGGTGACGGTGGCTTCCGGCATCACGGCTCTCCGGGAAATGGACGCTGCTCGCAGTGGGGATTGGACCGCTCGGTGACGGAAAGCTGCAGGCCGCGATGCGCCGGCCGCAAACCAGGGGAGGAGGGCGGGCCGACCTGTCGGCCGCCCTCCCCCACGCCACCTAGAACCGGCTGCCGAACCCGAAGGAGAACTGCAGGTCGTTTTGGGTATCCGACTTCACGCCCAGCTGCTCGAATACGGACGGGTTGTAGATGTAGTCGTCGACCGACACGAACACGCCGACGATCCCGAGGTTGAGGCCGACGGTACCACCCACCACACCACCCCAGTCGTTCCGCGACACGTCCGTATACACGTTGCCCTCGTCATCGGTGACCGCGGTGGGGCCGCGCCCGACGAGGCCCACGCCGCCGTTCACGCCGAGTGAGAGGGGGCTCGACCGCGGCAGCAGCCACAGGTTGACCCGTCCCGTGCCGAACCACAGCGCCGTGTAGTCCTGAGAGTTCTGCGCGATGCCCGTTTCGGTGATGGTGGCCTGCAGCCGGGTCGGGACGTAGGAGCCGGTTGCCGACAACCCGATCCGCCCAAAGGACAGGCCGAGTCGCCCGCCGACGGCCAGGCCAACACGTTGCCGGAACGCGATGGTGTTACCGCTCATGGTCACGGTGTTCAGCAAGTCGCCGGTCGGCGCGTAGATGCCCACTGTGGGAGCGATCGACAGGCCCTGCGCGTGCGTCGTGGTCGGTGCGGACAGCACGGTCAGGCCCGTCACGGCCAACGATGCTCCAAGCATGCGTACGACGGTCTGCATCCGGGTCCTCCTCTGCTCTCGCGGGTGCGCTCGCACGAGCCGTGGCATCGTGCCGACGCGCAAACGCTTGTGGTCCGACCACATTGAGTACAGCGCAGACCCGTGCTGGCCCGTGACTCCAGTCACACTGCAGCGGACCGCTATCGAGGAGGAGCAAGAAGAAGGGGATCCTGCGTCGACGGCCGGGACCCCTAACTAATTTCGTATCAATTAGTTACGCGACGCACCGAGGGGGACGGGGGGAGACCTACTGCGCCAAGTCGTGCGCCGTCTGGAGCTTACTGATCCGCAGCCGCCGCTGCCCGGCCGGCAGCCGAACCGTCACGACGTCCTTGACCTTCTTGTTGAGCAGGGCCTGTCCCAGCGGCGACGACACGGAGATGTGCTCCGCCTCCACGTCGACGGCGTCGGGGATCACCACCTCGAACACCTGCTTCTCCTTGGTGTCGAGATCCACGACCGTCAGGCGGGAGCCGAGGCCCACGCGGTCGGTGGGAACGCTCGACAGGTCCACGTCGGACAGCTGGTACAGCCGCGACCGCAGCTGAACGAGCCGCCGTTGAATCATGCCATGCCGCTCGATCGCCGCATGGTAGTCCGCGTTCTCGCGCAGATCCCCGTTCTGGATCGCCTTCTTGAGCGTGTCCGGCAGGACCACGTGCAGCTCATGATTGAGCGCTTCGACCTCTGCCAGGAGCTTGCCGCGGATCTCTTCGATCATGATCTCACTGCAGGTTGGGGCGGGCCGACGCCGGTACGGGTACGCCCACCGCTTCCAATGAGAAGAGCCGGGAGCAGATGGAACCCCCGGCACGGAGACACAATGCGGCGGAGTGAGACACGCGGATTCTAATTCCGCTGCACCCTCCGGATGGGCTAAAGCTGACTCCGAACGCGCCTGCTCGCAAGTCTCCCGCTTCCGGGCGAGGGAAAGAGTGAGGGACACGGCACGCGCAACCCGACCCCTCACTTGCCGATCGCCGTTCGGAGGTGTAACCGGGGCCACAACGCCCCTCGACGTCTGTGTCGACTTCCTTCACAAACGCACCGGCAGCGTGTAGTAACTCATGGATGATGCGGTTCTCCCACCCTTCTTCGTCTTGAATGGATCCGGGATGGAACCACAGCCTCATGTAAGGGCCTTTGAATGGACTGGCTCCACCGGGCCGGGGGTCAGCCCCGGAGCCCCCATGTGCAAGAAAGTTGTCCCGCGCCGGGTTTGCCCTCACCATCCAGATATTGACCTGGCTCTCAGGTGCTTCATCCAGGAGCTCGAATATCCTGCGGAACGTTGAGGACTTTTCCTTCAGGAGCTCAACGTAGTGTGCAACCCTGCCATACGGCATATGGATCTTCAGCCCGAACGGATCCGTCCGGCGAACCCGGCACCGCTCGCTACGTGGCCGCGCTCAAGAAGCAGCGGTTCACGCTCCGCTCGACGCTTGGGCTGCTCGCCGCCGCCAGCCTGGGATTTGTGGTCGGGACGGCCATCCCGTGACCCGGTCCTGGAGGAGACGAGAGACGTTAAGTTATTGGCATCAGGTCGGTTACATGCGTCGAGCGGCCGTTTCAAATCGTCGTGCTCAAGCTTCGAATCGCCGTGTTCAAGCTTCCAATCGCCGTGTTGACGCTTCGATATCGCGTTTTGAAGCTTCGGATCGTCGTGTTGAAGCTTCACTTCGGGGGTTTGAAGCTTGGATTCGGCATTTCGAAGCTTCAACGCGTCGGTGTCAAGCTTCCGATCGCCGTTCTCGGGCTTCGGATCGCTCGTGCCAGGCTTCGAATCGACGATGTCGTCAGTCTTCGAGAGTGCAGAGTGCAGCGAAGGACGAGCACGGAGACATACACCCAGCCTCGACTAGCCATTCGTCCGCATCGGGCGCTTCGCTGTCTTGATGCTGCTCACAAAGATCGCGGTCAGCTCGTCGCACTCCCCCTTCAGCCCCCCGACTCCATCGGCCCCATCGCGGCGGTGCAGCAGCTCGAGCCAGACCCCGGTCTCGCGGAGTTCCTTGAGGCAGATTTGCATCTTGTGCACGAAGTCCCGGCGGGATTCAGCGCCACGGGCTTCAGCATAGTTGGCCGCGGGCGAGGTCGCCGAACGTGCCAACTGTCGGCTGAGGTGTGACCCCACGAGATCCTTCGGAAGGCGCCGGAGTGCACCGCACACCGCAGCCCCGAAGTCGATCAAGCGGTCTTCGAGAGTGTCCGGAGTCAGCGTGGGTGGCATGCTGGCCCCACGATGGCATCCACGCCCCCGCTGACAAACCACTCCGCTTCCTGGGGGGCCGAATCGTTGCGGTGTCTTCCGCGTCGCGGCCCCAGCCGATTGCAGATTGCAGATCGGCGATTGGCGATTTGAGATTGGAAGGCTCTGGAGCAGGCGATTGCAGATTGCAGATCGGCAATTCGCGATCTGAGATTGGAAGACTCTGGAGCAGGCGATTGCAGATTGCAGCTCGGCAATTGGCGATCTGAGATTGGAGGACCCCCGCAATAATTTGCAATCTCAAATCGCCAATCTGCAATCTGCAATCTGAAATCGAACGGCCCCGCCGATTTCGACGAGGCCACGCCACTTGGAGCGTAATAGCGGAGGAGGGACTCGAACCCCCGACACGCGGATTATGATTCCGCTGCTCTAACCAGCTGAGCTACTCCGCCACGATCGCGGGCGGCCGGACCGACCCGCCCGCTGCCGGGGAGAAGTATACAAACATGCCGCGGATCCCTCCAACCCGGGCGCCCAGGCTGGCGCAAACGGCCAGGGGCGGCCCCTGAAGGCCGCCCCCTACCACACACTACGCGCCGCTCAGCGGGCCGCGAGCCGACCCGGTGCCGGCCAGATCCACGCGGCGACCCCCGCATGGTCGGACGGCCAGAGAGTGTAACCCAGCGGGTGGGTGAAGATGTCGTCGAACTCATTACCGAACACCTTCACGCTGCTCTGCCCGCCGAAGCCGGCCTTGCCCCAGCGGACGAACACGACGTCGAGCCGCTGGTCCAAGTCGGACATCGTATTGGACAGATCGGCCACCTGACAGCAGGTGAGCCCGCCCACGCTGCCGGGTTCCCGCAGCCACAGATCGCTGTAGCCCGCACTGCGGATCAGGTGGTAGCTAGCCGTCTTGCTCTCAGCCGGCGCGTCGTGATTGGCGGCCGAGTTGAAGTCGCCCACCAGCACCACCGGCCACGGGCTGGCGGCAAGCTCGGCGATCAGCTCGCCCGCCTGCTTCTCCTGCACGGCAGCAAACAGCTGGATTTCCAAATGCGTGTTCGCGAACCGTAGCTTCTTGCCGCCCACGTCCGCATCGACATGCGCCCACCCGCGCAGGTTGGGGAACACCACGCCGCCGACCGAGAGGAACTGCTGGTTGACATAGTTCCCCGACGACGAGGCGAGCACGCTCACGTCGCCCCGGACGAGTATCGCGTCGGCGTCCTGGTAGGTGATGAACAGCCCGGGCTGGACGAAGTCGATTGGGAACATGAGCGCGACGTTTGGCGAGCGCGCCGCCTCAACGTACGTGTCGCCCAGCGCCGCCAGCTCGGCCAGCAGGAGCTGCATGAAGTCCTGCGGGAACCCGAGGGCCGGCACGATTGTGCCGTCGCCCAAAGTGATGGCGTAGGTCGTCACCTCCTGGAGTCCCACCAGGTGCGGCTGCCGGTCATGGATCTCTTGGGCGAGCGCCTTGTTGGCCCGTTGGGGGAAGTCGGTCTGCAGGACCTGCTGGAGCGCGGTCGCCAGCGCGGTCGGGAGATCGGCGTTGGGATCGAGCAGAACATCGATGTCGGCACCCAAATACAGGTTGCGCGACATGACCACCACCGGTTCGCCGGCCAATACACCGCCGCTCCGGTTCAACTCCGGCTGAAACACCTGCGCGTCGTCGCACGCCGCGACAACCAGTGCCAGCACGGGGACCACAAGCCACTTGCGCATGGCCACCTCCCATGATGACTAGTCTGAATGCTGTTGCGACCCAGCACGGGCACGCCACCGAGCCGTGTCGTGCCCGCAACGATGCGACATAGGCGAACGAGCACGGCCGAAGAACCATCCCCCGGCCGAGAGGCTCGCTCGTCCGCCGAAAAACGACGGGCGGAGCGGGAGAGGCGCTCGCGCCCGCTTCTGCAACGTGCCCTATCGCCGCAAGTGCTATGCCGATCAGAGATGCGTGGTGAATTGTCGGGAATCGAGCCTGGTTATGCCGTGCCGGGACTAGTGCGCCCGCTCCACGCGATACAGCATTTCCCCGGGTCGGATGTATCCGAACAGCTCACGTGCCACGCGTTCCTGCGTGGCCGGATCGCTCTCCAGCAGGTGGGCCCACTTGGCCAGGCTGTCCACCTCGGCGCGCAGCCGCACGATGGCCTGCCGTTGCTCGTCCATCTCGCGCCGCAGCTGCCACCAGTCGAGCGTCCCGTACTCGCCGCCGAACACCCCAAAGGCGAGGCCTCCGACGACCACCGCCGCTGCGAGCACGCGGCCGAGCCTCATAACCCGTAGATCGACCCGCCAGGATAGACGGCAAAGTCGTCCAGCTCCTCCGCAATCCGGAGCAGCTGATTGTACTTGGCGATCCGGTCGGTGCGGGAGGCACTTCCCGTCTTGATCTGCCCCGCCCCCGTCGCGACTGCGAGATCGGCGATGAACGTGTCTTCGGTCTCACCCGACCGGTGCGAGATGACCGTCCCGTAGCTCGCGCCCTTGGCCAGCTCGATGCATTGGAGCGTTTCGGTGAGCGTCCCGATCTGATTCACCTTGATCAGGATCGAATTGCCGACATCCTCCTCGATCCCGCGGGCCAGGCGGTCGGTGTTGGTGACGAACAGGTCGTCGCCTACCAGCTGGACACGCTCGCCAAGCGCCTCCGTGAGGAGCTTCCATCCATCCCAGTCGTCTTCGGCGAGACCGTCCTCCACCGACACGATCGGGTACGTGGTGATCCACTTCTCGTACAGCTTTACCATGTCTTCCGCGGATCGGCGTGACCCGTCACCCTTCTTGAAGACGTACTGCCCGTCCTGAAACAGCTCGCTCGCGGCAACGTCGAGCGCGATGGCCACATCGTCACCGGGCTTGTAGCCGGCAGCCTCGATGGCGGTGATGATCACGTCGAGCGCTGCCTCGTTGCTTGGCAGCATCGGCGCGAACCCGCCTTCGTCTCCCACGGCCGTGGAGAGCCCGCGCTCGGTCAGGACTTTCTTCAGGGCGTGGAAGACCTCCACCCCCATGCGCAGCCCATCTTCGAACTCCTCGGCACCGATCGGGACCACCATGAATTCTTGTGCGTCCACGTTGTTCGGGGCGTGGGCACCGCCGTTCAAGATGTTCATCATCGGCACCGGCAAGGCCGCGGCCAGCGGCCCGCCGAGATACCGGTAGAGCGGCAGACCCAAATCGTCGGCCGCCGCACGCGCCACAGCGAGCGAGACGGCGAGGATGGCGTTGGCGCCCAGGTTGCTCTTGTTGGGCGTCCCGTCCATGTCGAGCATCTCGAGATCGACTTCCATCTGATCGATGGCCTGCAACCCCTCGAGTCGGGGACCGATCACTTCGTTCACGTTGCGAACGGCCTGGAGCACGCCCTTGCCGAGGTAACGTGCCTTGTCTCCGTCTCGCAGCTCCACCGCCTCGTGCTCGCCCGTCGAGGCGCCACTCGGCACCGCCGCGACGCCCTTCGCGCCGCTCGCCAGCCGCACTTCGGCCTCGATCGTGGGGTTCCCGCGGGAATCCAGAATCTCTCGTGCTGAAACGTCGATGATCGTGCTCATGAGGTCGCGCAACCTACCTTTCGTCTTCTCCCGCGTCAACGCGGAATCGTTCCATCACGACACGGGTCTGCTGCAGCAGTCGCTCCCGGTCGTCGTAGGTCAATCCTTCGGTCGGAATGGGCTCGCCGAAATACAGGGTCACGGGACCCCTCCGGATACCGATGCGCCCCTTGGGTTGCACCGCAAACGTCCCGGCTGAGTACACCGGGACGATCGGCACACGGGACGCGATCGCGAACACGAACGGTCCCTTTTTGAACGGCTGGAGCTCACCCGTTCGGCTGCGTGTGCCCTCGGCGAAGACCACCGCGCTCATCCCTTTTCGTACCGCCACGGCCGCCTCCTCGTACGCCTCGAAGGCCCGTGCGCGGTTGCCCCGGTCAATGAAGATCTGGCCGGCGGCACGCATGGCCTGTCCCAACACCGGCAACTTCGCCATTTCCTTCTTCGCCACGAACCGGAGCTTCCCAGGGAGTGTCGCGGCCAGGGCCAGAATGTCAAAGAAAGACTGATGATTCGACACGAATACTGCGGGCCCCTTCGCCGGCACGTGCTCGAGCCCCTTGGTGTGGACCGTCACCCCGGCGGCCCGTATCAACTTCTGCGCCCAGCGTCGTCCGGCTTGATCGTAGAGCCCGTCCTCCTCGTTCGGCACACCGAGATATCCGGCAATGATGCACTTGACGCCGTAGTACACGGTGACCACCAGGAGCGCGACGAGATACCGAACCGAGTAGAGCATCGTCACCGAAAATGCCGGAAACCCTGTGGCGGGTCGACGGGTGACCCCTGGGCGTACACATGAACGCCGTGACCCGGCTCGACGGTGCCGATCCGGGTGAACGGCACCGCAAACTGCTCGACGAACTCCACCGCCTCGGCGTCGCCAAAGGGCGCTGGGAGCGCGACCAGCAACTCGTACTCTTCCCCGCTCACAAGTGCGTCATCTTCCGACCCGGCCGCGGCATGGATCGGAACGGCTTCACGATCAATCCGACATGCCACCCCGGAAGCCGCCGCGAGGTGGCCGGCATCAGCCACGAGCCCGTCGGAAAGATCGATCATCGCACGTGCACCGGCGGCCTCGAGCCAGCGTGCCTCCGCGATTCGCGGCACGGGATGGGCGAACCGCTCGCGCGCGAGCGCCCCCGGCTCTTTTCCGGCTGCCCACGCCGCCAACGCGGCGCCGGGGCCGCCCAGCGCCCCCGACACCCACAGTGCGTCGCCGGGCTTCGCCCCCGAGCGGAGAACCGCGCGGGCCACCATGCCGACGACGGTCACGTCGACCACGAGCCGCTCACTCCGTGCGAGGTCACCACCCCACACCGTGGCACCCACGGCGTGCGCCGCGTTCCCGATGCCGTCCATCAGGTCGGTTACGGCACGCTCGTCCCACCCCGGCGGCACACCCACGCTCGCCAGCACGCCGGCGGGCACGGCGGCCACAGCAGCGAGATCCGACAATGCGGCCGCCGCGACCCGCCACCCCAGCTCGATCTTACCCAGCCACCCCTCCCGAAAATGCGTGCCCTCCACGGCGAGGTCGGTCGAGACAGCGAGCTGCTCGCTCCCGATCCGTACAATCGCGCAATCGTCGCCGGAGGGTGCGGCGCGGGCCCCCAACCGCTCCCACACCGCACGGATCCGGTCGAACTCCGCTCCCGGCCCGAGGTCCGCGTGCGGCACGCCGCTCACGGCACCACGACATCCTTCCGCAGGCGCACCAGTCCGGCATCGGTGCCTACCCAGAGGTACTCGCCGGTGGCCCCGATCCGCCGGATCGGGCCGGGCAGGTCGCCTGGCACGGTGAGGAACCGGTACGCCCGGCCGGCGAACCCGAACCACGCGAGCCCGCGGGTCCCGGCTACCCACACGCCGCCAGCCTCGGCGAACAGCGACGAGATCTCACCGATCTCGCCGAGTGGCCGCTCGACGGTCCAGCGTCCACCTGGATCCCTCCACGCGATGCGGTCGGGGAGCGCCGCCACCACGGTGTCCCCCACCACGGCGAGTGCGACCACCGGACCGGCCAGTATCGGCTCATCGGCCACGTCGGCCGGCACGCGGATCGTCTCGTCTCCTTCGCGCAGCACGCCGACTCCCCGCTCGCCGCCAACCCAGATCGCGTCTCCCAGCACTCTCACCGCGTACAGCGGCTCGCGGACCGAGACGTCCGCCACCATGGCGTCACCCTCCCGCTCGTCGACGAATACGAGTCCCCGCTCGGTCGCTGCCCAGATGCCCGTGCGGCCAGCGGCCAGGGCGTACACCCGCTGCGCTTCCCCGATCACCCCAACCGCCATCCGCCGGGTCTGGCCGCCCGGCACGATCCGCCACAGCCCGCGATCGGTCGCCGCCCACAACTCGTCGTTCTTGACCACGAGGTCGAAGACCACGTCGAACCGGAATCCCGTGGCGGGTGGGCCTTCCTCGTAGTCGTACTGCTGCAGGTCCTTTCCAACGTGCGCGAGCCACGCGCGCCGCGCTCGTGCGCCACTTCCCACCCACACACCGCCTGCCGTGGGCTCGACCGCTGCCACGCCGTCCGACGGCAGGCCGAACGGGAGCCGCACGATTTCCAGAGTCGTCGGATCGACGCGAAGCACTCCGTAACCATCGGTGCCGACGAAGATCTCCCTGGTGTATTGCAGCTCCGCGGCAGCGGTGAAGCGGTACCGGCGCAGCCGCTCGTCGGTGAGGGCAAGTGTCGATCGCGCGATGAGACTCGGCATCCGCTCCAAGATCGCCTCCACCGATCCGGCTCGGAGCTGGCGGCCAGGAGGCGGAAGGGGTCCGGCATCCATCGGCATCAAACTGCCCAGCTGGAGCAGTTGCCAGCCAAACCGGCTTCGCACGTAGAGACCGCGCATCGGGTCTCCGCTGTCGAACATGAGGTCCCACACACCACCGCCCACCGACACGTCGTCGAACGACTGGAGGTGCGGATCGTAGCGGGTGACACCGAGCGCGGTCCCGATCCACAGCGAGCGATCGGTGGGATCGACGATCGCCGTTCTCGCCGACCCACTGGGGTAGCCGGACGGAAGCGGGACGGGCGGCTCCCAGCGACGAAAGCGGGTGTCGTAGACCCCGATGCCACCGCGGGTCACCGCGTAGACGAGGTCGGACCCTGCCGCGAGGGCATCGACGTACGAGAAATCGGCGAGAACCACCCGCTCTTCGGGACGCCACAGGTACGTCTGCGCAGAGAGGGGTGCTCCCCACGCCGCCAGCGCGAGCAGCGTGGCGCCGATCCGCATCACACCAACGCCGGTGGGGAAAGCTCGAGCAGGATCGGCGGCATGATTGCGGCGGGCTCGGCCAATCGCCGCCACACTTCGGGCACGGCGGCCAGCACGTCCGCCGGGCGAGTGGCCCGCACCGAATGCAGCTCCGACGCCATTTCCGCCCCCCGACCGAGCGTAAACGCGCCGAGCGCCGCAGCATCGTGAGGATCGAGCCCGCGCGCCAGGAACCCGGCAATGAACCCGGCAAGCAGGTCGCCGCTGCCGCCGGTGGCCAGCGCGGGGTTGCCGGTCGCGATCACGCGCAGCGGACGGTCGGCGGTGGCGATCACGGTGGGCACGCCCTTGAGCAGCACGGTCGCCGCCGCGGTCGTGGGCGCAGCGGCCGCGGCCCCGAACCGATCTGCACCGAGCATGGAGCCGAGCTCGGGAAACGCGGCGTGGAACTCACCGGGATGTGGCGTGAATACCCGCGGCGCGGTCCCCGCGCCGAAGGCGTCCTTCCCCGCCTGCAACGCGTCGGCGTCGATCACGACCGGCGAGCGCGCCTCCGCCAGCACCGCTCGAACGAACGCCGCACGCTCCGGAGCCCGCCCGAGCCCGGGACCGAGCACGAGCGCATCCGCCCAGCCGATCGCCTCACGCAGGTCGGGCTCGAGATCGGCGCCGAATGCCGTCGTCACGGTGAGCGCGTCGGGGAGCATGCCTTGCGCGGCCTGCACCGTGGTGGGAGCCGCGGCGATCTTGACCAGGCCGGTGCCCACGGCAAACGCCGCCGACGCGGCGTGCAACGCCGCTCCCGCCATGCCCTGCGCGCCGCCAATCACCACCACCCGACCCCGGTCTCCCTTGTGCATGTCCGCCCGGAATGGCGGAAGCTGGGCACGGGCCTCGGCGTCGCCGAAAAGGGTGGGCCAGGCGGGATCGGCGGGTGGAAAGCCGATGTCCACGACGACGATCTTCCCGCACCAGTCGCGCTGGAGGAGGTGACCGCGGCGGATGCCGCCGAACGTCACGCTGAGGTCGGCCCGCACGGGGCCGTGCGCTTCGCCGGTGGAGAGATCAAGACCCGTGGGTCCGTCGATGGCAACGATGGGACCGCGATGCGCGGCCACGCGCGCCGCCAACGCAGCCAGGTCGCCTCGCGGTGCGCCGGTGGCACCTGTCCCAAGCAACGCGTCCACCACGATCCCAACGGGGGGCCACTCGGCATCGAGGGCGAGGCATTGGATCCCCTCCTGCAAGGCCAGCGTCCGGTTCGCCGCGCAGTCGGGTGTTCGGTCATGCGCGCACTCGGCAACCCAAACCGTTGCGCCGCTCGCACCGAGCGCGCGCGCGACGACCCATCCGTCGCCGCCGTTGTTGCCATGACCGGCCGCGATCAGCATGCCGTCGCGCAGCGGCGTGGGGTAGTCGCGCGCCACGAGGCCCGCCACGGCCCTGCCGGCTGCCTCCATCAGCACCCGACTCGGGATGGAGGCGTCAACACGAGCGCGCTCATCCCACTGGGCTGCCTGCGATGCGTCAAGGACGGGAATCAACATGGCGCTGACGACTCAGCCCCCCTGCGAGCCTCTGCGCCGAACCGGCGCCGACGGGCGCCGGACCGGGCGAGCTCCGAGGAGGGCTCGTGGCGAGGGCGGGTTCCGGGAGCGCTGCGACGGTCTACTTGAGGCTCTGACCGATCGCGCGGCCGAACGAAATCTCCCCGTTGTCAATTCGCAGGTTGAACCCGCACTCCGGGTTCATGCAGGCCCATGCCTTGTACGTGATGGGAGCCCCGTCGCGCCCGTAGTCCGAGAGCGGGATCAACACCCCCTTCTCGCACTTCATACAGGTCGGCCACTGTTTCTCCTCCATACTGCGCTCCTCCCTTTCCCCGAAACCGACCGCGTCTCCGGCCCAATGCCGACGACCACGGTTCGCTGGCGCTCAGGAACGTTCGCCCACTCCCGCGCGGACACCACCCCAGGGATAGTCCCCATCGAACGCCTGCGCGAAATCGAACACGCCGTCGAAATCCTCGATCCGGTCGTTCGGATGCCGGATGAGGAGTCCCACGTCGATCAGGACGAACACGATCTGGCCGAAATCCGCAGTGGTCTCGACGCCCCAGTGAGACAGCACTGCCCGCGCCGTGAGACCGAACCTGCGAATGGCGAAATCGCGGCAGGACAATGCGAGCTCCGCACCGGCGATGTGTCGTCTGACCTTGTGACGCTGCTGACAGTACTCCAGCGCTGCCAACACGAACAGGTAGGCCCGCTCGTGAAAGCGGCCGTCGCGCTCGCGGATCCGCGCTATCAGCTCGTCGGCAATGACCAAATTGTCCATCGTAGGTAAGGTGGGAGCCTCCTCCCCGCAGAGCAAGGGGGTCGGGATCAGCCCACGGCCACCGGAGCGCCGTACAGGGGAAACGCGAGCGACAGCTCTCGGACCTGCCGACCCACCCGCTCGATCGTGGTGTCCGTCGGTGCCTGCAAGAGCCGGTCGATCAGCTCGGCAATGTGCTGCATCTCCGCGGTCCCCATTCCCCGAGTGGTGAGCGCCGACGTGCCGAGCCGCATGCCGCTCGTCACAAACGGCGAGCGTTGGTCGCCCGGAACGGTGTTCTTGTTGACGTGAATGCCTGCCTGCCCGAGCGCTTCTTCGGCATCCTTCCCCGTGTACTCCCGGTCGCGGAGATCCACCAGGAGGAGATGCGTGTCGGTGCCGCCCGACACGAGCCGGTACCCGCGGTCGGCCAGCGCCTCGCCCAGTGCGCGGGCGTTGGCGACGACCTCCTTGGCGTACGTCCTGAAACCGGGCGTCAGCGCCTCGGCAAACGCCACGGCCTTGGCGGCGATCACGTGCTCGAGCGGGCCGCCCTGGGTGCCCGGGAACACCTGCTTGTCAATTGCCTTCGCGACCGCAGCCCGACTCAGGATGAAGCCGCCCCGGGGGCCGCGCAGCGTCTTGTGCGTGGTGCTGGTCACGATGTCGGCGTGCGGCACCGGCGACCCGCACACTCCCGCGGCCACAAGGCCGGCGAAGTGGGCCATGTCCACCATGAACGTGGCGCCGACCTCCTGGGCAACGGCGGCAAACCCGGCAAAATCGATTTCGCGCGGATAGGCGCTGCCACCCGCAATGACCAGCCGCGGCCGTTCGGCCAGCGCCTGCTCCCGTACCCGGTCCAGATCGATGCGGCCCGTGGTCTCGTCCACGCCGTACTGCACTGCGCGGAACAGCCTCCCGCTCGCGTTGACCTTGGCGCCGTGCGTCAAATGCCCGCCGTGCGTCAAGAGCATCCCCATCAGGGTGTCGCCCGGCTCGAGCACTGCCAGAAACGCGGCCATGTTGGCCTGGGCGCCACTGTGCGGCTGCACGTTGGCGTGATCGGCGCCGAACAGCTCCAGTGCGCGGTCGATGGCCAACTGCTCGATCTCGTCGACCACCTCGCAGCCGCCGTAGTAGCGCTTTCCCGGATAGCCTTCGGCGTACTTGTTGGTCAGGACGGAGCCCAGGGCCTCGAGCACCGCGCGAGACACGAAATTCTCGCTTGCGATAAGCTCCAGTCCCTGCTCCTGGCGCGCGACCTCGCGTCGGATCAGCGCGTGGATAGTGGGATCGGCCGCCTCCAGCGGCCGCATGCGCTTCGTCACATCCCCCATGGTGATTCCGTCCTGTACCCTAGTGACGCACCTTCGCGACCGCCTCGGAGAGGCGCTGCTCGGCCAGCAAATCGGCCGCGTGGTAACTCGGAATGCCCTTCTCACTCGCGAGCTGCAGCACCCGAAGAATCGTGTCGTAGATCTCCGATGCCTTCCGGTGCGCGCGCTCGAGGCTCCAGCCCTCCACTTCAGCGTTCACGTTGATGAGCCCGCCGGCATTGATGGCGTAATCGGGCGCGTAGATGACCCCGCGCTCGTGCAACACGTCACCGTGCCGCTCCTGATGGAGCTGGTTGTTCGCGGCGCCGGCGATGATGTCAACCTCGAGCACCGGGATCGTGTCATCGTTGATCACTGCTCCCAGCGCGCACGGCGCGAAGATATCGGCTTTCGCCCCGTAGATGTCGCGCGGCGCGACCGCGATCGCACCGAACTCCTCGACGACCCTCTGCACCCTTCCATCGTCGATGTCCGACACGATGAGCTTGGCGCCTTCCTCGTGCAGGTGTTTGCAGAGGTAGTAACCCACATGGCCGCATCCCTGCACCGTCACCGTCTTGCCGGCAAGCGAGTCCTTGCCGTAGGCGACCTTGGCACACGCCTTCATCCCGCGATAGACCCCGAGCGCCGTCACCGGCGAGGGATCGCCGGAGCGGCCGGCCAAACCCACCACGTGGTCCGTCTCGTGCCGGATGAACTCCATGTCGTGCGTACTGGTGCCCACGTCCTCTGCCGTGATGTAGCGGCCACCGAGCGACTGTACGTGCCTCCCGTGCGCCCGGAAAATCGGCTCGCGATTGCGCGCCTTGGGATCACCCACGATCACGCTCTTGCCGCCGCCCAGATTGAGGCCGCCGAGCGCCGCCTTGTACGTCATCCCGCGCGATAGGCGCAGCACATCGATCAGGGCCTCGAGATCGTTCTCGTAGTGCCACATGCGTGTGCCGCCCAGCGCAGGACCCAAGGCGGTGTTGTGGATCGCAATGATCCCGCGGTACCCGGCATCGCGATCGTTCCAGATACTCACCTGCTCGTGGCGGTGTTCGCCGATCAGCTCAAAGAGTCCGTCGTTCAAAGACTTGGTTATCTCCGCTCTACTTGGGGTAGAGCCCCCGTGCAATGACGATTCGCTGGACCTCGCTCGTTCCCTCATAGATTTCAGTCACCTTTGCGTCGCGAAACAGCCGTTCGACAGGATAGTCGCGCATGTAGCCATAGCCCCCGTAGACCTGCACCGCCTGATTCGTCACCCACATGGCGCTTTCGGTGGCGAAGAGCTTGGCCATGCTCGCGCGCTCGGTCACCCGCATGCCGTTCTCGACGGCGCGTGCAGTCTCGGACAGTAACGCCCTTGACGCCGAGATACGGCTCACCATGTCCGCCAACTTGAAGCGGATCGCCTGGAAGTCCTTGATCGGCTTTCCGAACTGCTGGCGCTCCGCTCCATACCGGACCGCGTGCTCCAGGGATGCGCGGGCGATGCCGATGGCCTGCGCGGCCACCCCCATCCGCCCCAAGTCGAGTGCCTGGAGCGCGTATCGAAACCCCTCCCCCTCCTTCCCCAGCACGTGCTCACCGCTCAACCGCACATCGTGCAGCGCCACGGTCGTCGTGCCCGACGACCGCAGACCCATCTTGTCTTCGGGCTTCCCGGACACCACGCCCGGGGTGTCCGACGGCACCAGAAACATCGTCATCCCGCGATGGCCCAAGCGGGACTCCGGCGAGTCGGTGCGCAGCAGCATGACCAGGAGGTTCGCCCGGTCACCGTTCGTCACCCAGGCCTTCTCGCCGCTCAGCACCCACTGATCGCCGTCGCGCACTGCCAGCGCCCGCACCGCCGCAGCATCGGAGCCCGCCCCCGCCTCGGAGAGGGAGAACGCGGCGAGCACCTCCCCCTTCGCCATCGCCGGCAGCCATCGCTGCTTCTGTGCGTCGCTCCCGTGCGCCGTCAGCATCGAGACCGGCAGCGAATTGTGCACCGAGAGGGTGATCGACGTGGCCGCGTCGGCCGTGGCGAGCTCCTCCAGCACGAGCAGGTACGTCAGCGTATCGAGCCCAAGCCCGCCGAACGCCTCGGGTACCCGCATCCCGAAGAACCCCAGCTCCGCCAGCTGCCGCATCACCGCCTCGGGATACCGCTTCTCCCGGTCCCAGTCGGCGGCGTAGGGCGCTATCTCCTTCTGCGCAAACTCCCGCGCCAGCCGCACGATTTCCTGTTGCGACTCGTCCAGGTCGGAGATGAACGGCTCAATGATACTCATAGAACCCGTGGCCGGTCTTGCGGCCCAGCCGGCCCGCGGCCACCATCTTCCGCAGCAGCGGGCACGGCCGGTACTTCGGGTCGCCCAGACCGGCGTGCAAGACCTCCAGGATCGAGAGACAGACGTCCAGACCGATCAGGTCCGCCAGCGCCAGCGGTCCCATCGGGTGGTTCATCCCGAGCTTCATCACCGTGTCGACCGCCTCCGGCGCCGCCACATCCTCCATGACGCAGTAGACCGCCTCGTTGATCATCGGGAGGAGAATCCGGTTCGCCACGAATCCCGGGTAGTCGTTCACCTCGACCGGCGTCTTGCCCAAGGCCGTCGCCAGATCCACGACCACCTTCATGGTCTCGTCGGATGTGCCCAGCCCCCGGATGACTTCCACCAACTGCATCATCGGCACCGGATTCATGAAGTGCATCCCAATCACCTTGTCGGGACGCGATGTCCGGGCCGCGATCTCCGTGATGGAGATCGACGACGTGTTCGAGGCCAAAATCGCGGTCTGGGGCGTCACGCGATCCAGCTCCTCGAAAATCGCAAACTTGATCTTGGCCTGCTCGCTCGCCGCCTCGATCACCAGCTCGGCACCGGCGGCGGCATCGAGCGCAGACGCCGCCGCGATGCGGCTCAGCGCGGCATCGCGGTCCGCCTCGGTCAGACTGCCTTTCTTGATCTGCCGATCCATGTTCTTGCGGATGGTCGCGAGCGCCTTCTCCACCTGCGCCTCCACCACATCCACCAGGGTCACGTCCCATCCGCCCTGGGCAAAGACGTGCGCGATCCCGTTGCCCATCGTCCCTGCCCCAATCACCGCAACGCGTGTCATGTCGGCTCTGCCTCCCCGACTCGGGCCGCTCGACGGCCGAACCAGATCAGTGCACCCCCCATGGCGAGGGAGGCCGCAATCCCGCCTTCGGGTCCGAACGATCCCCCCGTCACCCACGACACTCGGCCAGTAAAGAACTCCAGCCCTGGCAACTCGAGCGCGATCCCACTCACCGGAGCATCAGCGCCCAGCGCCAACCCACCGTTCCACCCAAAGTGAACGCCCCACGCGGCCGGAAGTGCCCCGGGCGTGAAGAACGCCGCACTCAGCACCAGCGACGCGAGCCCGATGTTGGCGAGCCCGACCGCCGATACGTCAGGATTGGGGAGATGCGCGGCCGCGAACGCGACTGCCAACAGCACACTCGCCCCCACCCTCCCACACGGCTCCGCGAGCCGCGCCAACGGATAGCCCCGGAACACCAGCTCTTCGGCCAGGGCGGCCACCGCGAGCCCAACCCCGACGCGACCGGCCGCGGCGACATAGGCACCGACCGGCTCGCCGGTCGTCTCGATCCGCGCCTGGCCCGCTCCGACCGCCAGCGCCAGCGCCAGTGCGGCCATCACGAGCCCGATCCCCGTCGCGTGCAGCCACGCCGTGCCGTTCCGGGATCCCTGCAGCCACCCAATCCGGCGCCAAGTGCTCCACCCTTGGCCCACTTGGATCGCGTTGACGAGCAGTGCCGCGGCCACGAGCGGCAAGACCCCCACCGCAACCCCCATCGATCCTTCCAGCCACGCGCGGGGCACCGCGGCCCCGAGCGCGATGGCGATGACCGCGACCGATCCGTAGAACGCCAGGACCGCGGCCAGCGCCGAAACGAAAGCGCGCGCCCTCAAAGGAGCGCGCGCATCGACTCAGCAAACCGCCGAACAATCAGGCCGGCGATGACGAGCTTGGCAACATCCAGCAGCAGGAACGGGACCGACCCCAGGGCCACCGCCGCCGACACGTCACCGGTCAGGATGGCGAGCTGCGCCACGCCACCGGCATGAATCGCAACGAGTCCAGCCACGAGCCCAAGGGCCAGGCGCCCCCACGAGCGCCCGTTCCCGGCGAGGACCGGGACCAGCGCGGCTGCCAGCGGGTAGGCCAGCAGATACCCGCCCGTTGGCCCGATGAGCCGGGCGAAGCCCGGCACGCCCATCGGCGCGAACATCGGCAGGCCGGCCCCACCCAGCAGCAGGTACACCACCATGCTGGTTGCGCCGAGTCGCGCCCCGAGGAGCGCGCCCACGATCAGGACGGCGGGCACCTGCAGGGTCACGGGCACCGGCGTGCCCGGCAGCGGCACGGCCACCTGCGCGCTCACGGCCACGAAGATCGCGCCTGCGAGCACGGCCAGTGCCCGCCGGACGACGGTGCTCGGCGTCATGACGAGCCGTACGGTCGATTGAATGTCGTTCATCACGTCCGCTCCACGCTGAGAGCCACAGCATTGCCGCCACCCAGACACAGCGTCGCCAGGCCCGTCGATTGATCGCGATCCTGCATCGCGTACAGCAAGGTAGTGAGAATACGCGCCCCACTCGCCCCGATGGGGTGACCCAGGGCCACGGCACCGCCATTGACGTTCACCCGATCCCAATCCCACCCAAGACCCTTCCCGTCGGCGAGCGCCTGCACCGCAAACGCCTCGTTGGCTTCGATCAGGCCGTAGTCATCGATGTCGGCCTTGGTCTTGGCCAGCAGGGCCTTCACGGCACCGATCGGCGCAAAGAACAGGTCCTTGGGCGGGCCGCCCGCTGCCGCGTATCCGGTGATGCGCGCCACGATCGTGAGACCGTGCGCCGCGGCGAACGCCTCGGAGGTCACCACCAGCGCACTCGCCCCGTCGTTCAGCCCAGGGGCGTTCCCAGCAGTCACCGTGCCATCCTTTTGGAACACCGGCCGGAGCTTGCCCAGTGCCTCGAGCGAGGTGTCGGCCCTCGGACCCTCGTCGGTATCCACCACCGTCGGGCCTTTGCGCCCCGGCACTTCCACCGGCACGATCTCGGCCTTGAACGCCCCGCGCTCGATCGCCGCCACCGCCTTCGTGTGACTGCTCAGGGCGAACTCGTCCTGCTCAGCTCGGGAGATCTTGGCCTTCGTCGCCGTATACTCGGCATAACTGCCCATCACGTTGTCGCCGAACGAGCACCACAGTCCGTCAAACTGTAAGCCGTCGACGAGCTTGTGGTCGCCGTACTTGACACCCCCACGCAATCCGTACAGGTAGTGCGGTGCGTTGGACATCGATTCCATGCCGCCGGCCACGACGCACTGCGCGTCACCCGCTTTGATCGCCTGCGACGCGAGCATCACGGCCTTGAGCCCCGAGCCGCATACCTTGTTGACCGTGAGCGCTGGAATCGTATCGGGAACGCCGCCGTGAATCGCCGCCTGTCGTGCCGGAGCCTGCCCGGCGCCGCCCTGGATCACCATGCCCATGATGACTTCGTCCACCGCCCCGGCCTCGACGCCGGCGCGAGACACCGCCTCGCGGATCGCAAGGGCCCCCAATTGGGTCGCCGGCATGGGACTTAGCCCGCCCAGAAACCGCCCCACGGGGGTTCTGGCGGCGCTCACGATGACGGGGGTTGTCGCCTTGCTCACGGTAGGAATCCTCCCCTCGATCCCCTCCCAGGGTCATACCACAGACAGCAATTACCTGCGGAAGTTAACGGCACGGTGAGACCGGCTCAAGGAACGTAAACGCCGAGAAATCGGGCGGATCGGGGCTATGCCACGGGCAGCGCCCGCGTGCGGATCTGCTCCAGCAGGCGCTCCTCGAAGCCATCCACCGGGATGACCTCCTGTTTCTTGGTCGCCCCGCGGGCACGCACCGCCACGGTGCCGTCGGCTACCTCTCGCTTTCCGACCACGGCCATGAACGGCACCTTCATGAGCTCCGCATCGCGGATCCGGTAGTTGAGCGTGTCGTTACGGTCGTCCACGGTGGCCCGGATCCCCCTGGCGGTGAGCCGCTTGGTCACTGCCCGCGCCGCCTCGGCCTGCTCTTCGGTGATCGGGATGACCCGCACCTGTTCCGGCGCCAGCCAGACGGGAAACGCACCCGCGAAATGCTCGATGAGACACCCCACGAACCGCTCGACAGTGCCGAGGATGGCCCGATGGATCATGACGGGCCGATGGGCACGGTTGTCGGCACCCGTGTACTCGAGCGCGAACCGTTCGGGGAGCTGGTAATCCAGCTGGATCGTGGTCCCCTGCCACTCGCGGCCGATCGCGTCGCGCAGCTTGACGTCGATCTTCGGTCCGTAGAACGCCCCGCCGCCTTCGTCGATCCCGTAGGTCAGGTCCTTGCGGTCGAGCGCGCGTCGCAAGGCCGACTCGGCCACCTCCCACTGGGCGTCGTCGCCGATCTTCTTCTCGGGTCGAGTGGCGAGGTCGAGCCGGTACTCGAACCCGAACGTCTCGCGCAGCACGAAGTCGGTCAGGTCGAGCATCCGGTAGATCTCGTCCTCGATCTGGTCCTCGCGGCAGAACACGTGCGCGTCGTCCATGGTCAGCATGCGCACCCGGAGGAGACCGTGCAGGGTCCCCGACAGCTCGTTGCGATACACGTTCGCGATCTCCGCCGGACGCACCGGGAGGTCGCGGTACGAGCGCTGCCTCGCCGCGTAGATGAGCGTGTGCATCGGGCAGTTCATCGGCTTCACCCGATACCGCACGTCTTCCGCCTCCCCACCAGCCGAGCCCATAGCCGGGAACTGCTGATCCTCGTACAGGGGCAGATGTCCGGAGCGCAGAAATAGATCTTCGCGGGTGACGTGGGGCGTGTACACGAACTCGTAGCCCCGCTTCCTGAGCTCGTCCTCGATGAAGCGGCGGAGCTCGAACTGCACGGTCGCCCCGCGGGGGTGCCACAGGATCATCCCGGGACCGACATCGTCCTGGATGCTATACAGGTCGAGCTGCTTGCTCAGGACCCGGTGGTCGCGTCGCTCGGCTTCCTCGAGACGGCGCAGGTATTCCTCGAGATCCTTCTTGGAGAACCACGCCGTGCCGTAGATGCGCTGGAGCATCTGGCGCCGGGAATCGCCGCGCCAGTAGGCGCCGGCGGCATGCAGCAACTTGAAGTGCTTGACCCGAGCGGTGCTGGGTACGTGGGGGCCGCGGCACAGGTCGACGAACGGTCCGTCGGTGTATACCGAAATGACCTCGTCCTCCCCGAATTCCTCGAGCCGCTCCAGTTTCAGCGGATCGTCCTTGAACCGCGCGCGCCCCTCGTCGCGGTCGACTTCCTCCCGCTCGAAGGGGTAATCGGCCGCCGTCACCTCCAGCATCTTGCGCTCGATGCCCTCGAGGTCTTCGGGAGTGAACGGGCGCGGGACCTCGAAATCGTAGTAGAAACCGTCCTGGATGGGCGGGCCAAAGCCGATGTTAGCCTCGGGAAAGAGCTGCCGCACCGCCGTCGCCAGCACGTGGGCAGCGGAGTGGCGCACCACGTTGAGCGCGTCCGGGTGGTCCTCGGTCAGTACCTCGAACGCCGCGTCGCGGCTGATGGGACGATCGAGGTCCCACACCTCTCCGTCGACCCGAGCCGCAACCGCTGCCCGGGCCAGCCGGGGGCCGATCGACTCGGCAACGGCGCGGGCAGTGGTGCCCGCGGGCGCCGAGCGCACGGTTCCATCCGGCAACGTCAGACTGATGGTCTTCGACATGCGTGAGTACGCGGACGAGAAGAGGAATCCTGCATCGTGGAAAATGCACGGATACCAAAGGATTACGATCAAACGTATAATTGTACCATGGACTATCTGCGGGTGCTACGGGGACGAGGCGTGATTCGCGTTCCCACCAGGGATCGAGATTGGATGGGGCTCACGCTCACGGCCGCGGCGGGGGTGGGTCTGGGCGTATTCGCCGGCATGGCCGTCGGGCAGCTGCTGGGGAGCGTCGACACCGAGCGGGTCCGGGATGCCGTGGGCCGCCGCTTGCGGCGGTCCGGAGCGGGCCCGGACGCGCCGGCAGATGGTGAACTCGAACGCGCGGTGAACGGCGCGCTCAGCGAGAATGCCACGACCCGACACCTCGCGGTCAGGGCCCACGCCCTCGGAGACGGGATCGTCGAGTTGACGGGCACCGCACCCGATCCGGAAGCCCGCGCCCTGGCCGGCACCATCGCGCGCGGCGTGGCGGGGTCGGGCGTCGTCGTCAACCGCATCCTGGTCGAAGGTGAAGCACCCGGATCCAGCCGACGCAAGCCCCCGCGGGCAGGCTGACGGCGACTCGCACGCGGCCCTCAGCGATTTCCACGAACCCGAACCACGTCCCCGGTCCCCCGATGACTTTGCCGGACCTGGCCACGAAATACGACCCTTCCGCGATCGAGCGCGCGATCTACGACCGGTGGATCGAGGCCGGGGTGTTCACGGCCCAGGTCGACACCGAGCGGGAGCCGTACGTCATCGTGATCCCGCCGCCCAACGTGACTTCGGTGCTCCACATGGGGCACGGGCTGAACAACACCCTCCAGGACGTGTTCATCCGGTACCGGCGCATGACCGGCCGCGAGGCCCTGTGGCTTCCGGGGACGGATCACGCCGGCATCGCCACCCAGAACGTCGTGGAGCGTGCCCTCGCGAGTGAGGGCCGGCGACGGCAGGATCTGGGGCGCGAGCGGTTCGTGGAGCGGGTGTGGGCGCACGTGCGGGAGACCGGCGGCAGCATCATCGACCAGCTCAAGGCGCTGGGCTGTTCCTGCGACTGGTCACGCACCCGGTTCACGTTCGACGACGCCTACTCGACCGCCGTGCGCCGCGTGTTCGTGCAACTGCACGGCGAGGGGCTCGTGTATCGCGGCCATCGCGTGATCCACTGGTGCCCGCGCTGCCTCACGTCACTCTCCGACGAGGAGGCGGAGTTCCGGGAGCGCGACGATCACCTGTACTACATCCGGTATCCGTTCGCGAAATCGCAGGGTCCACGGATCGAGGGATCGAAGGACGGTGAAGGGGCGGTCGTGGCCACGACGAGGCCCGAGACCATGTTCGGCGACGTGTGCCTGGTGTATCACCCCGACGACGACCGCTTTGCCGGGCTGCGCGGAGCGACCGTCGAGATCCCGCTGTCTGGGGTGTCCATCCCGATCGAACAGAGCACCGCTGTCGAGCGGGAGTTCGGCACCGGCATGCTCAAGGTGACACCGGCCCACGACGCGAACGACTTCGACATTGCGGCCGCGCTCCCCGGCGACTACGGCACACCGGTCATCATGACCGACGACGCCCGCATGGCCGACGACCCGCGGGTACCGAAAGGACTGCGTGGTCTGGACCGTGACGAGGCGCGGCCGCGCATCCTCGACGAGCTGAAGGCGGCGGGATTGCTGGTGAAGGTGGAGCCGTACCGGCACGCGGTGCGCCACTGCTACCGGTGCCACACCGTGGTCGAGCCGCGCCTCTCGGATCAGTGGTTCGTGAAGATGCGGCCGCTCGCCGAGCCCGCACTCAATGCCTACCGCGACGGCAAGCTCACGTTCGTGCCGGATCGCTGGGGCAAAGTGTACGAGCACTGGCTCACCGAGATCCGGGACTGGAACATCTCGCGTCAACTGTGGTGGGGGCACCGGATTCCGGCCTGGTACTGCGAGGCCGACGGGTGCGACCACATCACGGTGGGGATGGAAGAGCCCGACGCCTGCGAGCAGTGCGGCGGACAGGTGCGGCAGGACGACGACGTGTTGGACACCTGGTTTTCGTCGTGGCTCTGGCCATTCGCCACCATGGGCTGGCCGGACCAGACGCCGGACCTTGCACGATTCTACCCAGGCCACACGCTCGTCACCGGCCCGGACATCATCTTCTTCTGGGTGGCCCGCATGGTGATGGCGGGCTACTACTTCCTCGACGAGCGGCCGTTCGACACCGTGTACCTGAACGGGATCGTGCGCGATCCGCAGCACCGAGCGTTCTCGAAGTCGCTCGGCAACGGGATCGACCCGCTCGAGGTGGTGGAATCGTACGGAGCCGATGCCTTGCGGTTCACGATCGTGGCTGGCGCCGGGGCCGGCACCGACGTCATCATGGACCGCACCGATCTGGACGCGACGTTCGCCGCCGGCCGCAACTTCGCCAACAAGCTGTGGAATGCCGGACGGCTCATCCT